>Ga0182013_10004953_pt1 | contig 15759 bp, 18 predicted proteins | sample 612S2MmetaG_FD_120487 | JGI IMG/M metagenome (GOLD analysis project Ga0182013, IMG submission 120487) | Permafrost microbial communities from Stordalen Mire, Sweden - 612S2M metaG | ecosystem: Environmental > Terrestrial > Soil > Wetlands > Permafrost | place: Sweden: Stordalen | collected...
ATGACCGTCGAGCGGAAATTCAATCGACGGCGAGCGCCGGATCGTCGATTCTCCTCGCCGGCCGGGCGCTCGAGTCGAGCCCTGTGGCGGACGCGTTGGCGACTCAACAGCCGAACCCGCGCGAGGCGGCCACTCAACGAGCAGCTCGAGTTGCTGGGGTCGGAGGAGGAACTGAAGCGCCGCCAGGGTCTCGATGAGATGGAGCGGTTGCACGCCGGCCGTCGACACGACGTTCAGCGCCGTATCCCCCTTTAATCTGGGAGTCCCACGAATACCACAACATTGCCCAAGAAAGCCGCATCCAAAAAGCCACGGTCCGCGCGCCAGCAGGGCGTGTATATCCGGATGTCGGAGACGCTGAATCTCGCCGCCGCGCGGCGGGTACCGCTGCGGGCGATTTATGAGGCCGCCATCACCGCCTACTTGAGCCCGGGGCCCAGGACCAGCGCGATGCCATGCTCGCCCAACAGTTGAATCGCTTCAGCCGCGGCGTGGAATCGGTCGACTGGAATACCAAGCTGCTGGTCGCGATGATGCGCGATCAGATTGAACTCGATTTGCCCGCACCCATTGAAGGGAACGCCGTAGTGCCAACGAATTCGCTGTGTCGAGTCTTGTGTCGATGGTTGAAGCTGATATTGTGCTCGTGGATGATGTCGACCGGCTCGCCCGCGAGGTCAACGATATGAAGGCGCTGCCGCCAGCCAAGAAACGGCGCATCGGCTTCGTCATCGACGAGGATTGAGCCCGCTTGGAATTGGAGGTCACAATCTGTGACCGATCAGAAGTAGGGATTGTAACAATGCCGCTCTGTCGCTCGGATTACGCTGATGGGGGAGCGCCGATACCTCAGAGAGTGGATCGGCGCTTTTCAGTCGCCGCACCCATCAGGAATACGGGATGCCGAAACTTACGACGACCCACAATGCTCGCAGCGTTCGCCGCATTGCCATCGACGGGCATTTTCTCGACGAGATTCGAACTCGGCTGCACGCCGATGCGAGTGCCAAGTCGCTGACCTATGCGTCAGCACCCATCGAGCGGCACCAGGCGATTGAGGACGAGGAGGGGATCACCTTAAAGATACCCGGGCTGACGGTGTTACAACTGTATAGCGACGGGATATTGCCGGTCGGTCCTCGCAAGTCCGTGGATCTGTCCATCGCCGGCCGCAAGCTGGGCGCCTTTTATCTTCAGTGGCTGCGCGGCCTGCCGGGCGATGAATTCGGCGCCCCCGTGCTGCTGCGATTCGAGCGCAAGCCGGCCAAGAAAGAGCAGCCCTATGATGTGAACGCGTGGCTGACCGGTCTCGTGCCGCTCAAACTCCAAGAAAAAGGCGTGCCTTTGACAAGCAGGTGCGCACCGCGCTCGATCACTACCAGCGAGGCGTGCTGATTGGGGAGTTGTCGTTGGGCGAGAAATTCGAGGGCGTGTTGCCGTGGGGCATGATCGATAACCGACCGTTCTTGCGCTGTCTGAGTGGACTCGGCCTATGCTTGTGGCGACTTGAGCGGTTCGAGGAAGCCGAAGCGGTGTTCGAGCGGCTCCTCTGGATGAGTCCGTCGGATAATCTCGGCATTCGGATTTTGTTACCGCGTGTGAAGGCAAGAAAGCCGTGGACGGCTGACGATCCCTAAGGCTGTCGCCAATGAGCCCACGTAAACCCCCTCCCATTCCATCGACACCGCAGTCGGCCGCGTGGACGCAACCGTGCTGGAGGAACTACAGGAGAATTTAGATACCCACGAATTGCTGGAGCTGGTCGATGCGCTCGATGAATGGCGCGGCCGCATCGGCGACCCCGACGGCCTGCGCGCGGACGTGTTGCAGTTACACGCGATGGCGCACACGCTCCTGAACGGCGCGCCGCTCACTACCAATGTCGAGAACCTCGCGATTTGGGAGCCAGCCGACGCCTTGGAATCTGAATTGATGGAGATCGAGGAGGGCGCGAAGCGCGCGATAAAGCTCTTGCGTGCGCTGCTGAAATTGGCGCCGGATGAGTAGGGCAGGGCGGTGACATTACGAACTGCGTATACACGGGTGTTACGGTGATTGCCTTCCGGTGCTGAGCGGGCCCGGTTGAGTGACCGCTTGCCGCGCCCGACAGGAGTCGTTCAAAATCACTCCCGGCCAAGGAGCCAGTCAGCGTCAGTGAACAAGTTTCCAGAAAGCGGTCATCTGCCTTGGCTCCGTTTCCTTGGGTAGCTTGACTTCCGCCAACTTGGCTGGTGGGTGTACGGACAGGCGCTCAAAATTCGGCGGCTCGACGAGATCCGTTTGTCAAGTTCCGGCAGCGTGCTCCGGATGGACTGGACGGTCAATCGGAGCAGGCCCGCGTTTCATTACACGTACCCCTTGGACCGCTGCCAGAAGTGGCTAGCTGACATTGCCGGGCTGCCTCGGCTCGATCACTGTGAAGCACGGCTGGGTGTGTTGTCGCACAGACGCTGGACGTACGTGAGCCTAGATTCTCCGGACTGGCGCGGATTCGCTGTGCGGTGTTATGACCCTTCAATCTCAGCGGTAGTTTGCCGAGTGCGGCCCGCTTTCCCTCTCTTTTCACTTTGGAGCGTTCATGAAGACCTTGCTTGCTATGGCTGTTGGTACGGTGGCTCTGCTCGCTACCGATGTCGCGTTGGCGCAGAACGGAAACATGATGAATGGTGGCGGGTGGGGCATGGGCTGGATGGGCGGATACGGCGGGGTATGGGGACCGATCTTGCTTGTCATCGTAATTGTCGGCGCTGTCGTGTTGATCATGCAGCGAAAGGCCAAGTGACGCACATGAAGAAATCGCTGGCAGTCGCCGTTGGTGCCATAGTTCTGCTTGCGGCAGGAATGTCTTGGGCGCAGGACTTGAAAGCGCAGGTTCCGATCACCACGGCGCCAGCACCGTCATCCGGCTCAACCATGAACAGGAGCGGTCAGATGGATGAGCACCTGCAGATGATGAAAGCACTGCACGAGAAGTTGATGAGCGCTACTACGCCCGAGGCACGCCAGATCGTGATGGACAAGCAGCGGGAAGAAATGCAGGGATGCATGGCCTTGATGAATCAGATGAAGCAGGGCCGTGGAATGATGGGGAACATGGGCGGCGGGATGATGGAAGAGAAGGGTGCGCCCGCCGACGCGGCACCGCAGATGCAGATGATGCAGAAGCGCATGGACATGATGGAGATCATGATGCAAACGATGATGGACCAGCAGGGGATGATGCCGGGAGTCAAGAGCGCTGCCGCCACACCCAAGAAGTAGCACGCGCGCTGTCTACGACTGGTGCCGCGAAGGTGTCGACTCGACCCTACGAGAAGGAGCAGCAAAATGACGCTAGGCGGTCGTGACCCAGGATTCGGATCTCATCACTCATCCGAAGCCCTCTGAGCACGCCGTGTTCGGACCAAACGCCGGGAGCGAGGGAACGGCCGCTAGCGTGACTTTCAACGGCCGCTTTTGGGCACGGTGAACGTCAGGTCGGGGTCAACATGGCTCATTGGACGGTCGCCCCCGAGAACACGCCGTCGAGGACGAGGAATTCCTCGCCCGCACCATGGATGTTGGGGGCGAAGGAGGAGCCCGGCGCATATCGCACCACAGAAGTGGCTCGCGCAACTTCGTCGCCATCGCGCTCGAGCATTCGGCGCTCGACCCCCGCCATCGGCGAGGTAATCCACGTGAGAACCGCACTATCGACTAAGGCCGGACGGGCGAGATCAGCATTCAACAGCATCGCGATATCTCCAACGGTTTGGCTGTCACGCGGCTTCGAAGACGATGGCCTGCATTTGCAACGGGCGCTCGCGTAGGTCCAACTCATGGATAAATGCATCGGTCAGTGCCTCGATCAGTCGCTCCGGATTCGCGCCACCGCGAGAGCGGATTTGGTCGATCATGGGTGTGCCGTAAACCAGTCCACGCGCGAAAAGCGCGGGATCCGCCACCTGCTTATTGACGCGCACAACCGACGCTTTGATGTCGGCAAACCCCGCATCGGTCAACGACTCTTTGATTGCATCGATATCTCGGTACCCGAAGGGAACCTGGAAAAATGGCGGTGAATCCTCGGGATAATGTAGAGCCGCGGTCTCGTGCGCCAAGCGCCCAAAGGCGTTGTGGGCGTGCGAGTCCCACACGTTGAAAACGTAGCGGCCGTTGCGGGTCAAGACGCGGCGCACCTCGCGGTAGGACCGGGGCTTCTCAGAAAAAAACATCACCCCGTACTGACAAACCACGACATCGAAGGTGCCGTCCGAAAACGGAAGCTCGGTGGCGTCGGCAGCCGTGAAGGCGACCTGCTCCTTGGGCCCGAACTTCGCTCGCGCGATATCGAGCATCGCCTCGTTGAGGTCAGTTGCCGTGAGCTTTGATTCCACGGGCAGCAGGTCGCGGAGATGTCGCGTGACGATACCCGTGCCAGCGGCAGTCTCGAGCACCCGCGCTGGGGACGACGCGACGGCTCGGCGTGCGATGTCGGCAGCGTAATCGGCAAAGATCACGGGACCGAGCGTCCGGTCGTAATGATCCGGAATCGCGCCGGTAAACTGTCCCGCTGTAGTGTCGTGCATGGGTCCCCCGGTTCTGCGCGCCTCGCACAAAGGTAGCAGCTCTAGATAGTCATAATGTCGCATCAACGCATGGCCGACGCGGTGTTGCATTCTCTTGCCTTACGGGAAGTTAGACAAGTGCTGCGGTCGCGCACAACCCAACGCGGTCTGGACCAGCCTTAGCCCTGGGCACCATCGCCCCTGCGAATACGCTTGCTGGACACTGCGCCGAGGCTCCTCAGATTGACGGAAATCCTGCGACGGTAAACGCGCGCTGAATGAGCCAATTGGCAATGCCACCGCCGACCACGAGATAGCCGAAAAGAATCGCGCCCAGCACGAGGGCGTCGCGTCCGGCGAGTTGAAGCTTGGCGATGGTTGTCTCGAGTCCGAGCGCCGCCATCGCCGCGGCTAGGAGGACGATATCGAGGGTACGGAGCGCCGCGAGGACGCGGTCCGGCAACCCCAAGTAAGGGTGCACGATCGCAATGACAATGAACGCTATCGCAAACCCGGGCGGACGCGGTACGACAGTCGCGCTCCCGGGCAGCTTCGCACGTGGCACGAGCCGCGCCAACACAATAAGGAACGGTGCGAGCATCATGACCCGAATCATCTTGACGATGACGGCGTTCTCCGCGGTAGCGCCGCCAATGGCTTTACCGATGGCGACCACTTGGGCCACCTCATGCACCGTCGAACCAACGAAGATGCCGAACGGCGCTCGCGCGATCCCGAGGACACCGAACAAGATGGGGTAAACGAGCATCGCGAGGCTGCCGAACAATACGACTTGGCCGACCGCAGCGGAGGTCTTGTGCGGCGCGGCACCGAGCACCGATTCGGTTGCAACGACCGCGGCGGCTCCGCAAATCCCACTGCCGGCCGAAGCCAGCAATACCGTGTCGCGGTCCATTCGCAACCAGCGGAATCCCACCCACCATCCCACCAGAATCGTGGAACTCACGATAAATAGGTCAGCGACAATCGCAGCCGGTCCCACATGCAGAATCTGCTGCAGGCTCAAGTTGAGTCCGTAAAGAGCAACGCCGACGCGCAAAAGCGTCTTCTGGGCGAATTGCAACCCGGGTTGTGTCGCCGGACTCGCGAGCGCACGGTGACCCAGATTACCGAGTAAGGCTCCCACGAGGATGGCGATCGTCAGGGCGCTCATGCCAAGCCGCGCAAGCGCCGGCATGCGTGCCAACAGAAACGCCAGCGCACTAATCCCAACGACGATCGATAGACCCGGTAACAGCCGGTGAGCGGTGGCGTTCAACGTTGCCCACCATTTGACCGTACGAAGCGGCTAACCTCCCCGGCACCAGTCGCCGCCGCCAGGATCATTCCCCGTTGGCCCACCACTTCAAGGACGCTTGTGGGCCGCAGGGCAGGTATTGATCCCTAGCACTTTGTAAATCGGGCACAAGCCGAAGGCCGCCGTCAAGAGCAATACCAGGCCGATCAGCCCAAACCAGCGAAGGGATCCCTCGAGAAAGAACACGGCACTCAGCAGCACAACACCCAGCACGACTCGAACCATTCGGTCTATCGATCCGACATTTGTATTCATGACATGATCTCCATTAGTGGTTTTAACCATCCGCCATGGGGGTATCCACGGCAGAAATCTCTCTTGGATGAGGCCTGGCCTCAGTTCCTCTTGCCTGGTCCGCATCTCGCTCTCTTGGCGTGTGGCTTCAGCGCGGCCGGTGCGCAGAACGCCGTATAAAGAACGTCCATGATCTGCAGCGCGGGTCCCTTGGCGAGGGTGTAATAGATTGTTTGCGATTGGCGCGTGGTTGTTACCAAACCGGCGTCACGCAGAACTCCCAAATGCTGGGACAACGCCGACTGACTGAGCGGCACGCGTTCGTTTATCTCGCCGACCGATAGCGGTCCCTCGAGCAAACAACACAGGACGAGCAGTCTTTGATCGTTCGCCAGCGCCTTCAAGAAGGCAGCCGCCTCAGTCGCATGTTCTTGCACCGCAGCCATTGCCGGCAGCATTCGATGCTGCCCTCGGCCACTCGCTACCTCTAACGCCATGTATCGACCTCCGCTCAGTTTCTGTACGTGTTTTAAATCCGAAGTTGCTAATTTAGCATTGTCTGATAAACTACGCTACTTAAATTCATAAACAGTTCAATTCAGGCCGAGGAAACATTTATGAGCATTGATCGCTGGGTCATGAGATTTGCGGGCACGGTCGTGCTCGTGAGCCTTGTTCTAGCTCACTTTGAGAGCATTTATTGGTTATGGCTCACGGCATTTGTGGGCGCCAATCTGTTCCAGTCCTCGTTTACCGGCTTTTGTCCGCTCGCCATCGTGTTGAAGCGATTGGGCGTGCGGCCCGGTCAGGCGTTCTCCTGAAGCGCAGCGGCACCATGCGTCTGTCCCGATCGGTCCGCGTGTTGATCGCCTTACCCGCTTTTCTTGTGATCGTTGCGGGTTGCGGCAGCAAGACAACTGCACCCGCCGGTGCGGCGGCCTCGCAGCTCGCGAGTATCGTGATTCAACCGGTGCATGCGCCGCTCGAGCGCGCCGTCGACGGCACGATCGAGGCCGTCAATCAGGCAACCGTGTCTGCGCAAACGAGCGGACGCGTCTCTGAGATCCTCTACGACGTCAACGACGTCGTCCCGGCGGGCGCCGTCATGGTGCGCCTCAAGGGAACCGAACAGCGAGCGGGCCTGCAAGGGGCGCAAGCCGCGGTCACAGAGGCCCGCGCGCGCGGCGCGGAGGCCGCAACGAGCTACCAGCGAGCCGCCGATCTGTACCAGCGCCGGGTCGTCTCGAAGGCGCAACTCGATCAGGCGACGGCCAGCCGCGATGCAGCCGCCGCGCGGCTAGCGGCGGCGGAGGCCGGACTGACCGCGGCACGCGAAGGTGTCGGCTACACGGAGATCCGTGCCCCCTACGGCGGCGTCATCACGAAACGGCTCGTCGAGGTGGGCGAAACCGTGGGACCTGGGACGCCGTTGATAACCGGACTTTCGCTGCGAGATCTACGCGTCAACACGAACATTCCGGAGAGCATCGTCATGCAGGTGCGCAAGCTCAAGCAAGCCTCGGTCTACGTGGGCGATCGACGCATCGAGGCGAAAAAAATCACCATCTTCCCGGAGGCAGCAACCCCATCGAGCACGTTTCGTGCGCGTCTCGATCTGCCGCCTGGCGCGCTCGATCTGGCACCCGGCATGTACGTCAAAGTGGGACTAGTCATCGGCGAAGCGGACCGGATTCTGGTGCCTGTATCTGCCGTGATCGAGCGCAGTGAAGTGACCGGTGTCTATGTCATTGACTCCCATGGTCAAGTATCGCTTCGGTACGTTCGTCCCGGTCACCGCTTTGGCGACAAACTCGAGATCCTCTCAGGTCTCGCGGCCGGCGAGCGTATCGCGCTCGACCCGACGGCCGCCAGCGCCCAAGTCGCTGTAGCAGGACCTCGATTGTGAGCCGACCGCTCGGCTTGAGCGGGCGGCTCGCACGGTTCTTCCTCGAGAACCAGCTCACGCCGCTGCTGGCATTGACGGCATTGTTGATGGGTGTGTTCGCGGTTCTCGTGACACCGCGCGAGGAAGAGCCGCAAATCGATGTCACGTTCGCCAATATCCTGATTCCCTTCCCCGGTGCGAGTTCCGAGCAAGTCGAGAACTTGGTTGCAACTCCGATGGAAAAGGTCCTCGGCGAGATTTCTGGGGTCAAACACATCTATTCGGTGTCGCGGCCGGGTCTCGCGGTCCTGACCGTGCAGTATGAAGTCGGTATCCATCGCAACGACGCCGTCGTTCGTCTCTACAACGCCGTCTATTCGAACCAGGATTGGCGCCCGCCGGGCGTCGGTATCGGGCAACCACTGATCAAGCCGAAGGGGATCGACGATGTGCCGATCGTCACGCTCACGCTGTGGAGCCGCGATCCCACGCTGGGCGCACATGAACTCGGGCAAGTCGCTCGCGCGATCGAAAATGAGATCAAGCGCGTGCCGGGGACGCGCAACGTCTACCCAGTCGGCGATACTGAGCCATTGATTCGCGTCGAACTGGACCCCGAGCGCCTCACCGCTGCCGGTCTCACCGCCAGTGACCTGACCGCCGCGCTGCAAACCGCTAACTTGGTGCGTCAAGCCGACAGCGTCGTCACCGGCAAGCACCTATCGCCCGTACAGGCCGGCCAGTTCCTCGCCAACCGCGACGATATAGGCGGGCTCATCGTGTCCGCCCGCGACGGCAAACCCATTTACCTGGACGACGTCGCCACGGTCACCGACGCGCCGGGCCCCCCGTCTCATTATGCGTGGTTCGGCACGGGCCCCGCCGACGCGAATCGGGGGATCAAACCGGTCACTCAGGCCGCTGCGGTCACGCTCGCGATCGCGAAGAAGCCCGGCACCAACGCCATCGACGTCGCCACCGCCGTTATCAGCCGCGTCGAACAATTGAAGGGCATCACCATCCCGGCCGGTGTCCAAGTCACGGTGACCCGCAATTATGGCGTCACTGCGAACGACAAAGCGACGAAACTCATTGAGAAGCTCTTGTTCGCGACGGCGTCTGTCGTCCTGTTGGTGTTACTGGCGGTGGGTAAGCGCGAGGCCGTCGTCGTCGGCGCCGCGGTCATCGTGACTCTTGCAGCGACCTTATTTGCTTCTTGGGCCTGGGGTTTCACCATCAATCGGGTCTCGCTGTTCGCGCTGATCTTCGCGATCGGCATCTTGGTCGACGATGCCATTGTGATTGTCGAGAACGTCCACCGGCATCTGGTGATCGACAAAGGCTCACTGGCCGAAATTATCCCGATCGCCGTCGATGAGGTCGGCGGACCCACCATTCTGGCAACCTTCACGGTCATCGCGGCGCTGCTGCCGATGGCGTTCGTATCGGGCCTCATGGGTCCCTACATGGGTCCCATCCCGATCAACGCCAGCATGGGGATGCTAATCTCGCTGGCAGTCGCGCTGATCTTCACGCCCTGGATGTGCCGCAAGCTGTTCGCGAGCGAGAAGCACGACGCGACCTCCGAGGCGCAAACCGAAGGCAAGTTGCATCGTTTTTTCGTCCGCCTGATGACGCCGTTCTTGACCGGCGATCAAGCGCGCAAATTCCGCCATCGGCTCTATCTCGGCACCGCCGGCGCAATTGTCGTCGCCGTGCTCCTTGTCGTTGTGCAGTTCGTTGTCCTGAAGATGCTGCCATTCGACAACAAGTCGGAGTTCCAGGTCGTGGTTAACATGCCTGAAGGCACGCCGGTTGAGGAAACCGCCCGGGTGCTCGCAGCCTTGGCGAGCATCGTTCGGCAGGTCCCGGAAGTCACCGATTATCAGGCGTATGCGGGAACCGCAGCGCCGATGAACTTCAACGGTCTCGTCCGCCAATACTACCTCCGTGGTGACAGTAACCAGGGTGATCTACAGGTCAACCTCGTCGATAAGCATGATCGCAGCCGCAAGAGCCACGATATCGCTCGCGCGGTTCGCCCCGCACTCGCGGCCGAGGGAAAGCGACTCGGCGCCGCCTCCGTGCAAGTCGTCGAAGTACCGCCCGGTCCCCCGGTACAGGCGCCGCTCGTGGCGGAGATCTATGGTCCGACCTACGCCGCGCAACAAAAGGTGGGGCACGCGCTGCGGGCTATGTTCGATGCAACTCCGGACATCGTCGATACCGACGACACCCTCTCCGCACCCGTCCTCCGGTACGTCGTTGCCCTCGATCGCGCTAAGGCAGCCCTCCTCGGTGTGTCGCAGGCGCAAGCCATGGAAACACTCGCTACTGCGCTTGGCGGACAGGATGCCACTTTCATTCATTCCGGTCGCGAGCGCGATCCAATCGCCGTGCGACTCGAGTTAGGGTCGGCGGACAAGCAGGGTCTGCAACAGGCACTGGCCTTCCCGGTGCGCGCCACCAGCGGCACGCTCGTGCCCCTATCCGAAGTCGTCACGGTGTCAGAGTTGCCGTGGGATGCGACGATCTACCATAAAGACCTGTTGCCCGTGGTGTTCGTCACCGGCGACATGGCGGGTCGGCTCGATAGCCCGTTATACGGCATGTTCAGCCTAGTCTCCCAAATCAACAAGTCGCCACCCGCGAGCCAGCCGCTTACGCAACGCTTCATTAGTCCGCCTGATCGCCTCAGCGACTTCAGCGTCAAATGGGACGGCGAGTGGACGATCACCTACGAGACCTTTCGCGACATGGGCCTCGCCTATGCGGTGGGGCTGGTCTTCATTTACTTGCTGGTCGTCGCCCAGTTCCGCTCCTATGCGGTGCCGCTGATTATCATGGCGCCGATTCCGCTCACGATCATCGGTGTGATGCCAGGGCATGCCTTGCTCGGCGCGAATTTCACGGCCACTTCGATGATCGGCATGATCGCCCTCGCCGGCATCATCGTCCGCAACTCGATTCTCTTGGTCGACTTCATCAACCAGGAAATCGCCGCGGGTCAGCCCATCGCCGAAGCAGTGATTCGCGCGGCCAGCATTCGGGCACGCCCCATTGTGCTAACAGGGCTCGCCGCGATGATCGGCGCATTCTTCATTCTCGATGATCCGATTTTCAACGGTCTCGCCATCTCGCTGATCTTTGGCATTTTGGTGTCGACCGCGCTCACGCTCCTGCTGATTCCATTGCTCTACTACGGCTATATCAGGCGCTCCCACGAGAGTGCCGTTCATTAACTGGGAGTATTTATGGCACACGTCATCATCATTGGGGCAGGTCTCGGCGGCATTCCGGCTGCATTTGATCTGCGAAAGCATCTTGCAAAAGGTCACCGTGTGACCCTAATCGGCGCACGGCCGTATTTCGAGTTCACTCCCTCGAATCCGTGGATCGCGGTGGGCTGGCGCACGACCAAGGAAACCCAAGTTATGATGCAAACGCCTCTCGATAATAAGGGTGTGCATTGGCTCGTCAATACCGTGACCCATATCGACGCTGAACATTCCAAGCTCACGCTCGATGACGGTAAGGCACTCGATTATGACTATCTCGTCATCGCCACCGGTCCGCGCCTTGCCTTCGAGGAAGTGCCGGGTCTCGGCCCAGATGGGTTTACCCAATCCGTTTGCAGCCAGGATCATTCGGTGCAAGCGTGGGCGCGCTATCAGGGATTCTTGAAGAATCCGGGCCCGATCATCATCGGAGCAGCGCCGGGCGCCAGTTGCTTTGGCCCGGCCTATGAGACTGCCATGGTTCTCGATGCAGACTTACGCAAGCGAAAAATGCGCGACCGTGTGCCCATGACCTATGTGACTAGCGAGCCGTATATTGGCCACATGGGTTTAGGGGGTGTCGGCGACAGCAAGGGCCTCATGGAGTCGGAACTGCGCGAACGACACATCAAGTGGATTACAAACGCCAAAATGACCTTGGTAACCGCGAACGAAATGACGGTGCAGGAACTCGATGAAAACGGGGCCCTGAAGAAGGAGCATAAATTGCCGTTTGCATACAGTGCCGTGATCCCTGCTTTTAAGGGCGTCGACGCGGTCGCGGCGGTGCCAGGGCTTTGCAATCCGCGCGGCTTCGTGCTGATCGACAAGCATCAGAGAAATCCCAAGTATAAGAACATTTACTCCGTCGGCGTCTGCGTGGCCATCCCGCCGGTCGAGGCCACCCCGGTGGCTACGGGTGCACCCAAGACCGGCTACATGATCGAATCGATGGTATCGGCAACAGCAGCCAATATTGCCGCCGAGATTGCCGGGAAACCCGCAGATGCTGAAGCCACATGGAATGCCATATGCCTCGCCGATTTCGGCGACACGGGTGCCGCTTTCGTCGCGCTGCCACAAATCCCGCCGCGCAACGTCACATGGTCCAAGAAAGGTAAATGGGTGCATCTGGCGAAAATCGCGTTCGAGAAATATTTCCTGCGCAAGGTTCGCACCGGATCATTGACCCCCGTCTACGAAACTTATGTGCTCAAGGCACTCGGCATCATGTCACTCAAACGCCGCGCTAGCTAAAGAGGTCGATAGGTATCATGATCGCTCGTAAGTCGGCTCGAAAAGGCTTCCCACGGCAACCGCGCTGGGCGCTGTGCGCGTTGCTCGTGACCCCCTGGGTCAGCCACGCGGAATCGTTAACCGACGCGTGGGCCATGGCGCTGCAGTCGGACGGGACGGTCGCGGCCGCGCACAGTGAACGGGAAGCCGCAGACGCGGAACACTCCGCCGCGTTGCGACAGCGTTGGCCATCGCTGGATCTCAACGGTAACTACACCCAGTTGCAACACGCGCCGCTCCTCGATATCACGACGCCCGCGGGCCAGTTACAGGCGCCGATTTGGCGCAACAATGGCTACGCGATGGCGGGCGCCGATCTATCGGTGCCGGTGTGGACGTCCGGCAGGACCAGCGGTGCCATCGGAGCCGCAGCCGCGGGCGTCCGAGGAGCCGCCGCCCAGGAGGTGCAAAGCGCGGCCGATGTGAAGCTGGCCGTGGCGGAGTCCTACGTGTCGGTGTTCCGCGCTCGCAGAGCCTTGGCAGTCGCTGAGTCGAACATCGCGAGCCTCAAAGCACATCGCGACGATGTGCAGGTCATGTACGACAAACAAGCGGTGCCGCAGTCGGATCTGCTCGGGGCTGAAGTGTCGTTCGCCAACGCCCAGCAGCAACGGCTGCGTGCCGCCAATGCCCTGCACTTGGCGACGGCCGCATACAACCGCTGGGTGGGTCAGCCTTTGGATCGCGCTCCGGATCTCGATGAGCCCTCGAGCATGCGGGCGGCTGAGACCGATGAACCGCTCGATCAGTTGGTTGCGCATTCCCTTGAGCATCGCCCCGAGCTTGCGACACTTGCCGCGCAGCAAGAGAAGTTTGAACAAGCCGCGCGATCGGAAGTCGCACAAGGATTGCCGCAGATTGCCTTGCACGCAGGCTATAATCATCTCGACAATGAAATTCTCGACCGCGAGAACTTCGCCTCGATCGGTATCGGCTTTCAGTGGCGAGTCTTCGACAGCGGACAACTCAAGGCAAGAACGAGCGCCTTGAAGAGCCACGCCCGCGCCACCGGTCAACAGCTCGCGGATTTACGATCGGTGGTGGCGCTCCAAGTGGAAACCGCGGTGCTCAATCGTGAGGAATCGGTAGCGAGAATTCACGTCGCCGCCGCGGCCGTTGGCCAGGCGGAAGAGAACGTCCGGGACGCCAAGGAGCTCTACGCGAGCGGACTTGGAACCAGCAATCAAGTGTTGGACGCAGAGACCCTCCGCGTTGTCGCGTTGACCAATCGTGATGACGCCGCCTTCGATCTACTGATCGCACAGTTCCGGTTGCAGCGCGCACTCGGAGATTTGTGATTCAGCGGTTGGGTGCCATCGGCTGGCGCCGCTTTCGTCGCAAGGGCGCGATGCGCATGCGCATGCGCATGCGCAAATAACATGCTGACTCTGACTTCGCTGCAATACGTATTGGGGGCCGCGTCAGGCAGCCTCGTCGGCTTCACTCTCGGGCTCGTGGGGGGCGGCGGGTCCATCCTCGCAGTGCCCTTGATGATCTATGTGGTGGGCGTCCGCAACCCGCACGTGGCGATCGGCACCAGTGCGTTTGCGGTCGCGGCCAACGCGGCCGTTGGCCTGTTCCACCATGCACGACAGCGCAATGTCATATGGCGTTGCGGCGGAATCTACGCACTCGCCGGTATCGTTGGCGCATTTGCCGGCTCAACGGCGGGCAAGCATTTTGACGGACAGCGGCTCCTGTTTTGGTTTGCGCTGGTCATGATTCTGGTGGGCGTTCTGATGTTGCGGCGACGGCACGATTCAGGAGTTCCCGGTGTAGCCTGTCACCGCGGGAACGCCGGGAAAGTGTTGAGCTTCGGGCTCGGCTCCGGTGTGTTTTCGGGTTTCTTTGGAATCGGAGGTGGATTCCTGATCGTGCCAGGCCTGATTGGCTCGACCAACATGTCCATGCTGAATGCCGTGGGCACGTCGCTCGTGGCCGTCACTGCCTTTGGACTCACGACCTCACTGAACTACGCCCTCTCGGGCTTGGTGGATTGGCCGCTCGCCGGTGTATTCATTGCAGGAGGAGTGATGGGAAGCATGATCGGCACCACAGCCGCAAAGCGCCTCGCGAATACCGCCGGCCGATTGACGAGCATTTTCGCGATATTGATCTTCCTCGTCGCGGCGTACATGCTGTGGCGCGGCAGCCACCCTTAGGGAAGCATGATTCAGACTCGCATTCCGCCACCCGTCTATGCGCTTTGCGTGGCTGCGCTCATGTGGCTCGGCGATCAATACGCTCCCGCCATTCGATGGATTGCTCCCCCATGGAATGAGTTCGGGTGGATATTGATCGCACTGGGTTTGGCGTTGGATCTGTATTCGATACTGATCTTCATTCGAACACGTACAACGGTAAATCCGCTTCGCCCCGGAAATGCGACCCAATTGGTGGTATCCGGCGTCTACCGCATTTCCCGCAATCCCATGTATCTTGGCCTGGTGCTGTCCCTGACCGGGTGGGCGTGGCTGCTTGGCAGCCCTTTGTGCTTGCTCCTGGTTTTGCTATTTGCTCGCGTCTTGGTCATCGTTCAAATCGCTCCCGAAGAAATCGCATTGCGAGACCGGTTCGGCACGAGCTATGGCGACTATTCCAAGCAAGTCAACCGCTGGATTGGCCGAAAGAGTCGCTCCAACAAACCTCCCGCGGAATGAATATCGGGAGTCAATACGAGGTCAGGCATGTCAACTAGCGACAATTCATCGGTCAATGCGGCACAGATCGACTATTGGAATGCGACCGCGGGTGAAACCTGGGCCTTGTTTCAGGAACAGTTGGATCGCCAGATAGCGCCACTGGGCCTCGAGGCACTGAGGGTCCTCGCGCCTGAGGCTGGGGAAAGGATAATCGATATCGGCTGCGGATGCGGCCAGACGTCGTTGGATCTTGCACGCCGCGTGGGACGCAATGGCCACGTGGTCGGCGTCGATATCTCCGCGCCGATGCTCGACGTGGCTCGGCATCGGCCCCTATCGGGCTCGGCGCTGCGGCCGGAATTTCGCGAGGTCGATGCACAAAGCGTCGATCTGGGGCACGCCGTGTTTGACGCCGCCTTCTCCCGCTTCGGAGTGATGTTCTTCAGTGATCCCGTCGCTGCGTTTTCGAATATCCGTCGATCGTTGAAGCCGCACGGACGCTTGGTCTTCGTCTGCTGGCGCCCGCTTTCGGAGAACACCTGGATGCTGGCGCCGCTGA
>Ga0182013_10004955_pt1 | contig 15758 bp, 13 predicted proteins | sample 612S2MmetaG_FD_120487 | JGI IMG/M metagenome (GOLD analysis project Ga0182013, IMG submission 120487) | Permafrost microbial communities from Stordalen Mire, Sweden - 612S2M metaG | ecosystem: Environmental > Terrestrial > Soil > Wetlands > Permafrost | place: Sweden: Stordalen | collected...
AGGCGCGTGCGAAGCGATACATCCCCTCGAGCGGGAGGTCGGTCGAGTAGCCGAGCGAGCCGTGGACCTGGATTGCCCGGTCGATCACATCGGCGAGCACCGAAGCGCCGTAGAACTTGATCAGGCTGATCGGGACCCGCGCCGCGGCGACACCCTCGGTGTCCATCACCCACGCGGCGTGCAGTGTCAGCAGCCTCGCGGCCTGCATCTCGGCCGCCGAGTCGGCGATCCAGTTCTGGACCGTCTCGTGGCTTCCGAGCACGGCACCGTGCGCTTCGCGGTAGGTCGCGCGCTCGCAGAGCATGTCGAACGCGCGCCGCGCCACGCCGAGCCAGCGCATGCAGTGGTGGATGCGGCCGGGGTAGAGCCGCTGCTGGGAGATCAGGAAGCCCTCGCCCTCGCCGCCGAGCAGTGCGTCGGCGCCGACCCGTACGTCTTCGTAGGCGATTTCGGCGTGGCCGCCCAGCTTGCCGAACTCCTCCCGGGGATGCTCCATCGTCGAGACGTCGCGGATGATGTTCACGCCGGGCGTGTCGACCGGCACAAGGAACATGCTCGCGCGCTGGTGCGGACGGGCCTGCGGATCGGTGACTGCCATCACGATCAGGAAGTCGGCGATCGAGGCGTTCGACGAGAACCACTTGTGCCCCGAGATCACGTAGCCGTCGCCGTCGCGGCGTGCGCGTGTCTTGAGCATCGTCGGGTCGCTGCCGGGGCTGTCGGGCTCGGTCATCGAGAATGCGGATTTCAGGTCGCCGGCGAGCAGCGGCTCGAGGTAGCGCTCCTTCTGTTCCGCGGTGCCGGCGAGCGCGAGGATCTCGGAGTTGCCGGAGTCCGGGGCCTGGCAGCCGAAAGCGTTTGGAGCGAAGGGCGAAGTCCCGAGGATCTCGTGCATCAGGCCTAGCTTGACCTGCCCGAAGCCCTGCCCGCCGAGCTCGGGGTCGAGGTGCGCGGCCCAAAGCTCCTGCCCCTTGACGCGCTCCTGCAGCGGGGCGTAGAAGCGGTCCAGTGCCGGCTGGTCGAGCTGATCGAAGATCGTCTCCAGCGGCCAGATCTCCTCGCGCACGAAGTCCCGCATCCAGTCGAGCTTCGCCGCGAACTGCGGCTCGGTCGAAAAGTCCCAGCTCATCCCCTGCCCCCTCCCGTGTTGACGAGCGTTGAGTATCCCAATGCGCAGACCATTTGCGCAGGGGGTTGACAAAGCACACATTGTTTGTAATCTGAGTGAGGAATGACCTGCCGTCTAACACAGCCCCCGATCGTCGCCAACCTCCGAGCGTCGGCGGGAGAGCGGCAGGACATTCACAGAGGCGGCGAACGTTCCCTGCGCTCCCTCACTCCCTCAACGCTCCCCGGGAGGGTCCATCCGCCCTCCCGGGGAGCTCTCGGGAACCCGACTGACCAGACCCCAGGAGATGCCCTGTGCCGCGCGTTACCGTGACAACCGACGACCCGAAATCCGGCAAGGTGATTCTCCTCGAGGAGAGCATCGAGCTGATCCACCTCGAGAGCCAACTTGCAAGCCGACAACTGCTCGAGCGCGTCCGCTGGGCGCTCAAAGACGCCGATGCGCTCGTACGGCGCGCGCGGCGCGCCGCCGCCTGACCCCGGTGGCGCGCCGCGAAGCGAAATGACCGTCCTGACCCCCGACCTGCGCCGCGTAGACCCCGCCGAGAGCGACGTCGTCGCGGACCTCTGGTTCACCAGCCGGCGCGCCAACGCACCGGCGATCCCACCGGCGGTCCACAGCTACGACGAAGTCCGGGAGTGGATGCGCGAGACGGTCTGCTGCCGGATGGACGTCTGGCTCGCCCAGGACGAGCGGCGCAGGCCGCTGGCGATGATGGCGCTCGATGGGCCGACCGTCGACCAGCTCTATGTGGCACCCGAGGCGACAGGTCGGGGCGTGGGCTCGCGCCTGCTGGCCCTCGCGAAGAGCGGCCACACGGCGCTCGAACTCTGGACCTTCCAGTCGAACCGTCGCGCGATCGGCTTCTACGAACATCACGGCTTCCGCTCCGTTCGCCGCACGGACGGCGAGAACGAGGAGCGCTCACCGGACATCCTCCTGCGCTGGACGCGCTGACGCGGACAGGAGACGGCATCCGACCCCCGGCAGTTTCATCGACCCCGGCCCCGGGCACGAAGTCCCTTATGGCGGCCGCGCCTAAGCCGCGTGTGCGCGCGAGCGGGCATGTCGACGTGCTGCTCGTGCGCACAGGTACGACGCCCGGGCTGCGCCAGGCCGAGGTCGAGTTCGTGCGCGCGCTCAACGGATTGGGTCTGCGGGTCGCGACCGTCTCAACCGGCTTCGGCCTGCTCGGTCGGTTACGCGTCGCGTTCCCGCTGATTGATCTGATCGAGGGCCTTTCCCTGCGACGTCTGGCGGTGCGCGCGCTGCGACGCACCGATGCGCGGGCAGTCTTCTTCAGCAGTGCCGGGGCGATCACCATGCAGCCCGCGTCAGTGCTGCGCCGTAGCGCCGTGCGGTTCGACTCGACGATCGAGCGCAACCGCCCCGGTCGACGTAACGCGTTCACGCGCTTGCTCGCCCGCAGAGCGTTCCGCCACGCCGCTGTGCTGCTGCCCGTGACGCCAGAGCAGGTGACGGACTTCTCCGGCGATCCAAGGGTCCATGTGCTGCCGCGGCCGGTTGCGCCGGGCCCGGAAGCTGCGGGCAGGCGCGAGCGCGCGGCACTTTGCTACGCGGGGAATCCCGACAAGAAGGGGCTCGACATCGCCGTCGCGGCGTGGACGGCGGCCGCGCCGAACTTCCCGCTGTACGTGACCGGCATCGACGCTGAGGCGGGTCGCGACTTTCTGCGTCGCCGCGGGGTGAGCAATACCGCGAACGTGGTCTGGCTGGGACATCTCGATCCGGATACGCACCGCGCGCTCAGCGCCCGCGTCGAGATCTACCTGAGCGCCGCGCGTCGCGAGGAGTACGGGGGAGTCCAGCGCGAGGCGCTCGTCGACGGCGCGGTGCTGGTTTGCGCCCCCTCCGCCGGCCCCGAGCAGCTCCTGGCCATCGCGCGGTCGCTGGATCCGGAACTGGTGGCAGGCGACTTCGACGCCCGGACGCTGGCCGCGTGCCTCACCCGCGCACTCTCCATGAGCGAGCAGGACAGGCTCTCCTACCGCGCTCGCGCGATGGAGCTCATGAGCCCGAACACGCGCGCCAACCTTGAGCGGATCCTTGCCGACGATGTCCTGGGGGTCCTGGAAGTGCGAACTGCCCGGGCGCGGGGAGGGAGAGGCCAGGCGCCGCCGGTCGAGCATCCGGCGAGGTACGTCGACGAGGCACCGCGGCGCGCCGCCTGAGTCGAATCGCCCACGTGACGACCGTCGCCGAGGCCCGAGCCAACCGCTGACGGACCCTGTTCACTTAGCTGACAGTGATGCGCGAGCGGGAGCGTCCGCACAACGTCGAGGTCACGCTCGGCTCCTATGAACGGGGGGCCGAGTCGTATCTGCGGCACTCCCCGCAAGAGCCCCACAGCTCGCTGGTGGCCTTTCGCGAGCGCGTACTGGAGCAGATGGCACCGCGCCAGCGGCTGCTGGAGCTCGGCACGGGGCCTGGCCGCGACGCCGCCTTCTTCGAAGCCCGAGGCATCGTCGTGCAGCGCAGCGACGGCGCGCAGTCATTCGTGAGTCGGCTGCGTGAGCAGGGTCACGACGCCAGGCTGCTCGACGTCACCCGCGATGAGCTCGGCCAGGATTTTGACGCGATCTTCGCCAACGCCGTCCTGCTGCACCTGAACCCAGGCCAGCTCGCGGCGCTGCTCGAGCGTGCGGGCGAGGCAGTTCGGCCGGGCGGGCTGCTCGCCTTCACCGTCAAGGAGGGTGAAGGCGAGATCTGGTCCGAGGAGAAGCAACTTCGCCGCTACTTCCGCTTCTGGCGTGAGCCGGAGCTACGCCAGCTGCTCGAACGCTCCGGTTGGCCGACCGCGATCATCGATCGGGTGCAAGGCCCACGCGATCGCTGGCTGCAGGTCATCTGCCGGTCCGCGGCGAGAAGAGCGCCGGATTGAAGCGCACCGAGCGCCGGCGCAGCGGCCACAAGAGCGGAGCGCCCGCGGTGCCGTCAGTGACGTCACGCAGGAGGTGCGTCGCAAGGCCAAAGGCGACACCGTCGAGCATCTCGCGGTCGGCGGCCCTCCGTGGAGCCAAGCACCGCCGGACCGACACGATTGCCGCGATCGTGAGGATCGAGTGGGTGAAGGGCCGCGCAGACCGGCGCGTCAGCACCCCCCAGCCAAGTACCGCGTCGGGGATGTGGTCGGCGTCGATCAGCACGGCTGCCACCAGGGCGCTTCGGCGCAGCGGCCGGCTCCGCACACGTGCGGCGTCGAGCGCAAGGGATGTGGTTGCCAGATGGGCGGCCCAGTCGAGCATCGCCCTGCGCCAGAGCGGCGTCTCGGGAAGAGAACGGTTGACCGTGATCACGACACCGACCTTCAGCAGGCTCGCGGCGAAGACCGCCGGCGACGGTGCCCGCGGACCGCTACGGCCCCGCATGCTCCAGCAGGGCCAGCGCGGCCGCGGCCGCCGGTGTGACGGTTTGTGGCGGGTGCGTTCGCCAGAACTCGCTGATCGCCGGCCGCGTCAGCTCGAGCAGCAGCGAGTCCTGGAACTCACCCTCATCGAGCCGGAGGCCTGATTCTGGGACCTCGTCGTCATGAAGGTCGATACGCACACAAATCTCGGGTCGCAATCGCAGAAGGTCAAAGCCCACGCCGAGGACCTTCCAGCGACTGGCCGGCGAACTCGCGGCGTTCAGTCGAACTCCGACCTCCTCCGACAGCTCGCGCTCGACCAGCTCGTTGACAGCGTCGGCGACACCGGGCTCGAGGGTCCCGGACGGCGCGACATGCCACTGGTTGGGGTCTGTCGCGACCGATGCGCTGCGCAACCCCAGCACGACGGCGCGGCTGTGGTCAACCGGCACGGTTGTTAACACAGAAACCCCGATTGCCGCGACACGTCCATGACCCGACCGGAGTGGGTCGCCGGCCGCCAGCTGATGGACGATCCGGCGCATCGGCAGCACGGAGAGTGGGTCTCGTGCCAGAACTTCGAACTCGGTGCAATTCAGGTACTCCGCACGGAGGCTGTCAGATGTCGCAATGGCGTCGAAGTAACCACCCGCGGCGCACTGGACAGGGAAAGCCTCGGCGCGGGTGAACGACAGGACCCTGCCGTCGTGCATCGCCCGAGTCCGTGCGGCGACCGCGGCGAGATGGGGTTGCCCTTCGCGGCGGAGGGCGCCGTCCACCTGCACCGGCTCTGGGGCCTCAACGACGAGCTTTCCCGTCGCCGGGGCGCTTGCGCTTTTCACGGCAGCGGGGTACGTGGCCCCCGCACGTGTGACGACAGTGGCCAATCGTCCGTAAAGCTCCACAAGGGGCTCAAAGTTTGGCAATTTGTTCACTGGGAATGTTCCCGGGGCAGAGGGTGCGTGGTAACTTCCTTGGGCAGCAGATCCCCCCATTTCATCTCTCCGCACGCTGCGGCGAGCCGTAATCCAGCCTAGACAGGTCCAAGGATCGGAACACCGTGGCTGCCCCGCCGAACACCAGCATGACCCCCCACCCCAACGTCGTCACCAGCGACATGCTCGGCGTGCACCGCGTGAGCGTTCTCGTCCCCGCCCTGAACGAGGCGGAGAACCTGGAGCACGTTCTGCCGCGGATGCCCGAGTGGGTCCACGAGGTCGTGCTGATCGACGATCACTGCACCGACAACACGGCGCAGGTCGCGCGCGAACTGATGCCCGGCATCACCGTCGTCGAGAACCATCGCCCGCCCGGGAAGGGCAACGCGCTCAGGACCGGGGCCGAAGCGGCGACGGGCGACATGCTGGTCCAGGTCGACGCGGACGGCTCGGAGGACCCGGCGGAGATCAACGCCTTCATCGGTGCACTGCTCGCCGGCGCCGACTACGCCAAGGGATCGCGCTTCATCGAAGGCGGCGGCACGTCGGACATGCCGGCCCTGCGCAAGTGGGGCAACTGGGCGCTGGTCGCTGTCGTCAGGGCCCTGTTCCGCGGGACCAAGTACACCGACCTCTGCTACGGCTACAACGCCTACTGGAGCTGGGTCGCACCGCTGCTGCTCGACGCCGACGGCTTCGAGATCGAGACGGTAATGAATCTTCGCGCCGTGCGGGCCGGCCTGCGAGTCTTCGAGGTGCCGAGCTTCGAGACTGAGCGCATCCATGGCGTCGGGAAGCTCGAGACCTTCCCGGACGGCTGGAGGGTCCTGACGGCGATCGTCCGTGAGCGCTTCTTCGCGAAGCCGATCCAGAAGCCCCGGCGACCGGGCGACACTGGAACCGACACGGCTCCAGGTGGTACCTTCGCTGCGAACGGAGTCAGTAAGTGATGAAGGTTCTCACCATTCTCGGAACGCGACCGGAGGCGATCAAGCTCGCCCCGGTCATCCGCGAGCTTTCCCGTTTCCCGGAGACGTTCGACTCGCGCGTCTGCATCACTCACCAGCACCGCGAGCTGCTGGACCCAATGCTCGACCTGTTCGGAATCGAGGCCGACTACGACCTGGATGTGATGACGGCCGGCCAGACCCTGAGCGGCGTCACCGCGGCTGTCATGACGGGGCTCGAGGAGATCCTGCTCGAGGACAAACCTGACTGGGTGATCGTCCAGGGGGACACCGTGACGGTGATGGCGGCCAGCATGGCTGCGTTCTTCCACAACGTCCGTGTGGTCCACGTCGAGGCCGGGCTGCGCACGTTCGACAAGTACTCACCGTTCCCGGAGGAGATCAACCGGCGTGTGACGAGCGTCGTCGCGGACCTGCACATCGCGGCCACGGAGCTCGGCGCCAAGAACCTGACGCGCGAGGGGGTCCCGGCCGAGCGCATCGCGATCACCGGCAACACGGTCATCGACTCCCTGCACCGAATTGCGGCTACCCCCTTCGACCCGCACGGGACGCCCCTCGAGGGACTCGACGGCGTGGACCGGCTGGCGCTTGTCACCGCTCACCGGCGGGAGAACTTTGGCGAGGGGATGCGCAAGATCGCCGGCACTCTCAGGTTGCTCGCCGAAGAGCACCCCGAGTTGCACCTCGTCTATCCGGTGCACCTGAATCCGCAGGCTTCGAAGTACGCCAACGAGCTGCTGGCCGACCTGAGCAACGTTTCGCTGCTGCCGCCTCTGGGCTACCAGGAATTTGTCTGGCTGCTCCAGCGATCCCACCTCGTGATCACGGACTCGGGCGGCCTCCAGGAGGAGGCGGCCGGACTGGGCAAGCCGGCTCTGATCCTGCGTGAGAACACCGAGCGCCCGGAGGGCGTCGAGGCCGGCATCGCCAAGCTCGTGGGCACCAATCGCCACGAGTTGCTGGCCGCTACGAGGAAGCTGTTGCACGATCCGCTCGAGTATCAGGCGATGGTCAGCGCCGGCTGCCCCTACGGCGACGGCATGGCCGCAGAGCGGATCATCGAAGCGCTGATGGGCCAGCACAAGGCCCGCAGGCGCGGGGACCGTGTTTACGAGCAGGTCACGCCGAGTGACCCGCTCGATGCCCTCGTCAAACATGCCGAGACGAACCACCCGGGGCGCCGCTCCAGCGACAAACGCATCGGCCGTGCGAACTACAGCCCGGCCTTCGACCGCAGGCGGGCTCGCGTCTCCTGAGACGCGAGCGCTTCCTGCAGATGCCCGCCCCGACCGCAGCGCCCGATCAGCTCCACAGATGGCTGCCATGACCTCGCAACTGGGCGACGCCAACCGCACGGCGGGGGAAGTCGCCGAGCGACTCGGCGACTGGCTCACAGGCAACGGCGTCCAGTCCGACTCCGGGGCCTTCTGCGCCTGGCGAGATGAAGACGGCCTACTGGCGTTCGAGTACCCGGAGATCACCGGTTACGCGCTGACTTGGCTCGCCGGCAGACCTTCGCTCACGGCGGCCGGGCAGGAGGCCGGACGCCGTGCCGCCCGGTGGCTCGTCGAGCGCCTCGCGGCCGGTAACCGCGCGGCGCACGACGGCTGGGACGAGGGAGCCGTCTACACGTTCGACCTCGGGATGATCGCCGCAGGAATGATCTCGTACGGCCGCCGGTTCGACGAAGCGCAGACCGTTGAGCGCGGCGAGCTTCTCGCGGGGGAACTCGCAAAGCTCGCCCTGACGAATCCGTTCATGCCGGCCGTCGCCCCGGACGGCCCGCCGACCGGGCGGCCATCAAGCTGGTCCACTGCGGGGCGTCCCCACCTCGCAAAGTGTGTTCAGGCGCTGATGCTGATCGAGGAGTGGGACGCCGCCGCGCACCTGATCGCCGACGCTTGCACCTTTCAAGATCCGTCGGGCTACTTCCTCACCCAGCCGGATGAGCAGATCGTGATGCTCCACCCCCACTTCTACACCGTCGAGGCCCTCTGGATGTGGGGCACCGCCCGAGGCGACGATGACGCGCTCGAGCGGGCACACCGGGCGACCGAGTGGGCCTGGCGGCACCAGCTCCCGGCCGGTGGCCTGCCGCGAATGGTCGCCCTCGACGAGGACACCGTCGCGCCGGAACAGTTCGACCTGACCTCCCAGGGGGTGCGCGCCGGGCTGCTGACCGGTGCCGGCCTCGACCGGCTCGAGAAGGCTGTATCCCGCCTGTGCACGTCCGCCCTGCCTCTCCCTGACGGCGCGGCGCTTCCCTACCAGCCGCAGGCCGAGAGCCTCCACCAGAACTCGTGGGTGAGCCTCTTTGGAGCGCAGGCACTGGAGCTCGCCGCGCAGCCCGGAGAAGTTTCGCTCGCCTGGCATGAGCTCGTCTGAGCGGGCGCGCGGCGCCGGCCGCCTGCGCGTCTGTGTCGTCGGGTCCGGCCCCCGCTTCCTGAGCGGCATCAGCTACTACACCAACCGTCTGATTCACGCGCTCGCCGAGGAACACCAGGTGAGCGCGATCCTCGTTCGCCGGCTGCTGCCGGCGCGTCTGTACCCCGGCCGCACGCGAGTGGGGACGCCGCTGACCACCTTCACCTACCCGCCGGGCACGCGCGTCTTCGACGGAATCGACTGGTACTGGGGGCGGTCGATCGTCAACGCGATCCGCCTGCTCGCCTCAGAGCGTCCCCAGGTGGTGATCTTCCAATGGTGGAGCGGCACGGTCCTGCACTCGTTCCTGCTGCTCGCCTGCTTCGCGCGGGCCCGCCGCGCCCGCGTGGTGATCGAGTTCCATGAGGTTCTCGACACCGGCGAGATGGCCCTGGCGCCGGTCCGCTGGTACGTCAACGGCGTGATGCCGCTGCTGCGGCGGCTGACCCAGGGGTTCATCGTCCACAACGAGTTCGACCGCGAGGCGCTCGAATCCCACTACGGCCTGGAAGGCAAGCCGGTGGTCATCGTTCCCCACGGCCCCTACAACCAGTACGCCGGCGGCGAACGCCCCGAGCGCGCAGACGACGGGGTCTGCCAACTGCTCTATTTCGGCGTGATCCGGCCCTTCAAGGGCGTCGAGGACATCATCGCCGCCCTCGACTCGCTCGATGACGAGGCTGCGGCGAAATTCCACCTCACCGTCGTGGGCGAGACCTGGGAGGGATGGACATTGCCGGCCGAGATGATCGCTCGCAGCCGCCACCGCGACCGCATCACCTTCGTCAACCGCTACGTCGCCGACGCCGAGGTCCAGGCGTTCTTCGAACAGGCCGATGCCGCGGTGCTTCCATACCACCGCTCGTCCGCCAGCGGCCCCCTGCACCTGGCGATGGCGTCGGGCCTGACTGTCGTGGTCAGCGCCGTGGGCGGGCTGGTCGAGGCCGCCGAGGGCTACGAGGGCCGGATCGCAATCGAGCCGCAGCGCCCCGACCAGATCGCGCTCGCGATCCAGCAGGCGTGGCTGCAGCGCACCCGCCGCTTCGATGACGTGCACACATGGGACCGCACGCTGGAGCGTTACAACGAGATGTTCGCGGCGCTCAACGCGAGTGCCGCGGGATGACGTGCGGCCCGTAGCGCCTGCGGCTTCGCGCGTACAGCACAGGCCCTTCCACGAGGCCGCGCAGCTCGAGCCGCGTCAGCTCCTGGGGGTATCCGCTTCGCTTCTGCTCGTTCTTGGACGAGCGCGGGCTTAGTGCGAACCAGAGGCCGCGGGGCAGGCGCCGAAGGACAAAGTCGGGCAGCAATCGCGGGTCCGAGCCGAGGGTCTTGATCATCACCGCGCTCATCCCCGCCCCGTACGCATAGATCTGTTTGCGCAGGCTCTCGTAGTCCGGCCGGTTGAGGTGGTGAATGACCGCGGACGGCTGGTAGACGACGCGCCGCCCTGACAGCACTGTACGCAGCAGCATCTCGAAGTCCACGCCGCCCAACGCCGGTGTCCCGTTGCCGAGCGCCGGATCGAACCCGCCGAGCTCGAGCAGCGCAGAGCGGCGGAACGCCAGGTTGTTCGCGGTCCCGAAGCGTCCCGCCGCGTACGGGTACAGAGGGTCATCGGCCGGCCTGTTCTCGGCCATGTCGTAGACAGATCGATCGAAGCCGTGATGGAAACCGCCGTATTCCTCGAACCAGAGCTGGGGCGCGGTCTCGAGCTCCATCGGAATCACGAGACCGGACACGGCCGCAGCAGCGGGTTCAAGCGTGAATCCCCGGGCCAGCTCTGTAAGCCAGTGGCGGTCGGCGCGCACATCGTCGTCGGTGAACGCCACCAGCTCGGCCTCGGTCTGCCGGACGCCGGTGTTGCGCGCACTCGCACTGCCGGGCTTGTCCTCCCGCGCGTACCTGACGGCCACCGCGCCGGCGGCGAACTCGTTCTCCACGAGGTCCTTCGTGCCCGTCGTAGCGGGCGCGTTGTCGACGACCAGAATCTCGTACCGCTCATCGGGGTAATCGCACGCGATTATCGAGTCGAGTGCAGTGCGCAGACGGTCGGGGCGATCGCGGCTGGGCACGATGACCGTCACGAACGGGGCCTCGGCCAGGAAGGCTTCGCGATCTCGCTCGCAGCGCGGGGCCTGGGCCGGAAGTCCCTCGGGGCCCAGCGCGGACACCGCCGGCAGGCCATCCTCGAGGAGATGGGAGCTGATCCTTGGCCCCGCCTCGCGCCAGATCGCGCCGGCCAGCTCATCTGCCGCTATGGAGTCCCGCGACCCGAACCCCAGCTCGACCAGACCGACGGGCTGACCGTGCAGAGATGCGAGCACGAGCACACCCCCGTACGGCGCCCCGCTCCTGCTCGCGCGCCGCGGGAGGTCCTCGAGCGGCTTGCCGATGTCGAGCGCGAGCACCTCGATCGGCGCGAAGCCGACGGCGGCTTGGGCCTCAGCCGTGGATACTGGCGGGGAATTCACGTGCTCGGCACGGTATCGGGACTATTGCGCCGCCTGGCTGAACGGCGGCATCTTCATCGCCTGTTGAAACGCGGCCAGGGAAGCGGAGGAGGAATTGATCCGCCAGTCGTGCTCCTTTTGGCGATCGAACCACACCAGCGCGCGCACTCGCGTGAAACGGGTCTCGAGCGCCCTTGCCATGTTGAGAATCCAGGTCGCCTTGTCGCCGCCGGCTTCAGAGGACGCCGTCTCGGCGATCATCACGGGCTTGCCGGTCAGTCGCGTGAGCGCTTCGTAGGAGGGCCCGAACTCTTCTTCGAATTCGGTCCAGCGACTCTTGGAGCCGGCTCCGCTGTTGTATCCGTCGAGGCCGACCCAGTTCACCCAAGCGTCTCCGGGATAGAACTGCGAGAAGGGACAGGCGCCGCCGCAGTCGACGTTCGGTGCCCATAGCCAGCGCACGCGGTCTGCCCCGGCGGCCCGGAAGATGCGAACCACGTGCCGCCAGGCCCGGACGTAGGCGCCCGGGGTGTTGCCTTCGACGCCCGGGCTCCATGCGGTGCCCCCAATGTTCATCTCGTGCGCGAAGTCGATGAACATCGGATGTCCCCAGCGCGCCGCGGCCCGGGCCGACCGGCGTATGTAACTGTCGAATGCTCCGTCGGCGATCGCGGTGAGGGAGTAGCGCCCTGCGCCGTGTGCGGCCGTTGGCTGCCAGTTGATCATCGGGATCAGCCCTTCCCTGAGGAGCGATCGAACCTGCTCCGGGTAGAACAACGGTTCGGCCCAAGTCTGGTACCACATCACGATCCTGGGGCGGGCACCAGCGAGGCTGGAGAAGGCGTGCACCCCCGCGAGCCCCGGGGCCTTGGTGGTGTTGACGCCGAGCGCGACGGTCGGCACGCTCACGGCGAGATGATCGATGGCGTCGGCGCGAAGGCCGGTCCAGCCTTCTTGAAATCCCGACTTGCCGCAGGACTGCAAACCGATCGCCGCGAGGATGCACAGCGCGGCGATCGACCCCCGCCGACGCGTCGCGGGGAACGCCGACGTCATCCGGCGTGACTTGGCGTCTCGCGGCGCTCGCGGCGCATCCGGCGGCAGCTCGGCGCCCGGCTCAGCGAGTAGGCGTGCGAACGGCGCATCCTGCGCGGAACTTTACATCGGCGGGAAGGCACTTCCGGCAGCGCCGCGACGGTCACGCGTCCCGTCACGCGTGAGCCTCCTCGACGGCGAGAGATGTTTGCGCGACCGTCTTTCGGGGCAAACGGTCATACCAGCCGAGGCTTTCGGCGCGTTCCGGACGGCACGCGATTGGAGACCTTGGTACTCTCGGCGTCCTGTCGGCGAGTCTGTCGCAGCATCGAACGATGAGGGAGAACCAGCAAATGTATCGCCCGCTAAGGATGGCAGTAGCTTCAGCGCTGATGCTCATGGCAATCTCGTTTGCCGCCGCGAGCAGCGCCGAGGCTGGACAGAACCTCAGTCTCGATCTGCACGGCCCCTACTCTCACGGCGCCGGCTATCAGGCGGCAGGGCCGGTCTCGACTGCGCCTTTGAAATCCGGCGAACACTACTTCGCGATCGTCAAGGGCACGGCCTCGATCTGGCCGGCATCGCAGTGGAGCCTCGGCGGGAGCATCTGCGGCGCGTCGGAAGAAAAGCCGATGTTCCCGTCGCCTGGAGCCGTGAACGGCCAGGTTGGCTGGGACGCCGAGACGGTGTTCGCCGTCCCGCCGGACGTCGGCTTCTTCCACTTCGTCTGCGTGCCCTCCCAGATCCCGTTCTCCGCCATCTCCCGCACACCCGGCGGCTTCCAGATCAACGTCGGCGGCGGCTTCGGCCACGTCGTGCCGGTCGGTGGAGAGCGCAGCACGCCGACGGCCGGCCACACTTACACCTACGAGGTTGCGGGCACCGGCGCACCGGCATCGTTCAGGTTCCTGGACGACCCCGTGGCCGACGACTACGGAATCTTCAAGATCGAAGTCCTCGACACCGCCGAATGCGAAGCGATCGGCTGTAAAGAATCCGCCGGCGGCGGCTCGGACCAGATCGTCAAACCCGGCGGCAGCGTGGCCGGCGCGAAAATCGTCGCCCTGCCTGCCAGCCGCGCCTGCGTTGCCGACAGGGCACGCGCCCTGAAGGTTCAGTTCAGGAAGACCGACGGCGTCGCGATCGCGAGCGTCTCGGCGTACGTCAACGGGCGCAAAGTCCGCGTCGTCTACCACCGCGCTCGCGGCGCATTCGCTGGATACGTCGTCGTGACGCACCCGCCGGTCGGCACGTTCACGCTCGAAGTTCGCGTGACCACCAGCCGCCACCAGGTACTGCGCAGCAGGCACACGTACAAAGCCTGCATCGCGCGCAGGAAAATCCCGGTCACCGGCTAGTTTTCGGCTCTTCGACGGCGCGCCCAGCGGCGTGCCGTCGAAAGTAGCCGCCCGCGGCTGGGTCGTGCCAGCGCGGCAGATCTGACCCGCGGCGCGCTGGCCATACGGTTCCCGACCGCCACCTTGGCGCAGGACGCGCCGCCATCGCTGCCGGGCTGCCCGATGCAAGGAAAGCCGACACACAGCCTCGGCCGACCGGCCGCCGATCGCCTGTCTGACGCGGTCCCGCACCTGGCGCATTGAGTCCGCACGTGGTTGCGGCCTCAAGATCCAAGCGTTTTTGGACGATCCAGAGAGCAGAAGCCCGTTGGCGACGGGGGCGTGTGAGCAGCGCTCCGCGTCGCGAAAGCTCGATCGCTCGTCACCACAATGCCCTCCAGCACCGGATTCCGAGGACCAGGCTGCGTCCGCGCAGGCTTGAGGGCTGCGCTTGTCGGGGCAACGTCGCTCATCGTGGTCCTTGGCTGGGCGCCGGTCGCACTGGCGGGCGTGACGGCTTCGAGCATCACGGCTCCCTCCGGGCCGGTCTTCACGCTGAACGACACGACGGTCTCCGGGGTTCCCGCATCGTTCACGGTGAAGGGCAGTTTCACGGGGGCGACCACGGCGCAGCTCGCGATCGGCTGCTACTACGCCGACGGCAGCCACCAGACGTTGGCCGAAGACGTCAAGGGGTCGGGGAACACCTTCTCCATTGATCTCTCCAGCTCGGCGGTTGTGGGCGGAGCCCCGTGCGTGCTGCGAGCGGTGCCGGAAGAAAACTACGGCTCCTATCCGCCGGGCTCGCCTTCTCCCTTCCAGGGGCCGATGGTCGCACCGTCGGAACTGTACGTCTCGGCCCTCGAAGGAACCTCGTTCGACTACAAGCTGACGGCGACGACGCAGACACAGGAGGATGAATTCTCGTCTGCGGGCTCATGCGGCTTGGGCACGTCGCCCCCGTTCCTCGCGGGCAGCGCAGCTGCGGCGCAAAGCGCCTTCGGTTGCGACGGCGCGCTCTACGCCGAAGAGCAGATCGAAGGGCAGCAGCCCTCGCGCTCTGAGGTGCAAGTTGATGGCGTCAACGCCTACGGCCCCTACGCTGCCGCGCATCTCCTGGGTCCGGAGCCGGGTGCACCGTCGCTCAGCATCACCAAGGAATTCGATCCCGCGACGGGGCTCGTCGTGGTCCACGAGACGGACCCGATGGCGATCTGCGCCCCGGCACCCAAAGTGTTTCCGCCGACCTCGAGCTCATGTTCGAGCTTCGTCTCAGCCGGCGTATCGCTGCTGCGCACGTGGCGCACGCAGGCCTCGGGCGCGGTTGTCTCGCTGACTGACGAATGGGTCTCCGCCGACGACGCGTCCCACGCCTTGGATGTTCTCTACGACAACCGCATGCATAGCGCCGGCGGCGCGAGCGCCGGCTTCTCCTTCCCGGGATCCTCGACCTTCTCGGACTTCGCGCCCGGTTCGACGGTCACGCTGCCGGCCGGCCCGGGATCGATCTTTTACGCCGAGGATCGCGCCACGCCATCGAGCGGTGACGGCCAGCACCCGTTCGCTGCGCTCAGCTACGACCTCGCGCCGTCGGGCCCGGTCGCGTTCACCGGCAGCGACGTCGCAGGCGGTGAAAGTTCGAGCTTCGTGATGCCCTACCGGCGAACCATCACCCCGGGCGCCGCGTTTACGCTGCGCATGGGCTTCGCTCAGGACCTCGCGCTCGCCGAAACCCGCAAGCAAGCCGCTGAAGCAGTGGCGAACTACGTGCCGAAGCTGACGATCACCGCGCCGGGCGATGGCGAATCTGTGTCCTCGCAAGACGTCACCGTCGAGGGCGAAGTCTCATACGGCCCAGCGCTCGGGTCGCTGACGGTCGACGGCGCACCGGTCGAGGTCGGCGCCGGCGGCACGTGGTCGGCGCGGGTGACGCTGACGCCGGGGGCGAACACGATCACTGTCACGGCCACCGGCGAAGAGGGATTGACCACAAGCCAGGTCGTGAACGTCACCCTCACATCCGGGTCGTCGACGAGCGAAACGCCGCCGGTCGAAGCGACACCCCCCGTCGAAGCCGAACCGCCGCCCGAAGCCCAGCCGCCTG
>Ga0182013_10004958_pt1 | contig 15752 bp, 12 predicted proteins | sample 612S2MmetaG_FD_120487 | JGI IMG/M metagenome (GOLD analysis project Ga0182013, IMG submission 120487) | Permafrost microbial communities from Stordalen Mire, Sweden - 612S2M metaG | ecosystem: Environmental > Terrestrial > Soil > Wetlands > Permafrost | place: Sweden: Stordalen | collected...
CGACCGTGAGAGCGTCCACAGCGGCGTCCGTGACTGAGACATTGGAACGGGCCACCCTGCGCAAGGTGTATCTGCGCCTGGTCCCATTCTGTTTCCTGCTCTATATCCTTTGCTATATCGACCGCATCAACGTCAGCTTCGCGGCGTTGACAATGAACAAGGAACTCGGCCTGTCCGGCTATATCTATGGCCTTGCGGCGGGGGCGTTCTTCTGGGGCTACTGCCTGCTGGAAGTCCCCTCCAACCTCATCATGGAACGCGTGGGCGCACGCATCTGGCTCACCCGCATCATGGTGAGCTGGGCCTGCTGTCGGCCGCGACTGCCTTCGTCGTCGGCCCATGGAGCTTCTTTGTCGTTCGCGTCTTGCTCGGCATCGCCGAGGCCGGACTGTTTCCTGGCATCCTGCTGTACTTCCATCGCTGGTTCCCGCAGCACTATCGTGCCCGCGTGGTGAGCGGCTTCCTGATCGGAATTCCGCTGTCGGCGGCGATCGGCTCACCGCTCTCGACCGCATTCATGCAGCTCGACGGGGTTCTGAACCTGCACGGCTGGCAATGGGTGTTCCTGGGCGAGGGACTGCCGACCGCATTGATTGGTGTCTCGGTCTGGTTCTTGCTGACAGAGCACCCTCGCGACGCGACCTGGCTCGCGCCGGAACAGCGCGCCTGGCTGGTTGGCGAACTCGAGCAGGAGCGGCGCCGGATCGAAGCGGTGCACAGGCATTCGATCCTGTCGTCGATGATGAACACGCGCGTCTGGGTGCTCACCGTGTTGTTTGCGGGCATCAGCATGTCCGCGATCGGGTTGGTTCTGTTCATGCCGCAGATCCTCAAGAGCCTTGGCGTGTCGAACACGCAAGCCGGATTGCTGACCGCGGTGCCCTATCTGTTCGGCACGATCGCCATGGTCGCGTGCGCCTTGATCTCCGACCGCACCAAGGATCGCTACTGGACGCTGACGATCACCTGCACGTGCGGGGCGTTGGGCCTGGTGATGGCCGCGATCATGCACAGCAGCCTGGTTTGGGTGCTGGTGGCGTTCTCCCTCGCCACTGTCGGTTTCTACGGCATGAAGGCGGTGTTCTGGGCGACGCCTTCGGCGTTCCTCACCGGATCGGCTCTGGCTGCCGGCCTCGCCTTCATCAACTCGATCGGCAATTTTGCCGGATATCTCGGCCCCATTGTGGTGGGCTATACCAAAGATCAGACCGGCAGCTTCGAGGCGGGAATGTTCGTGCTCGCGGGCGGTGCCGCGGTCTCGGCGGTGACGGCGCTCGGTTGCGCGCGCTGGATGCCGCGCACTGCGGAGCGCGGCGCGGTGCCGGCGGTCGCATCGGTGCGCTGATCCGCGGCCAGGTTCGGCGCGCTGTTGCGGCCGGCCCGTAAGCCACTGGTCACCGCGGCCGGCGTTCGGGCGCGCGGGCGTGGGAACCGCCGTGTTCGGGCCATTCCCACGGGCCATCCACGTCCACGCCTTTGGCCCGCAGCATTTCCACGTGATCCTCGGCGTTGTCCTGCGGCTGGTAGCCGAGGAACGCCCAGTTCGGATCGAAATTCTTCAGCCGCGTGTTGTTGGAGTAGCCGTTGACCACCAGGCAGCCGGGATCGGGATGACGCAGCGCGCAATCCACCATTCGCGCGACGTCTCCCGGGCTCAACCATGTCGCGAGTGAGCGCTGGTCGATCGGCAGCGTGCGGAACGTGCCGATGCGCAGCGACACGGACCGGATGGCGTGGCGTTCCCAGTATTCGCGCAGCATGGTCTCGCCGAACACCTTGAACGCGCCATACAGGCTGTCGGGTCGCGGTGGCATGTCCGGCGTGACATGCTCTGTGATCGGATAGCAGCCGAACGCGTGGTTGCTGCTGGCATAGACGATGCGCTGCACGCCGCTGAGCCGCGCCGCTTCGAACACGTCGAACACGCCGCGGACGTTGACGCGGAACAGGTGTTCCAAAGAGTGGTAGCCGCCGACCCCGGGCATGTACACGACGGCCTGCACGCCTTGCATCATGCGTTCCAGCGCAATGCGGTCGCCGATATCGGTGACGATGGCTTCCTCGTTGTTGGCGGGATCGGCGATCGGACGGATGTCGGTCAGGCGCAAGTGTCTGTAGGCGGATCGGAGGCCGTTGCGCAGCGCGGTGCCGATGGCGCCGGCGGCTCCGGTAATCAGCACGCGGTCGGTGGCGGGGTCGATCATGCTGTGCTCCTGCGTTTCGCGGCTTGCCCCACGAGCGATACGGATCTGGCATGGGGCGCGGCTGCCACAGCAACACCAACAGCGGCGATCCGCAACCACTCTCAGCTCCGACAGGAGTTGACAGGCTTCGTCAACAGTTTCCATGTTACAGGCAGGCAGGGAACCCACTTATCGGCCCGTTCAGTTTTGCCCGGCCACCGCTGTCCGCGCACCGCGCCGCCAAGTGAAAAACACTATTCGCTCTCGTGCATCAACATTGCCAATGAGAGAACCTCCCACCAGCAAGCCATAGATCCGGCCAACGTACCAGCCAAGAACAGACATTGTCCTGGAAATCAACGTTCCGGTAGAATCATCGCGTATATCCGCGGACGTTACCATCCCGGGACGGGCCTTACGCGGCAAGTTGGGCGTCAACCTCACCATGCTCAATGTCGATCCGCCCGTACCAGAGCTTGCCGTGCAGAGTGACATGGTTCCAGACGTCCCGCTGGTCGCGTTGCAAACGGTCCAGCACGGACTGGATGTTGGCACAGGAAGGTTGGCGTATCCCATGGTATTCGACCAGTGACCCAAGCGGACTGAAGTAGATCGCGTTCATCTGCAACAGCCGGAGCAGGAACGGTTCCATGATTGCGCACCAGTGGGTCAAACCAAGTTGCTCGCTCACGTGCACGACTCCCTGCATGAGGCCCAGGCGTGCCATTGCGGTTGCCCCAAGACTCATGCGACGCTGCTTTGATATCGCGAAGCGCGATATCTCGCCGGTTGTCCACGCAGGCAGACCATTCAGCAGGCCAGGTCCGCACACGCGCTGCATCGGCAGCGCCGCGTCGGACGACGAGCAGCGCGGAGGAACAACCCGGACGGTCCCGATGACCTCTCCGCTCTGGCGATGTATCAGCACTACATGACGTGCCCGCGAATCGAATTCGTCTGTTTCGATACCATTGCTTCCCGCTTCGAATCCCCGCTCCACGCAGTACACCTGATACCGCAGGCGACAAGCGGCATCGACGAGTTCCGGACTGTCCGCAAGGACGACCGAAAACTCGTTGTCAGTATGCAGGATCTGCTCACGAAGACTCTGGACTTCCATGATAACCTCCGGGTTTCCGACCCCGCAATCCGATTGTGAATCTGACCACGGCCAAGCTTCCATTCTCACTGGAAACTGACGTTGGGTGCCGCATGCTGAAGTTCCATTCAGCTTTTCGGCTAATCCAGGCAACCTGGCCGTTATCTTGGCTTCCCCCTCATTCTTGGACGGAGCGTGCTGAGCGATAAAAGGATCGGCCGGCGTGGGGGAGCCAGGAGTCAACGCGGGGCCGTCCTGATTGGCATTGTGTCATCGACCACATATTGGTTGCATCAGGCCTGCAATTGGCAAGTTTCCCCGCGTGCAACACGATGCGCGGGGCAATCGATGCGACCGAACCGTACCAGATGCTGGTCCGCCGCGCCGACGCTCGACCGCCGGACATCAAAGTGTGCATCGTAACCGACCATGGCTTCGGCGATCAAAAGCTATACCGGATACTCACCGAGGACCCGAAATTCGACCAGGTCATCCGCCTCCGCGCCAAAATCACGGTGACCGCCGCAGATGGCAAGGTTCGCACCGCCGCGGCCGGGGTCGAGCCCAGCGGACGCGCCCGCATCACGCGCGACGCTCTGGTCGCGGCTGAGCGCTATTAGGTCGCACCTTACTGTGCGTGCAGGGTCATCTTGGAAACCCAGGATCCTCCGCGATGGCTGCTCGCCTCGGGTCGAGTACCTCGCGCACGACCCGCGCCAGTTCGGTGTAGCCATACGGCTTGTTGAGCACTCGGAACGGGAAGTCGGTCATGCCCTGGTTCGCGCTCCGCACACCAGAAAAACCAGACGTAAGCAGTATTTTCAGGCCTGGCCGTAGCTTTATGGCCTGGTTAGCCAAATCTATCCCGTCCATCGTTCCAGGCATCACTATGTCGGTGAACAGTATATCCACCCGGTCTCCGCCGGTCAGGATCGCTAGCGCGGAATCCGCACAATCCGCCTCAAGCACCTGATAACCCAGTTCCCCCAGTTGACGCGCCACGGATTGACGCAGTGGTGCATTGTCTTCAACCACCAACGCTGTCTCGTCACCGCCCACTGCTGGTCGAGGATCAACCGTGACGACTGGTTCCACATCCCCGATTGGCGCCGGTGGAAGGTACATACGGAAAGTGGTGCCGAGGCCCGGCTCGCTGTACACGGTCAAGTGACCGCCTGATTGCCTGGTAAAGCCATATACCATTGACAAGCCCAGACCGGTGCCACGTCCAGCTCCCTTCGTGGTGAAAAACGGATCGAACACCCTGTCGATGATCTCGGGGGCAATCCCGACGCCGGTGTCGCTGACTTCTATCAACACATAGCTACCTGGAAGGGCCTCCAGGTGAAGCTCGGCATAATGCGTATCAAGTTCCACCATCTTCGTGGTGATATCCAGCTTGCCGCCTTTCGGCATAGCGTCGCGGGCGTTGTTCGCAAGATTGGTCAATGCGGCCTCGAGTTGCGATGGATCGACCATAACCAACCGTAGCGCGGAATCGATATGTGATGTAAGTACTAAATCCTCTCCAAGAGTCCGGCTTAGTAGTTTGCTGGTTCGTGCAACCAGTACGTTCACGTCGGTCTTCTGTACCTCCAACGGCTGTTGTCGCGCGAAGGCGAGGAGCAGACGTATCAGGTCCGCGCAACGGAGAGCCCCATCGCGTGCATCAGTACAAAGTCCGACCGCCGTCGGATTAGCCTTGATCAGCCTCCCCAACAAGTCCAGATTGCCGATAATAACGCCCAGACCGTTATTGAAATCGTGTGCCATGCCGCCGGTGAGATTGCCGATGGCTTCCATCTTCTGGGACTGCGCGAGGTGTTGCTCGATCCGCCGCTGGTCACTAATGTCCTGCATTGTGCCGGAGAGACGTCGGACAACACCGTCGGAGTCGACCATCGCCTGGCCTTCCACGCGGACGAGACGGACGTCGCCGGTCGGCCGGACGATCCGCATTTCTCGCGCGCTTTCGGTACCGCCCCTGGTCAGTTCGGCGAGCCAACGCCCCATCGGTTCGCGGTCGTCGATGTGCACGTATGGCACGATGTTGTCGATGGTTGGCTCAAACTCGGTCGGGACAAAACCGCGAATGCGGTACATTTCTTTCGACCAGATGTAGCGCCTTGTCGCCGGCTCCAACTCCCAACTGCCGATACCAGCGATCACCTGGGCGCGGTCGAGCCTCGCTGCGCTTTCAGCCAGTGCCTTCTCCGCTTGCTTTTGCGAAGTGATGTCGATTTGGAGTCCAGTGATGCCGCCATTCTTCATCCGCCGGTTGGTGATCAGGAACCACAAACCGTTGTCAAGAGGCTGCTCGACTGATCCAGATGCATTCCTATGGAACTTCAACTGATCCGCAACCCATACATCCTCGCGGCCACGCGCCCGGATGTCGCCTCCATTGACAGCTTCCTGGCGTAAAATATCCTCAAGACGTGCGCCCGGCGTCAAAAGGTCGGCGCTCCCAGCCCACATCTTTGTATAGCGCTGGAGATATAACTCGTTACACATTACAAAGCGCTCTTCGCGGTCGTAAATCACGAAGGCCGCGGTCATGCTGTCAACCGCATCGCGCAGGAACATCTCGGCTTGCTCCGCGCGATCCCTGGCGGTAACTTCTGCTGTGATGTCGCGGCCAGTTCCGTGATAACCCATAAAGCTCCCTGCTTCGTCGAAGACCGGATCGCCACTCGTGCTCAGGTAGCGGCGTTTGCCGTCCGTCCGAATTCTCTCCCACCGAAAATCCCGGAAGGATCGTCTTGCGGCGAGGTCCGCTTTGTGCGGATCCCATCGCTGCGGATCCATTGCGCTATCGGCGAAATCCCATCTGGTCTTGCCGACATCTGTTGACAGTGTGGTATGTGGAATATCGGCCTGGCGCCTGAACCGAAGATCAGAATCTTGTTCCCAGAACCAATCCGACGACATTTCCGCGAAGGCTTTCAGCCTTAACTCATTCTCGCGCAACGCCGCCTCGGCGCGCCGCTGCGCGTCAACGCGCCGGAAGAGCAACACCGCGACCGCCAAACCAAGCATCGAAAGACCGCTTGCCGCAGAGATCAGCGAGATCTGCCTCTGGTAAAAGGGTCTAAGAACATCTTCGCGGGCCTGGCCCGCTATCGTGACCAACCGATAGTCGTGGAGCGTGTGATAGCTGAAGATCCGGTCAATACCGTCCAGTTGGCTCACCGCTTCAAACGTTCCAGAGGGTGACCGCGCCAAGGCGGTGACGATTGGCGAGTTCGCCAGGCTCCGTCCAATTGTGGCACCGGATTTCTGTCCGGGGTTGATGCCCGCCCTGACGATCATGTCCAGCCCTATGACGGCTACGACACCATGTTTGCCCAGGTCGAGGCTGTGGAAAAAGTCCTGCAGATAGTCTGGATCGAACGACACGACCAGCACGCCGCCAAACGATCCGTTGGGCCGATTCAACCGCCGTGTCATCTGGATTGACCAGCGTTGGCTGACACGCCCCAGCACTGGCGGGCCGATCATCATCGCTCCGGTATCGGTACCGACGTGCGCGCGGAAATGCGCACGGTCCCCCAAATAGACCGGGCTGGTGATCGGACCGAGGTTCGACGCAACCGCGTACCCGTCTGCCCCGATGATGCCCATCTGGATCAATATATCCGGGGTTAGCGGGGTGTCCCGAAACTCTCTCGCGACGTCGAAACCAGCTGGGCTCCTCTCGTAATCCCGTTTAACAATAAGTAGTGTCTGGTCAACGATGCGCAGGATACCGTTCAGGTGCTCGTCGATTGCGAGTGATAGATTGGTCGTATCAACCGACGCGCGTTCGAGAGCCTGTGTCCGGTCGTCTTGCAGATAAACGCAAATTGCCGTCCAGAACAGAATCAGAAGAGCCACCAGCGTGCAGATTATTCTACTGCGCATCCACCGGTTCGCGGGCACCCCCCCGGTTGGGAGAGTTGCAGATGGTGGCGCCACGGTAGGCAAATCGGAGCTCACCCGGAATTCACCCATCATCCATAGCCGGCGCATCTTGCGCACGCTGGCGCGCGCATTCCGCGGCGGCCCCGGAAACCGGACGGGTTGCAAGCAATGGATCTCCCCTTGGGGCGGCGAGTCGGTCCGTCGAGCGCAATTTCATGGTCACTTCACCGTTCAGATGAGGAAAATTGGCAATCCTGATAGGCATGTGATTCACGGTCCAAGCTAACTCTTGCTGACCATAAGCGCCGACCAGTCGGGCGCGGCAGACTCGGAAAATACCCAGAGTATGTTTAGGCACGGGATTTTGCCCCCTATCGGTGGCAGAAACTCACCTCACCAAACGGGAGAATTGCTAAACCAACTCAAATTGCTGCCGGCCAACAGAGGGGTAGTTTTCGAAGGCCATCGTGTGGCCTGGATGGTCCGACCATCGTGGCAGAGGATTTCGAAGCCGCTGTCGCAAGAGCCGCCGGAGCCGCCGGAGCCGCCGGAGCCGCCGGAGCCGCCGATCGGAAGGTGGCGAAGGCGCTGCAATCAGCAACTCGGGAAAACTCCTCAATTGAGCGCTTTCCGCGCGAGAAACCGGATCATCACGTGGAGGATGCGTCGAACCGACAGGCGGGTTGCTGGGGGAGCGATGTGTCGAGCCATTATCCGTCTCTACACCCCGAGATGCGTTAGGCTGTGACCTGACCTCGCTCCATGGGGTCGCTTCGCACAAAGGGCCTGCCAATATTGCATGGCGGTGGCGTTCCCCATTGTTGCGGATATACTATGGGCCAGTTTGGGCTTTGGCACTGGGGTGACTCCAACTGCCAGGGTTAAGGCGCAGGCGGGTGGTCGTAAACCTCCGGCGCCGTTCATTTTCAGGGTGCCGCCCCAATGACGGGTTACACGCAACATCCCAACGCTTCCTGCGAGCCCGCTGTTCCGGAACCCACATTTATGCTGTTCCGGTCGGCGCTGGGATGAAGAGGGAGGCGTCGCGGCAGGGCACGCTGCTATCGGCACCCCGCTACGGGGGACCACAACCGGAACAAAGATGAAGTGTATTTCCTGAGGCCGGCACATCCCTAAGTAGATTCCGAATCTGTAGTTATCACGGATTTCGGGACAGATTGTTTCCCCGTGATAACCGGAGGACCATTCATGGCGGAGTCTCACCAGTCGGATCAGTCGCTTCGCACGGATGGGTTTCAGCGGGCTGCGGCCTCGGCGGAAACCGAGGCAGGCGAACACCGATGGTCCGAAATGTTGCCGTGGGAGCGGACAAGGGCAATTTATGCACACCTCCGGCGTATCGATGGGGAGCGCGCCACAGCAATGGCCTTCAGCCCAGGCCGCTCCGGTCGCTTTCGGGTGGCCGGAGGCGCCATCGACCGCGCAGCGGAGGACCTGAATAATCTTCGTCTCGTTCGTCTCCGGCTCTAGGCGCCAAGCGGCGAAGATGTGGTGCACCCGTAGTGGCTCTCCTCGCCTGATGTGCACGCTGTGCGACGTGAAGATGCCGAACACGTTCCCCAACTGGTAGTGGCCACTCGCGGGAGCCGAAGTGCCGGGGGATATTCGGTATCGTGTGTCAACTGTTAGGAGTTCCTTTTCGGCCGTTTGTCCGCGTTGCTTTCCAGAAATCGCGAGGTCCGGATGCCTATGGAAATCGATCAAGGAAGTCCGCCGCCCACGATCGTCGCTCTACCCGATAGACGTCGGGCCAACCGACGCGAGTACTTCAATCCGAATTTGCTTGTGCTGTTGCGACGTAAGTCGCGTAGTGCCCTGTCAGAATCTGCACAGGGTCTGGAACTCGACGTCGATTCGGATTACAGTGATCGCCTCGCGCCGTCTCGTGGGATTGGCCTTGGCGTGCTGATAAGCATCGGCATATGGGGAGGCGTTGCTTCCGTCATCTGGCTCCTCCTCCACTGGAACAGGCTGTTCTGAAGACATCTGTAAAACGACATCAGGTCTGACCCCACCTGGATTGGACTATCATACTGAGACTATTGGGAGTTTACAAGGTCGTATTGAGATACGATCGGATTTCAATGTTGCCCCTCCCGGCCGCCAAAATTTAGTTCTCTACGGCAATTCCGGTCTTTTACCGGTGTCGGAATGGGGCGCCGACAGGGGAACTTCAGCGCCGAAAGACATCTGCACATCGTGATGCTCGACCAGCGCCCGCGCGTTGCCCAGCAGCACCTCGCGCGGTGCCCCGTGGAAGTGCGCGGATCCGCCCTGCAGACCGTTGAACCGAACCGACTGCGGTTCGTGGCGGAATCCACGCACGTAGGGCAGGCGCGAGTAGCCGAGCCTCGCCACAAACAGGTACACCTTCACAGTCTCACCGCCGACCAACACGAACAACTCACTAAACTCAATCTGCAGTTGCTTGCCCGGCAGTGGTTCGAATCGCAGCGTCGCTCACGCCTCGCCTTGCGACATCTGCACAATGGCGCCACCGCTCGTTCCAGCGTGCGGCGCGACACCGCGAAGCCATGCGCAGGTGCCAGATCCTGGCAAATAAAATCGCAGTCGCCGCGGTGGCCGCGCAACCGCTCCGCCTACCGGCTCTCAGGCTCCGCCAGGCGCCGCTGCCCGGCAGGCCGCCGACAGCCCACCCAACCAGCCGCCCCGACATAACGCCCCACCGTGTTGCAGGCGCAGCCATCTCCGCCGCGATGCGCCTGCTCTCCCACTCCAGCCGATACACCTGGTCCATCGGCGTCGCCTCATCGAGTGTCAGCATCACCCCCCCGTTCCGAGTGGTCCTGGGGCGAGCTTCCTCCAACCCGCACGATCCGCGTGCTCCCGACGATCAGAGGGTCAGTTGGTCATCTGGCCAAAGGGTGAGCTTTCCACGTCGCATGACGCCACGCGATTGCAGGGCCAGACTCCCTCCAGCGCTGACTGGATGGGACCAAGCCCGCGCCCGCCGCGCTCGACCTCGCCTGTTCGCGTAACTCAACGTCTGGGCGATCGGAGCGTCGCCATTCCTGCAGCTCTTCAGGAATCACACTGATCCTCGACGCAGCGCGCCTGTGGTAACGGTCTTATAGCGCGGAATTAACAGTTCACTAACTTGCCTCGCGCTGAAGCGCACGGCATCGGCGTAGATTTACCGTCCAGTCTCCGTCGATGCTGATCTTCGCGGCGTTCAGACTCCTGCTCATAATAGGTCAGACAAGCACCTCCCCGAAAAAACCCAGTCATGCAAACAGGCCCTGAGTAGATTCCGAATCTACTCCGGCATTGGCGAGGCATGCTACGCGTTCGTCATGTGCTGATCGATCTAATGGGCACGGCCACGAAACCAGGCTCACAACCTTCAGATTGGTGGCGCAGCGCCGATCGACTAGGTCAACGATAACGTGGAGTAGAATGGACAGAAACCACCCATCGAACTGGAGGCAGTTACTCGCATTCGGGTCTGCAGCCGCCGTCATGGTTGCCATGGCCTCGGTGGCCTACCGCGGCACGGTTGTGTCAACGGAAAGCAACCGATGGGCACGCCACGTGGTTCAGGTCCTTGGTAACCTCCAGGACTTGGTTCTCGGCCTTTCGGAAACGGAATCGGCCTATCATGACTATATAGTTTCCGGCAGTCCTTCCTATCTTGAGTCCTATCGTGCCAGTCTAATTAAGGTAACGACCGACGAAGCGGCGCTGCGCGAGGCGACTGCGGATAATCCCGGCCAGGCCACCACACTTACCGGCCTGGCAACGCGGATCTCCGAGCAAATCGGGTTCGATGAGACCGTCATCAACCTGCGATCGGCCACGGGCCTGGACGCAGCAGCGACTACCATTCGAGGTGACACGAACCCGCGCACCATAGTTGCGATCGAGGCTGCGGTTACCAAAATGCGCGACGAGGAGTCAAGACTGTTCGCGATGCAGAATGAGGATGCGACCCGGCGATCCCACGAGGCGAGTGCAGGACTCATCATCGGAACAGTACTGGAAGTACTGATCATCGCCGCGGCAGGCTGGCGGGTCCATCGCGCCAGCTCCCGGCGCCACCTCGCGGAAGAAGCGCTCCGCGAAAGCGAAATGCAATGGCGCATGCTGGTTCACGAGGTTCAGGACTACGCGATCTGCATGTTGGACCTTAACGGTCAGATCGTCACCTGGAATGAGGGAGCTGAACGAATCACCGGATATGCGGCTGCGGAAATCATCAGACGCAACTTTTCATGTTTCTATGGCACTGAAGACAAACAGAAGGGTCTGCCGGCTAATATTCTTCGGACAGCCATCGCGGACGGAAGATACGAAGGGCAAGGAACGTGGGTGCGGAAAGATGGCTCGCGATTTATCGCCAATGTGACTGTCACCGCGTTGCACGATCGTAGCGGAAATCTGCAAGGGTTTTCAGAGATTACGCGTGACCTTAGCAAAACCGAGGCGTCGGCCGCGAAGTACCGTGGCCTGCTGGAGGCTGCTCCGGACGCAATGGTGGTAGTGAACGAGGGTGGAGCGATCGTCCTGCTGAATGTCGAGGCGGAAAGACAGTTCGGCTATCCACGCGATGAGCTTCTCGGTCAGCAGGTGAAAAACATCATTCCTGAGGGTTTTGCGGAACGGTTGATCTCCGACGGAACCAGATCGACCGCGGAAGCTTTGGCTCAGCAGATTGGCACCGGGATTGAACTTTACGGCCGGCGCAAAAGCGGCGGCCACTTTCCCATTGAGATCATGTTGAGTCCGTTGGAAAGCACAGAGGGTGTCCTGATCACCGCAGCGATCCGCGACATTAGTGTGCGTAAGGCGGCCGAAAAGCATCTTCTGCAAATGGAAAAACGGTATCGTGGACTGCTGGAGGCCGCGCCAGATGCGATGGTAGTTGTGAACCAGGCGGGCGACGTGATTCTGCTGAACGTTCAGGCAGAGAAGCAATTCGGCTATTCCAGGGATGAGCTTCTTGGACAGCCCGTGAAAAACATCATTCCAGAGGGATTTGCGGAGCGCTTGATCGCTGATGGCCTTCGATCCGCTGAAGACGCGTCGGCGCAGCAAATAGGTATGGGGATCGAATTAATCGGACGATCCAAGACGGGCGGCAACTTTCCGATCGAGATCATGCTGAGTCCTCTCGAGAGCACGGATGGCATTCTGGTCACGTCGGCAATCCGCGACATCACCACACGCAAGCGCGCAGAGGCACAACTGCTTCAGAAGGTAGAAGAACTGAACCGCTCTAACCGAGAGCTGGAACAGTTTGCTTATATAGCGTCGCACGATTTACGGGAACCGTTGCGAATGGTCGCCAGCTTCATGCAGCTCCTGTCGCGGCGATACAAGGGGAAGCTGGACTCCGACGCCGATGAATTCATCGCCTACGCAGTGGATGGCGTCGATCGAATGGAACGATTGATACAGGACCTGCTGTCGTACTCCCGCGTCGGGGCAAAAAAGGGAATTCTGTACGAAACGTCGAGCGAGCTAGCATTGCTACAGGCATTGACCAATTTGAGTAATGCTATCCATGCCGCCGATGCTGAGGTGACGCATGATCCACTGCCCAGTGTTTTTGGTGATGAAGTGCAACTGACACAGTTGTTCCAGAACCTGGTTGGCAATGCCATTAAATACCAGAACAGAGGAACTCCACGGGTCCACATCTCGGTCGCCAAAAGCGAACCTGGGCGGTGGACGTTTTCAATAAAGGACAATGGGCTCGGGATCGAACCACAATACTTTGAAAAGATCTTTGGTATGTTCCAGAGGTTGCACAGGCGTGACGAGTTCTCCGGTACTGGAATAGGTCTGGCGATATGTAAAAGGATAGTCGAACGGCACGGCGGAAATATCTCGGTCGAGTCATGCCCAGGACAAGGGTCTACCTTTCGTTTCGCGTTGGCAGAAGGCATGACCACATCATGAGTATCAGCGACGAGGCTAAAATGACCCGACAGGTACTATTGGTCGAAGACAGCCCGGGCGATGTACGGTTGACGCAGGAGGCCTTCCGCGAGGCCCGCAGGTCAGTGCAAGTACACGTGGCCAGCGACGGACTGGAAGCAATGGCGTTCCTGAGACGGGATGGAACCTACACCAATGCTCCCCGCCCGGATCTCATTCTACTGGATCTGAATCTTCCAAAAATGGACGGCCGGGAGGTTCTTGCTCGCATCAAGGGGGATGATCGCTTCAAAACGATCCCTACGGTAATTCTGACTACGTCCGAATCGGAGGCCGATATCATGCAAAGCTATCAACTCCAGGCAAACTGCTATCTCAGCAAGCCGGTGCAGTTGGAGTCCTTCGAACGCCTTATTAGTTCCATCAACGACTTTTGGCTAACGATGGTCAAGCTACCCCATCAGAAACAGGACGCCAACGAAGCTGCTCTCAAGGGGAAATGACCCGGTGCTCCTCATGCACTTCGTGACACAGGCGGTCAAATTGGCGAACCTCATTCCCACGTGTTGTCTGTCATGCGCAGAGACCGCGCACTCTGACTCTTATTGGGTGGCTGCAACGCGGCGCGGACAGAGCACATGACCAAGTCACTGATGACGATACTCCTGATCGAAGACAATCCTGGTGACGCTCGTTTGATCCGCGAGATGTTCCGAGGACCAACTTCACACCCGACCAGCATAACCCATGTTACGTCCATGCACGAGGCCGAGACGCATGTCGCGGACCATCCAATGGACATTATATTGCTTGACCTCGGTTTGCCCGATACGCAAGGCCTTGGCGCGGTACGCCGAACCCACATGGCTGCGCCGCACGTTCCCTTGGTCGTGCTGACTGGCGTGGATGATGAGTCGCTGGCCATGAAAGCCCTGCAAGAGGGCGCACAGGACTATCTCGTCAAAGGCCAGATTGAAGAGGCTGGGCTAATTCGGGCATTGCGTTACGCCATCGAACGGAAGGCATTGGAAGAACAGCTATCTGTCGCGAAGAACCGGGCGGAACAGGCCGAAACACTCCTGCGTGACGCGGTTGAAAGTATGTCCGAAGGGTTTGTGATTTACGATCAAGAAGATCGGTTTGTTTTGTGCAATGAGGCCTATCGACGGATCTATCCCGAGCGCGCTGGTTTCCTGACGCCCGGAACACGGTTTGAAGACATCTTGCGAACGGTGCTGGCAAACGGCGGCCTGGACGCATCTGTTGGGCGCGAGGCGGAATGGTTCGAGGAGCGACTCCAGTATCATCGCGAAGCTAAGGGCGCGGTCGAGCGACAACAGGCCAACGGAATGTGGATTCTCGCCACCGACCGGCGAATGCAAAACGGCGGTACCGCCGGGCTCCGGATTGATGTTACAGATTTAAAACGCACCCAGACAGCGCTGTTCGAGGAAGAGGCCCGCCTGGATCGAGCTCAGGCAATCGCCGGCATCGGCAGTTGGGAACTGCATATGGCGACCGGGCGCTACGCCTGGTCAAAAGAAATGTACCGCATCCGTGGTGTCTCCTCCGACAGGTTCGTGCCATCGTTAGAAAGCACCGCCACACTTGTGCACCCCGATGACGCTCTGTCATTTCAATCCTGGTTGGGCGATCTGATGGCTGGTCGGACGCAGGGCGCGCGCGAGATCAAGATCGTGCGTCCCGATGGCGAGGTCCGTTTGCTTGGCGTTGAAGGCCGTGCCGTTACCAATACGAACGGCGTGATAACCCATCTGGACGGCACTATGCAGGATATCACCGAGCGCCGGGCGACCGAACAGCAGCTTGCGCAGGCGCAGAAGATGGAGGCGATCGGAAATCTTACCGGTGGCATGGCGCATGACTTCAACAATGGCCTAGCGGTGGTCATCGGCAACCTTGATATGCTGGGACGTCTCATCAAGGCCGATCCGGCTGCCACGGAACTGTGCGACGAGGCGCGGGATGGCGCGCGCCGTTGCGCCGAGCTGATTCGCCTGCTGCTCGCCTTCGCTCGTCGCCAGCCGCTTTATCCGAGGCAAACCGATGTCAACAAACTTGTTCAAGCCAGCGCGAAGCTACTGGCTCGCGTGCTCGGTGAGGATATCGCCTGGGCACTCAACCTCGGTGACGAGTTGCCCTCGGTCGTAACCGATCCGGCGCAGCTTGCGGCCGCCCTGACCAATCTCGCCAATAACGCGCGCACCGCCATGCCGCGCGGTGGTAAACTGGAGATCGCGACCAGGACTGCCGAATTTGACGCACGTTATGTTGCACTCCACCCCGATGCCAACCCGGGCGTGTACGTGTTGATTGAGTTTTCCGACACGGGAAGCGGCATCCTTCCGGAGATACTTGGAAACATATTCGAACCGTTTTTCACGACCAAAGACACTGGACAAGGAAGTGGCCTTGGCCTGTCAATGGTTTTTGGCTTCGTCAGGCAGTCTGGCGGCCATCTGACCGTCTATAGCGAGCCGGGCCGCGGCACGACGTTTCGCATTTACCTACCAAGCGCCGAGGCCAGCGACCGAGCGGCCGTCATTCCGGTCCTTCCCCAGCCGGTTGTCGGTGGCGACGAAATGGTGCTGCTAGTCGAGGACAATGCATCATTGCGCCAGACG
>Ga0182013_10004959_pt1 | contig 15750 bp, 11 predicted proteins | sample 612S2MmetaG_FD_120487 | JGI IMG/M metagenome (GOLD analysis project Ga0182013, IMG submission 120487) | Permafrost microbial communities from Stordalen Mire, Sweden - 612S2M metaG | ecosystem: Environmental > Terrestrial > Soil > Wetlands > Permafrost | place: Sweden: Stordalen | collected...
CAACAGACAAAAGAGGATGGAGATTGGCTGTCAACGCCGAGTCCTTCGCGCCGAACCGGGAGCTCACGCAGCTCCTCGATATCTTTCCCCTCCCGCTGCGTCAGGCGCTGGTCCGTCTGCCGAATGTCGAAACCGTCATCGAGGTGATCCTCGATCTGGGCCGCCAGCCCGAGGCGCGGTTCGAGGATGACTTCGTGTTTCTCTCCGATCGCGCGGTCACGAACGAGGACATCGCCCACGTCGTTTCGCGGCTCTCGCCCTTCGGCGCCGATAACCGGGCCGGTATCGAAAAGACGCTGCACCGCATCAGCGCGATCAAGAACCGCACCGGCAAGATCGTCGGGCTCACCTGCCGGGTCGGGCGCGCAGTTTACGGTACGATCGATATCATCCTCGACGTGATCCGGAGCGGAAAATCGATCTGTCTGCTCGGGCGCCCGGGGGTCGGGAAGACGACCATGCTGCGCGAGTGCGCGCGCGTCCTCAGCGAGGACCGCAAGCGCGTCGTCATCGTCGACACGTCGAACGAAATCGCCGGCGACGGCGACGTGCCGCATCCTGGGATCGGCCACGCGCGACGGATGCCGGTCGCCGACCCGGCACTGCAGCACAACGTGATGATCGAAGCGGTCGAAAACCATATGCCGCAGGTCATCGTGATCGACGAGATCGGCACCGAAGCCGAAGCGCTCGCGGCGCGCACGATCGCCGAACGCGGGGTGCAGCTCATCGGCACCGCGCACGGTCAAACGCTCGAGAATCTGCTCATGAATCCGACGTTGTCCGATCTCATGGGCGGCATCAGCGCGGTCACGCTCTCCGACGAAGAAGCACGCCGCCGCGGCACCCGCAAGACGGTGCTCGAACGCAAGGCGCCGCCGACCTTCGAGGTGCTCATCGAGATCCAGGATCGCGACCGGCTCGCCATTCACACCAACGTCAGCGATGTCGTCGACGCGCTGCTGCGCGGCTACACACCGCAGCCCGAAGTCCGCCAGCGCATGCCCGGCGGGGCGGTCTCCGTGCTTCAAGAAGCCAACGCCGAGGCGCTCGCGATACCCAAGCCGCGCGACACGCGGCCGCAGCAGCAGCGCGAAGACGAGCTGCTGTTCGGGGTCAACGGCGGCGGCGCCGAAGATCAGGACAAGCCGCTGCTCATTTTTCCCTACGGTGTTTCGCGTAACAAGATCGAGCGAGCGGTGCACAACTTGCGCGTGAACGCGTCGATCGCGCGCAAGTGGGATGACGCCGACGTCGTGCTCACGCTCAAGACGCTCGAACGCAAGGAGTCGGATCGGCTCAAGACGATCGCCGCCGAAAACATTCCGATCTATTCGATCAAAACCAACACCACGACCCAGATTCAAAGCGCGCTCAAGGACGTCTTCGACCTGCCCACGATCGACAACGAAGAGATCGCCATGCGTGAGGCGGAGGAAGCCGTCTATCAAGTGCTGCTCGACAGTCACGCGATCGAATTGACGCCGCAGTCGTCGTACATCCGGCGCATGCAGCACCAAGTTGCCGAGAAATACCGGCTGCAGTCGCGCAGCACCGGCTTGGAGCCGAACCGGCGCGTGCAAATCTTCCGCGGAGCCGAATTATAGGGTGTTCATTTCCTTCGAGGGGATCGAAGGCTCCGGAAAAACGACGCTGATCGCGGGGCTCGCCGTCGAACTTCGCTCGATCGGCGCGGACGTGTTCGTCACGCGCGAGCCCGGCGGGACCGCGTTCGGCGACGCCGTTCGCGCGATTTTCGTCGACCCCGCGGCGCGCATCGACCCGCTCGCCGAGGCGTTTCTCATGAACGCTTCGCGCGCACAACTCGTCGCCGAGCGCATCGCGCCGCTGCTCAAGACCAACGGCATCATTCTCTGCGACCGGTTTTTCGATGCGACCGTCGCATACCAAGGCTACGGCCGCGGCCTCGATATCGAGATGCTCATCCGGCTGTCGCTCGTCGCAAGCCAATCGATCGCTCCGGACATCACGTTTCTGCTCGACGTCGACCCGCGGCTTTCGCGCGAGCGCGTCCGCTCGCGCGGCGAAACCGACCGGCTCGAACGCGAAGACGACGGCTTTCACGCGCGCGTGCGCCAAGGTTATCTCGAACTCGCCGGGCGGTTCGAGCGCATCATCGTCCTCAACGGTGCTGCTCCGCCGGGTCATCTGCTCGCGCAGGCGCTGGAGATCATCGTCCGGCGCCGCTACACCAGCGCGCTATGATCGAGGGCAGCTTCGACGTCGTCGGCGCCGCCGGCCCGCTGACGTTCTTCGGTCAACTCTCGGCGGCGGCGCTCTCCCACGGGTACTTGTTTGCCGGGCCAGCCGGGGTCGGCAAGAAGACGTTCGCACTGCGGCTCGCGCAATCGCTCCTGTGCGTGACGCCGAAAGCGACGCTGCTGGGCTACTGCGGCCGTTGCGCCGGCTGCACTCGGGTCGTCGCCAAGACGCATCCCGATCTGTACGTCGCCGAAGGTCAACTGAAAATCGGCGAACGCGAAGGCGGCAGCGGCTTTCACGAAAGCGAAGAAGCCACCGCGCGCGATCTGGTTCGTCAGCTCTCGCTGCACTCGTATGCCGGCGGCAAACGCGTGTTTATCCTCGGCGACGCGGATTTTACCCGTGAAGCCGCCAACGCGCTGCTCAAGTTCTTCGAGGAGCCTCCGTCCGGCGTGGTGCTGCTGGTGACGACGGCGCAGCCCGGCCGGCTGTTGGCGACGATCCGCTCGCGACTGATCGAAGTGACCTTCGGACGTTTGAGCGCGACCCAGATCGCGGAGGCGTTGCGGCGCGAAGGCGTCGCGCCTGACGACGCGCAGCGCGCCGCCGAGATCGGCAACGGCAGTTTGACGCGCGCGAAAGCCTATTTGAACGAAGGCGAAGGAGCGACCCGCGACGCGGCCGTGAGCTGGTTCTTCGCGGCGGTGGCGGGGCGCGAGGCCGATCATTCGCAGTGGGCCACCCGCGCGACGCTCGAAGACGGGCTCGACACCATCAAGACGCTGACCCGCGATTGGCTGGTGCTGCAGCTCGCCGGACCCGCCGGCCCGCTCCTGGCTCCCGACCAAACGTCGGCGCTGGCCGGCTTACCGGGACGCGAGCCGCTGGCCCTGGCACGCACGCTGGCCGCCATCGGCGACGCGGAGCGTATCGCGCGCACCAACGTCACGCCGGCCCTCGTCGCGGGCCTCGTGCGCATTGCGCTGGCGCCGATGCGCTAGCAGGGTTCAGCTTCGCTGAACCCGTGGCGATTGGCGCTTCGCGCCAAGCCGCTTGTCGAACGGCGCGAACGTCCGTAATTTTACGGACGCGCCGGCCGGCGGCCGGGCCGTATCCTTGGTCCATGGAAACGCTCGGACTTCAGACTCATGTGGGCGCCGTCGGCCGGCGTTGGGAGCAGATCGGCTGCAGCGCCGCGCGAACGGTGCTCGCCGACGCGCGGATGACCGCCGATGACGGACGGCCGTACGCGCGCAACATCGAAAACTATATCGGTCTTGCCCGCGTGCCGATCGGCGTCGCCGGTCCGCTGCGCGTGAACGGAACGTTCGCCGACGGCGAGTACTTCGTGCCGCTGGCGACGACCGAAGCGGCGTTGGTCGCTTCGTACAATCGCGGCATGCGCGTCATCCGGTCCGCCGGGGGCGCCGGCGCGGCCGTGCTCGACGAGCGCATCGAACGCACGCCGGCGTTCGTCGTCGCCGATCTTGCCGCCGCGGTTCGTTTCGCGGCTTGGGTTCGCGACGCCGTGCCGATGCTGCGCGCCGCCGCCGAACGGACCTCGCGGCACGCGCAGTGCCTATCGCTGACGCCCGTCGTCGAAGGCAATCACGTCTATCTCGTCTGCGCGTATCGCACCGGCGAGGCGGCCGGACAGAATATGGTGACGATCGCGACCGCGGCGCTTTGCGACGCGATCTGCAGCGCGTCGCCGGTGGCGATCCGGACGCATGTCGTCGAAGCGAACCTTTCGGGTGACAAAAAGGCCGCTTTTCGCACCCTCGCGGGGACGCGCGGCAAGCGCGTGAGCGCGGACGTCACGGTACCGCGGATTGTCGTGCGCGAGCAGTTGCATACCACGCCTGAAGCGCTGGCTTCCTTTTGGGGCGTGGCGGCCGTCGGCGCGGCGCTGTCCGGTGCGATCGGCATCGCCGGCCACTATGCCAACGGACTCGCCGCGCTGGCGATCGCGACCGGCGGCGACGCGGCGTGCGTCGCCGAATCGGCGGTCGGCATCACGCGCTACGACGTCGGCGCCGGCGGCGACCTCTACGCGTGCGTCACGCTGCCGAACGTGATGACCGCAACCGTCGGCGGCGGCACAGCGCTGCCGACGCAGCGCGCGGCGCTCGACATCCTCGCCGCCGGCGGACCGTTCGACGCGAACGCCCTCGCCGAGATCACCGCGGGGCTGCTGCTCGCCGGCGAACTCTCGATCGCCGCCGCGCTGTGCGCGGGCGAATTCAGCGCTGCTCACCAGCGTTTGGCGCGCGGTGCCGTGCAATGCTGAAACGCTTGTGGGTTTACCAGCGCGAACGCTTCCCGCTCGACTCGCACGGCGCGCTCATCGCCGCGTTCAGCGCCTCGGCGATCGCGTTTTCGGCGTTCGCGCGCCATGCCGCGCTGCCCGATTGGCGGCCGCTGGCCGCGGGGTTCGTCTCGTCGCTGCTCTTTTTTCTCCTGATGCGCATCGCCGACGAATGGAAAGACGCGGCCGACGACGCCCGCTTTCGTCCCTACCGGCCCGTGCCGCGCGGCTTGGTCACGCTGCGCGAGCTGGCCGGCGTCGGCATCGTCGCGGGCGTGCTTCAGCTCGCGATCGCGCTGGCCGTGACGCCGCGCCTCGTTCCGCTGCTGCTCGGCGTTTGGGTTTATTTCGCGCTCATGTCGCGCGAGTTCTTCGTCGGTGCGTGGCTGCGCGCGCACCCCGTCGCGTACATCGCCTCGCATATGGCGATCGTGCCGATGATCGATGCGTACGTTTCGGCGTTCGACTGGCTCGTCGCGCGGCAGCCCGCGCCGCCGGCGCTGACCTGGTTCCTCGCGGTCACGTTCTGCAACGGGCTCGTGGTCGAAATCGGCCGCAAGCTGCGCGCGCCCGCCGACGAAGAACGCGGCGTCGAAACCTACAGCGCTCTCTGGGGCCGGCTGCGCGGAGCGACTGTCTGGTGCGCGGCTTGTGCCGCGACGGCGGGACTCGCGACGGTTGCCGCGAGCCGCGGGTCGGGGATGGCCGACGGCGGCTTCTTCGCCGTGCTGCTCGCGGCGGCGGTCGGCTGCGGTGCCGCGTACGTTCGCGAGCCGAGTCGCCGGCACGCCAAACGAATCGAAAGCCTCTCGGGCGCGTGGACGGTCATCCTCTACCTCACGCTGGGTCTCGCGCCGTTCGCCGTCAAGGCGGTGTTCTGATGAGCGGTAAAGCCGAATCGCTCGCACGGCTGGCGCGAGCCGGATTTCGCGTGCCGCCGTTTTTCGTCGTCGCGCCGGCTGACGACGCCGCGCCGGCCGCGCTGGCCGCGCGCAGCGCGGCACTCGCGCCGAACGATCCGGCGGCGCGCTTCGCGGTGCGTTCGTCGGCCCCGGCCGAAGATGGCACGGCTGCCTCGTTCGCCGGGATGTTCGAGACGTTTCTGTTCGTCGCTCCGGCCGACGTCGCGGATCGTGTCAGGCGCATCCGGTGCGGTGCCGATTCGGCCCGCGTGCGGGCCTATGCGAAAGCGAAAGCAATCGACGCCGCGGCGACGCCGGCGGCGATCGTTCAGGTCATGGTCGATGCCGAGGTTTCGGGCGTCGCGTTCGGCCGCGATCCCGTCGACGGCAGCGACCGCGTCGTCATCGCCTGCGCCTACGGGATCGGCACGGGCATCGTCGGCGGTGACGGCGACACCGATACGTATTGGATCGACCCGAACGGCGCGATCGAACGCCGGGTCGCGCACAAATCGGGCGCGCATCGGCGCGCGGCGACGCTGTCCGGCGTTGCGCCGGCGGCGGTGTCGCCGCAAGCAGCCGATCTTCCGGCGCTCGATGACTGCGTCTTGCGCGAGATCGACGCCGCCGTGCGCGCCGTCGGCACGTGCTTCGGCGCCGCGCAAGACGTCGAGTGGGCGGTGGCGGGCCGGACGCTGTATCTGCTGCAGGCACGCGCGGTGACCACGCCGCCCGGAACGCTGTGGGACAACAGCAATATCGCCGAGAGCTACGGCGGGATCGTGTTGCCGCTGACGTTCTCGTTCGCACGCTACGCCTACGCGGGTGCGTACCGTCAATTCCTGCGCGTGCTGGCGATTCCCGAGCGCACGATCGCCGCGCACGCCGGTGAGCTCGACAACATGCTGGGTCTCATCGAGGGACGCATGTACTACCAACTGCTCAACTGGTACCGGCTGCTCGCGCTCGTGCCGGGCTTCCGGCTCAATCGGCGGTTCATGGAGACGATGATGGGCGTCGGCGAAGCGCTGCCGGCCCAAACCGTTGCCGCGATCGAACGCTCGGGCCGCGCGCGGGATCTGTTCGCCGTTGTCGCGACGCTGGCCGCGCTGGGCCGCCGGCACGTCGCCCTCGATGCGGCGATCGTTCGTTTTCACGCCTGCATCGCGAGCACGCTCGCGGTGAATCCGCCGCTCGAAACGCTGACGCTGAGCGAACTCGAAGCGGAGTTTGCGCGCCTCGAACGGTGTTTGATGAGTGCTTGGGAAACGCCGCTGGCCAACGATTTCTTCGCGATGGTTTGGTACGGCGTGCTGGGGCGGCTGCTCGTGCGCTGGTGCGGCGACGCCGACGGTTCGCTGCACAACGGACTGCTGTGCGGCGCGGGCGGGATGATCAGCGCCGAACCCGCGCGGCGCATCGGCGAGTTGGCGGGCCTATGCCGCGGTGACGAGGAGTTGCTGCGCACGTTCGCGAGCGGTGATGCGGCCGCCGCCGGTGCGGCGCTCGTGTCGCGTTCGGCCGCGCGCGCCGGGATCGCCGCGTATTTGAACGCCTTCGGCGATCGCGCTCAGAGCGAACTGAAATTGGAGACGCGGACGCTCGACGACGACCCCGGCCCGCTCTTTCGCGCGATCGCGCGCATGGCCGCGGGAGCGGCCGTCGCTCTGCCGGAGCACGGCGGGCCGCAAGCGGTTCGCGCGCGGGCCGAACGCGATGTCGCCGCTGCCGTCGCGCGCCATCCCGGGCGCCGCTTGGTCATCGGTTTCGCACTGGGCCAAGCGCGCAAACGCGTTCGCGACCGTGAGAATTTGCGCTACGAACGCACGCGCGTCTTCGGCCGCGTGCGGCGGATCTTCGCCCAGATCGGACGGCGGCTGCATGCCGCCGGGCGGATCGCCGAACCGCGCGATGTTTTTTGGCTGGAACTCGACGAGATTTGGGCCGCGATTCGCGACGCAGCGGGCGACGTGCGCGCGATCGTCGCGGCACGCCGCGCGCACTATTCGGCATATGCGGATGCGCCGGCGCCGCCCGGGCGCTTCACCGCGATCGGTCCCCACGCACCGGCTGCGCGGGCGCTCGACACGGTCGCCGGCGGCGCGATCCGCACCGGGATCGGCTGCTGTCCGGGCGTCGTCCGCGGCCGGGTGCGCATCGTGCGCGATCCGCAGTGCCGGTTCGAACGCGGCGAAATACTGGTCGCCGAGCGGACCGATCCGGGTTGGATCCTTCTCTTTCCGGCAGCCGCCGGCATCTTGGTCGAGCGCGGCAGCGTGCTGTCGCACGCCGCGATCGTCTCGCGCGAACTCGGTATCCCGTCCGTCGTCGCGATCGGCGGGCTCACGGCCTGGCTACGCGACGGCGATCTGGTCGAGTTCGACGGACGAAGCGGCCGCATCGAGCGGCTCGAGGCGGCAGCATGCGCCTGATACGTTCAGAATTGCTCGCGCTCGACGGCGCGGCCATCCGCTACGGACAATGTTGGGAAGACGCCGACGTGCTGACCGAAGCGCTCGGGCTCCAAGCGCGCCACACGTGTCTGGCGATCGCGTCGGCGGGCGATAACGCGCTCGCGCTGCTGGCGGCTTCTCCGCGCGCGGTCATCGCGATCGACGCCTCGGCTGCGCAGCTCGCGTGTCTGGCGCTGCGTGTCTGCGCGTACCGCGTGCTCGACGACGCCGAACTGCAAGCATTTCTGGGTGCGCAGCCGAGCCGCGAGCGGCCCGCCCTCTATGCTCGTTGCCGGCCGCTGCTCGGCGCGCACGATCGCGCGTTTTGGGACGCCCGTCCGCGCGCGATCGCCGCCGGCATCGTAAGCGCCGGGCGGTTCGAGGGCTATTTCGCGGCGTTCAGGCGCTGGATCTTACCGCTCGTTCACGATGTTGCGGCGATCGCGTCGCTGCTGACGCCCAAATCGCGCGACGAGCGCGCGCGGTTCTATGCCCGGACGTGGAACACGCCGCGCTGGCGGGCCGCGTTTCGCGCCTTCTTTTCCCGCGCCGTCATGAGCCGGCTCGGACGCGATCCGCGCTTTTTCGAATTCGCCGACGGCGATCTCGCGACGCACCTGTTGGAGCGCGTGCGGCATGCCTTGGTCGAACTCGATCCGGCCGCCAATCCGTATCTGCGGTGGATCCTCACCGGCGGATTCGGCAGCGTGCTGCCGTTCGCACTGCGGCCCGAAAACAGCGCCAAGATCCGTGCGAATCTCGACCGGCTGTCGTGGCAGCAGTGTTCGCTCGAAGCGTTTATCGCGCGTTCGGAAGCGCCGATCGACCGGTTCGCGCTCAGCGACGTGTTCGAGTACATGGCCCCGGATCGCTATGCCGCGCTGCTCGAAGCGATCGTCGCGCGGAGTGCCCCCGGCGCCCGGCTCGCGTACTGGAACATGCTCGCGAATCGCACGTGCCCGGCCGCCCTGGCCGGCCGGATCGTGCCGGACGAGGCGCGCGCGGCGCGGCTGCACGCCGCCGACAAAGCGTTCTTCTACCGCCGGTTCGTCATCGAGGACGTGGCATGAGCGCCTTGCTCGCGGGTGCGGCGGTGCTCGTCGCTCTGAGCGGGTTGCTCGCCGGCGCGAGCCGGCTGCGCCGCTTGGGGACGATCGGTCCGGAAACCGCGCGCAAAGCCGTGCACGTCGGGATGGGTGCGATCTGCTTGCCGTTTCCCTGGCTTTTCGGCGACGTTCGCGCCGTCATGTTCTTGGCGGCGGTCGCGGCCGGCGCGTTACTGATGCTGCGCGGGCTGCCGATCCTGCGCCCGGCGTTCGGCTGCGCGCTGCACGACGTGCGCCGCCGGTCATACGGCGAACTGGCGTATATCGCCGGCATCGCTATCCTGTTCGCGTTCGCCGCCGGCGATGCGCTCGTGTATGTGATTCCGGTCGCGGTGTTGACGTTCGCCGATCCGGCGGCCGCGCTCGTCGGAATGCGCTGCACGCGCAATCGGTACGCGACCCGCGACGGCTCGAAGAGCATCGGCGGATCCGTCGCCTTCTTCGGCACCGCGGCGGTGTGCGTGACGCTGCCGCTGCTCGCGGCCGGCCGCCCCGGCGCGGTCGCGGCCGGCGTCATCGCCGGCGCCGTGCTGATGCTCGTCGAGGCCTGGGCTTGGGCGGGACTCGATAATCTCACCATTCCGTTGGCGGGCGGCATCCTCATGCGCTCGCTCGACGGCGCGCTATCGCTTGGAGGTCTGCGATGAACGAACGCTCGATCGACGTCGAACCACGCTTGGACGCCGATGCCACGCTGGAAATTCGGGACGGCATGCGAGTCGCCGCACGCCTCTCGCTGTGGTGGACGCGGACGCCCGCGCTCGCCGGCGAGCGCGTCGGCTTTTTCGGCGACTACGCGTGCGCCGATGCGCGCGCCGCGCAGCCGCTGCTCGACGCGGCGTGCCGGCGGCTGCGCGCCGCGGGCTGCACGCTGGCGATCGGGCCGGTCGACGGGAGCACGTGGACGCGCTACCGCTTCATCACGCAGCGCGGTGGGCGCGCGCGCTTCCTGCTCGAACCCGACAACCCCGACGCGTATCCGCTGCAGGTGCAAGCCGCCGGCTTCCGGCCCTTCGCCGCGTACTTCTCCGCAGTCGAAATGCCGGCGGACGAAAGCGACGCGCGCACGCAACGTGCGGCGGCGCGCATCCGCGCGAGCGGCGTGACGATCCGGCCGTTCCATCCGGCCTGCTTCGAGCGCGAACTCGATGCGATGTACGACGTCGCCGGCGCCGCGTTCGCTTCGAGCCTCTTGTTCGCACCGCTCGAGCGGGCCGCGTTTCACGCGCTGTATGCGCCGCTGCGCGAGCAGATCGATCCCGATTTCGTGCGGATCGCCGAGCACGACGGACGCGCGGTCGGTTTTGCGTTCGGCATCGTGGATCGCACTGCGCTCGAACGCGGTGCGCCGCTCGACACGCTCGTCGGCAAGACGCAAGCCCGCCTGCCGGAGCGGCACTACGCGGGTTTGGGTGCGGCGCTGCTCGACGACGTGCGCCGCCGCGCCCGCGAGCGCGGCCTGCGGCAAATCATCCACGCGCTGATCCGCGACGACAATGTCGCGCGCGCGACCAGCCGGCGATCCGCGACGGTCTTCCGGCGCTACGCCCTCTTCGCGCGGAACGTCGCATGAACATCGTCGAACTGTTGGCCGTGCAGGCGCGCGCGGTCCCCGGGCGCGCGGCGCTGATCGACCGCACGGGTCGCCGGCCGTGCCGCTTGACCTTCGCCGAACTCGAGCGGGCGACGGCGCACGCCGCCGCGGCCTTCCGCGCCGCGGGATTGCGTGCCGGCGACCGAGTCGCCGTGATCCACCCGATGAGCGCGGGGCTGTACGTCGGATTGGCCGGACTGCTGCGGGCCGGTTGTGTCGCGGTCGTGTGCGACGCGGGTGCGCGGCGCGCCGATCTCGAGCGCTGCTGCGCGATCGTCGAGCCGCGCGCGGTGTTCGGCAGCGCCGCCGGCCTGTGCTACGCCTGGAGCGTTCCGCAACTGGCGCGCGTGCGGCACCGCTTCGCGAGCGGGGTGTTCCCGGGCGCCGTCGACATCCGCGCGGGGTGCGAAACGCAGCCGATCGCGGCGCGCGCGTCCGGCGATGCCGCGATCATGAGCTTCACCAGCGGCAGCACCGGCGTGCCCAAGATCGTTGTGCGCTCGCACGGATTGCTGCGCGCGCAGTTCGCCGCGACGCGCGAAGTTGCACCTGCGGACGGTATCGATCTGGCGACGATGCCGCTGGTGCTGCTCGCGAATCTCGCAGCCGGGGTCACGAGCGTCATCCCCGGCGTCGATCTGCGCCGGCCCGGCCGCGCGGATGCCGAACGGCTGGCCGACGACATCGCCGCGACGAAAGCCACGAGCATCACCGCGTCGCCGGCGCTGCTCGAGCGACTCCTGCACATCGACGCGGCCGAACGCTTGCGGACGCTGACGACGATCGTTTCGGGCGGTGCGCCGGTGATGCCGGCGCTGGTTCAATCGCTGCGCGGGCGCTTCGCCTGGGCGACCGTGGTCGCGGTCTACGGCAGCACCGAGGCCGAACCGATTGCCGCGGTTCGAAGCGGCGAGGTCGATCCCGCCGACATCGCCGCGATGCGCTCGGGCAGCGGTCTGCTCGCGGGAATCCCGGTGCGGGCCGCCGCCGTTCGGATCGTGCGCGCGCCGGCGGATGCCTCGGGGCTCGCGCAGCCGGTCGAAGCGAACGACGTGGGCGAAATCGTCGTGGCCGGCGCGCATGTGGTGCCCGGCTATCTTGCCGGCCGGGGCGACGCCGAGACCAAACTCCGCGCCGGCGACACCGTGTGGCATCGAACCGGCGATCTGGGTTACGTCGACGAGCGCGGCCGCATCTGGCTCGTCGGACGTGCGGGCTCCGCCGGTGCGAATCTGTGCGGCGCCGCACACGAACCCTTACGGGTTGAGAGCGCGCTGTCGTTCGAGCCGGGCATCGCGCGTGCGGCGCTCGCTCGCGTCGGCGCTCGCCGTGTCCTCGCGCTCGAGCCGCGGCCGCGGGCACCAATCGATCCGGCCCGCGTGCGCGCGGCGGTGCCGTGGGCTGCGATCGACGACGTGCGGATCGTGCGCATCCCCGTCGACCGGCGGCACAACGCGAAAGTTGACGCCCCCGCCCTCGCGCGCCGGCTGCGGGCGCACGCGCGTCGGGGTTGAACCTGGGCCGCGGATGGTACAGCCCCGGGGTCGCGCAGAGCTCAGGGGGTCGTTCCTCGAAACGCACCATGGCCGCCCGGTGCACGACCCCGCAGCCTGACGAATCCGGCGAAACAAGGAGACGCTTCTGTTCGATCGGTTACCGCGCGCGCGCGTCGACGAAGTGCTCCGCTCGAACGTCGCGCGCTACGCGATCACGCTCGTCCAGGCACCCCTGGGTGTGGGAAAGAGTTCGGCGCTGCACGCGGCGCTCGGCGACCGGACCGGCGTCGCCTGGCTGGATGCCAAGCCGTGGCACCGGGGCGCGTTCGCGCCGGCACTGGTCGCGCCGATTCGCGCGATCCGGCCCGACTTCGGCCGGCTGACGCTGGGCGCGGCGGCGGCCGGGGCGAGCGCCGCACATCTTGGAGCGACGTTCGCCGCGGAGCTCACCCATGTCGATGAGCCGCTCGTGCTCGTGATCGACGACGCGCAGGTGTTTGCCGACGATCCGCACTTCGTCGCGTTCGCGGTCGTCGTGTGCGCGGCGATCCCGGCCCAGGTGCGCATCGTGCTATGCGGCCGCTCGTTGCCGGCGCTTGCGCTGGGCGAATTGTTCGTCCGCCGCCAAGCCGTGGCGATCGATCCCGAACTTTTTCGGTTCGACGCCGGCGAAATTGCTTCGTTCGCGGTGGCGCGCGGCACGCCGATCCCCCCGGAGCGGGCGCACGAACTCGCGGCGTCGAGCAACGGTTGGGCCGCGGGCATCGTGCTTGCGCTTTCGGATCCGTCGTTCTCACTGCGCGGTGCGGCGCATTCCGCCGCCGCGGCGTACCTGAGCGAACAACTCGTCCCGGCTCTGCCCGCCGATCTCGTCACCTTCCTCGAGGAGAGCTCCGTCTTCGAGACGCTCGACTTGCACGTGCTCGAGACGTGCGCCGGGCTGGCACCAGCCCGCGCGCGGATCGACGGCCTGCGCCGCGGCGGCGCGCTCGTGAGCGAACTGGCGGCGGGGCGCTTTCGCGTCCATCCGCTGCTGCGCGAGTTGGCCTTTGCGCGTTTAGCGGCGCGCGGCGGAGCGTCGCGCGCGCACGGAGCCGCCGCGGACGCCTACGCCCGGGCGGGCGAGCTGCGGGCGGCGCTGTTCCACGCCGCGGCGAGCGATTCGCAAACGGCGGCGGCGTTCTTGCGCAGCTACGCGGATGCGGCCGTTGCCACCGGCGACGACGAACGCGTGCGGAGCCTCGCGGCGAAGATCGAACCCGACGGATTGCACGCCGACGTGCGCCTGTACGTCGAAGCACTGCTCGACAAAGCCCGCGGAGCGTTCGAAGCTCGCGAGAAGTTCGCGCGAGCCGCTGCCGCGGCGGACGCGAACGGCGACGCGACGCTCGCGTTCGGCGCGCGCGCGCAAATGCTGGAGTCCGATTTAGCCCGGCTGCAGCCGCGCAGCGAGGGCGCGATCGCCGATCTCCTCGAGCGCGCCGGGCGGCTCGATCTGCAGTCCGTCGCGCGTGCGACGATGTTGCGCGGTTGGTCCGAGGCCGTCGGGCACGACTTCCGCGCCGCCCTCGCCACGATCGCGCCGCTCGCGGGGCGCGGCGACGCGGTCGCGCGCTTCAACAGCGCGATCCTGCTGGCGTACGTTCAAACCGCGCTCGGCACGTTCGATGCCGCCGAGGCGACCCTCGACGAACTCGTGCGGCTGCTCGAGAACGACGATCGCGTCGTGCTGCAAGCGCAGGCCTTGATTTGGCTGGCGCGCTTGAGTCTGACTTGGGGCCACACCACGGTCGCAGCCGACGCCGCCTTCGGTGCCCAAAGGCTGGCGCGCGCGCTCGACCTGCATGCGAACGAGGCCGCGCTTTACGTCGCCCTCACCGAAGTCGCGACGCACCTCGGCGACCCGGAGTCGACGGTTCGTTTCGCACAGCAAGCGCAGCGCCGGGCCGACCTTGCCTGGTACGCCGCCGACGTCGACCGGGTGCGCGCGTTCGCGCAGATCGGTCTGGCGCGCGCGGCGTTTCTCGGCCAGGAGAATGCGACCGCCGGCGATCTCGCCGTGCGGGCCGCGCGCGCGTCCCAGGTTCCGTCGGCGCAGCGCGCGGTGCTGCTGGCCGAAAGCTGCTTTTATACGCTGCTGAGCGACCCGACCGCCGCGGCGGCGGCGATTGCGGCGGCGCGCGCGGCACTCGCCGCCGCGGGTGCGGTCGATGCCGCCGACGCGGTCGCCCTGGCGACGGCTGCCGACCTGCTTGCATTTCTCGACGCGGCCGACGGGCGCGCTCCGGCCCCGTACCTGTCAAGCGAGCCGTCGTTTCGGACGCTCGTCGATCGGCAGCGCGGACTCGTCACGCTCGAACTCGCGGGGGTCGCGGTGAGCAACGCCCGGCGCGGCGCGGGCGGCAGCGCCGCGTTCGACGCGGCATTGGCCGCGATCACACAAGACGGACCGCGATTCGAGGTTCGGCTGGTGCGGGCGTATGCATCGCGCTTCATCAAAGCCGAACGCCCGCACTCACCGGCGGCGGCCGATTCCATCGATCTCACCCCGCGCGAGGTCGAAATCCTCGCACTGCTCGTCGACGGTTTCACCAACAAAGAGATCGCGCAGCGCTTGAGCGTCAGCCCCCGCACCGTCGAAACCCACGTCGAACGCGTGCTCGGAAAACTCGACGTGCGCTCGCGCTCCCGTGCGATCGCCAAGGCGCTGCGCCTGGGCATCGTCCGCTTCGATGACGCGCCGGGTGGTCCGGTGAGTTTCCAACGCCGATGACCGCTGCGGCGCCCTGGAATCGGGCCAGTGGGCGCAAACGATCAGCGCCGTCCGAAACTGATGTCGGCGTAGGTCTTGGTGACGATGAGGGCGATGTAGCCGACCGCGATCGATTGGACGACCGCGCCGATGAGCGCGGCGATGAGGGTCATCGATGCGAACGACGACGGCGGGAGCAGCGGCGTGAAATACGGCATGAGCAGCGTGGCCAGGAGATAGGCAGCGACCGAGACGATCGCGACCACGACCGTGGGCAGCGGAAAGTGGCGCGCGCGCTCGATCGAGATTTGCAGCGCCGCGCCGCCCGGGACGCCGCCGACGGCCGCCGCCGGAATGGTGTAGATCAAGAAGTAGAACGCGACGGCGAGCAAGACGTTCGCGAGTGCGCCGATGAGCGTTCCGGCGAATTGCGCCAAATAGATGACGAACGTGAAGCCCATCGCCGCGGTGAGAATGTCGCCGCCCTTGCGGCGTGCCTCGTTCCAGCCGTCGTCGAACGAGGCCCGGCCGCGGCGCCAGGCCGCGTCGGCGATGATGCACGCGGCACCGAACGCGAACAGATTGAGTACGATGATCAGCAGTTGCGTGATGCCGCCGATGATGCCGGCGCCCGAACCGCCGCCGATCTGTCCGACGAAGACGCCCACGACGCCCATGAGCAGCGGCACGACGATGATCGACGGATTGCGCGCGAGCAGCGCCATCGCTCGCACGTACAACATCAGATCGAGTCCGCGCAATTGCTGCATCGCCGGCGCCTACAACCGCGTCCGGTGACGGGCGGCTCGGCCGAAGGCCGAACGCGGATTCGACAACGTCGAATCCACCTACGCGCGCGCGCCGGCGAGGGCGCTGCCGCAGGCGCAGGTGCGCTCGGCCGGGATGTTTTCGATGA
>Ga0182013_10004960_pt1 | contig 15746 bp, 10 predicted proteins | sample 612S2MmetaG_FD_120487 | JGI IMG/M metagenome (GOLD analysis project Ga0182013, IMG submission 120487) | Permafrost microbial communities from Stordalen Mire, Sweden - 612S2M metaG | ecosystem: Environmental > Terrestrial > Soil > Wetlands > Permafrost | place: Sweden: Stordalen | collected...
GCGGCCACGGCGTCATCAGCAACCCGGTCCTCACCTGGCCCAGTCCCAGGGTGTTCTCGAACAGGAACGGCAGGGACACCATCGCCATCGATTGCGCCGTGAACGCGCAGATCGAGGTGCAGATGGACAGCGCGAACAGCGGAATGCGCATCAGGTCCACTGGCACCAGCGGCGAGCTCCGGCTGAGCTCCCGCACCACCAACACCGCGCCGACCGCCAGGGCAGCGGCGGCCTCGAACAGCACCCATTCGGTGCGCTCTCCGTGGCCGACGCCGTCGATGGAGATGATCAGCACGCCCAGGGAAACGGCGCTCATGAGAGCGGCGAGGATGTCGAACTTGATGCCGGAGCTTGGGGTGGCCGGCAACGCGCGCCAGGCGATCACCACGGCGACAATGCCGATCGGCACGTTGATCGCGAACAGCCAGGGCCAGTTGGCGACCGACAGGATGGCGGCGGCGGCGGTCGGGCCGGCGGCGGAGGCGATCGAGCCGATCGTCGCGTTGATGCCGAGGCCCCGGCCGATCCAGACGCGGGGATAAATGGCTCGAACCAGCGCGCCGTTGACGCTCATGATGCCGGCGGCGCCGAACCCCTGGAACACCCGCGCCAGAGCCAATGTCGGCAGCGACCAGGACAGCGCGCAGCCGAGCGAGGCGACGGTGAACCCCACCAACCCCCATTGATACACCCGGCGATAGCCGAAAATGTCCCCCAGAGAGGCCAACGGCAGCAACGATATCGTCACCGCCAATTGATACGCGTTCACCACCCAGATCGAATTCGCCGGACTGGTGTTCAGATCGCCGGCGATGGTGGGCAGCGCGACATTGGCGATCGCTCCATCCAGGACCGCCATCGTCAGGCCCAAAGCGATGGTCAGAATGCCCCAATAGCGTTGCGGGATCGGCAAGCCATCGGCCGGCTCGGCTGGCAGGCGGATCGCGCCCGACATCAGCCGGCGAGCACGAGGCGCTGGACGGGATGGGTGTGCCGGCTGGCTGGGGTGGCGTCGGTCACGGTGTCGCGGAGCTCCTCATGGCCCTGAAACATTCCCCCCCGATCCCGACAATACCGGAAGATTGCCTCGTGTCAGCAGCGCACCGGACACCCCTGTCCGCGTCATCCTCGGGCTCGACCCGAGGATCTCTCGACGCACCAAGGAATTCACAGGTCGGACACGGTGCCTGGGCCGGCCGATCCTCGGGTCCAGCCCGAGGATGACGTTTGGGGGCCGAGGATGACGTTCAGAAGCCCGAGGATGATGGGGTGGCCCAAGCATGACGTTCGATCCGGCGCGGCGACATGCTGATCCGCGCGCACACCGGGCACCGCTCCGTGAAACGGCGCTCCGAGCCAGATCACGCTGTCTTCAGGAACTCGATCAGCTTGGCGACAGCGGCCGGCTTGTCGGTCTTGTCCAACGCGGCCAACTCCGCCGCCAGACGGTCCAGCGCCGCCTCGTAGATCTGCCGCTCCGAAAAGCTTTGATCCGGCTGGCCGGAGTTGCGGTGCAGGTCGCGCACCACCTCGGCGATCGCCAGCGGGTCGCCGGAGTTGATCTTCGCCTCATACTCCTGCGCGCGGCGAGACCACATCGTGCGCTTGATCCGCGCGCGGCCTTTCAGCACGGCCAGAGCCTCGTCGAACTGCTTGCGGGTGGCCAGCTTGCGCAGCCCGGCGGTACGGGCCTTGGCCACGGGCACCCGCAACGTCATGCGGTTCTCTTCGAAGGTAATGTGGATCAGTTCCAGCCGATGGCCGGCGATCTCCTCCGTCGCGATACGCTCGACCTTGCCGACGCCATGGGTCGGGTAGACCACGTGATCGCCTTCAACGAACACTTCGGCCTTGGGGGGCGCGCGGGGAATTTGCTGCGGTCCACCATGCGACGGCCGGCTCATGGGCGAGGACACGGGTTTCGGCGCGACCGGAGCCTGGGGATCGGCGGTGTTGGCTGGAGCGTCTGACATCGGTGTTGCTTGTTCCATCTCGTCTTGCATAAGGCCCGTCCGCTCAGGCGGTGGGGGATCGGGCGGCCGAGCCGCCGTTTCCGGTCCGGGAGCGTATCAGGGCTTGCCGGGTTCGGGCGAAAACAACGCTTCTTTCCCCGGCTTGTCCTTCCATTCGTCGGCGTCGTCCGGCGGCGTGCCCTTGCGGGTGATGTTCGGCCACTCCGTCGCGTAGGTACGATTGCGTTCCAGCCATGGCGTCGCCTTGTCGTCGCTGTCGGCGACAATGGCCTCCGCCGGACATTCCGGCTCACACACCCCGCAATCGATGCATTCGTCGGGGTGGATCACCAGCATATTTTCGCCCACATAAAAGCAATCGACCGGGCAGACCTCGACGCAGTCCATAAACTTACAACGGATACAGTTTTCGGTGACCACGTAGGTCATTGGAACCCTCGACAAGTCAGATGGTCACGGTTTCCCGTGAGGCAATGGCCACTTTGAGCCGAATTTCAGACGCGGCGGTATGCCGATGTTTGCTGTAATGCGCAAGGTGCGGTGCGCGAGCCACTGATATGCGCCTCTTCCCCGGGGTCGGGCCCTGCGATCGCGGCTCACGGCCTGACCGTCCGATAGGCCCGCAAAAACACGTCCGTGCCGCGGGACGCACGCTCCGCCACTTCCTCCGGTGCGCTGAGGCCGGCCAGGCCAAAGGCGATCTTCGCCGGCATGCTGCCTTCCCAGAGGCTGACCAGATCGTCGGCGGCTCGGTCGGCGTCATCGACGTCCAGGTCGCCTCGTTCCGCCGCCGCCGCGATGATGCCAGCCAACGCCGCGCGCACGCGGCCCGGACCGGCGGCGTAGAACCGGTCCGCCAACGGCCGGTTTGCCCGCAACGTCGCCGGCAGCGAATGCGCCATTGTGCAAATATCCGAGCCCAGAATCACACCCAGGACGACGGTGCCGACCGCGACCAGTTGTTCACGCAGCCCGCCACCCGGTTCCGGCGTCGTCAACGCGGCGATCATCTGATCCGAGGTCGCCAGCACGATTGTTTCGAATAACGTCTCCTTGTCATGGAAATGGCTGTAAACGGTCATCTTCGACACGCGGGCGCCGGCCGCGACCGCCTCCATCGTCACGAGATCGAACGGCTGGGTGGCGAACAGCGCGCGCGCGGCCTTGATTATCGCCCCCCGCTTGGCGATGTCTTTAGGCCGTCCTGGGCGATGAGAGGCCGTCTCCGCCAAGAAATTTTCTCCATGCGATACTGGACTCACGGGTCCAACATGGCATATATTGGACCGATCAGTATAGGAAAATAACGGAACGATGCCTGTCGCCGCAACCCCTTCGCCGGGCCGCCGCCGTCCACTTTCGCGGCTGGTGTTGCTGTCGCTGTTGCTGGCCGGATGTAAGGTGGGCCCGGATTTTCACGCGCCGTCCGCGCCTGGCAGCGCGCGTTACACGGAAAAACCACTGCCGGTGGCGACCGCTTCGGCGGGAGTGCCGGGAGGCTTGGCGCAACGCCTGGGCCCGGACCGCGACATTCCCGGCGAATGGTGGGACCTGTTTCATTCGCAACAGATCAGCGCGTTGGTGACTCAGGCTCTGAAAGCCAACCCCGATGTGGCCGCCGCGCAGGCGACCTTGCGTCAGGCGATGGAGACACGGCGCGCAGAGCAAGGCTCGCTGTTCCCCTCGGTGAGCGCCAATCTGCAGGCTGAACGCCAGCGCGAGTCGCTCGCGGCTCTGGGATTCGGCAGCGGCGCGGCGACTTTCACCACCATCAGCGCCGGTCTGAACGTCTCTTATACGCTGGACGCCTTCGGCGGCGTCCGCCGGCAGATCGAGCAACTCGGCGCCCAGGCGGACTATCAGCGGTTTGAGGTGGAGGCGACGGATCTGACATTGGCCGCGAACGTGATCAACACGGCGATCAATGAGGCGGCGTTACAGGAGCAGATCGACACCACGCGCGACATCATCAAGGCCGACACTGACGCGCTGAACCTGACCAAAAGCCGGTTTCAACTTGGCGGTGTCAGCCAGGTCGATGTGCTGCAACAGCAATCGTTGCTCGATCAGCAGACCGCGACCTTGCCGGGCCTGGAAAAGCAGCGGGAGCAGGCGCGCAATCAGCTTGCCGTCTATCTGGGCGGCCGGCCCGATCAATACGCGACACCGACCCTGAGCCTTGATCGGCTCACTCTGCCCGAGGATCTGCCGGTTTCGCTGCCCTCAAAACTGGTGGAGCAACGGCCGGACATTCGCGCTTACGAGGCGTTGCTGCATGCCGCCACCGCGCAGGTCGGCGTCGCCACGGCGAATATGCTGCCGCAAATTTCGCTCAGCGGCAGTTATGGTCGTATCGGCAGCGATATCCCGAACCTGTTCACGCCGAGCGGCATTGTCTGGACGATCGCCAGCAGCATCGCCCAGCCGATTTTCGAGGGCGGGACACTGAGTGCCAGGCGGCGGGCGGCGCAGGCCGCGATGGAAGTCGCCGCCGCGCAGTATTCCAGCACGGTGAACGTCGCGTTCCAGAATGTCGCCAACGCGCTGGTGGCGATCGAACGTGACGCGGAAACCTTGGGCGCCGCTTTGGCCGCGCAAAAGACGGCGGCTTCGAGCCTGGCCGTGGCGCGTTCGCAATACGCCGCCGGTGGCGGGACCTATCTGAACGTATTGACCGCCGAGCAGCAGGATTACAGCGCCCGGCTGACCCTGATCACCGCGCGAGCGGCTCGTTTCACCGATACTGTCGCGCTATTCCAGGCGCTGGGCGGCGGCTGGTGGAACCGGAACGACATCGACCCCAAGGTCGCGAAATGCTGCGGAGTCCTGCCATGAACGATTACACCCCGCCGCCCGTGACCACGATCCCGCGACGGCCTCGGACATGGCTACGATATCTGGTGGTGTTGCTGTTGGTCGGAGCGGTCGCCGGCGGGCTGATCAAATTCCAGCAGTTCAAGGCGGGCATCCTGAAGCAGGTCGTGGCCAGCATCCGTTCGGAGATCCCGACCGTCGCGACCGCCACCGCGACGATGCAGCCCTGGCAATCCAACCTGACGGCGGTCGGCACCGCGCGCGCCTCCAACGGCGCCGATCTGGCGGCCGAAGTTGGCGGCGTGGTGGATCAAATCGATTTCGAATCCGGTCAAACTGTCGCGGCGGGCACTGTCTTGTCGCGGCTGCGGCCGAACGACGACGCGGCGAAGCTGGCGCAGCTTCAGGCGGCGGCGGACCTCGCGAACGTGACGTTGCAGCGCGACCAAAAGCAGTTGACGGCGCATGGCGTGGCGCAAGCGACCGTGGACACCGACGAGGCGAATTTGAAGGTCAACCGCGCCCAGGTCGCCGCGCAGCAGGCGATCATGGCGGAAAAGATCGTGCGGGCGCCGTTCGCCGGGCGGCTCGGCGTGCGTCAGGTGGATCTGGGCCAGTTCATCGCGGCGGGAACCGCGATCGTGACGCTGCAGCAACTCGATCCGATGTTCGTGGATTTCTATCTGCCGCAGCAGGCCGTGGGGCAGATCGCCACCGGCCAGACCGTCGAGATCACGGCTGACTCGTGGCCGGGCAAGAGCTTCCAGGGAAAGATCGTGGCGGTGAACCCAAAGATCGACGCCGCGAGCCGCATGCTTCAGGTTCGGGCGAGCGTCCCGAACGCGGATGGCGCCCTGTTGCCGGGGATGTTCGTCAACGTTTCGACCGCGACCGGGGAGCCAAAGCCCCTGGTCACCATCCCGTCGGCCGCCGTCGCGTATAATCCGTACGGCTCCCTGGTCTACGTCGTGCATGTGGACAAGGACGCGCAGGGCAAGGATCAGCAGCTTGTCCGGCAGCAGTTCGTTGCCACCGGCGCGTCGCGCGGCGATCAGGTGAGCATCCTGAAAGGAGTCGCGGCGAACGATCAGGTGGTGACCGCGGGCCAGTTGAAACTGCACAACGGCTCCATCGTGAAGATCGATAACGCGGTGCAGCCGACGGATAATCCGGCGCCGGTGCCACGGGATCATTGAACCACCCGTCATGCTCGGGCTCGACCCGAGCATCTCTCGACGCGCGAAGAAGACCGAATATCAGACCGGGTGTTTGGGTGGGCCGATCCTCGGGTCGAGCCCGAGGATGACGAGAATGCGGAGGATGACGAGGCGCACGGCGATGACAAGGGTGACGACGATGACAGGATCATTGAGACCATGAAGTTCACCGACATCTTCATCCGTCGGCCGGTTCTGGCCAGCGTGGTCAGTCTGATGCTGTTGGTGATCGGATTGAAAGCGTTCTACGCGCTGCCGATCCTGGAATACCCGAAGACAGAGAACGCGGTCGTCACAATCACGACTGTGTATTATGGCGCCGACGCCGAGACGATCGCCGGCTTCGTGACAACCCCGCTGGAAAACGCGATCGCTCAGGCCAATGGGATCGACACGCTGACCTCGACGAGCAGTCCCGGCGTCAGCGCGATCACCGCCAACCTGGTACTGAACTTCGATCCTGACAAAGCGATCACCGAGATCTCCGCGAAGATCAACTCGGTCCTGAACCAACTGCCCGCCGGCGTGCAGCAGCCGACTCTGACGGTTGCGATCGGCCAGTCGCTCGACGCGCTGATCATCGGCTTCGCCAGCGATGAGTTATCGCCCAACCAGGTCACGGACTACTTGATCCGCAACGTGCAGCCGCGGTTGCAGTCGGTGCCCGGCGTGCAGACGGCGGAATTGCTCGGTGGGCAGTATTTCGCGCTGCGGGCCTGGCTGGACCCCGCCAAACTGGCCGCTTACGGGCTGACCGCGACCGATGTGACAACGGCGCTGAGCAGCAACAACGTCATCGCGGGCATCGGCACCACAAAGGGCCAGATGGTGCAGTACAATTTAACCGCGTCGACGAACCTGCATTCGGTCCAGGAATTCCGCGACCTGGTCATTCGCCAGGTCAATGGCGGTATCATCCGGTTGAGCGACGTCGCCAACGTCACGCTCGGCTCCGACGATTATGAATCCGGCGTCGAATACAACGGCAAGAAGGGCGTTTATATCGGCATTCAGACGGTGCCGTCGGCGAGTTTGCTGGCGGTGATCGCCGGCGTGAAAGCCGTGCTGCCGTCGATCCAGCAGCAGTTGCCGGCGGGCCTGCATGGCGACGTGATCTACGACTCCACAGTGTTCGTCAACAGTTCCATCAACGAAGTAGAACGATCTCTGGCCGAAACGGTGTTGATCGTCACGCTGGTGGTTTTCGCCTTCCTGGGCTCGCCTCGGTCGGTGGTCATTCCGGTGGTGACGATTCCGTTGTCCTTGATCGGTACATTCGCCGTGATGCTGGTACTGGGCTTTTCCATCAACCTGCTCAGTTTGCTGGCGCTGGTGCTGGCGATCGGGCTGGTGGTGGACGACGCGATCATCGTGGTTGAAAGCGTCAATCGGCATCTGGAGGATGGCATGCGGCCGCGCGCCGCCGCCATGCAGGCCGCGCGAGAACTGGCGAACCCCATCATCGCCATGACAGCGGTGTTGATCGCCGTTTATGTGCCGATCGGTTTCCAGGGCGGCCTGACAGGCGCGCTGTTCACCGAGTTCGCGTTCACCGTGGTTGGCGCGGTGACGATGTCCGCCATCGTCGCGCTGACGTTGTCACCAATGATGTGCGGTTACTTGCTGAAGCCGCACTCGAGGGGAACCGAGCGCGGTTGGACAGAGCGGTTGACCGACACGATCGATCGCGTGTTCAGCCGGCTGCGGCGGTGGTATGAGCGGCGCCTGTTCGGCAGCCTGCGGACAGTGCCGGTCACGCTGCTGTTCGCCGCCCTGGTTATCGGCGGCATTTACTTCCTCTACAACAGCGCGAGCAGCGAATTGGCGCCACAAGAAGACCAGGGTGTCGTCATTCTGCTGCCGACCTCGGCGCCCGATGCGACATTGCAACAAAAGGAACTGTTCGCCGACCAGATCCAGACGATCATGGCGAAAGTACCGGAAGGCGATCAGAGCTTCCTGGTATTGAGCCAGGCGTTGTCGATCGCGGGTATCACCTTGAAGCCGTGGGATCAGCGGACACGCGACGCGACGACGATCCAGCGGCAGTTGCAGGGGCAATTGAACAGCGTCGCGGGCCAAAAGATCGCGGCGTTCCTGCCGCCGGCGCTGCCTGGTGCGCAGGGCTTGCCGATCCAGTTCGTGCTGAAATCGTCGCAACCGATCAGCTCGTTGTATCCCTTGGCGCAGAAGTTTCTCGCCGATGCGTCTGACAGCGGCATGTTTCTGTTCATCGACAGCGACCTGAAATTGGATTCGCCGCAGTTCGACATCGAAATTGACCGGGATAAGGCGGCGCAACTGGGTCTTTCCATGACCCAGGTCGGCAGTGCCCTGGGCGGGCTTCTGGGCGGTGGTTACACGAATTACTTCAGTCTCGGCACCCGCTCGTACAAGGTAATTTCGCAGGTGCAACAACGCTCGCGGCTGACGGTCGATCAGGTGATGCGGTATCAGATCGCGACGATCAACGGCACGCCGATACCGGTATCCGCGATCGCCACCGTGCATCAGCAAACAGTGCCGCAGGCGATCACGCATTTCCAGCAGATCAACTCCGCCACCATTTCCGGCGTGCCGGCGCTTGGCGTGTCGCAGGCCGAGGCGTTACAAACGTTACGCGACCTCGCGGCGAAGGAGTTGCCGGGCGACGTGCTGATCGACTACGCTGGCCCGCTGCGCCAGTTCGTGCAGGAGAGCAGCGGTTTCGTGGGCACGTTCGCTCTGGCTTTGATCATCATTTTCCTGACGCTGGCGGCGTTGTTCGAGAGTTTCCGCGATCCGTTGGTCATTTTGGTTTCGATCCCGATGTCGGTGGCCGGCGCGCTGATTTTCATCAGCCTCGGGCTGGGTGGCGCGTCGTTGAACATCTACACCGAGGTCGGACTGGTGACGTTGATGGGCCTGATCAGCAAGCACGGCATTCTGATCGTCGAGGTCGCCAACGAAGCGCAGCGCGCCGGCAAGACCAAGCTGGACGCGATCGTTTACGCCGCGGGCCTGCGGTTGCGGCCGATCCTGATGACCACGGCGGCGATGGTGTTGGGCGTGGTGCCGCTGATCACCGCGTCCGGCGCCGGAGCGGCGTCGCGGTTCAACATGGGGCTGGTGATCGCGAGCGGATTGTCGATCGGCACGCTGTTCACGTTGTTCGTGTTGCCGGCCGTCTACCTGGTCATCGCGGCGCGTCACGTGCCTGAGGAAGCCATCGAACCCGGGCTCGCCTAGGAGGAGGGCCGCCGCGTTCGCCAGAGCGCGGCGGCTTCACGCATCAACCTCTTCATACAATCCCGCCGCTTCCGCGGGCGAGCCGCGCCGGGCCGCCAACGCCACCACCCGGATAACGCGGACCTGCCCGCGAACCGGCACGGTCAGCACATCGCCCAACCTCAATTTCGCGTGTGCCTTGTCGGTGGGCTGGCGGTTGATCCGAATACTGCCTCGCGCCACCAGCGCGGCGCAGTCAGTGCGGGCTCGCATGAAGCGCGCGCACCACAGCCACTTGTCCAGCCGTTGCCAGTCGCGATCTTCCTGATCCGCCACGCGCTACCGTTTCAACGCCGCCAATGCCGCGAACGGCCCACGCGGCTCAACCACTCGCGAAGGCGGCGCGGCGACAACCCGGCGGCGTCGGATTGGCGCCAGCATCGCGGGCGCGGGTGGCCCGAACATCTCCGGCGCGAGGCCGCCACCGGGCACGATGCGGAAGCCGAGACAGCGCAGGATGATCGGCAGCAACTCCGTCCGCACCGACAGGCGGGAACCGAGGTCACGCGGCAGCATGATCGCACCCCGCCGCGTCAGGTAACCAAGTTCCCCGGCAACCCGTTCAGCCACGTCCAGTCGCAACAGGACCGGCCCGGTTTCGACCCAACCCATGGCGGCGGCGAACCCGCCTGGCCAATCGCGTTTAACGGGCATCGACACAACGCTCGCGGCTGGCAGTGCCGGCACTGGTAACCCGTGCGCCAGAGCCCATAGCCGGGCCCGCATCGCCATCGTGCGCGGCTTCAGCATCGCCGGCACGAACAACGCCAGCCGGCCGGAGCGCACCCCGATTTTCCGAAGTTTCGGCCGGATCGCCGGCGCCAGGGTTTCCTCGTCCACGCCCGGGATGATCCCAAGGGTCTCGCCCAATCGATGCAACGGGCCGCGCATTTCCGGGTCGGCGGCGGCGGCTTCGGTGGCGGCGAACAAGGGCGCCAGGTCGGCGCGAATTTGCCCATCGACGAAGCGTTGCAGACGCACCCGCAGCCGCTCCCGCTGCGCGCCGTCGAGGAACTCGCTGTCCAGCACCTGAACCTTCGGCCGAGCCGCCGTTTCGCCGCGGGTCAGCCGAGCGATCGCCGCGCCCTCCCAGGTCACCGCGTGATCGTCCGTCAGCGCGAGGCCGCCATCGGGCGCGGTTTCCACGGCCGCGATACGGCGCGGCATTTCCTCTCGCAGAGCACGCCGGGCGGCACGCACCACAAGACGCTTTTCGTCGCCCTCGGCCACCGGATCGGGAGCGAAACGGAAGCCTTCCAGGTGACCGACCGGATGGCCCTCGACGACGACCTCGCCGCGTCGGGTTACCGCCGACAGCAGCGCGACGCCATCCGTCGCCTCTAGCCGGCGCATCAGTTGCGCCGAGCGGCGATCGACGAAGCGCGCGGTCAGCCGGTCGTGGAGGATGTCGGAGAGCTTGTCCTCGACTTCCCGGGCCTTGCCCTGCCAGTGCACCGAATCGCGCACCCAGTCCGGGCGGGCGGCGATATACGACCAGATCCGCACGCCGGAGAGCCGCTGCATCAACGTATCGATATCGCCCTCGGTGCGATCCAGGGCGGCGATCTGGCCAGCGAGCCAATCGGTCGGCAGATGCCCGTCCTTGATGATGTGGCTGAAGACGCGCGCGCACAGCAGATTATGCGTCTCGTCCGTCAGCTTGCGAAAGTCGGGAATTTGGCACGCCTCCCACAGCAGCCGGACGGCTTTCCGGCCATGTGCCATGGCCCGGATCTCCGGATCGCGCGACAGCGCCACCAGCGTCTCCTGGTCGGAAGCGTCGTTGCCCTTCACCAGTCCCGCCCGGGGCGGCGGCGCGGTCAAACTGTCGAGCAGCGGATCGATGCCGGAGAAATCCAGGTCGTCGTTGCGCCAGAACAGCACGTCCAGCGGGTCGAAGTTATGTGCTTCGACGGCTTCTACGACCTCGTCGGACAGCGGCGGGCATTCGGTGGTGGTGCCGAAGGTGCCGTCGCGCATGCCGCGGCCGGCGCGACCGGCGATTTGCGCCACCTCGGAGGCCGTCAGCCGCCGAGGGCGATGGCCGTCGAACTTGCCCAGTCCGGCGAAGGCGACGTGATCGACGTCCATGTTGAGGCCCATCCCGATGGCGTCCGTCGCCACCAGAAAGTCCACCTCCCTCTCCTGATACAGCGCCACCTGGGCGTTTCGCGTGCGCGGGCTGAGCCGGCCCATAACCACCGCGCAACCACCTTTCCGGCGGCGGATCAGTTCGGCGATGGCGTAGACCTCGGCGGCGCTGAACGCGACCACGGCGGTGCGCGGCGGCAGGCGAACCAACTTGGCCGGACCGGCGTAGGTCAGTTGCGACAGCCGCGGGCGGGTTTCGACCGACGCCTCCGGCACCAGGCGGCGCAGCAGCGGGCGGATGGTCTCGGCGCCGAGGAACATGGTCTCGACCATGCCGCGGGCGTGCAGCAGGCGCTCGGTGAAGACATGGCCGCGGTCGGGGTCGGCGCAAAGCTGGATCTCGTCCACCGCGACGAATTCTACGTGGCGGTCGAGCGGCATCGCCTCCACGGTGCAGGAGAACCATTTGGCGCCGGGCGGGACGATCTTTTCCTCACCTGTGATGAGGGCGACGTTCCTGACGCCTTTGCTGGCCACCATGCGGTCGTAGTTCTCGCGGGCCAGCAGGCGGAGCGGGAAGCCGATGATGCCGGAGGCGTGCGCGAGCATCCGCTCGATGGCAAGGTGGGTCTTGCCGGTGTTCGTCGGACCGAGGACGGCCTTCACGCGGGCGGGGAAGGAATCCAGGCCGTGCATGGGAAGGATGTTTGTGCGGCGCGGGGGAGAATGCAAGGGGTTTCGGGGAGCGTCAGTTGGTCCGCGCATCAGGCCCGACACTCCACCGAGGCTCTTCCCTTACCGGGATGGTCATGCTCGCCGTGCCGGATTCAGATCCCGGATTCATCGACACGGGCGGTGTCTACCAGGATGGACGGCTCCGGCTCTGGCGCCAAAGCCTCAAGCGACAGTTGATTTGTCTCCAGACCGAAGCAGGCCAGACCGATCGCCAAAGCGAGGTAAAGTATAGCGATGGCACCGACAGCCCCGCCAACGCCATAAAGGCCGTACAGAGCGACGACGGCATAGGGCGACGCGATGACCGCCATACGACCCGTCATTTGGCCCAGACCATTGCCCCGGAAGCGATATTCGGTCGGAAACAGTTCGGGGGTGTAAGCGCCGAGGCCAAACCCGATCATTAACGACATGCAACTGATCAGCACGAAACCGCAGGGCACGATCGCCAGCGGGGAATGCAGCTGAGGGTAGACAAACCCGACCGCCGCGCAAACCAGCGCCGTCACGATCAGACCACGCAGGCGTCCGATCCGGTCCGACACGAGCATGCCAATTGTCGGGCCGGCCAAATTCCCCAGGGTCATCGCGGTCATGAAACCGAGCGATTTTGTCACGCTCATCCCTTGCTCGACGAAGAATGTCGGCACCCATGAGGTGAAACTATAGGCGCCCACCAGGCAGACAACGTTGACCGCGATGGCGAGCAGGGTGCGGCGGATCACCGGCCGGGTGAACAACACGCTGATCGGGACCGCGCGCGGAGTCGGTGCCGGCGAGGTCGGGATCACGGCGGGCGGTGTCAGGACCCCTGTTTCGCGCTCGATCTGGCGCAGCAGTTGGTCGGCCTCCTCGACCCGTCCGACCTGTTCGAGCCAGCGCGGTGATTCGGGCAGGCTCTTGCGCAGATACCAGACCCACAACGCCCCCAGACCGCCGATCACGAACATCGCCCGCCAACCGATCGTCGGGATGACCGCGAAGCCGACGAGCGACACGACGAAGCCGGCGGAAGTCGAAACCAGGTTCACCAGGGCGAGCGCCCAACCGCGACGGCCTGGCGGTACGAACTCGCTGACCATGGAATAGCCGGTCACATACTCGGCTCCCAGCCCGACACCCACCAATCCGCGCATCGCGATCAGCCAGCCCATTGTTGGGGCGGCCGCCGAAGCCAGGCACATTCCGCCAAAGATCAGCAGATTGAACTGATAAGCGAAACGCCTGCCAAACCGATCGCCCAATACACCGGCGAGCAGAGCGCCCACCGAAAGCCCCAGGAACGTGACAGAAATGAAGTGCGCGTTCAGCGCCAGTGTCGACCAACCGTTGTGCACCAGCGTCGCGAGAATGCCCGCCGCCATGGAATTGTCGAACGTGTCGAAGAACATGCCGAGCGAGATCAGGCGCAGGACACGCCAATGGAACGGTCCCATCGGCAGGCGATCCAATCGCGCGGCGGCGTTCGCGACTTGCATTCTCGGCCTCGCTCCCTGTTCTCGGCGTGGCGCCCGTGTTCTCGGCGTGGCGTCCGTGTCGGCGCCTTGACGACGGGGCCCGCTACTTGTTGGCTGCGAGGCTAGGAGGTCGGACGCGATGGAGAAAGGGCAATTTCGTCATCGGCGCGATGAGTTTTCCTGGGGATCGACGGTGGTGCCATGAGCCGCCGGCTGCCGCCACTGAATGCTCTGCGTGCGTTCGAAGTGGCGGCCCGAACGATGAACTTCACGCTGGCGGCGCGGGAACTGCACGTCACGCAAGGCGCGGTCAGCCGACACGTGGCGCAGCTTGAAGCCTGGCTCGAAATCCGGCTGTTCCATCGGAATCATCGGGACCTACGGCTTACCACCGACGGGCTGCGATACGCGCAAGCGATCCGGACCGCTTTCGATCAGGTGGAAACGGCGACGCGCGAAGTACAGCATGTGGATCGGCCAAGGCCCCTGCGCATCAGACTCTTTCCAACTGTCGCGATCAAATGGCTGGTCCCTCGACTGGGCGGTTTTCACGCTCGGTATCCCGACATCGATCTACAGATAACGACGACGGCGAGCCCGGTCCGTTTCGATACCGAGGACGTCGATTTTACCGTGCAAATCCGGAACATTCCGCAGCAGGGCGTGCGATACGACAAACTTTTCGACATCGAATTGATGCCGGTCTGTGGTCGCGATCTGCTCGGCCATGCTCCGTTTCGGTGCCCGCCGGAAGAATTGCAGCGGCACACCTTGCTGCATTCGATGCAGCGTCCGAACGATTGGCGGTCGTGGCGGGAGGCCGCCGGTCTCGCGCACGTCGCGATCCATGACGGCCTGACGTTCGGCAATTCGGCGCTTGCTTATCAGGCGGCGATCGATGGCTCCGGCATCGCGATCGCACATCGCGCGATGGTATCCGACGATCTGGCATCGGGTCGATTGGTGGCCGCGTCCGAGATCACGGTCGCCACCGGGGAAGCCTATTTCCTGGCAAGTCGGGACACGCGTGACGCAAGCCCGGAAGCGATCGCTTTCCGCGCCTGGATCCTCTCGGAACACGCGAGGGGAACGGCAAGCGGGGCAATCGAAAACAGAGAAATGGAGAGCGCGGCAGCGGGAAACGGCGGACCTGAGAACCTCACACGGGATACAACCAAGGCTCCGCCTCGGCGTGCTTTAGCTCGAACTCGGTGATGTCGGCCTGGCTGCTTAGGATGAAACTCAACTGGTCGAGGCCTTGCAACAAAGGCACACGCCGGTCTTCCGGAATATGAAAATGGATCGGCTGCATTCCCGGCACCTCGATCAGGCCGCGTTCCAGGTCGACCGTCATTTCGGCGTTGTTCGATCGGTCGATCGCCTCGGCGATGCGCCGGATCTGGTCCATCTCCAACTTAATAGGCAGGAGCCCGTTCTGAAATGCATTGTCGTGAAAAATGTCGCCGAAGCTCGGTGCTATCACGCAACGTATGCCGTACTCCATCAGCGCCCATACGGCCGTTTCGCGTGAACTGCCACAACCGAAATTGGGGCCAGCCAAAAGAACACGGGCGGCGCGATAACGTTGCTGATTGAGCACGAACTCCGGTTTCTCCGCGCCGCTCGCGTCATAGCGCAGATTGGCGAACATTTTGTCCTTCAAGGGGATCAGCGGGATATCCACGAGGTCTTTGCCCGGGACCAAAGACGGGGCGAGGAGATCGGTGTTGATGTTGACCATCAGCATCGGCGCGGCGACCCCGTTGAGGGAGGTGAACTTTTCCATGGCCTAAACTGTTCCCTGACCCAGCATCTTGCGAACGTCGGTGACGTGGCCGGCGATCGCGGCCGCGGCAACCATGGCCGGGCTCGCGAGATGTGTCCGGCTTCCCGGCCCTTGGCGCCCCTCGAAGTTGCGATTGGACGTCGAAATCGAACGCTTGCCGGCGGGCACGATGTCACCCCCGGCGGCCACGCACATGGAACAACCGGATTCCCGCCATTCGAATCCGGCCTCGATGAATACGTTGTGCAGACCAGCCGCCTCGGCCGACGCCTTGACCTGCGCCGAGCCAGGTACGACCAATGCCTTGACCCTATTGGAAACCTTTCGGCCACGAGCCACGGCGGCCGCCGCTTCCAGGTCGGAGAGCCGGCCGTTGGTGCAGGATCCAATGAACGCGATATCGACC
>Ga0182013_10004966_pt1 | contig 15736 bp, 16 predicted proteins | sample 612S2MmetaG_FD_120487 | JGI IMG/M metagenome (GOLD analysis project Ga0182013, IMG submission 120487) | Permafrost microbial communities from Stordalen Mire, Sweden - 612S2M metaG | ecosystem: Environmental > Terrestrial > Soil > Wetlands > Permafrost | place: Sweden: Stordalen | collected...
AAGACTCATTGAGACAAAATTCGCCTAGACCTGATAATTTCATTGAAGGACAACTTCTTAAAACAAAATCATCATCTGATCCCGGTAAATTAAATAAAATCACGGGAGCATGGCTCGAAAATAGAATGAGAAAATTTGGTTCAGATAAAAATATTAAACAAAGTTCTACAATAATTAAAGATGTACGTTTACGAAGCGTATTATACAACCGAAATGATCTAAATAGCTTTATTCGTTTTTGTGAATCAGTTAGCAAGGAAACTCTATATATGGTTTATTTTTACATTGAAACAGTAAATGCAAGTGAACTGATTATTAAAACTTACACCGGTTTTGATAAAGCAGAACAAATAATTAGAAGGTATATTACTCCCAGTTTAATTACATTGTCTGATGAGGAAACAACAGATATGAATCATAAGTTTTATTTTAGGGAACGAACTCTTTTTGAACGTGTTTTGAGACGTGTCGGGTTTCATCTTGAAATTATTTTCAGCAAATGGCTCAATGAGTAGTATTGTTTTGTTTTTTATTTTATTTTGTATTTTTAAATTTAGTTATTATTCTGTTTTTCTTTTGGTGGTGGTGGGGCAACATATTTATCACTGTCATCATATTTACCTACCAATTCATTAAATTGATTTACTTTTTCTACTGGTATTTTGGGACCAACTAAATCGCCATCATTAATTGCGCTCAGTGTTTTGAATTTTTCTTTTATAATTTCACATATACGTTCTTCATACGATTTTGCACAAAAAATTATCTTTTGTATTGCTGGAGTCTTGGCATTGGCGCGGTTTATACGTCCAAGCGCTTGTTTGACATCGGTTGCATTCCAAGAAGGTGATATAATACTCATTCTTGGTCGTCCATGTAGATCATGTAGTGACACACCTACACCACCGGCTTGAATCATTGCAACAATAACTTTCTCTTTATTGCTCTGAAAATCTTTTATATTTCCATCTCGTTCTTCTGTACTCTGACCGCCCACAATAATACATGAGGAATTGAGGTGATGACATAATTGATATAATGTCTCTGTAAAATTAACAAATATAGCTACAGAATAACCATTATCTAATGCTTCCTCGGCTATATCCACAAATGTTGGAACCTTGAGTAATTCTATCCTTTGTCTAGCTCTTATTATTTTTCCCAAACCGTCAGCTCTTGTCTCTTTATTCTTTAATTCTTCCATTGCTAGATTAATTTCGTCATAAAGTTTATCAATTTCATTATAATTTTCCATATAATAACACTGTGAAATTATATTATTTTTGGGAAATAAGTTACCTAATTCTTTTATTTTCATACGTGATCCATATTTTGGAAATAATGTTTTGTGTATAATATCTAATTTTATTTGTTCTTCATCAAGATTTTTATTTGCATATTTTATTTTGTTAATAACCATTTGTTTCCTCATCCAATCATTGAATTTTTTGATTCCGTTATAAAGACCAAATACTGTTCCGAAAACAGAAAATGCAATCAATTTATCTGCGAGTGTTGCACTAAGTAATAAGACTTTGATCCCTGAAGTTTGGGCGCTAAGTAATAGTTTACTGGTTGAAGTCTTATGGTTTTTACATCTATGGGCTTCGTCAAATATCACGATAGAATCAAATGGCAATTGAAATATAAAATCGATTTTATCGCCAACTTTAATCTTATCAAAATATGGACAGTCAACTCTTTCAAAATCATTCGTATAGTATTTACCACCTTTTAACATCTCATAATTAGCAATTCCTCTCAAATTAACATTAAATTTTTTGCATACATCAATCCATGTATTAATAACCGATTTGGGACATATAATAAAAGGTTCTAATTTTTTTATTTTACATAAAGCAATAGCACAATATGTCTTTCCTGTACCAGTATCACTAGCATCTAAGATACAGTTTGATCCTTTTAGGGATTCATCTAATTGTAATACATGAGCGACTTGAAATGATAATAATTCATTTGCTATCAGTGGATCCATTTTGTTAATTTGTTTATATCTATACTCTTCATAAAAAAGTATATCACTTAATAACTTTATATTTTGTTATAATTAATATCAAATTTTTTATGTAATTTGATGTTCTAAATGTTATAGAAAAACAAATTGTTATGATATACAATATAAAATAAATAGAAATAATCCTATAAGTTGCACAAAATGTAAGTAAATTATATCAATATATGTTGTAATTCAATAGCATCGTGAACAGCATCTGGTAAATTATCCTTATATAATGAATCTGTATTATTGAAATAAATAAATATATCCATTTCTTCCTTTGTATTATTACTTCTAATAAATTTACCCAATTCTTTTAGTGATTTCTTTGAATACGATCCTTCATATTTATCCGCTGTGCCATGCATTCTTACGTACATAACATCTAATTGTTGTGAATTAATTAAATTATTATATTCATCAAAGCTCGGATAATATTTGTTGTCAATATTAGTTACAGCGATAATCCAATGTTTTTTCTTTTCAAATAGATCATTTAATTTAGTTAAATTGTCTAGTAAATACCACGATATGTTTCTAAATTCAAATACAAAATTCATATGTGTCTTTGCTTTATCGTAGTATTTAGACAAATCATTAAGTTTTTTTATATTGTCATCAGAATATTTAAAATTGGGAGGAAACTGAAATAGTAAACATTTGACTTTTTTCATTCCGATAAATGGTTTGATGAATTCTCTCAGTCTATTAAATTTTCTATAATGTGTTATTGATCTATTGACTTTGATTGAATATACAAAATTATCTGGTGAATTATTAATAATTTTATCCCATGTTGATTTTTTATAAAAATTGTAAAACGATGCATTTATTTCCACGGTATTAAATGTCTTATCATAAACATCAAATTTATCATATTCTGATTTATTCCACCATTCGTATTTGTATCCGCTAGTTCCAATAAATATATTTTGTAATTTACTTATTGACTCCGGTTTAACTAGAACTTGAGGTCCCGTTTTATAATTAATGGGAACTGGTAAGTCGAATATATCCTTTTTAATTATATCATACTGGTATAGTTCTTTGTACGACTTCCACCATTTTTCTCGTTCTTCTTCAGTAATTTTATGATATTTTCTTAACGTGTTAAATTTATTTAAATCAATTTGTTTCGGATCATTCAAATAAATAATACCCAATGCTTCTTTATTTTGAATTAATAATAAGGGTTTATGAGAAATATCTTTAAGGTATAGAGATTTTACTATAATACTTTTCTCATTATCTGTGATATAGGAACCATGTGGATAAACTATTATAATTCCTCGATATATATTATTTAATATTTCATTAAATTTATCCATTATATTATATTTAACTGATAAACAAATTTTAATTTATTGTATAATATCTTTTGATGATTGCTTAATACAATGTTGACAGATACCGTCCTTATCTAATCTTTCAATAAAATTAATGTAATTACATCTATTGCATTTTTTTGTTACTCCGTCAAATTCCATTTTTATAATTCTTCTGTTACTCAATAACAAAGTGGGAATATAGTGTTGAAAAATATTAAATAGTTCATTGTCATCGTCAGACCTTGTGCACGAATATTGTTTTCCGATTAGTTCAATATATCCAACAGAATCATCAAATCTATCATAAAATTCAAATATGAATTTGTTTAGCCTTTCAAGTTCGTCAGGATTCATTATGCAAATCGCTCTATTATACACATCTTTTTTTATTAAAATTTTTGGATATGTTTTGATGTAATTATTGTATTCATCTACCTGAAGATCATTCGAAGCAAATGTTCTAATTATTCTGATATCTTTCACAAAAACTGGTACTTTAATTAATGGTAAATCATTTATTGAATTAAGTATTATGAGTCTATTATTGTATAATGCGCTAATTTTTTCGACCTCGTTCCTAACTTTTTCAGTTAATTCCTTCGAATTTAATAAGATGTACGATTTGAAATTGGAGGGAATATGCATAAAATGTGTATGTATTTGTTTATAAAAATGAGTTTCCCATTTTTGAAAAAAGTCACAATCAATAGGACATGATTTTAATTCTATAATTCCAAAAGGAATTATAAAATCGAATTCTGTAATATCGCAAAATTTACTGGAACTAACTTCTATCTCCTCTAATAATTTAACGCCTCTTTTGAAGGGTATATTGTTCTTTTTAAGAAAATTTTCACATTTATTTTCAAAAAAATTATTTTTATTACATTTTGTTTTTATCTTCCATCTTTTATTATTACTGTTATCTACTTCATTAAATTTACGTTTTAGTGTCGAAAACATTATTTATACAACTGATAGTCTTCGTTTTTACTATAAATAAAAATATTATTGTGATTATTACGTTAAAACCTCATAATAAATGTGTTTATTAAGATTTGTTTTCTATCAATTTTTTATTTATTAGTTTTGGTCTAACCATATGGTAGGCATCGTCATTCAACTGATAGTAATAATCTTTTTCAACACCTGATATTTTGAATCCAACTGATTTATATAAATTTTGTGCTAATTTATTTGTGACTCTGACATGAAGAGATATCTCACGTTCAGGAAATTTTTCTAAAACTTTTTTTATTAGTTGTTTACCGTGTCCTTTACCTCTGTGCGAATTAAGAACACCCAAACTTATTATTGTAAATGTGCGCGAACCATTACATTCTGTCATTCCATAAACGATATAGCCAATAGAAGTATTATTTTCTTTCAAAATAAATCCTTGCTGTAATTTACATAATCTAACGAAATAAGGTAAATCATATACAATTTCATCACTAAATATCGATTGATTTAGTTTGAGTAATTCTTCAGCGTCTGTTAAATCTATTACTTTTAAATTAATCATGTGTTTATTATTATAATATATTATAGGGTTTTTCTTTTATAAATAAATAAATCAATATTTTTTTAAATATTTATTTTAATCTGATTTTATTTCGATGTCGCATACTACGGGTAAATGATCGCTGATCAATGTCGGAATTGTAAAACTGTTCAATACTTTATGAGGATAATTTTTACTAAAATATATGTAATCCACGCGTTTCATCGACCAGACAGATACATTTTCTCTTCCCCTTTTTGTCCATTTGAATGAATCTGTGTATCCGTTTTCATTCATCAAATCTGTTACTAATGTCATCGTTTTTATATACCTTTTTTGATTCGAATTTATAATATGACTCCATTCTTCTTCAGTGTAATCATCTTTTTTTAAACTATTGAAATCGCCCATAATAATTACATCTTTAAAACCTCGTCTTTGAATGTGTTGTAATATTAGATTCATTTGGGTCAAACGTGTTTGTTCGCTCTCATCATATACATCTAAATGTGTCAAAGCAATATTTACAATGTTATTATTTATTAATATTATTGCGTATATCACATATCTATTTTCTTTGTTTATCGGATCTTGACCTAAACAAACAACCTCAGATGAAATTATTGGATATTTACTTAATATGACATTTATACCTTGTTTAAATTTTTCAGTATTACATAGTGAAAAATATTTGTATTCAGTATCCAAAAAATGTGTATTGTAAATATCTGTAGGTGATTTACTAAATGAAACTGCTTCATTCAAACCGATTATATCTGGATTCGATTTTGATATAAGATTTTTGACTTCGGTAATGTTCGGTATATGTTTATAATCAGACCATTGATGAACATTAAATGTCATTATTCTTAGTGTTTTTTCTGTTTTATCGTAATTTGTTGTATTATCCTTACCGGAATCAACGTATTCAACAAAATGTTTAATTAATTGATCCCGGTTCATGTATATATCTGTTAATAGATAATGTAAGCATAATTATATTTTTAATATTTTTAGTATTTTTATCAATTTTTATCAATAATAAATATTGATATTTTTATATTAAGATTGTGTCACATTAATAAAATTCAACCAATCATATTACTTATTTTTGTATTAATGGAACCTAACTCTGAAAAATCGATCATAATGATAAGTGGAAAACAATCTATCGGCAAAGCAGCTGCTGTTGATTTTTTATTTGGTATGATGGAACCAGTAAAATCTAAAGTAACAATTATACTGGTAAGTGGAAAGCGATCTTCTGGTAAAGATACAGCTGCCGAAATAATTAAACAATATATTAAAGATAGTAAACAATATAATACTGAAATCGATTCAATTGCTCTCGCATACGCTACAAAAGTTGGTTATTGTAAAGAAAATAATTTAGATTTAGATCGGATGGTTAATGATTATGCATTTAAGGAATCTCATCGAATGGGACTTCTTAAATATTATTTAACACATAATGATCCACTTTGGTATTCAGATTATGTATTAGAATATATCGAATCCAAACATAATAATGAAAATATTAATTATTTCGTTATACCCGATTTAAGAATATTGGCCCATACTAATGTTTTTAAATCGCCGATAGTAATAAATAAACTTAGTGTTAAATGTCTTTTCATCAGAATAAATGCTACAGAAGAAACAAAAAAATCAAGAGGATGGATAAAAAAAGATTGCGATGATGATTATACTGAAACGGAATTAGATAATTATACTGGTTTTGATATTATTATAAACAACGATGGAACAGTGGAAGAATTACAAAATAAGTTATATAACTTTTTATCAAATAATTTTTAATTTATTTATTTTCAGAAACTGATAATCTCAACACAAGATTATCACGTGTTTGTGTAAAAAAATGTTCAATTGTTCTGAATGTTTCACTATCAGTTTTCATGAGAAGATACAATATATTCAATGCGATTATTAATTGTGGTAATTGCATAAGTTGTAAAAATGTTCCCATAACGACAAAATTTACATTATCTGGAGAAATACCATGATCATTTTTAACAAAAATAACACTAGTTACCAGTGTTGAATAATACGGGGCGAGATGTAATAAACTGCCATTAAATAACGATATTTCAAAAAATGTAACAATAACAAAACTTAATACAGAATATTGAATGAATGGGTAATAATCCAATCGATGCACCAAGTGTTCTCTACTGAAGTATATTAAATAAGCTGACGCAGTCATAAAGACCAAATACCAAGGTAATTTAACGCCAAAACCCCATAATATAATGTTAATACTTAAACACAGATTTACTTCATTCGTTCCGAAAAATTTATTTCCAGCTGTCAGTTTCTTCGTGAAACATGCCTGCCAATGGTCGCAATAATAAATAGCTGTAACGGTCAAAAACCATAATGTTTGAAATCCAAAAGGCACTCGAAGAATGTGATTTGTTATGATGAATGCAAACACAGCTGAATATGAATCACAAATATGATCAAGTAATTCTCCCAATAAACTTGATTTATTTGTCCGTCTCGCATGTTTACCATCCATATTGTCGAACAGATCGTAAAGGAGCCAAAAAAGTCCAGCAAATACACCGAAAAATTTGAGATCGTTGACAACGAGTAGCATTGACAATGATGAACATAGTAGGCCAATTAATGTTAATACATTAGGATGAACCCATTGTGGAACATACTCTACAGCTTTATTACACAATGGCGACATTACATATTTATAATAATAATTTTCAATTGGTGCTACATATTTGTAACTAATTTTTTTAACATTAGTTTGCAAATTATTTGAAGTATCACAATCTGTCAATTTTGTATCATGACTTGATAAATTTGTTGCAGTATCTTTGCGAACAACGTTCGTGTCTTCGTCCGTTTGCATTTCGATTACAGTATACTCACTATAATAAATTAACGCGACATACTAATACATTATTGTTCAATTTTTTTTATTTTATAATTTTATACCAATGATGCAGGGTGTATATGTGATGAATCAAAATTATCTAATAAACTCGGCAATCCAGATGAGCCAGAGCCAATTGGTTTCATTATTTCTACACTTTTTGGATGGGTACTACCAATTACAACAATTGCAGGTAATGCACAAATTATTATCAGTACAATTAGTGTACATATTATGATACAGTAAATTGGGATCATCTATATCAATGTATCAATATACTATTATATTTGTATTAATATATTATGGAAAAAATAATAATATTTTAATAAAATATTGATTAATTAACAGTTAATGATATGCCATATATATTAGTATTTAATAAATCACACGTACTTGTACAATATATTATCAATATGCTCAAACAACTCAACAATGTAAATAAGACTCAACCAACACAATCTGGTCAACCAGTACAATCAGTACAACCTGGACAATACGGTCAACCAGTACAACCTGGACAATACGGTCAACCAATGCAACCTGGACAATACGGTCAACCAGTACAACCTGGACAACCTGGACAATACGGTCAACCAGTACAACCTGGACAACCGCCCAATCAATACGGACAGCAACAACCGCCCAATCAATACGGACAACAACAACCGCCCAATCAATACGGACAACAACAACCGCCCAATCAATACGGACAGCAACAACCGCCTAATCAATACGGACAGCAACAACCGCCCAATCAATACGGACAGCAACAACCTCCTAATCAATACGGACAACAACCGCCCAATCAATACGGACAACAACCGCCCAATCAATACGGACAACAACAACCGCCTAATCCATACGGACAGCAATCATATAGACAGCAGGCACCTAATTCATACGGGCAGCAACAACCACCTAATCCATACGGACAGCAACAACCACTTAATCCATACGGGCAGCAACCGTCAACTGCAAATCAATTGAATGTAACGGAACTAGAAAAACGGTTACAAATTTTGTCTCAATATGATATTATGATTATTCTTGATGATTCGGGTTCAATGTCATTAAACGGTGCCCATCAAAATACATCAAGATGGGATGAAGCCATAGAAGCATGCGAATTGATCTTAGATTTAGCTACAAAATATGATACGAATGGTATAGAAGTATATTTTTTGAATGATTTTAATGAACTTTTAATAACTGCTGGTCAAAGTATTTCAAATGAAGTTAGTAGTAAAAATATTTCACCAAATGGTGGTACCCCTCTTGGTGCGAAACTAGAATCGATATTTAATCGTTATCTTCCTATTATTAAACAAAACAGAACTAATAATATCACTCAAAAACCATTTAACATTATTGTTATTACAGATGGCGCCCCTTCAGATAAAGCTACAGTCAAAAAATCTATCGGCAATCTATGTCGCGAATTACAAAAAATGGGTATCCAACCAAATGAAATGTTTGGTATTCAATTCTTCCAAGTTGGACTTGATTCCGGGGCAACTACCTTTTTACGAGAACTGGATGATGATCTAAGTAGAGAAGAGGGTATTCCTGATATTGTTGATTGCACTCACCAAGATCCAAATAATCATATGCCTCTGAAAGTTATTATAGAAAAAGCACTTCTAGGTGCCGTTGTTAGTCAAATTGATAATGCTAATTATGGAAATCCCGCGAACAATAATGGATACAATACTGGCACTAGCACTTCGAATAATTATAATAATGCAACCGGCTGGGGATCTGGTAATACTAATTACAATACCAATTATAGTACTCAGGGTTGGGGAAATACAAACACAAATTATAATAGAAAATAATTTGTTTATTTTATTTGTTTGATGAAAATAATTTGTTTATTTTATTTGTTTGATGAAAATAATTTGTTTATTTTATTTGTTTGATTTATCTAAGCCATTTAAATTATTTGAATTATCAGATTTATTATCAGCTTCGTTTTTATTTATTTCTTTTAAAATTATTTTTGTTAAAGATAATATTTCGTCAACAAACTCATCGTTCACAAGTTTTATACTGTCATATTCATATAGATCAGTTGCTAACAAGTTTTCGTTGTATTCAGTTACTGTTTCAACTTCTAAATTAATGACATCATTATTATTATTACTTGTTTTATCTGGATTGTTAGATTTAATATTTCGTATCATGTAGTTAAAAATATTTTTAGAAGTTAAAAATATTTTTAGAAGTTAAAAATATTTTTAGATTCGATATTTAGTGTTTTCGTCATGTAATTAGAGCAATAAAAAAATATCAATTCCACTATATAATATGTTGATATTAAAATATTTTTATATTGTGCGTGTAAAATCATATTAAATACTTATAACCTAATAATATAGTTTGGATAATTAGATAATAACTAAATACAATGGCACAAAATAACAAATCAGTTGATTTAGTTCAATTAAAAAAGACATTCAAAGAAACTATTTATGGATTCATAGATACATGTATTCCCCTCCGTACAGAAGATGATTATTTATATTTTTTAAGTTCTTCGAACCAACTGTATGGTTTCGATACAAAAAAAAACTGTTTTTTTGAACCTAGTAGCACTAATAAATATTCATTGATTAATGAATGTATCGATTTATATTTCAACGATATAATCAAGACTTCTCTAGAACAAAAGGTTAATGTGAAATTTGATGATTTGTCGGAATTAATACTACGATTCAATTATAAAGAAAAACATATTGGAAAAAAATTCTTTTATTGTAGATCGAACAATGCTATATACGTTTGGAACATGATTAATTCAAAATGGGAATCTGGTGAAGTTGATAAATTAAGATATTTATTCAGTAACAACGATATTCTTCAAGATAATACAAAAATTTATAAATCGACTAGAGTGACATCGTTTGAAGATTTAGATATCGAAATGGATGATTTAGAAGAAGTAAGTGCTAGATTTAAAGATGGTTCCATTCATTATTTACATAAAGTACAAAATAAAATTTATAGTTTGAATTTCTTGAAAAACTATTGGTATATTCCTGAAGAACAAATACAAAAACAGATTTTAGCATACATAAAAAAAACATCAGACACATCAGAAAAATATGAAAATACAGAAAAATTAGTAGAAGCACCGTTGGAATAATACAATTATGTGCAGTTAATATTTTATTCATTTGAATAATATTATTTATATTATTCACATTATTCACATTATTCACATTAGTTTTTAAAAAATTGATATTATTTTACTATATATAACCGAATGTATTTTATTTATTTAGTAATAGCTTGTTACCAATATTAAAATATTTTAATATTTCATAATATTATTAAAGAACATGCCGGCAAAATATGATGAAACTAATGTTGTAAATAATCTTAATACATTGTCACTCACTATCAATAATAAGATGGCACGAAAAGATATAATATTTTCTATTGAACTAATCAAAGAAACCAGAAACATACTTAAAACAATTTCTACAAAAAAATTAAGAGAATACAATCAACGATTAGATGAATATGAGACGACCATTAATAGATTACAATTGATACAAACCAGTACCGTCAATAGTATGGACAAAATTAACGACTATACCAATGACGGTGATGAGGATCATGGACTTTCCTCTGGACAACGTGGCATCGATATGCTAAAAAAATCTATTGCAATTCTTGATGATACACAACAGACTGGAGCTGAAACTATGGAAGAATTAGCACGCCAAAGAGAGAAGTTAGAAAAAGCTCGTAATAATATGAGGGAAATTGATGACAATATTAATGAATCACAGAAATTATTGACGAAGATGTCTACTTGGTGGAGAAGAATAACTTCATAATATTAATTTATCATAAATGATTATCGAATAAATATTTTTGTTTATTAAATTATATGAACTATAATTTGAACACATATAATTATGATGGTGGTGCAGAAATAAATCCTAATTATAGTATTGCTGGTATATTGCTTGCAATTTTAATAATTATAGGATTTATTTCGAGTAATCTTAAACATCCATTTACGACTAAACAATTTATTACAAATATTTATTTATATATTATTCTCGCTATATTATTGACTGCATTGACTTTTGTTTTTATGGAAAAACTCAAGATATCAGTGGATTCATCTAGTACTATGTATTGTACATGGGGTGCAGCAATTATGGCTATAATAATAATATTCGCTTTTGCTATCACGCCAAGAGAAAATATAATTTCAACACATACCTATTTCTTAATATTTGCAATTGCGATGGGTATCTTGGTGTATCCAGAATATATGGTATCAAAGGAGAACAATACATTACTCCAAACACTCGGAACAGTCATTGTTATTGTACTTCTTTTAACATGGATTACACATCAATTTCCTCCCAATTATTTTAAAGGTTGGGGTCCCATTCTGCTCATGGGATTATTCGGTTTAATTGTATTCGAATTACTCGATATTTTATTTGGAGGAGACGTTGGTTTGAGTTTGAGAAGTAAAATATATGCTGCAATAGGTGTTGTTCTTTTCAGTGGTTTTTTAATGTATGATACGAGTCGTATAAATGATCGAGCGATCGATGTCGTAAATTGTGTAAACTCTGGAGAAGCTTCTGTTAGTGTTTGTGCCGATTATCCGAAAGAATCAATCAACGTATATCTTGATATATTAAATTTATTTGTTGATGTTAGTACACTGCAACAATAATCAATGATGAAAATAAAAATTGATATTCACATGTATTAAACTCACGATTGGAATTACATATGTTAAACATTAATCAGTCTAATATAAAAAATAGACATACAAAACAAAACAAAACAAAATAAAATGAGTCTATCAAAATTATCAATGTTGTCTATTTGTGCAGGAGGTTATTCTGCCTATAGATTTCCAGAACATAAATATATGGCTTTGATTGCAACATCTTGTGGTATTTTACCATCATTGATTGACAATACATGCAAATATATTATCAATAAATATCCGCAATATTTTAACAAAGAAATTATTACATCAGCAGTCACACTCACAAATACAATTACTAGTTTTGCATTGTTTGCATATGCCGCCAAAAAATTTTCTGACTTATCTAAATTACATCAATCAAGTTCTGGCGGGTGGACAGCTAGTATTGTTAATAATTTTATTAGTAATATATATGATGCATCTTACAAATCTGTCCGTTTTGGTTTAATGTTTGGTACATTCGGACTTGTTACATTACTATGTATTCGTCCGTATGCGACAAAAATTGTTAGAGATTGTGTGCGCACTATTGAACGATCCCCGGTTGTAGAACTTTTAACTTCATTACAAAATAATTTGAATAATAACAATCGAGGAGATATTGATATTACATATAATGGTTTCCGGATATACTCGACCAATAGTGCAATCGTTCCCGTAATTACTGAAACTGAATTGGAAAAAATCGCTCCACTCAGATGTCCTAGATTAAATAATTCCAATAGAAATTATGTCGTAAATAAAAATGACAATACCTGTCCTAAGGAATGTTCGACATGTATGGAACCGTACAATGAAATACAAATGTCGAGGACATTACCATGTGGACATTCATTTCATGCTCATTGTATTGATAATTGGGTTCTTATCCGTAGTGCAACGTGTCCGCTCTGTCGTATAGTTTTGAAAGAACAAACACAAACAACCCAAATATCACAATTGTTGCAAACATCACAAAGTAATTAAAGAAATTGAATTGGTTAATAGATTATTTAACTCATTTTAAAATATAGTACTTTAACTTCATCTTTATTTCACAAAATGGATGCTGTAAAGATTAAAAATAAAAAAACAAGACAACAATAATACACAAATTAAGTCAAAAAATAACCCAAAAAAATGAAAATCCTTTTGTTTACATCATCCATCATTATGTACATATGTATACATTTATTATAAAGTTTTAACCAACTAATAAGGTTTGTTATAAAGTTTCAACGAACTAATAAGGTTTGTTATTAGAAAAATGGATTTGTCCAATGGTCTTTTTGCAGTGAACAAACCAAAAGGAATTTCATCGGCTCAATTTCTTAATAAAATAAAATTCTATCTAACTAAAAAGTTTGGTAGAAAAATTAAAATAGGTCACGGTGGAACTCTCGATCCCTTCGCGACTGGTATTCTTGTTGTTGGAACAGGATCTTGTACTAAACAATTAGGTAACTCTCTTACTAATGATCTTAAGAGGTATACTGGTACAATTAAATTAGGATTCATTAGTGATTCATATGATTCCACCGGAAATATTATATCTCACAGTATAATTAATTCAAGTGATTCGACAACTGTTGAATTTGTTCCAACAATTGACGATGTCAATAATGTAATCAAAAAATTTGTTGGGACATTTATGCAAAAACCACCCAAATATTCTGCAATCAGTATAAATGGAAAACGAGCATATGATATGGCTCGGAATAATGAAGAATTTGATATCAAGGAACGATCAGTTACTATATACTCAATCGATATTGTCAGCTATAAATTTCCATTTTTGATCATCGATGTTTGTTGCGCAAGTGGTACATATATTAGATCTCTTGCTAATGACATAGGTGAAGAACTAACTACAGGAGCATATTTAGATGAATTACAAAGAACGGAAGCATATGGTTTCACACTGGATAAATGTTATGATTTTAATATAATTTAAATATTATTTTGCTCCAAATATGTATCCCATTGTCCATATGACTACTTTATAATATAAAGTATGTCCACTGTACACTTCATTGGGATTCAAAAATTTAATAGTTTTTATTTGTTTCCCTTCAATGAATGCACTAAAATCAAATATTGATTTTATTAATAATGAATCAATACACTCATCACTAAAAGTATATTTTAATTTTTGTTTATATTCTAAAAATTCTAAATCAATCATTAAATTGCCTATCATGGATTTATCTGTAATATTTCCGTCAAGGTTTTCATATAATTCACTTGAATCGTTTACTAATTTCATGTCAATATCAATCCCGTCAAAATAACTTTTCCCCTTATAGTCAAATGTATATTTATTGTGTGTTAAATATGATATGGTACATGATGCCAGTACTATATTAATTAATTCATCTTTGGAATCATATGTATTTATGATTCTCCTTACATGTGACTTATACGATTCTATTTCATATACAAAAATAGTTAGGCGTCCAGAACATTTGATATGTGAATCATCTGGAATATGTTTCATCATCATTTCTCTTGCAATATCTGTCAAGACAGTACCTTGTTTAGTTGCTCTTATTTCATTATATTCTTTACTAAATACATTTATATCGACACCTGATAAGTATAATGCACCCATTAATGCACCACCACTAACACCATATATTTTATTAATTTTTGTTTTAATTTTGTTTTCTTTAATTAATTCATCTAAATAGTTTAATATACTGATATGATAAAATGATGAAAGACCACCACCTGATAAAAGTATATTAGTATATTTTGGAAAATTTGTTTTTATATCTATTTTTTGTACCGTATCTTTTATTATTTTGTTGTAATCAACTAGTGCCATTTATGGTTTGAATTTTGAATAATTTAATTTGGCCGTAAGTTTGTCTTCACAAGGACATATATATTGTTAATAAAATAATTTTACTGCAGGCTGAATTTAATAGACAAACATTAAATTTACTGACATGATAATCTAACTGTATTTCCATCTATACTTGTGCTTGTATTTATGTTTCCACCACATTCCCAGTCTACAGTAAATGCTCTGTTCGTACATGATGTATCTCGGTACATTTGACCAAATGTATTATCATTTATAGGTATCCAACAAGCTTTTCTTCCGTTGCATATGGATCCAATTCTATTCGTTACATCTGGATTTACGGTAGAAGTGGGACAATTATTTCCGTATAATGATGCTCTTATTTTTATTCCTCCCCTTGATGTTAATGGTAGCGGTGGAGTTGGCACTATTTGAACT
>Ga0182013_10004968_pt1 | contig 15735 bp, 15 predicted proteins | sample 612S2MmetaG_FD_120487 | JGI IMG/M metagenome (GOLD analysis project Ga0182013, IMG submission 120487) | Permafrost microbial communities from Stordalen Mire, Sweden - 612S2M metaG | ecosystem: Environmental > Terrestrial > Soil > Wetlands > Permafrost | place: Sweden: Stordalen | collected...
CAAGCTGCGCACCGCGCGCAAGGTTGCCGCACGGGCGGCTTCGCGGCCCTTGGTTTCGAGTTCTTTCTGGCTATAGCTTGTGCCTTGGTCGATCAGCTTTTGCGCAACGTACTGCTTGGTGAGTCCGTAGGCCTCTTTGATCTTGATGTGGTTGTAGCCCGGGACGCCATTGAAAGACACCCAATCATCGCGTGGGATCGAAAACGCGACCACTTTGTTGTCGGTGCCGACGTGCACCAGAATCAGGGTGTTGGTGTTGTAACCGCCGTCATCGGAATCGCCCGCGTGCAGCTTCTTGAGAATCGACCACGGCAGGTCGTTGCCGTCCTGGTCTTTTCGGGAGTCCAGTCCGATGAGCAAGATATTGACGCCGCTGCCGCTGGATCGCGGATCTTCCGCGCTCAGTGCCTGTGAAACGGTGATGCCGCCCAGTGCGCCATGGGCCACGTAATAGCCCGCTCCGGTCAGCAATACCGCAGCGAGTGACGTGAGAGTCATGAAGCCACGGGTCAGTCCCTTACGGATACGCGACGGCTGGTTGACCGCTCGATGGCGATGATGAGCACCTGCAGAAGGCGCCATTAGAACCCTCGACCACGTATTAGCGCACCACCCGTTACCGCGCCAGCGGTTGGCGGTGATAACGCTCTGAGCATGGCGTTAAGTATGCGGTAGCTTGCTGAGAAGCCCCCAATCGAACGGGCACGAACGGGTTCCGAAAAAGCCTCCGAAATGCTGAATGTGGGCAGGCTCACTCCAGTCAAACCGGCGACGCCCGCGGCAGAAATCTTGCTTCTAACTGCGGGTTTTGGCTAAAAGTGAAGAGCTTGCAGGCCGGGAGGGGTCTCGGGGAGGCCGTGCGGAGACCGTGGGGAGGATCTCAGCTAGCCCGTCAGCAATACAGGTAGTCGATGTGCCACCGACCGTTCACCCAGTCGGCGCGAAACGGGCCGCCCAGTTGTGGATTGGCGTCGTTGACGTTTCCAGAGCCGCCGACGCTCGGGGTGAAGCCGGGGGGATCCCACGTCACGGACTGGGGATTGGGCGGGGTGCCCGGCGTGCAACCTTGCTGCTTCGCGGTGTAGCCCTCGATGACCCGCTGCTCGGCGGTTGGTTGATCACCGAGATCGGGGGCGCCGGGCGGCGCCGGGTCGTTGGGGCACAGAGCAAGCGCTCCGCATCCGCTTTCGCGAGCATCAGCCATTACCGCGGCGTTGGCGCGGGGTGTAACGGTTGCCCACGTGAGCAGGGTAGTGAGAACGAATCCGACGGCGACGGCGACGGCGACGGCGGCGCCGGTACCGCCGCTGATGCGTTTGCGCATATATCCGCGCATTTTTCCTCCAAGGGGGTCCTCGTAATACAGTAAGCGCCTCACTCGGCCGGCCCGGCGCAGTAGGGTTTGTCACCTATGGCCACCGCAAACGCGGACGACGAAGCGTTGCCGCAGACTCGGGCCCCGGTGCTGGGCAACATCGGTCCGAATTGGTTCGCCTCGGTGATGGGAACCGGGATTGTCGCCGTCGCGGGCGCCACCCTGCCCGTCCACGTGCCGGGGCTGCGCGCGTTTGCCGAAATGGTCTGGGTGATCGCCGCCGTCCTGCTCACGGTGCTGGTGGTCGCGGTCGGCGGTCACTGGCTGCGCCACCCGACCGTGGCGCGTGCTCACGCCCGCAACCCACAGATGGCCCACTTTTACGGGGCTGCGCCCATGGCGTTGATGACTGTCGGCGCCGGCGCGGTGCTGGTCGGCAAGGATCTCATCGGCGAGCGCGTGGCCGTCGACCTGGACTGGGTGCTGTGGACCTGGGGCACACTGGGCGGCTTGTTCACCGCCGTCACCATTCCGTTTCTGATGTTCACCCAGCACGACGTCGCGCCGGACGCGGCGTTCGGTGGATGGTTGATGCCGGTGGTCCCGCCCATGGTCGCGGCCGCGACAGGCGCGATGTTGCTCCCGCACATGACGGCAGGCAGCGGCCGGGAGACCATGCTGTACGGCTGCTACGCGATGTTCGGATTGGCGTTGCTGGCCTCGTTCAACATCGTCGCGATGATTTGGAGCCGTCTCGCACTGCACGGAACCTCGGGCAGCGCGCGGGTTCCGACGCTATGGATCGTTCTGGGTCCACTTGGGCAGTCCATCACTGCCGCGGGGTTGCTCGGAGCCGCCGCCACCACGGGGATCATCGACCACGAGTTGGCCGAGGACATGCATGCTTTTGCGATCCTCTACGGAGTTCCAGTGTGGGGATTCGCGGTCTTGTGGATTGCGTTGGCCGCTTCTCTGACGGTGCGTACGTTACGGCGCGGCATGCCGTTCGCCCTGACCTGGTGGAGTCTCACGTTCCCGGTCGGCACCTTCGTCACCGGCACCTCGCAGCTTGCCGTGCATACGCATCTGCCCGCGTTCAGGGTCGCCGCGGCCATCGCCTACGCCGGGCTGCTCGTCACGTGGATTTTGGTGGCCGTGCGCACCGCGCGGGGCAGTTTGACAGGCAACCTGCTGAAGTCGCCGCCGAGTAGCGCGGCGATCAAGGCCAGCAAGGATCCGGTCCACGGGATCATCGGGAGCCGAGAAACAGCTGTGGGCGTACGATCTGTCCTGCCTGCGCCGGTTGAAGGGCCCACGGGGCCGGTCAGTGCCGATTAGGGAGAGTCGACAGATGCGAATTGTCGTGGATCTGAATCGGTGTCAGGGATACGCCCAATGCGTCCCGCTGGCCCCTGATGTCCTCAAATTGCACGGCGAGGAGGCCCTCGCCTACGACCCGAATCCTGATGATTCCCAACGCCAACGGGTTTTGCGGGCAGCGGCGTCGTGTCCGGTACAGGCCATCAAGGTGGAGGTCGACCCACCAGCTGACCGGGCGGCGAAGTGACCACCGCATCCCTTGTCGCTGACGTAGTTAACAGCTTTAAGGCCGAGGGGCGGATCGTTATCGTCGGCGCGTCGCTGGCCGGGCTTCGTGCCGCCGAAACGCTGCGGGACGCAGGTTTCACCGGCTCGCTGACCTTGATCGGGGACGAGGTACACGAGCCCTACGATCGTCCGCCGCTGTCCAAGCAGGTGCTGAAGGGATGGGTGCCCGCGGACCACACTAAGCTGCCTCGGATGCGTGCCGTGGACGCGGACTGGCGCCTCGGGGTGGCGGCGATGGGCCTGGACCGCGCGAACCGAGAAGTGTTGTTGGCCAACGGGGACAAGGTGCCCTACGACCGATTGCTGGTCGCGACCGGCACCCGCGCGCGCCCTTGGTTCAACGCGGAAGAGGCGAAGCTCGATGGACTGTTCACGCTGCGCACCAGCGATGACGCCGCGGCCCTGCAGGCGGCCCTGCACGCAGACCCGCGCCGCGTCTTGATCGTCGGCTCGGGCTTCATCGGCTCCGAAATGGCCTCCGTCTGTTGCGAACTCGGGCTGCCAGTTACCGTCGCTGAGCGCGGTGATGCCCCCTTGGTGGGCGCGCTGGGCGGAGTGATCGGCGAGATCGCCGCCAAAATGCATCGGGACGCGGGGGTCGACCTGCGCACCGGTGTCTCGGTTGCAGCGCTCCAAGGAGACGCCGGGGGACACGTGCGGCGAGCGCTGTTCTCTGACGGGACCACCCTCGACGTCGATGTTGTGGTGGCGTCACTGGGCTCGATCCGCAACGTCGAATGGCTCGAAGGTGCTCAACTTGCCACCGGCTTCTGGGGTCTTGCTTGCGATGCCGGCTGCCGGGCGTTCGACATCAACGGAGTCGTCACCGACAACATCTTCGTGGCCGGCGATGTCGCGCGGGCCCCGCATGTGCTCTACGAGTACGAATTCCTGTCGCTCGAGCATTGGGACAACGCGGTTTCGGGCGCGCAAGTCGCGGCGAACAACATGGTTAACTTGGAGACGGGACGCCGTCCCCACCTTCCGCTGCCCTCCTTTTGGTCCGCCCAATTCGGTGTGAACATCAAAGGTGTCGGGGTGTGTTCCTTCGGCGACCAGATCGTGTTCACCCAAGGCTCGGTGCAGGACCGCCGCTTCGCGGCGGCATATGGATACCGGGGCCGCATCGTGGGTGCCGTCACCTTCGATCACGGCAAGTGGCTGCCGTATTACGGGGCATTGATCGAGCGATCCGCGCCGTTCCCGCCCCCGCCGCCGGGCTTCGACCAGCCCACAGACACCCAGCCGATTCCGGCGCGGTTCCCGGATCCGCGCGTGCCGACCGCATTTCCCGACGTGGTTCTCACCGGCCACGATCCGACCTCGCGGGGCGCCGAGTTCCGCCGCAACGCGTAGGGAGCGACATGACGACTAGCGAGACTGCTGCTGAAACCGCTTGGGCCGAGGCGATGAAGTACGAGAACCGCCACGATCCTTACCCGTTCTTCGAGCGGCTACGCGAGACACCGGTGGTGCGGGTGGCCGACAAGACCTACGTCGTCACGGGGTACCGCGAGCTTCTCGCGCTGAGCCATGATCCACGGATCAGTTCCGAGCTGCGCCGCAGTCCGCTTGCGGCGCAACCGACGGCACGCGTGGCACCACCTGGAGCGTCCGACCTCAAGGCCTACGGCCATGACGTCAGCCTCATTGTCTCGGACCCACCGGACCACGACAGGGCCCGCCGTCAAGTGATGCGGCATTTTGGGCCGCCACACTCTCCGGATGTTATTCCCAACATGGAACCGGATATTCAGCAGCACTGCAATCGATTGCTCGCCCAGATCAAAGCAAAGGGCGAGAACAGATTCGACGTCGTCGACGACTACGCGTACCCGGTGCCCGTGGCCGTCATCTGCAAGATTCTGGGTGTTCCGCTGAAAGACGAACCCGCGTTCCATGGTTGGATCCACGACTTTATGGCGGGAACGGATTTGGGCCCGGACGCTCAAACCGAGGAAGGACAGCTCCGCGTCCGCAGGGGCCGCGACGGCACGGCCGCCCTCACGCAATACATGTCGGACTTGATCGACGGCTATCTCGAAAAGCCCGGCGAAGGTCTGCTATCCAAACTGGTCAACGACAGCGACGGTCCGGACGGTGCGATGGCGCCCAAAGAGGCCACCGCCAATGCGATCCTGTTGCTCGTGGCCGGCCATGACTCGACGGTCAACACGATCTCCAACTGCGTGATGACGTTACTTCGCAACCCCGGATCAATCGAACTGCTGCGAGATAAACCAGAGCTGATCCCGCGCGCCATCGAAGAGGTGCAGCGTCTGCAGTCGGCGGTTCAGTTCTTCCCCAGCTTCAGCTCCACGGCGGACATCGAGATCGCCGGAACCATCATCCCGAGCGGTTGTGCGGTGCATCTGTTATACAGCGCAGCAAACCGCGACCCGGCCAGGTTCGCCAACCCTGACGACTTCGACCTGCACCGGCCCGACAACGAGCACTTCGGTTGGGGGAGTGGCATACACACCTGCATGGGTGGTCCATTGGCTCGCCTGGAGGTCAATATCGTGCTCGAGAACTTCCTGCGCCGCGTCGAAAACCCGCGGCTGGTTGTCGACCCGCCGCCATACCGTCAGAGCCAGATCTTTCGCGGCCCAGCCAACCTCTGGGTCAACTTCGACAACATTTCTGACTGAGCAGCAGCACGGGCACACTTTAGGATCTATTGATGGCTTCGATGTCCACCGCATCTGAACAGTTCTCGACCCACGGGCCGGGCGGTGTTCGCATCGTCGCGGATCGGCAAGGCGATCCGCAAGCCCGTGCCGTGGTCTTCTTGCACGGCGGCGGGCAGACCCGCCGCTCGTGGAGTCGGGCGGCTGCCGCTGTCGCCAAGCGCGGTTGGCAGGCCGTCACCGTCGACCTGCGCGGCCACGGAGAATCCGATTGGTCCAGCGAAGGCGACTACCGCGTCGTCAGCTTCGCCGGCGATGTCCAAGAAGTGCTGGGCAGCCTGCCTCCGCGACCGGTGCTGGTGGGCGCCTCGCTGGGCGGTTTCACTTCGATGCTGCTCGCAGGGGAACTCGCGCCGGGCGTTGCCAGCGCCGTCGTTTTGGTCGACATCGTGCCGAATATGGAGCAATCGGGGGCGACGCGGATACACAACTTCATGGCCGACCGGATGGAGTCGGGGTTCGGCTCGCTTGAAGAGGTCGCCGACGCGATCGCCGAGTACAACCCGCATCGGCCCCGGCCCACCGATCTGAATGGCCTGACCACCAACCTGCGCCGCCGCGGTGATCGCTGGTACTGGCACTGGGATCCGCAGTTCATCAGTGGCACCGCGGCATTTCCCCCGTTCGAGGTCACCGACGCCGACCGCATGCACGCAGCCGTTGAAGTGATCCTGCGTGGTGGCGTGCCGATGCTGCTGATTCGGGGCCAGGTGAGCGACCTGGTCAGCCAGGAGCGCGCTGACGAATTTCTCGCGCGTTTTCCGGAGGTCGAGTTCACCGACGTGCGCGGGGCAGGGCACATGGTCGCCGGGGATCGCAACGACATCTTCGCCGGGGCGGTCCTGGATTTCCTCGCCCGCCATCTCGACGCGGGATGATTCTCGTCGGTGCCCCGATAGGAAGCGGGAAATGATTGGTGCCCATTGCCGCGTACGCGCGTTGGGCCTAACATTTGTTCCCGCGCCGGCTGGTTGATCGACGAGTTCGTCGGCACGGCAGATGGGATGACCGATGACTACGGATGTTGATCTTCGCGAGCGGATAGCCCGTCTTGAGGCCCGGGCCGAGATTTTCGACTGCATGCAACGCTATGCGCGGGGCGTGGATCGACGTGATCGCCCACTTCTGCGGTCGGCTTATCATGACGACGCCGTGGACGACCACATCGGATTCGTAGGCCCGGTAGAGGATTTCATCGACTGGGCATTCGCATACCATTCGATGCAGACGCGTTATCAGCACTATCTGCTGAATCACACGGCTGAGGTGAACGGCGATGAGGCACATGCCGAGACCTACTACCTGTTCGTCGGGACTGATCGCGAACCGGCCAACCACATGACGCTGTCCGGGGGTCGCTACATCGACCGCCTCGAGCGGCGAGACCGCCGCTGGGCGATCGTCGACCGGGTCTGTGTCGTCGAGTGGAACGCGGAGTCGACTTCGCAGATCACCGATGAGGTCCTGGCGATGCTCACCGGCATCAAGGGCGCCGCCCACGACCACAACGACCCCTCCTATACCCGACCGCTGACCGCAACACGAGCCGATGCCGGCTAGCCACGGTCGCGCTCCTCTTGCCAAGCGGTTGGCGGGTCTGCGCTGTAACATGCAGCGCGACATACCCAGAGGAGACGTGCGTGCCCAAAGCTTGGTTGCGATGGCCGGTCTTGGTAGGTGCCATCGTGACGACCGCGACGGCGTTTGCGAATGTGGCATGGGCAGAACCGGACTCCGCGTCGGTCCCGACGCCGGGCACGCAGATCAATGATCAAGGCGGCAGGTGCACAGCCAGTTTCGCGGCTCACGGGAATGACGGCAATTACTATCTCCTGACCAGTGGGCACTGTGACGCTCACCATGGTTCGGTATGGACCTACGGGCAGGACGTTCCGCTGGGCAAGATAACCGCAAGCGAGAAACTGGGTGAATTGAAGGACGCCGCGATCATCCGTCTGGACCACAGCTTGGGCGCGCCGATAGGTGATGTAGGCGGCAGGTATCCGGTCCGGGACGTGCTGAACCGCTCCCAAATTCAAGTGGGGATGCCGTTCTGCAAGATCGGCGCGGCCACCGGTGAGACCTGTGGGGCCATCACAAACGTCAACGGTGGTGTGGTCGAAGCCAGCGTCTACAGCCTGGACGGCGACAGTGGTAGTCCTGGTTTCGTGATGAACCCCGACGGCAGCGTGAGCGCGGTCGGCATCTTGATGTCTTCTCCGGACGGTGACGACAACACGACATACTTCACGCTGGTGGATCCACTGCTCAGCCAATGGGGCTTGCAAATTCTGCCCTGAAATAATGGTTTGCGATCGCCGGGACCGGGTACCCGAAGCCGGGTCTGTGTGCCTGGACCCGCAAGGGCGGTAAGGTCCGCTTGTGTTGACGGGGCCACGACGAAGACGTGGCGATCAGCGACTCGAAGGAGACAAGTGGTGAAGCGTGGGATCGTGGTCGGCGTAGCCGGAGCGGCCATGGTGGTCGCGGTTGGCGCCGGCTGTTCGAGCAACAAATCCACTTCGGGCGCGTCGAGTACGGCGTCGGCGCCGGCCGGCCCGCAGCTAATTGTCGATGGTCAGAATCAGAACGTCACTGGTCAGGTCACGTGCACGGAGGCTGGCGCCAACACCAACATCGGCATTGGTGACGCGGCAAACGGAGTCGGCGCGGTGGTGAGCCACGACAACCCCCCGATTGTCCATGCGGTCGGTCTGGGCACTGTCAACGGCGTGACGCTCGGTTTCTCCGACGCCGCACCGGGCCAGGCCAACCAAGCCGGGGCCGTGGTAAGCGGCAAGTCTTACGCGATCAAGGGCACCGCGACGGGCACCGACGTGAGCAACCCGCAGTCGCCGCAGCAGGTGACCAAGACATTTGAGATCGATGTGACCTGCCCATAATGAAGGCCATCCGACACCCCAGAGGGAACGCTATGTCCATGAAACGTGTCGTCGGTGCGGCTGCGGTCGCGGCGGCCCTCGGTATCGCCGCACTGACGGCGAACCCGGGAATCGCCTACTCGGACCCAACGCCGCCGCCGGGCCCGACCAACCACGGCGGTCCCAGCGGTGGCGGTGGCGAGCCGCAAAGCCCGCCGCAACCCCATGAGCCGCCCAGCACCCAGGCCACCCAGCCGCCGGCCACCCACAGCACCCAGCCGCCGGCCCCGCAAAGCACGCAGCCGCCGGCCCCGCAAAGCACGCAGCCGCCGGCGCCGCAAAGCACGCAGCCGCCGGCGCAGCAAAGCACGCAGCCGCCGGCCCCCCAAAGCACGCAGCCGCCGAGGAACGAACCCTCGGGCTCGCCGAGCGGACAGCCCAGTACGCCGCCGGGCGGACACCCCACGGGCCCGCCGAGCACTGAGGCCCGCCCGGCGCTGATCGCGCCGAGCACCCAGCCGCCGCACCCGCCGTACATTCCTCCGCGCGGGGAGATCGCGCGGGGTAGTGCGGAAATCGGTGGCCCTATTGACATCACCGTTGGCTTCAGCGTTCCGGGCCGCGGTGCACCGCCGCCGCCGCCGCAGCGCGGCCACGGCTGGAACGATGGCCCGGCTCCTGGCCACCCGCCACCGAACTGGGAGGGCCCCCCGCCTCAGGGTGGGTGGGACGGTCCGCCGCCTCCTGGTGGCTGGAACCGCCCGTGGGACGGTCCGCCGCGCGATGTGGTCTATGCGCGACGCGATTTCGGTCCGTTCGCCTACAACACCTTTACCGTCATTCCGGTATTCAACTGGTGGTACGGCGGTTGGGGTTACTGGTTCTTCGGAGTCTGGATCCCGCTCTACTGACGGACTCGAGCACTGGCACCGGGCTTCGAATGTGAGCTGAGGGCGACGGTTCGACGATTTTTCCGCCCTGCAGGCACGCTCGACGCCGCTGCGTCACCACAAAGGGGCAGGGGCTTCACCAAGCAGGTAGTAGCCGGGTAGCTTCTCGCCGGCCAGGCTGCGCTCGATCCGGTCCTGCATGCCCTTGGACAACTTCCCGTTGGTCATCAGGTCGAGGTAGAGCTTCTGGACGTGGCCGAAGTCGAAGAAGTCGCGCTGCCACTCGATCTTCGCGTCGCCACCCACCTCGACGAGACGGAACCAGCTTCCGCCGATGCCGTAGATTTCGCGCTCGCCCTGCTCCGGGTTCTCCGGGTCAGTGACGACCTGTTTCCAGAACCCGACGATCTCACCCTGCTTGTCGTCGATGATCACCTTCTGGTAGGGGTACTTCCACCCTTCGAGGCCGTCCATCTCCAGTCCCAGCGCAATGTCGCGGATTTCGTCAATGCCGACGCACATGACGTCTTCCTTGGGGCCGATGTTCCACCCGTAGGTGGCATCGTCGGAGTAGAAGTCCGCCAACGGTTTCCAGTCGCCGGCCTGCTCGGCATCGCGGTTAACCTGCAGCCACCGCTGCACCCAGTCTTCGAGTTGTTGCCGGGGGAACGACGCCATTGTCAGTCTTCTTTCTCTTTGATGAACAGCGCATGGGTGGGACACAAGTCGACGGCCCGCTCGATCTCGTCACGCGCGTCGTCGGGCGGCTCCGAGTCGAGAATCTCGACCTTGCCGCGCCTGGGCACCTTGAAGTAGTCGGGTGCCTCAAGTTCACACATCGCATGGCCCTGGCACAGGTCCAGGTCCACCTCGATTCGAAATCCCATCGTGAGATCCCTCAGCTCTAGGCCTGGCGTTTGCGGTAGCGGACTTTGGCCGGCCGAGCCAACTGCACCACCATCTTGCTGTGGTCGTTGTGATAGCTGTCCGCGGGTTGTGCCATCTCGAATTCATACTCGCGCAACAATACCGAGAAGATCGCCTTGATCTGCATGGTGGCGAACGCGGCGCCGACGCAGCGGTGACGGCCCGCACCGAACGGGATCCACGTCCACCGATTCACGACGTCGGCCTGCTCGGGCTTGTTGTAACGATCCGGCTTGAACGCGTCGGGATCGGGGAAGTCCTCGGGAATCCGGTTGCTGATCGCGGGGGAAGCTGCCACGAAGTCACCGTCGTGGATCGGGAAACCCTCAACCTCGAACTCGCCCTTCGCGACCCGCATCAAGATGATCAGCGGCGGATGCAGGCGCAAGGTCTCCTTGACCACGTTGTCCAGCAACGGAATCTGGCGTAGCGCGTGGAAACTCACCTCCTGGCCGTCGGAATAGAGTTCCTCGAGCTCGGCGACGATGTCGGCGTAGACGTCGGGGTGACGGATGAGTTCGATCAGTGTCCAGGACGAGGTACCGGAACTGGTGTGGTGGCCGGCGAACATCAACGAGATGAACATGCCGGTGATCTCGTCGGCCGAGAACCGGGGGATGCCCTCCTCGTCCTTGATCGACACCAATACGTCGAGCATGTCGCGGTCGCTCTTGTCCTTGGGCGGATTGGCGATCCGGCCGTCCATGATTTCCTGAACCAGAGCAACGAGATTCACGCGAGCCTCGTCGCGTCGTCTGAAGCTCTCGATCGGCAGGTATGGGTCGACGTAGCACAGCGGGTCGGTGCCTCGCTCTAGCTCGTGGTAGTAATGCGCGAACCGGCCGTCTAGCTGCTCGCGGAACTTCAGCCCGATCAGGCAGGCCGTCGAGGTGTAGATGGTCAACTCGGAGAAGAAGTCGAGCAGTTCGATCTCGCCCTCGTCGCCCCAGTCGGCAATGATCTTCTTGACTTCGCCCTCGATGGTGGCCGCGTGCCCTTTCATCTGCTCGCCGCGTAGCGCCGAGTTGTGCAGCATCTCCTTGCGCCGCTCGGGGCTCGCGTCGAATACGACGCCCTTGCCGAAGATCGGCGTCATGAACGGGTAGGCCTCGGCCTGGTCGAGATCCTCGTCGGCGGAACGGAAGAAGAATTCGTTGGCCTCGGCGCCGGAGAGGAAGACGACGTTCTTGTCGACCAGCTGGAAATAGCCGACGTCGCCGCACTCCTGGCGGATGCGGTTCATCAATCCGATTGGGTCGGTGCGGAATTCTTCAAGATGTCCGTGTTCTTCCTCGCCGCCGGAAACGCGGGGCACTATCGCCGTGGTCATGAGTTCAGGTTCTCCTCGTTCAGGCTGAGTCGTTGACGGTCCGCGGGGGCGCTGGCCAGAGGTGCTTCCGGCTGAAGTTCCATGTTCACGATGAAGCCGCCTCGTGGGGTCTCCGCGACGAACGTGATGGCGCGCGCCAAGTCCGCTGCGCGCAGAAAGTAGTCATGGCGGGCCTGGCCCCACTTGGCCCAGTCTTCCAGCGCGGGCCCGATGGATTCGGCGGGCAGACTCCAGCCCATCCCGGTCTTTGTCGGTCCGGGATGCACGATCGACGCCCGCACCCCGGTTCCTTCGAGTTCCATCTGGTAGTTGGTCACCATGGCCACCAGCGCGGCCTTCGCGGCGCCGTAGGCGCCCATGTGCGGGCGCTGGCGCAGTGCGACGTCGGAACCGACGAAGATCAGGTCGCCGCGTTGGCGGTCGAGCATGCCGGGCAGGACGGCGGTAGCCAGTCGGTTCGCGCCGACGAGGTGAATCTGGATCTGGGATTCAAAACTGTCGGTGCTGATCTCGTGCAGGCGGCCGAAGTAGGTGTCGCCGGCGCCGGCAACCAGAACCTCGATCTCGCCCAGCGCGTCGACGGTTCGCTCGACGCAGGTCTTCACCGAGTCGGGGTCGGTCACGTCGAGGTGCACGGCGATGGCCTCACCGCCGTCGGCCTTGATCTGTGCGACGATCTCCTCGCACTTCTCCACCCGGCGGGCGCCGAGTGCGACCGGAAAGCCGTGGGCTGCGAGATCGATCGCCGTAGCGGCGCCGATACCGGACGATGCGCCGGCGACGAGCGCGGGCCTGCGCTTGGCAAGTGGATCGAAACGGGGCATCTATCGCGCCTTCACGGTGATGGGTAGGTGGGCGAACCCGCGGACGTTGCTGGAGTGGACGCGCACCGAGTTGGCTTCGTCGACTGCGTAACCGCGAATCCGCTTGAAGAACTCGGTCAGGGCCACTTGGGCTTCCATTCTGGCCAGGTGCGCACCGAGGCAGAAGTGTGCGCCACTGCCGAAACTGACCAACTTCGAGCCGATCTCGCGGCCGATGCGATAGTCGTCGGGCGCTTCGAAAACCCTATCGTCGCGGTTGGCCGACCCGGGCAGCAGCAGTAGTACGTCGCCCGCGGGAATCGTGGTGTCGTACATCTCGATGTCGCCAGCCACGGCACGGGCCAGGATCTGGCTCGACGTGTCGTAGCGCAACGTCTCCTCCACCCACGGCTTGACCAATGCGTGATCGGTGAACACCGGGGCGAGTTGGTCGGGGTTTTTGAAGCCCCAATAAGCGGCATTGGCAAGCAGTTTAGTGGTGGTTTCGTTGCCCGCGATCACCATCAGGAACATGAAGCCCAGCACCTCTTCGTCGGTGAGGCGATCACCGTCGATCTCGGCCTCCAACAATGCCGAAGTCAGATCGCCGGTGAGCTTCTTGCGCCGTTCGGCGACCATGTCCTGGTAGTAAACGATCAGATTGAGGGACGCCTCGATGGCCTCGGCCGGCACGTCGTTGACGCCGTCGTCGCGGTGCATCACGCCGTCAGCGAGCGCCCGGATGCGATCCCGGTCGGCGTCGGGCACTCCCATGAGCTCGGAGATGACGTCCATCGGCAGCTTGCCAGCGAACTCGGCGACGTAGTCGACTGTGCCGTTGGCCGCCTGCTCCATCAAGGCGTCGAGGTGCTTGACCGCCAGTTCGGTTACCCGGGGCTCCAACTCGCGGATCCGGCGCGGCGTGAAACCCCTGGACACCAAAGTCCGCAACCTCAGGTGGTCCGGGTCGTCCATGGCCAGGAACGACATCGTTTTCGATGCGTGCGGCCCCCGCGAGATAGGGTCGAGCGAGACGCCATCCCGGTTGGACAGCGTGGTGGTGTTGCGGAAGCCCTGTAGTACGTCGCTGTGCCGTGACAAGGCCCAGAAGCCGAGCTCCTCGTTGTGATAGAGCGGAGCCTCATCACGGAGCCGCTGGTAGTACGGATACGGATCTTCGTGGAAGTCGTAGTCGTATGGATCCAAGAGCGCCGCGGCCGGCGGCTGGCCGGTGTGGATCGTCATCTGCCTTCTCCAAGGATGAGACCGACGACGTAAGTCAATCGGTCCGCGATCTGGTGGTAGGTGAAGACGCCGCTGCCAGCGTTGACCAGCGCGCCGAAGAAGGTCATTTCGAGTGCGGCGACCACCCTCGGGTCGCAATCGGGTCCGGCCGCCGACTTGATCCGGCGGTGGATCTCCGCGCCGATCCGGTCGCGTACCCGGCGCACGATGGGATCGTTGCCCGTCAGCAGAGCCGTCGTGCATGCTGCCGCCACCTCGGGTTCGTCGGCGACCGTCAGCGCCATGCTGCGCAGCGCCTGCTCGACGCGGGCCGGCATCGACTCATTGACATCGGTGAAATAGGGCACCTGCTTCATCAGGTCCAGATAGACCTCGGCGAGGAGGTGGTTCTTGGAGGAGAAGTAGGTATAAGCGGTGGCAGGCGCGACCTTGGCCCTGGCGGCGACAGCGCGCACGGTGAGGTCGGCATAGGACGACTCGCGCAACATCTCGACGCCCGCGGCGAGTACCTTGCGAAACGTCTCTTCCTGCCGGCGGTTACGCGGCGTCTCGTCAGGGTCGGTGGGTGCCGCCCCGGTAACGTCGACGACTGCATCGCTGGACACATGTCCAAGTTATCTGACTGCCGCGGCTCTAAGCAAGCTTCGCCCTGAAATTGCCTGTAAGAACTCCAAAAATGACCGCCTTCTACCTCGGCTAAGCTGCCGACGCTTGCCACGCCCGCGCTGTTGAGGTTATGGTTCGATTGAAAATTGTCGGACAGTTGTCCAGAATGTGAATGGGAGTTCGGAATGGCACTACTGGACGATCGCGAAAGTCGGCTGTTCATCGACGGCAAGCTAATCGCGGGCAGCGGGGGCACGTTTCCGAATGCCAACCCGGCCACCGAGGAAGTGCTTGGCGTCGCGGCCGATGCGGACGCGGCCGACATGGGCTCCGCGATCGGTGCGGCGCGCAAGGCATTCGATGAAACCGACTGGTCGACGAACGTCGAGCTTCGGGCGCGGTGCATCCGGCAGTTGCAGCAGGCGATGCGCGATCACGTAGAGGAATTGCGCGACATCACTGTTTCCGAGGTGGGTGCGCCGGTGATGTTGACGGCAGGTGCGCAGCTCGAAGGACCGGTCGAGGACTTGAGCTTCGCCGCCGACACGGCCGAGTCCTACACGTGGAATGTGGATCTTGGTCATGCGACGCCGCAGGGCATCCCGACGAACCGCACGATGGCGCGTGAGGCCGTCGGTGTGGTCGGCGCGATCACGCCGTGGAATTTTCCGCACCAGATCAACCTGGCCAAGGTCGGCCCGGCCCTGGCGGCGGGAAACACCTTGGTGCTCAAACCGGCTCCGGACACCCCGTGGTCGGCGGCGGTGCTCGGTGAGCTGATCGCCGGGCACACCGACTTTCCCGCGGGCGTCATTAACATCGTGACCTCCAGCGACCACGGTGTCGGAGCGCTGCTCTCCAGGGATCCGCGCGTCGACATGGTGTCGTTCACCGGATCGACGAACACGGGCCGGAGCGTCATGATCGATGCCGCCGCGACCATCAAGAAAGTGTTCCTGGAGCTGGGCGGCAAGTCGGCGTTCCTGGTGCTCGATGACGCGGATCTGGCTGGCGCGTGCGCGATGTCGGCATTCACCGCCGCCATGCACGCGGGGCAGGGCTGCGCGATCACCACGCGCCTGGTGGTTCCGCGGGCGCGCTATGAGGAGGCCGTCGAGGCCGCCGCCGCAACGATGGGTTCGATCAAGCCCGGCGATCCGACCAACAAGCGGACCGTGTGCGGGCCCGTCATCTCGGCGCGCCAGCGCGACCGCATTCAGGGCTATCTGAATCTGGCGCTCGAGGAGGGCGGCAAGTTCGCGTGCGGTGGGGGCCGCCCTGCAGACCGTGACACCGGCTACTTCATCGAGCCGACGGTGATCTCCGGTCTGACCAACGACGCCAGGGTGGCGCGCGAGGAGATCTTCGGACCGGTCCTCACCGTCATCGCCCACGACGGCGACGACGACGCGGTGCGCATCGCCAACGACTCGCCCTAC
>Ga0182013_10004970_pt1 | contig 15732 bp, 14 predicted proteins | sample 612S2MmetaG_FD_120487 | JGI IMG/M metagenome (GOLD analysis project Ga0182013, IMG submission 120487) | Permafrost microbial communities from Stordalen Mire, Sweden - 612S2M metaG | ecosystem: Environmental > Terrestrial > Soil > Wetlands > Permafrost | place: Sweden: Stordalen | collected...
CCCCTTGCGGGCTGGGTTCGCCGGAAAGATGCACCGGGTTGCCAACTACGATGCCGACCACCCCAAAACGCCGCGCCAGCCGGGCCAGGGAACGCAGATCCTCGCGGGGGCTGCGTTTGCGCTCCAGCGTCAGAACCGGCTGGGCTGTCAGGCCCAGTTCGTCGGACACAGCCACCCCAATGCGGCGGTTGCCTACGTCGAGGCCGAGATAGCGGGGCCGGGTTTCCAGTGCTTCGCTCCCTGAGCCATCTTAAAGCCCGGCGCCATCCTAAAGCTTGGCACGTTGGATGGAATCCCCAACTTTGCCGATTCCCGCCCGATACAATCAAAGGTAGAGAATCCTCACGGGGAACTCACGCGTCTTAATTGCATGAAGGGTTGGCAGTCAAAGAATGGTAGGCCGCAAACGCAAGAGCAGAAAGAAGAAAAAGTCGCATGTAGCAGCAATTGTGCTGGTGGCTTTTCTCCTGGCCCTTGGTGTGGCTGGAGCTGCGGCTTGGATCGTCTTGACACCTTTTGGGCCAGGTAGAGAGACCTTTGTCGAATTGGCGCCTGGTTCGTCCACGGCGCGCATTGGGCAGCAGTTGGAAGCTTCGGGCGTGGTACGCAGCCGGTACGCTTTTGAACTGGTGCGGCTCTGGAAGCGCGGGACGCTGCGGGCCGGGGAGTACCGGTTCGATCATCCAGTTCCGGCGGCGGAAGTGTATGCACGGATTGTGCGTGGCGATGTTTTTACGAGGACGGTAACCATTCCTGAAGGCTCAAATTTGTTCGATGTGGCAGGACGGCTGGAGCAGGCCGGGTTTGGGGCGCGCCAGGACTTTCTAGACGCTGCGGCCAAGCAAACCAGCCTGGTGGCTGATCTGGATCCTGGCGCCAAGAGCCTGGAGGGCTATCTGTTCCCTGACACCTATCACCTGGCGCGCAAAGCGACTGCAGCGCAGATTTGCGCCACGATGGTTCGGCGCTTTCGAGCCGTCGCCCAGCAACTGGGATTAAAGGAAAATGTTCATGAAGTTGTGACCACCGCTTCGCTGGTGGAACGCGAGTCGGCCGTGGATGACGAGCGGCCGCTGGTGGCCAGTGTATTTAAAAACCGGCTGGCCAAAGGCATGGCGTTGATGACCGATCCTGCCGTGATCTACGGGCTGGAGCTGGGAGGGCGCTGGCGAGGCACAATCTACGCCAGCGATTTGAAGCGCGACACTGCTTACAACACCTATCTGCACAAAGGACTGCCGCCGGGACCGATTGCTAACCCCGGCGCGCGGTCGCTGCGCGCGGCCATGGAGCCGGCACGGACGGACTATCTCTACTTTGTAGCGGCGGGGGCAAATCCGCAGGGGCATTCGCTCTTCTCCGCAACGCTTGACGAGCAGAACCATAACGTGGCCGGCTATCGACATGCTGTGAAGAAGGCGGGCGGACGATGAAAGCAAGCTGTCGTCTCGCCACTCTGGGAGTACTGTGTCTGCCTCTGCTGCTCACTGGCTGCGCACTGTTTCCGACGACTCGCAAGCTGCCTGTGCCCAAGGCGCCGGTAATCACACAGTCTGTGGATCCGGAGGAACTGGTGAGGCGGCTGAATGAGCGATGGGCCGGGATCGACACTCTGACGGCCAAGGTTGAATTCCATGCCACCAAGAGCAAGGAAGGTGTGGCCACGGACTACCCCAGCGTAGATGGGCACATCCTGATTCGCAAGCCGGCCGACCTGCGCGTTCTGGGCCGATACTTTGGCGTGCTGGTGTTCGACATGGCCAGCGACATCAAGAAGTTTACCCTGTCCATCCCGCACGATAATGTCGTGATCAAGGGATCGAATTCCGTGACGAAGAAGTCGAAGAACACTTGGGAAAACCTGCGTCCTGGGTTCTTCTTGGATGCGATGCTGGTTCGTGGGCTCGACCCGGACGATCTGTTCTCCGTGGTGACGTCTTCGGAAACCGTGGAAGATTCGGCTCGCAAGCACCTCTACTCCGTCCCCGAATATGTACTCAGCATCAGCCGACGCAAACCGGGCACCCAACAGCTGATCCCGGTGCGCGTGATCACATTCAGGCGCGACAATCTGCTTCCATATCAGCAAGACATCTACAACAGCGAAGGCAACATCGAAACGCACGTCACCTATTCGACCTACCAGACGTTTGAAGGAAACCAATACCCTTCAACGGTCACCATCAATCGCCCCATCGACGAGGTCCAGATCATTCTTAATGTCGAAGATGTACATGAGAATGGGAAGCTGGCGGACGACCAGTTCGTGGTGGCGATCCCTGAGGGCGCAAAGATCCAGACGCAGGAATAAGGAAGCCCATGAGCCTGCAGCCGGTCCAGCCACTGCGGCCCGGCGGCCATGTGTGCTAAAAAGGGTGGTTGCGTTTCCAGCGTTCAAGCAGGAAAGGATTCTTCCATGGACCGCAGAACGTTTCTTGGCACGGCTTCGGGTGCAGTTTTAACAGGCGTAATTCATCCGACGGCTGCTTTGGCTGCCAGCGCTGGCGCGGCGCTTAAGCCGATGGATGTCGGCCTGCTCGTCAAACCGTTTGACGCTCCTGAGGCCACTTTCCGCAAAGTTCACGATATGGGCTTTGACAACTGCTTTCTTTCGCTTGACGGGTACATCAATGGTTTTACGGCGGAGATTGCTAACCAGTTTGGCGAGTTGCTGACCAAGTATTCGCTGGTTGCGACTGCGGTGGAAGTGGTTGGGCCGGCGCCGCTGGAATGGAACTTTCTGCGTGGGCCTTCGACCATCGGGCTGGTCCCTCCGGCTACGCGCGCGGCGCGTATCGATGCACTGCGGCAGGTCTCCGACTTTGCGAAAGTGCTGGGCATTGCGCAGGTGCAGACGCACTGCGGCTTCATTCCGGAAGACCCGGCCGATCCGCTTTATCCGGGCGCAGTGGAAGCGATTCGAACCGCCGCTCAGCACTGCCAGGGCAATGGGCAGTACTTCCTGATGGAGACGGGGCAGGAGACGCCCACCACAATGTCGCGGATGATTCGCGATGCGGCGATGCCGAACCTGGCGGTTGGGCTGGACACGGCGAACCTGATTCTTTACGGCAAGGCTAACCCGGTGGACGCGGCCGATATTCTCGGGACGCACGTGCGCAGTGTCCACGCCAAAGACGGGCGGTGGCCTACCGACCCCAGCGAACTGGGCGAAGAGGTGCTGATCGGCAAAGGGCTCGTTGACTTCAAGCAGGTTTTCACCAAGCTGCGCCGGCTTGGGTATACGGGCGCTATTACGATTGAACGTGAAACTTCAGGACCGCAGCAGATTGAGGATGTGCGGCAGGAGAAGATCTACCTGGAAAAGATCTTGAACGGAGTGCTGGGCTAATTGTGTGCGAGGCAGTTCCCGCCCGGTATTCGGATCGGCGGATTTTGCTGCGTGGAGTTGGCACCCGGCTGCGGTGAAGGCTACGATAAGGATGAGGGGGAGACCATGGCAAACCTTGAAACAGATATAGAGATCGACTGGATGGCCTGTGAGCTGATTGAAGCTGTCCCCGGCAAAGTGTCCGGGAGACCCGTCGTGCGTGGAACGCGTATTCTTCCCGATGCGATTGTGGGTAGTTACGATCTCGGAGAGACAATCGAAGATCTGCTCGAGGGTTTCCCTAGCCTGTCTGAATCTCAGGTAAGACGCCTAATCGAGTTTGCCCACGCACAGCGAGGGCAGGCCAACTTGTGAAGGTACTGCTCGATGAGAACCTTGATCACGCATTGCGGAAACTCTTGGGGCCACACGAAGTTATTACCGTCACTTATATGGGTTGGACTGGACTCCAGAACGGCGAGTTATTGCGCGCCGCGGAAGACAACGGAATCGATGTTCTTTTGACTGGAGATCAAACCCTGCACCAAGAGCAGAATCTCACCGGAAGGCGATTGGCAATCGTGGTGCTGTCTGCCATTCAGCTGCCGATCATCAAAGAGAACCTGACGAGCATCATCGCCGCTATCGACAACGCCGCGCCCGGCTCTTTTCGGTTTGTTGACTGTGGCACGTTCAGCTACAAGAGAAAACCTGAAGACTGAGTTCCTGCTCCCTTCCCAAAAGGCCGATTCGGAGCGCTCGTTTTTCCGTTTCCTACATAAACTTTCGCCGTTTGAAGGCGTTAACATCCTGTCGGGAGAGGGAAAACCACTCGCCTTTGGTGTTCTTGGCAGCAAAGCGCTTATGCCAATAGTCCTCTATTCCGTATGCATCGTCTGTCTTGATGGAATGGACCAACTTGAGATTATCCGGGAGTTGCAGCGATATCTGATCGGTCCTGCGCTCCACAAGGACGGCCTTGCCATTTTGTAACGTCTTTCCCGTCCAATCTCCAACAAGCCCATATACACATAGCCTTCCTTCGTGTCGCCGCCTGAGTCCGCTGCTAACCCGTTGGAGAAACCATCAGGCGCTTGGCGTTCGGTCTTCCCTTTTACGATGGGTGAGCAAAGTGCAACCACGTCCTCAAAACCGTGGTGGCTCTTGCAGTAGTCCAAAATTGTCGAGGCAATCCGTTCCTTTGAACCCAAACGAGTAAAGACGTTTGAGCTCGGAAAGCTCTTGTCTGCCCGCGCATTCAATTGCAGCTCTCGCCGAACCGGAAACTTTCCTAACTCGCGGATGAGAGAAACAAACTTCTCGATGATCATCTTTGTGTCATATGCCTGATTGAACAGGTTCGGCTCGAGTCCGGCCTCGCGCAGAGCATCGCCCCAGCGCACCCAGAACTTTCCTCCCCAATCCGCCTCCCTGATGCCGGTTTCCTGAAGAAATCTCGCAGTCCCAAGCGGAACTCCGCCGTTCGCTTCGGCTGTCCGCTTTATCTCGTTCAAGATGCCTTGCTTATCCATGACTGTCCTTGAGATTGGTGTCTTGGTTTCCGTTTTTATCCTAACGCCGCAATGAGCCTAGAGCCCGACAAAATGAGCCCGAAGGCAGGTCCAATTTCAGGCCTACTCGATGAGTGTCCGGCAAGTTAAACTCCTACATAAGAGGAATCGTGACCATGGATCGTCGTGAATTGATTCAGACTGGAACGGCTGCTGCTGCTTTGACTGTGCTTAAGCCGCTGACGGCGTTTGGGTATGCGGCCAACTCCGCGGTGCGGCACGGGCTGCTGGGGTGCGGGAATCGCGGGAGCTCGGTGGCGGCGTCGTTTTCGAAGAACACCGCCGCGCAGGTTGTAGCCATCGCGGATCTCTTCCCCGACAATCTGGCTGCGGGACGGAGCCGATTCGACAAGATCAATGCCGATCTTGGGCGCGCAGCAATCGACGGCAAGCTGCTGTTTCATGGGCCGCATGCATTCGAGCAATTGGCGGCATCGCCGGACGTGGATCTGATCCAGATTTCTACGCCTCCATTTTTCCATGTCGAGCACCTGGAAGCGGCGGTTGCTTCGGGCAAGCATGTTTACTGCGAGAAGCCGGTGGGGATCGACATCCACCAGGCGAAGCATGCGTTGGAAATTGCCAAGCGCGTGAAGTCGACACAGAGCGTCGATGTGGGGTTCCAGTGCCGCAACGCTCCGCCGATCGCCGCGGTTGCGGAGCGGATCAAAGCGGGCGCGCTGGGCAAGATGGCGGTGGTGGCGGGCATCTATTATGCGCCGGCTTCGACGGAAAAGAACCGTCCGGGTGCATCGGCGGATGAGTATAGGTTGCGCAACTGGCTGTGGGATCGGGCGCTGTCTGGCGACATTCTGGTGGAACAGAACATTCACATCATCGATCTCTGCAACTGGATGCTGGGCGCTCACCCGGTAAAGGCCACGGCTTCGGGTGGGCGTACTATCCTGACGCATTTTGGCGATTGCTGGGATAACTACCAGGTGGACTTTACTTATCCTGGCGACGTTCATTTTTCGTTCCTATCGACGCAGTTTGGGGTGGATGGGCTCTTCGATGCGGGGCTGCGGCTGTTCGGCGGCAATGGGTCGGCTACTGTGCCCTATTCGGGACCGGTGCAGATTACGGGCAAGGACGCCTGGGTTTGGCAGGACCCGACGGGGACGGCGGCGGGGACGGGTTCAGGGATGAAGTTTGCTGCCAATGGAGCGTTCAGCGACAACCTGGCGTTTGCGGATCGCGATAAGGAGCAGACATTTGTTGACAGCATCACTTCAGGGAACTGCCACAACCAGATTGCGGCTGGGGTGGAAACGGCATTGAGCTGCATGCTGGGGCGGATGGCGGGGCTGACGAAGCGCGAAGTTACCTGGGATGAGCTGCTTACGCGGGGGGAAACTTATCAGTTGGGGTTCAGCATGGAGCAGTTTGGGTAATTTTTCGGAGGTCTCCTATCCAGCAAGTCAGCCCCTGCTGCGCAGGGTTAGCGAGTCAGCGAGTCAGCGATGGGCTACTTGCTGCCGTGGAAGATGGGGCTCAGGTTGGCGATGCCCGTGCCTGAGGCGTACCAGGCAGCCCAGTAATAGGGATGGCGGTAGCGGGGATCGCGGACCATAGACCGACGTGCGGCGGTGAGGGCCTCGGGAACGGTGAGGCCCTTGGAGAGTCCGCCGTAGAAGGCGTCCATCATGGGGACGGCGGAGCCGGAGTCGATTTGCCAGCGCGTGGCCAAGACGTCTGGCACGCCGAGCGACGCCAGAGTGGCCACTATATCGCCCATGCCGTGATTCCAAACGGCTTCCTTTTTGCCGCTGGAGCAGGCTGAAAAGACGGCAAGCCTGGCCGCTCTGGGGGGATACTTGCGCAAAAGCTGGCTGTCGAGCCAAGGGGTATCTGGAGCGCTGGCCGAGGCTTTTTGAGGGGCAAGAAGCAGGCGTGTACCGCCGGCTTGTCTGGCCGCGTGTCCCGCAAAATGGATGGCTGCGGCTGTGGCAAGATGCGCGGCTACCTGGGGCTCAGTGGCTTGATCGCCGAGCAACAGGCTGGGATCGTTATCGAAGCGGGCGACGGCACGGGCTTCCCGCAATACCTCGGGGAGAGCCTGGTTTTCACCCGAAGCGACAGACGCTCCGACGACCAGGGCCTTGCCTGCCGCGATGGCTCCAGAGGGTGCGGGACGTTCAAGCAACAGAGACGGCGACTCCTCGAGATTTGAGTTTAATCCCAGGGCGCCGGTGGAGGTTGAAACGGAGGGCCAGGGAAGATTGCCGAGCAGCGGGTCGGGCTCAAGCAGGAGATGTTCGCCGGGAGCACTGCTGCTTTGAAACGGCGATCTTTCAGCGATTGGATCGATGAGGAGTTCTCCGACTCGACGGGATGCGCGGTCGACGACGTCCATCGACGATTCCGGTGAATTGACGGCCCACTCGAGCCGGTCTGCCGCGGCCAGCAGGTCGTCTCTGCGAACTGGAGACTGGGTCCACATAACGCCTTTCGAAGTGGCGCGGAACAGCAGCAGGCGGTCGGGCAAGACGATTTGGCCTAGGAGACGGTCAAAGCCGGGGCGCTTGAGCGCCGTGTCCACTTTTGCCTGAAGACAGTCGAGGGCGTTGTTAGCGCAGGCCGCGACGGGAATGCCCAGAATGCGAAGCCGGTAGCGCTCCCAGAGAGCCAGGACCTGATTGCCGGGGCGTGCTTGTGCGAGCCATACGCCGGCCAGCACGGCGTAGAGGTCGCGATTCTGTTCGGCATGCACGATGCTCTCGGCTCCGCCTTTGGCGCCGAGGCGCTCCTGCTCCAGAAGCGCATCGCGGAGCAGGGGTTCCGCTGCCTCGGGATGGCCTTGTTCGAGCGCTAGTTGTCCGCGGGCTACGGCGTAGTTGCGCAGATAGATGGCGTTCTTCTCGCCGGCCATGTGCGCATAGGCGGAATCGAGAAGCTTTCCGGCTTCGTTGGGCTGGCGGCGCTCCAGGTACACGCTGGCCAGGGCGGTCTCAACCTCGGCCAGGATGGATTGAACGGATTTGCCGCCGCCGTTGGCCGTGAGTTCGTTTTCCGCTGTGGCCATGGCTTGTTGCGCTTCAGGAATTGACCCGGCACGAATGGCCGCCGCGGCCAGATTGAGATGGGCTGTGGGAAGGAGTTGACGGTTGTCAGTAAGCTCCAGGGCTGCGACATGCTCGCGCTGGAGGAGGAGAGCGAGGCGCGAGCGTGGAGTGGACTGTTCCACCTGCTCCAGCCCACTGAGCGTGCCGGACAGACGCAGGGCGGGATAGTCGCCTGCGTAAAACTGCCGGATGGTGGCAAGATAGTCTCGCCAAGCGGCTTCCGCATTTCCGGAGTCTATGGCCGCTCCACCGCGCATGTTTCTGACCCGAAGCTCAACGAGCGCGTAGTGGCGATCATGGGCCAGGTTCTCCGCGCTCAGGAACCCAGGGTTGTTTTCGGCATCGGACCCCGGCGCTGGGTCGCAGTACGCATCGAGCGCCTGAGCCTGGGATTGAATCCAGGCGAATTCAGCATTGCCGGCAAGCAGCGCGTGGGCTACCGAGTAGCACCCGGCATAATTTGCGGTGGCCTGGAGGGCATCGGCACGCTCGACCTGGGCGCGTTGCTCCCCGGCAGGGTCGCGCAGGGCGTGGAAAAGCTGGGCGGCATCCTGAGCCTTCTCGGCTGCCGACAGATAGTCGCCATGAACAGACCCATCGATGGCCTGCGCAAGCGTGCGAGCCGCCTCAAAAAAATGAGGTTCCATTGAAGAGGGCTGGGGAGATCGGGGAGGGAGAAGCTGGGTGAGCCAGGGGTCTTGATGGTTTCGTTCAAGAGATGCGGCGAGAGAGTAAAGCAGGACGCGGGCGGACTGGCAATCTTCGCCGCACGGCGATCCACGCGACTGGGCGACCGTGGGCTGGGCCGGGGTTAGCGGAAAGGCTGCGTCGAGCAAGCGCGGGAGCAGCGTTGTGGAAAGCTCCTCATCAATGGAGGCCAGCGCCGCTGGGTTGGCGGCAAGGGAGCGCATGGCCTGGGGCGTGGCGAGATGCCGCTGCATGCGGGAACTGTGCGACTTGAGCTCGTTCAGTTTCTGCTCAAGGGCTTCCAGGCGGCGGCGGCCTTCCGCGAGCCAGCGGGGATCGCGTTCAAAGCGGAGATAACGGTTCCAGGTTTCAACCGCGTTCATAATCTGCCCACGATCTTCCATGACCACGGCTTCATTGAAGAGGACAACCGTGTCGCCGGGGCTGAGTTCATCGGCACGGCGGAGAAGATCGAGCGCATTGGCGCGGTCGTTTTCGCTGCCGGTCGCCTCACCGCGCTGAAAGTAGGCGGAGGCATCGTCAAGCAGGAGATTGGCGGTTACAGGTCCGGCCGCAACAAGGCGATCGAGAATGTCGATGGCTGGATCGAATTTCTCCTCGAGGATGTCGGAGCGGGCTTCGAGCTGAAGCCAATGCGCGTCTTCCGGCGCGGCTTCAAGCTTGTGCTCGATGCCGGCTCGCGCTTCGAGGAGCCTGGAAGATTCGCGGCCGGTAGAGCCGCCCCGCAGATGAGTGCCCGGCGTGACCGCGGCGAAGCCGGAACCGGGCATGCGGAGGTCGAAGATGCGCGAGTGGGTGTAGGCCTCGGCGAGCAGGCGCTCGGGGTTGTTGGCCTGACGCCACCAGGAGCTAAGGCCGAGACCGATGAACAGGGAGGCGGCCATACCGGCTCCGATCCAAAGATAGAGCGGGGATATGCCGTGTCGGACTGCTGTACCGGAGTTTAGGGCCCTGGCGGTTCGGGCAAGGTCCGCGGCCAGTTGGCTTTGTCCCTCGGCAGAGCCGGTGCGTAGTTCGGCAAGCGCGGCGGCCTCTTCAGGTGAGAGATCTTGTTGCAGTACGTGTAGACGCCCAGCGCAGAGATCGCAGCTGGCCGCGTGGGCGAACAGGGCATCGACTCTCCCAATTTCGGCTTGACTGGACGCGTCACTAAGGGCTGGCTCAACAAGCAGGGCGGCCCACTCGCCCGGCTCAGGACACGGGCCTGCCGCGGGGTCAGGTTGGGCTGACTTTTTATTCCGGTCGATGGGATTGGGCGGTGGAGTACCGGCGCGGGAGGATCGCCCTAGAATCAGCTCCTCCAGAGCAGCGGCTAATCGATCTCCAGTATTTTCCGGAGGATTTTGTGAAACGGGGCCCGGGTTGAAATCACTATTCATGTCTGCACTCTATTTAACGGGTTGGCGGGGGACTTTCATTTCGGAAAATGTTTTCAGGAGTTCGGAAAACGATGATTCAGATCCAACTCGCCCTCTCCGCGGCTAAAGCCGGCATTTGTTTTGTTGGCTTTATGCGGGGGTTGAACCACCGCCTCCCTCCGACGTTCCCCCTTTGAAAGGAAAGATCGGATCGAGGGGTCCTTATCCGGATTGGGGTTGGGGACCTGGTTTTCCGGGGCCAACCTCGTTCTTGAGCCAGTTTGTGACGCGGCGGAGAGCGCTTTCTACGCCTTTGGCGGTGAGGCCGGTGGCAGACAGGCGCGCAATTTCCTCGGCTGTGTAGCCCTGGCGGTAATAGAGCCAGAAAAGGGCTCGGTCGCGCTCGGGAATAATCTCAGGCGCGGAGCGGAGCTTCTGGTCGAGTTGGGCGAGCAACGCGGATTGCTGCATTTGCGCAACGGGAGGGGTTCCGCCAAGCGGTGTTTGGGCATCGTCATCGATCAGGGGCATGGTTACCACTTTGCCACCCCTTTTGGTGGAGTAAATGCGGCGGAAATAGTCGTTGGCTACTGAGGCCGCAACAATGCGAAGCAGGCCCAGGAATGAGTCTTCTCCTCGTGGCTGAAACGTCCGAAGAATGCGCCTCTCCTGCTCGCAAAGCTTGAGGAAGATTTCCTGCACAATATCGTCTACTGTCGCAGGCGATGGGTCGCTGACCCACATGCGGCTTACGCGCAGCGCAACCAGGGAGGCGAGGGGCATGCAGCGGCCTACAAAATCCTCCCACTCGGCCGCATTGGCGGAGTGGGCGCAGGCTTTCGCCAGATCGTTAACCGAGATGCGTGAATTGCTCATCGCGCGGTACACCAGTTTACCGCACACCTGCGGCAACGGTTATTGGTTTACAAATACAAGATACCCCATGGGTAACGCGTGGACGAGCAGAGGTTTCCCGCTGTGCTAACATCCCGCCAAGCGCTTTATGGCCGTTCACGAGGAGCCCGGAATGCAAACCGACCTGCGTCCCATGTCTTTGGGAGAAATCCTGGACCGCACAGCCCAGCTTTACCGCAACAATTTTGTGCTGTTCGCAGGGATCGCCGCCGTGTATGCCGGGGTCCTGCTGGTCCTGAACCTGGTGCAACTGGGATCCGGCGAGCTGTTTACTCACCTGCACATGACGAAGCAATTGCCATGGGTGACATTGAGCTTCCTGCTGGTCATGCTTCCGTTGATCTTTATCGGGGCCGGCGCGGCTGTGGCCGCCAATAATCGTGCCGTGGCCTGGGTGAACCTTGGACAGCCTGCTACGATTCGGGGCGCCTACCTCAGCATCATGCCTCGGCTGGGGCGATATCTGTGGCTGATGACAATTATCGGGTTTATCATCTACATTCCGTTTGTAATTCTCATCATCGGTTTTTCTGTTTTTCTCTGGGTGTATGCGCGCCCCAAGGGATTCTTCGTCCAGGGCGGCGGCAATGGCGATGCGCATGCCGCAATCATTGTCGGACTCGTCTTCGTAGGCTTCTTCATCCTCTGGTTGGCGGCGCTCGTCTACGCCGTTTTCATGGGGTTGCGCTATTCGTTAGCCGTGCCCGCATCGGTGGTGGAAGACCTGCCGGCCAGCAAAGCGATCCACCGCAGTATTGAATTGAGCGAGGGTTCACGCGGGCGGATTTTTGTTCTTGGGCTATTGATCGCCGTTATCCAACTTGGGCTGATCGCAATCACGCAGGTCTTCTTTATTGTGGCTGTTTTTGCGGCGGCCAAGAGACATGGACAGCCGTCGGTGTGGCTGCAAATTCTGCAGCAGATTGTGGGGTTCTTTACCAACAGCTTTATCGGGCCCATGTATGCCACCGGGTTGACCCTCTTCTACTATGACCAGCGGGTGCGCAAAGAAGGCTTCGACATTGAATGGATGATGGAAGCGGCTGGGATGAATGCGCACGTTCCCACAACTGAAGACGAGGCTGCTGCAACACCGCTGGAACTGGCGGAGGATGCGGTGGAACCCTGGCCGGAGCTTGAACCGACTGTTACGACGGAGCCGGTTGCCGATGGGGAGAGCGCGGTGCATGGCGCGCCGTTGCAAGCGCCGATCGATGAGTCCGGCCCGGCGCAAACGCCAGATGAAAGCAATCATGGATGAACCGCTGCACCCTTCGAGCTTGAGCGAGATTCTTGACCGCACGGCGCAGATCTATCGCTCGCGGTTTCTCGTCTTCCTGGGGATTGCTGTCATTCCAACTGCGGCACTGCTGGTGATTGGCGGGGGAGTGGCTCTTGCCCTGGCACGGGTTGGATCTCTGGGGAGCGACGCAAACGGGTTGATGGTTGCCGGCGTCGTCGGACTAGCGCTGGGGATGCTGGGCCTGCTGGCGGTTCCCTTTCTTGCAGGCATTACCGCCCTGGCCACGGCGGCGATGAACCACGCCGCGTCGCGCGCCTTTCTGGGCCAGTCGAACAACATCCGCGACTCGTATAAAGCAGTCTGGCCGCGGGGATGGCGCTACTTCGGGCTCTTTGTATTTCAAATCGTTATGGTTTGGGTGATCCCCGTTGGGGTCTGGTTTGGGTTAACCCTTTTCTCCGCGGTGCTGATTCCGGTGGCGGTTGCAACGGGTGTCGATCCCACCGGCGGCGGCCTTCTGTTCGTGGCAGGATTTGTCGCCGTGTGCGGCCTGGTCGCCTTTGGCTGCTGGATTTCCATCCGCATGTCGCTTGCGTTTCCCGCTACGGTGGTGGAACAGATTGGCGCATGGGACGGGCTGAAGCGGAGTGCCACGCTTACGCAGGGATCGAGGGGGCGCATCTTCGTGCTCTACTTTCTGGGCGTGGCTTTGAACTGGATTCTCTCATTCGCTATCTCGATTCCGCTGTTGATCGTCATGTCGCTGGTGCCCGCGGCGAATAGCCCGCAGCATGCCGAAACGGCTGGAATGATTGTGCTGATTGTGATCTACGGAGGGGCGTTTGCGGTGCAGGCGTTTACGCGGCCCGTTTTCGGGATCGCGCTGATGCTCTTCTACTACGATCAACGGATTCGTCAAGAGGCGTTCGATATCGAATGGATGATGCTGAAGGCTGGGTTGGTGGTTCCGGCGCCGCAACCCGAGACGCAGCCTTTGGCAGCGAGTGTTGCGGAGATGTCGAATGCGGAGAGTGCGCAAGTCGAGTCCATCGGCGTGACAGAAGGAACCGCTCAAACAAGTGCGCCCGGGGCACCGAATCCGGCTCCTGGCGGGGGAGATGGCCCAGACCAATGAGTCATGTACGCAACGCGGCTTTTCCTCTATGATCTCGGCAACATTCTTTTCGAAGCGGCTTCGATCTGAACCACGCAACGATTCATGGGCCTGATACGCTTGCGGAACCAATCAACTCAGCATTGAGAGCACCAGTATGAGCGATTCCAGCTTCACCCTTCCACCTGAACCACCGGCGCCTGTCATTCACGGCTTCCCCCCTGCACTCCCCATGACGTTTGGGCAGATTCTCGACCGGATCTTCAGGCTTGTGCGTGGCCACTTTTGGCCGTTCACAGCCATCGGCGCGTTTCCCTTCGGCGTGGTGCTGGTGTTTGAAGCGGTGTTCTTTGGAGGGATGTTTCTCGCCGGCGTTTTCAAGCATCCGGCTGCGCAGCCGGACGTCGCGACAATGCTGTGGATCGTCTTGCCCGCGGGTCTGCTTTTTATTCCCATCATGCTGGTGATTTATGGGCTCTACTATGGCGCTGCGAGTTATGCGGCCCTGGTCGCCGACCATGGATTCGAGGTCACGGCCTGGGAGGCTTTTCGCCATGCTTGGAGCAAGCTAGGCCGGTATGTATGGCTAATGTTTCTGCGTGGGCTGATCATCGGCGCACCCATCATCGTCTGTGTCATTGTCGTTTCGATCGGGGTGGGGCTTCTGGGCCTGCTCTCGAATGGCAATGCAAACCCTGCCGCATTTTTCCTCCTGATTCCGCTGGGGATTCTGCTTTACTTTGGCGCGATTGTTTATGCCATTTTCATGACCCTGCGGCTTTCGCTTGCGTTTCCGGCGTGCGTGAACGAGAGCCTTACCGCCGGACAGGCGCTCAAGCGAAGCGGCGTGCTGACACAAGGCGCCAAAGGACGCATCTTCCTGGTGCTGCTTGTGATTTATGCAATCAGCTATGCATTCGTGATGGTGTTGTATGCGCTGGGGCTTTTGCTCTTCGCCGTGGGCGCGTTGATCTTTGCGGGACACTTCGATCCGAGTTCGCCGTTGACGATTGTTCTGGCTGTGGTTGCGGGCATTGTCTTGCTCACGCTGATACTTTTTTGGACCGCGACACTGATGGCGGCTTACTCGTCTGCGTTTGCGGTGATCTATCGCGACCAATGCGTGCGAAGGGATGGGGCTCCACCGGTACATATCAGTGTGCAGGCTTGAGGTAGTGGTTGGACACGGCGCTCAAAGACTGCTCCATTTCTATTGCGAAATGGCTGAACTCTGACAGGCTCCGAGGCGTAAGTTGTTTGTTTTCGCAGGTCGTTTGGGCTTTTTTAGGCGTAACGTTATTGTTTTCATGGGCATGGGAGGAAAAGAGGGGAGGGGTGGGGTAGATCGTCCTCTGTGGGCTCTGCGGTATTTGTGGTGCTGTGGAGGCCATGAATCGATTGTGCGCGTTTTCACGAAATGGACTGCAAACTTCGGGAAGATTTCGGATTTTGTTTTTGTCAGCAGGTTTCATCCTGCGATTGGCCTGGCAGCCCCATCCTTCCCATCGCCATTACCCTTTTCTACTATGATCAGCGGATACGGCACGAGGGGTACGACATCGAGCGGATGATGGAGACGGCTGGAATGAATGGGGATGCAGCGCTGACTGCTGAGGCGGAGTCTGCGACTGAGGCTGGGGTCGGGGAGGGGCAGGCTTGAGGATGCGGACGGTGATAGAGGCTGCGGAAGAGAGCCTAATTCCGCATGAAGAGCGTGCCTCAGAGGCTAAAGGGGCTGCGGAAAAACTCGGGATTTGGGGCGAAATCCGAGGAAAGCATCCCTCGGGGGCTAAAGCCCACGTTGATATTGCAGGGGTTATGTACGGGCTGAAGCCCGTACCCTTCAACGATTTGAGTTTCCCCGCAGCCTGTAAAGCTCGGCTCTACTCGGAGCTATTTGCGGCACGACTAAAGTCGCGCCCTTTCAAAACCATCGTACGAACTGCAGATGGAATGAGCCTTTCCGCAAACTGGATAGCCTGGTTTGCTTTGGCCGGCTGTTTTGCCTTGGCGCAGACAAGCGGATTTGCGCAGGTGAACGCGGAGCCTCCCGCCTCTACCGCCGTGTCGCCGAATAAGCCGCACGATGCTTCGCTGGACGACTATCGGGCGCACCTTCGGTTACTAAGTGCGCTGGTGGATGGTTGCTCGAAGGCTCGGGATGTGAAGAATTGCGACCCTGGGCAGGTTGGTGCGGACGATGAGGTTCCTTTGTCCGCCGCGCCTAACGCGGAACGACGGCTGGTGCGCTATGGGTGGGTGCGGGTGCTGCTTTCGAAGGCGCAGGACAAGGACGGTCCGCCACCGAAGACCAAGCCTGCCGTGACCGAGGGCTCTGAGACTTGGGAGAACGTGCGGCCGGTGCCGCCGACCACTACACAGCTATTGAAGAACGCGGAGACGCGCCTGGCGAACGACCTGGCACAG
>Ga0182013_10004972_pt1 | contig 15726 bp, 9 predicted proteins | sample 612S2MmetaG_FD_120487 | JGI IMG/M metagenome (GOLD analysis project Ga0182013, IMG submission 120487) | Permafrost microbial communities from Stordalen Mire, Sweden - 612S2M metaG | ecosystem: Environmental > Terrestrial > Soil > Wetlands > Permafrost | place: Sweden: Stordalen | collected...
AGGCGACGCTGCTCCGGATTCATCGAGAGGCTGGATGGTGACAATGCCCGTAATGTTGGTGCTGGCCTTGATGCCAAGTTCGGCAAGCGCCTGAAAGGTGGTTGCCCCTCCATTCGGGAACTTCAGATTGCTCGCCGTGAAGGTCCGGTAATTGTTCTGAAAATCGACGTCGATGTGTATGCCGTCGAGAGGGATGCTGGCGTTGCGGTAGGCGTTGGCGGCGTTCAACACCTTGGTGTGATCGTAGTATCCATAGCAACCTTGATGGTAGCCGAGGACCCACATAGGCGGGAGTGCCGGCGGACCGGTCAGAGTCACATACTGCTGGATTACTTCCGCGGTGTTCTGCCCCGCCATGAAGTAGTAGTCGATTTCCCCGTAAAGCGCGCCAAAGTAATACTTGCCATACATGTCGCCCGGTGCGGTACTGGCGCCCATATTGAAGTAGGTCTGCGCTTCGTTATCGAGGAAGATCCCATAACTATAGGGAGAATTGGTGGGTTGGCCGTTGGCGTCCAGGGGATTGGGATTATCTTCGATCAGGAACGGTATCGAATTATACAAAGGTTCGCTGGGATTGAGCGGTCCGGGAGGCGTGTTGGGAGGCACCACCCCGTTATTGAATTGGTCATTGCTGCCGCTGTACTTGTAGTTGTCGTAGTTGAAAAACGTCATCGACGTTTCATTCATGCGGAGGGTATTTCCCCCCTTTTCGCCGAAGCCGAAGTAGTTGGCGTTGGCCGGATAACTCTTGAAATTCGCGACCGCCTCGCTGCCCGGAATATAGACCAGGCCCTGATCCGCGTCGGTGCTGATGAGGTGGCCATTCTGGTAGACCATGACCGTCATCGCCGGCTGAAACAATACGTCGAGCCGGATCCCGCCGAGCTCCACCGACAGCTTTTGCCCGCCGTTCTGCAGCACGTTGATAGCTGGCGTCCCCAGATCGTAGTTGACTACCGCGAAAGACCCGTCCTGCGCATAGTTGGGATTCGGGTTGAAACGCACGCGGAAGGCGTTGGGACCGAGAATGTAAATCATCATAACCGGCGCCGCGACACCGGGCTTCGGACTCACGCCAGTGAGCGTGAAATTATTGCCGGCCTGCACGCAGCTGGCAACCGGTCCGAAAGATGTCCAGTTGACCCGGCTGTTGGGGGTGAACTGATCGACTCGTACATATGTGAACGGAGAATTGGGGACGTCCATGGTTTGCCTTTCCTATGCGGCGCGCGAGCGCTTCGATATCTTAGGGCTTCGGGTGCTTGGCTTTGGCTTGCAGTTGCAGGAGCCAACTGAAATTTCCGTTGGCATTGAGCCCATTTTGCCCGTTTTGCCCGAAGATCGGGATCTTATTGCCGTCGGGGTCTACCATCGGCTTGCCGTAGAAATCTTTCTGGAAGCCGATGCAGGCGCCCGCGGAATAGTGGCATCCGACGCAGCTTTCCGTGCCGAAGACCATGTTCGTGTCGACGGAGAACTGCGAGAGCAGGCGGTCGTCCTGCTCGAGCGGACCGGCCTGTTGAAGGCCTTTCTGGAAATAAGTTTCCATGGTGGCGTTGGTCAGGTAGACCGGCACCATTTCACCGGGCATTTTGCGAATGATGCTGTCGGGCGCACTGCTCACCCCACTGGGCATGCCGCCCGGAACGGCCGGAGCCGTGGGATGTTTGGGCCATTGCGTACCGTTCAGTTCATAAAAGCGAAAAACCGAATTCTTCGAGCCGAGGAAAGCCTGCGCCAGCCGGTTGATCTCGGCCGTACCCTGCGGCGGAGGCACCAGCCGCAACACCTCCACGGGGGACATCGGCTTGCTCTCGTCCCAATCGCTGAAGGTGTTGAGCGGTGGGAGCGGAACAGCGTTGTACGGCGGCAGCAGATTGGCGCCCACCAGCGCGTTCGGATTGTCGGGATTTGCGAGGCTGGGATGAGCGGGCAAGGGATGCCTGGCATCGCCTGATCCGAAATCGAGGCGCGTGTTGTCGATGTGCTCGATGGTCGCCCAAATCCACTGCGGCGACGAGCGCGTGCGCATGGAGATGTGCATGCCGATGAGCCCCAACGTTTCTTGCGGAGGGGCAGTGGTGGATGCCGGATTATCCTTGCTGTTCCCGGACTTATGCGCGGGAGCTTCCGCGGCGGTGCTGGGACGGTATTCCACCACCGGGAGCTTCTTCATGAGAAAACGATTGCTGCGCACTTCCGGCTCGGTTAGAAACTTCCAGGCGAATTTGATTTCGATGGCTCCATAGTGCGTGTCGTCATTTTCCGGGAATTGAATTTCATGTTCCTGCAGATAGGCGGCCTGACCTTCCAGGTTGTAGAGCGCACGGCCTTCTTTGTCTCCGGCTATGTAATCGAATTCCGGGCGGTTGACCAGCGAGACGTAATGCACCCATTTGCCAGTCTGATCGACGAGGGGACCGGAGAAAGCCTGTTTCCCTTCGTTAACCGTCGTATTCTGGCGCCATCCGGCTTTGAAATGGTCGAGCGTCGCGCCCGGTGCGCCGCTCCACTTCGGCGTGCTGCCGTCCGGCAAGAAGATGCGGGAGGACTGTTGCCAGAATTCCCAAACCAGCGGGGTCTCGAGCGGGATGGCGCCAAATGTCTTGGAGTCATCCGGTTGTCCATCGGGTTTGGCCGGCCAGTTCAGCGCGATAAACGCCTTCCACGCGAAGATGTCGAAGTATTGCTGTGCCAGAGGCAGATGCTGGTCGCTTTGGACTCCCAGAGCAGTTAGTGCCGCCTTGACATCGAGTACTGTGCCTTTGCGAAATTGGTCGAATTCCGGCAAGTCAAAGACATCTTTAGGCAACTCGTACGGGCGGGCGAACCAGTCTTCCGGCTTAAGAGACGCCGGCCTAAGTGACGCTGGTGTTTGAGAGAAAGCGAGGACTGCCGTAAAGGATAATGCAGCGATCGAAGCGTACAGCGTTAGCTTTCTCGAAAAAGACTTAGAGCTACTGATTTGCACAAATACCCCTCCCTCATGTCGAAAAAGACAACGGAGTCTTGCTTAGGATGAGACTATAGCACCGCCGCCTGGCGGAAGCAAATGATTTCTTAGTAACAATGGATAATCGATGCGCAATGTTACGACAACTAACCCAGAAGCCGATGGGAGATGGAATGAACAAGGCCGGGCAATAGCACGAGTATCGGAACCGGCCAAGGCCACAAACGTATGAAGCGGCACCGTTTTCCTCGCTTACACGGGGGAATACCTATAGGGAGGTCGAGCGTGGTGCGTCCGAAATGCTGAAGGCTATTTCGCTGCAATGTGGGGCAGACCCCAGGGCAGACCCCTGGGCAGACCCCCATAGGCGTTTACATAGCTGATTGTGACCGCAAGATGATGGAAACCCAACTTCGGCCGCCACAATAGGTAGATGCCCGCAGCAGTCCCGCGTGCCTTAAGTAAACGCTTATGGGGCAGACCCCCTGGTTTGCGCAGGTCCCCCTGGACCCGCTCTTTCGCTCGCAGTCCCAAGCCCAGCCACCCACCGGAAGCCGGGCCAGGGGGCCGGCTGCGGACGAGGGCGTCCGCCCTACCCTTCCGGAAGAATCGTCATTCTGCATGACGCACTACACTAGCGTCCAAACACGCATGTGGTTAGCGCCGGGTCAGAGTGCCGCCGTACACACAGGCCCGATTGTTGGGTTCACGTTCGGTATGGGTTTCGCCGGCGGGACGCAGAAGGGCGCTGCAAGTTCCTCTTGAGCCTGCCCAACCGAAGCAGGCCCGGAGCAACTCCTACCCGAACTCGACCGTCTTCAGCAGGCGCGGAGGACGCCGCGCCTTCGTCGCCTGTTCGAATCCATAAGCCAGCTTCAAGAGCACCGGCTCGCTCCACGCCGCTCCGAAGAACGACAGCCCTACCGGTAGTCCGCGGACGAAGCCAGCCGGCACGGTGATGTGCGGATAGCCCGCCACCGCCGCTGGCGTGGAACAGCCACCCGTATCGTGATCGCCAGTGACCCAGTCGATCAGCCACGCCGGGCCCGCGGTGGGCGCGACAATGGCGTCCACCTTGTATTTCTTCATCGCCGCGTCGATCCCCTCGGCGCGCGCCAGACGGCGATTGGCGGCCAGCGCCGACACATACGTTCCCTCGGTTAGCGCGCCGCGCTGCTGCGATTCCACGAAAAGTTCCTGCTCGAAATACGGCATCTCTTGGCGGCGATGCTGTTGGTTGAAAGCGATCAGCTTCTCCAGCGTCAGCCCGGTCTTGCGCGCCTCCAGATAAGCGTTGAGGTCGTTCTTAAACTCGTACTGCAGAACGATATTCTCGTTGGTGTCGTATCTGCCGAAAGACGGAAGGTCCGCGGGATCCACCAGCGTCGCTCCCAAGTCTTTCATCCTGGCGAGGCATCCTTCCATCAGCCTCTGTACGTCCGGACCGAGCTCGTAGAATTTCCGCGCCACGCCCAGACGCGCGCCGCGAAGACCTTCCACCGCGAGGAATTTCGTATAGTCGGACTGCGCGTGCGGACCTTCCGCCAGGGCGCCCAGCAGAATCGCCGCGTCCCGCACGGTGCGCGCCATCGGACCCGCGGTGTCCTGGCTGTGCGCGATGGGGACGATGCCGCGGCCGTTGAGCAATCCCAGTGTCGGCTTGATGCCCACGATGCCGTTCATCGACGACGGACAGACGATGGAGCCATCGGTCTCCGTGCCCACCGCCACCGCGCAGAGGTTCGCCGCCACCGCCGCGCCCGATCCGGAACTCGAGCCGCACGGGCTGCGGTCGAGCGCGTACGGATTGTGCGTTTGCCCTCCGCGCCCGCTCCATCCGCTCACCGAACGCGACGAGCGGAAGTTGGCCCACTCGCTGAGATTGGTCTTCCCCAGAATCACCGCGCCGGCCGCGCGCAAGCGCTCCACGATTCCCGCATCGCGAGGCGTGGGCGCATCCATCAGCGCCAGCGAACCGGCCGTGGTATGCATTCTGTCGGCGGTATCGATGTTGTCTTTGATGAGCACCGGCATGCCGTGCAGCGGACCGCGCTTCGGTCCGCGATCGAGTTCCGCCGCAATCTCCAGGGCGTCGGGATTGATCTCGATCACCGCCCGCAGCGCCGCATCCACCTCGCGGATGCGCGCCAGGTAGCGCTCGGTCAACTCGCGGGCAGAGAAGCGCGCGAGATCGGCGATGGTCACCTCCTCCAGTTCGGGCGGCTGACTCCACGCGGCGCGCGTGAGCATGGCGGCGGCCGCGCCTCCGAGAAACGTGCGGCGATGCATGCCCCTGATTATCGCTCTATTGACGCACAATGCTGTTCGCTCTCTGCTAACGGACCAGCCGTAGGCATGTTGACGCCTGTACCACATATTTCTCGCGATCGCTAGCAAGCAGACTCCCAGAATTTCGGCCGGACTCTTGCAACGTCCAACGTGTGGCAATCTTGCCCTCGGCCGCCGGATGTCACCCGGCCCTACAAAGCACGGCTGGACCGCGCGGAAGTGCGATAAAATAGTTGAGAATCTGTTTAGCTGTTTGTAGAAAGTGCGGTGAACTAACATGACTTCGACCGCCCATCAGCCCATGGCCGACCTAAACCGCGCCATTGGCTGTACGAATGACAGCGATGCGTTCGAGAATCTCTTGCATGCGGCCGAGGCCGGCTGTGTGCGCGCCCAGGCGCTGGTAGGCCTGGCATACCACACCGGTCATGGAGTCGCGGTGAATTTCGAGCGCGCCGCCGGCTGGTACCGGAAGGCGGCGGGCAGCGGCGACAGTTACGCCATGGCCAACCTGGGAGTGATGTGCCTGCTGGGCGAGGGTGAAATCGCCGACGAACTGGACGCCTACATCTGGTTTCAATCCGCGGTGGGACTGGGCCGCAAGAGGCTGCGCCCGGTGCTCGACGTATTGGAACACCGCATTGTTGGCGACTGCGGCAACAGCGACCGAATTCTGGCCGCGGTAGCGCCGCAGACGCCGCCGCTGCGCCCGTGCACCAGGGCGGATTGCGATCCCGCCCGCTGCGACAACGCTTAATTTTATGCACAAAGTTCCCTTTCAACAATCCGTAAAGATCATCGGGCGGGGCACGCTCAACTGGCTGGCCGACCGCCCGATTGTGGTGTCGTTCGAAGTGACCGACTCCTGTACCTGCGACTGTCTCCACTGCGACCACGGCGGGGCGCGCGACGACTCGCGCAATCTCCGCCCCGCGGAGTACCGGGGTTACGTCCAGACGCTGCGTCCCTGCGTGGTGCAAGTGTCCGGCGGCGAACCGCTGCTGCGGCGGGACATCGTCGACATCGTGCGCAATATTAAGGGTGGCGCCTCTGTGCCGTACACCATCCTGGTGTCGAGCTGGTCGCTCATGACGGAGAAACTATACCTGGAACTGCGCGAGGCCGGGATAGACCAATTCTCGGTCAGCCTGGATTTCCCTGATGAGCGCCACGACAACTTCCGCTGTTACCCCGGGCTGTACAGCCATCTGGAGGACCTCATTCCGCGGCTGGCGCGCCTGGGGCACGACGACATCGTGCTGAACTCCTGCATCACCAGCGAGAACTTGCAGGAGATCAACGCCATCGCCGACAAGGCACGCGAGTGGGGCGTGAATCTCTGTTACAGCGCGTACTCGGCGCGCCGTACCGGTTGCCGCGAGTATTTGCCGTCGTCGCCGGAGCAGCTGGCAACGCTCAATCGGCATCTGGATCGTGTGGAGGCGCGGCGTGACGGCACCAACTGGATCGTCAACAGCCGGAGCACTCTGGACGCCACGCGCCGCTACTTCGAGAACTCGGGAATGCCGGGATGCAAGGCTGGCCATCGGTTCCTGGTGGTCACGGCCGATGGTGCGTTGCAGCCTTGTTCCATGCAGTTCCAACGATATCCGCTGGAAGAGCGCGGCCGGATGACAGCCGAGTTCACGCGGCACAACGCTTGCGATGAGTGCTATGTCTCCATCCGCTCGTACCTGGATAAGAGTTTTCCCAAATTGCTGTGGGAGAACGTGAGCGGGTTCTTCTCGGTGAAGACGTAGCGCGATTTTGCGGCGTTCCTCAGGACGCCAGTCGCAGACGATGCGTCGGAGGGGGGAGGCGGCAAGAGTGTGAAGGTGGTGCGCCGATAACCCGTAAGAAAGGTAAGGTTGGTTCCTCCTTCGATAGCTTTGTGGCGTGTCGTGCGGCAAAGTTGTGAACGTCGTACCATGAATTCGTGGCTGTCAAGGTTCGTGAGCCGATCCGGACACTGGAAAGTGCCGGCTGGCGTCACGTCCGGACCTCTGGGGACCGTCGGGTGTATCGAAACCCGAGGGCCGGATTACCGTCGTATCGGGGAAGCTCAGCGACGACGTTCGGCCGGGCACATATCGGGCCATTTTGCGTCAAACTGGTATCAAGGAGGGCGATTCAGTGATCCGAACGTACTCTCTGATCATCGAAGGCGCAGCGCTGGGTATAGCGGCTACGTGCCAGAACTTCCAACCATTTTGGTCACAGGGAGTTCGATCGAGGACTTGACCGCCCGGGCCAAAGAGGCCATCCAGCTCTACTGGGAGACCTTGCAGACAGATCGGTCACCGGGTTCGACGGTGCGGGAAATCCAGGTCGAACTGCCAGCGTAGGGCGATCGTTCATGGGCGCGATGCGGCAACTCGGCGGGAAGCCCTCATATCCGGCCAATCCTGCAGCCAAAGCGCTGGGCCGGGCTGAATCCGGTTGGTATTAGCATGAAAGGAGTTCGTCAAAGCGGCGAGCGGCGCGATACGTTCGCGCCGGCCTTTGCAGAACTTCGGAACGGCGCCGCGAGTCGTGTTCGGCATTCGTCTTGCGACGACTTGCCGGTACGTGAACCGCTGGAACGGGCCTTCGTTGGTTAGTCCGATTTGCTTAGGACATCCTCGTCCGGGATGGGAGCAAGGTGATTCCAGAGCCTGCCGCGAGCCACGTTCCACAATGTAGACGGACGTAGGAAGTAATGGCCGAGCGAGCCAGGGGAACACGACAACTCCTCACACAGACGACTCATGGATCCGGACGAGATGAGATTGCGCAATTGAAAGAGGAATCGGTTTCGCAGCAATACGCTATCGATCTCCTCCGACGAGTAACAACGGTCAATCGTGGAGCGTTGCGTGTGGTGCGCCACCGAGCGTGGACAGAACAGTGAGCGGTATCCAAGCTTCCTGGCCCGCCATCCCCATTCCACGTCCTCCCAGTAAAACGGGTGGTACGCGGAAACTCGAGCGAAACGCCTGAGCAGCCGCGTCTGAAACAGGGAGGCTCCGCCCCCCGCATAGAAGCCATCGACGATCTCGTCAGACCGTGGAATCCGATCGTGAGTCGTCACCAGACCATCCTCAATAAAAAGCCTGGTCCAATTGGTCTCATCCCGAAACCGCGTTTCATCTTTCAGCACGATTTGGGATGCCACGGAGAAGATCGCGGCGTTGCGATGCCGTCCCGCTTCCTCAAGAGCGCCGGGCTCAAGCACCATGTCGCTGTTCAGCAGATACACCCAGTCGAAGCGCACGAGCCGGAGGCCCATCGATACGGCACCGCAAAATCCGAGGGGTTCATCGCTAAATTCCCAATGAACTTTGGGGTGTTGCTCTCGCAGGGAGGCATACGCGGACGCCGGAGAACCGTTGACGATGACGATCGCCTCGATTGGCTCCAGCCATCGGGCGGCGGCTGCCTGGACCGACGCCAGGCAATCTGAAAGTTCCCGCACATTGTCTCTCTCGGGAATCAGTACGGACAGCCCAGGAGCGAACGGGGGCAGCCGAGACTCGTCCCGGCGCCTTCGAAAACAGCGGCCTAGCACGCGTCCTATCGCATCGACGCTGCGAATCAGATGAGGTAACGGCCGAAGTCCTTTCTTCGAACGGTCAACGGTTTCAGGATCTACATACGCTTTGGAGGTCAGCAGGACCATCGCAAATCCCAAGTCGCGTTGATCCTGCCCCGCGCCCCGCTCTCTGGGACGATTCAGATGCCGCGTCCGAAACTCGAGGAGCCACGGTGTGGATTGGCCTGGGCTCACCGGAAAGTTCAGACCGAACGGAATTACCTCAGCCCACGGATTGCCGACTCGTCCTATCTCCACCTGGTTGCAGAAGATGACCAGCTCATTAGGGTCGCCTTCCGGACCTGGAGGCAGCATCCCGCAGACATGCAGGACCCGCGAATCCTTTCGCGGAGCGATCGCGGCAGACGCCTGCTGGCTGGCCCAGATGTGCGTCGCGTCCGCCGGCTGGTGCCAACCGTGCAGCAATTGTGCACTCCGTCCCCGCGAAGCGATGATGTCGCTCTGCAGGGGAGCGGGGCGGTACGCCACCTTCCAGGGACACGACTGGCATTCCGGCACTTCGCCGCGATGATATTGCTCGCGAAAAGCGCGGTACCGCTCGCCTTCCCAGATCTCCGCGATCGATTGTCGCTTCAGGTTGCCGAGCGAAATCTTGTCCAGCACTTCGCAGGCTACTACGTCACCATTGGAGAGTACGTGTGCGGTTTCCCAGGGATTTTGCTCGCAGGAATAGATCCGCCCATCGGCCGGAAGACGTCCCGGCCAAGGACTCGGCACCTCGCCCAATCCACGCTTGCCGCCGGTGAACATGGGATTGCAGACGGTAAGCGAGACTCCTGGAGCATCGTTCGCCGCTCGTTCGACCGCGCTTCTCACTCGCTCCACAAAATCCGCACAGTGCGTGCCGGGTTCCATGAGTTCCTCGGGAAACTGGATCGGGATTTCGTCGCGCCGAATTACTGGAAATATCGAAACGTCCCGCAGGCCTAAAGATTGTGCGAAACCGGCAACGCCGGAGAGGTCCTGCAAGTTGCGGTCCATCGCCACGAAGGCAAGGTCCACCACCGGGGGATCGCCGCTCGCGCGGCACAATTCCAGGAACTGGTTGAGCCGGTTGCGCAGGGATTCGACCGTGCCATAGCGATAAATTTCGGGATAGCGCGCCGCATCCGTAGTGTGGAGCGAAACAGTCAGCCTGGTCAATCCGCTTTCACATAGCTCCGGCAGCGCATTCTCGGCGACGTTTACCAACGCCGATACCAGTTCCACGGAGGCTCCGGTGGATCGTGCCAGCCGCACCGCCGGAATCAGATCCGGATAGACTGTGGATTCGCCGGAATAGTTCAAAAGAAATGTTCGCGGAGCGGAAATCTGGCGGACGAGCGCCTCGAACAGGCCGTATGGCATGTGTTCGCCCGCGCCGCGCCGCGTCTTTCGCGAACAGAACACACAGTCCAACGGACACTTCGACGTGAGCTCAACCCAGAGAATCCTGGGAGTTTTCGCGGGTCTCAGGGGATGCATTGGCGCTCCCTTTGGCGAAGTGTTTCACGTGCGGGCGTCTGCCTGCGATCCAGCACCGCGAGGTAGCTCTCAAACGCCCGCGGCGCAATCGTGTTCCAACCGAACCGCTCATCCGCCGTCCGCCGGGCGTTACCGCCAAGCTGCCGGCGCAAGTCTTTGTCGCTGAGAAGCCGGCATATGGCGCCGGCAAAATCGCGGGCGTCCTCGCGAAGGAAGACGTCATGACCGTCGCGGAGTCCCAGACCGCCGCACCCCGCGGGCGTGCTCACAATCGGTTTTCCGCAGGCCATGGCTTCCAGGACTTTAATGTTTGTGCCCGACGATACCGCCAGAGGCGCCACGACGATGCGCGCCTGCGCGTATAACGGCCGCAGATCCTCGACAAACCCGAGAACCTGGACACGCTCGTCCAACTCGGCGGAATGCGACCCTGTATCCCCTTTCAGCATTCGCCGGAATCGCTCATGGTTCGGACCGGCCACCACGCGAAGCATCGCCGCCGGGAAATGTGCCCAGACCTCCGGCATGATTTCTTCGCAGAGCCGCTCGAAACCAAGCACGTTCGGCAAATGGCGGAACGAACCCACGTAGAGGATCTCCAGTTGTGAAATGGCCGTTTCGCACGGCTGGAATCGTAGGGTGTCGACGCCGTTCGGGATGTCGAATGTGCGGTCGCCGCGGCGGTTTCCGTGCTGGATAGCCGCCCGGCGCTCCTCCTCGGAGACCGTCCAAACGCCTTCGTACGTCCTCAGCCACCGTTGTTCGAAGACAAGCCAACGTCGATACTCGCGCTGGGCCGGGCCGCTCTGCTCGTGGCCGGCGAGTTGCCGGTAGAGGTCGAGGGTCAAATCATGTTCAACCAGGATTGCGGGTGTACCGTTGGCAGCCTCCCGCAGATCGGCCAAATGGGTGTACTCGATTTGCAGCAGGTCGGGCTTCCAGCTGTGGCACAAGTCGGCTACCAGACTCCGCAGGGTCTGCGACTGGTAGCGCCGGACCTGACGCGGCAATTGCATGTCGCCCGACTCCGGCTCATCGAGGTCTACCATCCAGACATCGCGAAAGACTTCGTGAAGCTTTTCGTAATCGACTGTGTCGCCGCTCTCGCGAACGGCCACGAGGCCGAAGTCCACGCGGTCCGAAAGAGCACGGCATAGATTGAAGATGCGGACCGCGCCGCCGTGCGTGAGAGGATACGGCAGAAACGGCGAGACCACCAACACTCGCAATGGAGCAGCCCGCCGCCCAGGTTTCGCTACGCTCGCGTGGGACGTTGCGCACGAGAGCAGACGATGGCCGTGCCACCGCCGAACGCTTTGCCTTTGCCAGCCGCGCTGATGGGCTGTGCTGAAAGCGATATTGCCGCGTGACAGCTCCGGCTGCCGCGGGCCGAGCATCCTCCAGGTTCTATTCCAGAGGACGCGGAGAACGAAAGCCGTCTCTTGCACGGGGAATTCGGGCTCGGCGCCGAGGGGCTCGCGCTGACCGACGGCGTAGGAGCGCCAACCGGCTGCCGCAGCCTTCCAAAACAGAAGCAGCCACCCCGTTATGGCCAGGCCGGCATCCGGCACACCCAGGGCTGCCAGCTTTTCGCGGGACACCAAAATCGTCCCCGAAAGCGGCGCGAGCAGCCTGGCGGCCTCCCCGGGCTGCAATTTGCGAAACGGCGACGTTGCAAACAGCACGGGCTTCCACCCACGAAAATGACACTGACGCGAAACAGCGAAAGTGAGCGGGTCGTCAAAAAGCATCGCCAAGTCGTCAATGGCCCCGTCGTGGTCGCCGTCGCAACGCCATTCCACCCAGCGCGCGCTGCTCGATTGCACCAACTGGCGCAGGCCTGTTGCATCCCAGGACGTTCCCGTCTGTTTGTATCGGACAACGCTGGCTCCGGAATTTTCGGAGACTTGGGGGACCGCGAGTTCCGACATGCCGTGAAGCCGATAAAAGAGGGCGCGGTGAGGAGATCGGCAGGCTTGGAGCACCGTCGCCAGAGCCAGAAGGGAGATGGCTCCGATACGGTCGCGAAAAGAAATCTCGCGGTCCCGCAGCCAGGAGGAGAAAGAAGCGGCATGGTTCCGCAGCCGGCCCCACCAACAGTGGAAGGAGTCTCGAATCCGGCGGCGGACGTGCAGCCGGACGTCTCTGAGCCTGCCGGGAAGAAAATCTCCGTTTTCGTTCAACAGCAAGGTCCGAAACGGAGGGATGACAAACGGCGCAAGCTTGAGAAACCAGTTGCCCGGTTCACCTGTCCACGTGCCCAAGGATAAGACCACCCGATTCGGCCACAGAGCTACTTGCGCGCGGATGATGAGACCGACTGCACTCGGGGAGAACTCAACCCGCTCGCACAAGGTCACCGATTCGGCAGTTGGCTGCACCGTCGAGAAGAGCCAAATCGGTATTCCGGGCTGCTGCTGGATAAGATAACGGACGGCCCGATGGCACGAAGAGGCCGTGAAGCCGAACACCACCGCGACCTTTCGATTGCCTTTCCCGGCAAAGTGCAGGAGCGACCACAGAAACAACCTCTCCGGCCGATCACCGAGTCCTGTGGGTGACAAACTGAACCTGACCTCATTTTCAGGGATCGATGAGCAGTTTGCAACTTCCCGCGCGGCCTGTTATCGCACTACTGAAAGAGCGTCCAAGGATACGGTAGTACCGTGAGCCAGAGAGTTCTTTTCAGGGATCGATGAGCAGTTTGCAACTTCCCGCGCGGCCTGTTATCGCACTACTGAAAGAGCGTCCAAGGATACGGTGGTACCGTGAGCCAGAGAGTTCTTGCGGCCGCTCACCCGGATCGACAGGATATGTACGTTCCCCGTAAGACCATCGAAGATCGCCCGTTGGCGGAAGGAGGGACTGGCGCTGTATTGGTCGATCGTTGCCGCCTCTTTTCCATCAATGAGGATCTCCGCAATTCCGAAGCTTGGATCTCGCGCGAACTGCAACGTAATCGCGCTTCCCTGAAATGCGAATCGAATCTCATCGCCTGCCGTATGCGATACCGTGAGAGTGTGATAGAGCGGCTCGCTGCTGAGGTTGTCCCTCTGCCACTTTCCAACTCTCAGCACGCGAATATCGAGGTCGTCGTACGTTCCCGGACCGGCAGCGGGCGGGCTAGCCGCGAGCTCCTGCGCACGATCCATCGCCTGGTTGCCGGTAAACTCGGGCCTGAGGCGGCGCAGAAACCAACGGCCGCAAGTGAATACGGGGTCAGTGAAATCGTCGAAAAAGGCGGGAAGGGCACGTGGCCAAGTGTCCAGGTCCTCCGGAATCGGCGATACGAAATAGTGGATCTGCCTGTGATTCGCGAAACTGAGCACTTCGAGGGGTTCGAGCAAGTTCGAGAGCCCTTCGCTGCGATGATAGGTATGCCAATTGGTGGTATATAGCGGACCGGCAAATCCGGCAATATGGTCGTACTGGCAAAAGAGCGCGGCTTCGCCGGGAGCCACGCGATTGAGCACCTCAATGATTTGCCGGGCCGGGGCCATTGCCGTGAGATATTCATTTTGGCTATCCCGGTCCACCACCTGGTTCCAAACAAAGTCCCGATGATACCAACCGGAGGCGGATTGAAAGAAAACGTTTCCCAGACCGCTTACCGCCACCAGAAAGCAGGCAAGCCACTTGTGAAAACCCTGAGCCTGCACCTGGTCGTCCAAAAACAGGGCGATGGGCACCATCAGCATTAGTTCTTGGGGATAGACATACCTCAAGTAGGAGATCTGGTTGAAGCTAATCAGAAAAGCCGAGAGACCAATGGCGGCGCTCCACACGATTGCGGCTGGCCGGCGCCAAATCATAGCCAGCAGTGCCCCTGGCAGAAGCAGAAAGTACTGAAAGCCGGCGCACCCGTCGGTACCTTCGATGTAAGTGGAACTGTGGAAAGTGATATCCGTCAAGGTGCGCCAGCTTAGCGGCAGCCGGAAATGGCCGGCAATTCGCTCGTTGGTCATCAATTTTGAGTGGAAGATCTCGTTGGCATAGGGGAACACAGGGTTGCCGGTAAGCGCCCAAGCCAACACGAAAAAATAGATCCCAATCGCCGACCCCGCAGCCGCGGCCGCCATCCAGACGCGCACTCCGACTGGCCGCTTCCAGGATGTGTAGATGGCGAGAGCGACGATGCCTGGAAGGAACGCCGCCGCGCCTGTTTTACAGCTCAGAGAGAGCCCGAGAAACAACCAGCCCGCCACAAAGAGACGCGCACCTTTGGCGTGAATGTGGAGGAAGAACGCAGTCATGCTGGCGAAGAGCAGCGCCGCCAGAAAGTTGTCGATGAACAACGAGCCGGTCACCACTTGTACGAGCGGACTGCTGGCGTAAAGCGTGCAGATCGCAAGGGCGACCAGGCGAGAGCAGGAGGATCGAATCAAGGCGTAGAGGAGGCAGAGCAGTGCCGCCAAGTTGGCCAGATTGAGCAGTCGAGCAGCGAACTCGCCGCCCAAGGAATAGGCAAGCGCGTAACACCAATCGGTGGTTTGCGGCATGACGGCCCAGATGAACTCTCGAACGTCGTACGCCCAATGGTGATGAATCGAGACATAGGCTGGGAGGGCCAGGTGCATCGCCAAGGAGTCTGTACCTACCTCGGGCTTCATTGCCAGCAGAAATTGAATTCCGACCACCGATGCGAAGAGCGCAATCGCGACAGATTCCGATGTGCCGCCACTCCCGGTACGGAGCACCTTCCACATCCGCCCCAGACGCAGAACCAACCAGTGGCGCTGGATGAGGATCGGAATCAACATCATGACCAGAAATACGACGGGATAGCAGAGGTGCGATCTGCCGGCCAGAGAAGCGGAGAAGCCCAGCAGTCCCTCTCCCAGGCAAAAGCTCAGAACGATTTCCGCGTTGTGGTGTTCCAGCACATCGCCCAGGATGAGGCTTCCCACCGCGATTCCGGAGAGGCAGCAGATTGCCGCCGCCGCGAAGGGTCCGGGGCCGATCGCCGCGACGCCATATATCAAAGCGAGTGCGATGAAATACGATCCGATATTCGATGCCACGGCCAGCCGGGCTCGCCGCATCGGCCACCATAGAAGAGCGAGCAGCAAAACGATCAGCGAATAGACCGCGAGACGGTTTTGGCCCGTGGCTGTCGACGGAAGCGCTCTGAGGTTCGGGTTGCGCGAAAACTCGACACAGCCGACGATGAGGGCACCGAGGAGCGCCAGCAGCACAATTCCATTTCTTGCCAGCGCGCGAACCGTGCTATTACCTGGAGCTGAGTGAATCAAGGAACCATTAGTGTAACTTCAGATCTCCCGATCTCGTCCCCGGCGAGTTTGGCGGTCGGGGAAATTGAGTTGAGCCGCAACGCTGTTGTGTGGCAGCCAATCCTGGCTGCAGGCGGGCTTTCAGCCCGCCCGGCGGCCTGAAAGGCCGCCTGCAGGCAAGATTGCCTGCCACA
>Ga0182013_10004975_pt1 | contig 15725 bp, 18 predicted proteins | sample 612S2MmetaG_FD_120487 | JGI IMG/M metagenome (GOLD analysis project Ga0182013, IMG submission 120487) | Permafrost microbial communities from Stordalen Mire, Sweden - 612S2M metaG | ecosystem: Environmental > Terrestrial > Soil > Wetlands > Permafrost | place: Sweden: Stordalen | collected...
GGCGTCGTCCAATGAGATCATCTTCACCCAGGGCAGCATGAACCAGACCGGCAACCCGCTCGACGTAGCCATCCAGGGAAACGGATTCTTCCAGGTACGCATGACTACCGGAACCCTGGCGTACACGCGCGATGGGTCGTTCCAGATGGACAAGAACGGCGTGGTGGTGGATTCCAGCGGCAACCCGCTCGATCCGCAGATCACCATACCGGCGAATGCCCAATCGGTGACCATCGCTCCCGATGGCACGGTCAGCTATGTCACTCCCGGCCAGGTCAACGCGCAACAGGCGGGGCAAATTCAGATCGCCAGCTTCCAGAATCCAGCCGGCCTGAATAGCATCGGCAAGAATCTGTACCAGCCCACGGACGCCTCGGGCGACGCCACCGTGGCCGCCCCTGGAGGGACGGAAGGTCTCGGTACGCTGATGCAGGGTTATACCGAACAATCCAACGTCAGCATCGTGGACGAGTTCATCAACCTGATTGTGGCGCAGCGCGCGTACGAGGCTAATTCCAAGGTGGTCAAAGCCGCCGACGAGATGTACCAACAGGTCAACAACCTGAAACAATGAGGCTCCGTATCTTACTTCTGTTTGGCTGGACGGCGTGGTTCGCTCCCGCGCAGGAGCCAGCCTGCCACCCCGTGGCGGGCGACCACATACGGGCGCAAGACCTGGCGGCCATCCTCCCGGAGTTCGCTACCGCGCCCCCGGAAGCCATCCTCGGGCAGGCCCCCCTGCCCGGCGCGCGGCGCACTTTTCATACGCCGGAGTTGCAGGCCTTGGCGCACCGTTTTGGAATCGTCCTTTCGTCGGCTCCCGACACTTGTTTCGAATGGGCCTTGCAGCCTTTGGACCGCGCCCGTGCCATCGCCGCCATCGAGGAATCGCTGCAAATACCCGGCGCCAAAATCGAAATCGCCGACATGATCTCCGACCGCGTACCGGCGGGCCGCATCGAGTTTCCGCTCAGCCGTCTGGGGACGCCTTCTCCGGCCGGTCCGAGCGCCCCGGTGCTTTGGAGGGGCGATGTGGTGTACGGCGACAGCCACCGTTTTCCCATCTGGGTCCGCGTGGGGATTACGGTTCCCTGCCGCAGGTTGGTCGCCGTGGAGAGTCTGAAGGCCGGCCAGCCGATTCAAGCGCGCCAGGTCCGCGACACTACGGGCGCCTGTTTTCCGCTATCCGGCAAAGAGATCCCGGCAGTCGAGGAAGTAGCCGGCATGGTGCCGCTTCGTTCCGTCACGGCGGGAAGCGAGTTGCGTCCCGAGTTTCTGACCCCGGCCAACGAGGTGAACCGCGGAGACGCCGTGCATATAGAGGTCCGCAGCGGCGCCGCCCGCCTGGCGTTGACGGCCCGCGCCCTGACTGGCGGGCGCAGCGGCGACACGATTTCCGTTCGCAATCCTGAAAGCAATCGAACCTTCCAGGCCCGCGTTACCGGCAAAGGCACGGCCATTGTCGAAGCGGGTATTCCGAAAGGGATTTGAGATGCGTTTTTCAACTACGTTGCGGTGTCTGACGATGGCCGCGCTGCTTCTGGCGCAACCGTTGCATGCCGCCGGCAAGAAGCCCAAGAAATCGACTGAGCCGACCGCCCTGGATAAATACCTGCAGGAAGCTCTCAAGCAGCCGGTGGCGCCGGTCCAGCCTTCGGCCGGTTCGCTCTGGTCTTCGGCCTCGCGCCTGACGGATATCGGCAGCGACGTCCGCGCGGCGCAGGTGGACGACCTGGTCACCATCGTAGTGAATGAACAGGCATCCGCGGTCGCCTCGGGCGCCACCCAGACCTCGCGCACCTCCGCCGCTTCCAGCCAGATCACTGCCCTGGCCGCTCCCAAGAGCCCCGGCGGCGCGTTGGCGAACCTGTTGAACCTCACCGGCTCCCAATCGTTGAATGGCGCGGGCACCACTTCGCGCGGTTCCACCATTACCGCTACGCTCAGCGCCCGCGTGACCGCCGTGCTGCCTAATGGCTACCTGGTGCTGCAGGGTACCAAGGATGTGCTGGTCAATTCCGAACACCAGATGGTGACGGTTCGCGGGGTCATCCGGCCGGCGGATTTGAGCCCGGGGAATATCATCACGTCGAATCAGATCGCGCAAATGGAGATCCGCATCGACGGTAAGGGCGTAGTGAACGACGCCATTAAGCGGCCTTTCATCCTGTGGCGTCTGATACTCGGACTTCTGCCTTTCTGAGGGTCTATGAAGAGAATATTGGCTTGGTTCCTCGTTTTGGCCGCCTGGCCGCGCACTGGCGTCTCGGAGACCGTCCGGCTGAAGGAACTGGTGACGCTCGAAGGCGTCCGCGACAACCAACTGATGGGCTACGGGCTGGTGGTAGGACTGGCCGGCACCGGCGATCGGCGGCAGACCATGTTCTCCGCGCAGAGCCTCACCAACCTGCTCGAACGGATGGGGCTCACCGTCGACCCGTCCACGATTCAGGTGAAGAACACCGCTGCCGTCATGGTGACCGCCATTCTGCCGCCGTTTGCGCAACCCGGCTCGCGCATTGATGTCACCATTGCCGCCATGGGCGATGCGCCCAGTCTGCAAGGCGGCGTATTGCTGATGACCGGCTTGAAAGGCGCCGATGGCCAGGTTTACGCCGTGGCGCAAGGCTCCATGGTGCTGGGAGGATTCGTGGCCGGCCAGGGCTCGAGCGGCTCCGCCGTCAATCATCCCACGGTGGCCCGCATTCCCGATGGCGCCATTGTGGAACGCGGTGCTCCCTCCGTGAACCTGGGAAGCCAGATCCATCTGCAACTGGGCCGGGCCGATTTCACCACCGCGGCGCGGGTAGCGGCCGTCTTGAACAAGCACTTTGGCCAGGTGGCCCATGCCGACAACGCCGCGCTCATTACGGTCGCACTGCCGGCGGAATACGACCGGAAGTCCACCGAATTCGTGGCCGAAATGGAAGCTCTCACCATTGAGCCGGACACCGTGGCCGCGATCGTGGTCAACGAACGCACGGGCACCATCGTGACGGGCAAGAACGTGCAAATCGCGCCGGTAGCCATCATGCAGGGCAACCTGAGCGTGGAGATTCGGACCACCATGGAGGTCTCCCAGCCCAACGCGCTCTCTGGCGGAACGACGCAAGTGGTTCCGCAAACCAGTGTGACCGTCAAGCAGGAAGCCGCGCGCAGTCTCATGCTGAAAGAGGGCGCCACGGTGGAAGAGTTGGTGCGCGCGCTCAGCTCCATCGGCTCCACGCCTCGCGACATCATTTCGATTTTGCAGAATCTGAAGAGCGCCGGAGCGCTGGACGCGGAGTTGAAAGTGATCTAAACCTGAAAACAGTAATGGCCACGGATGAACACGGATGAACACGGATAAAGCAAAGGACTTATGAATGTCGATTCCATCCTCGCGGCCGGCCACGGATAAGAAGAAGTTTTGTTTTATCCGTGTTTATCCGTGTTCATCCGTGGCTAAATCTTCTTTTCGAAGGGGCGGGAGTACTTATGAATATCGATTCCATTCTCGCGGCCGGTATGGACGTTGCCAGCACCGCGCCCAAGCCCAAGGACGACCCCGCTAAAATCTTGAACGCCGCTAGGCAGTTCGAATCGCTTTTGGTGGCCCAGATGATGAAGTCCATGCAGGATGCTGAGGGCGGCTGGCTGGGCACGGGAGACGACCAGTCCTCGTCGGCTGCCATGGAATATGGTCAGGAAGCCTTCGCGCAGGCCATGTCCGCCAACGGTGGATTGGGGCTGGCAAAGATGGTGGCCGCCGGACTCCAGCAGGCCGCCAAGGAGTAATGCCGTTACGCGCTCCAGCCCTGGCCGGCGTAGTCCGCTTGCGTCTCTGGCGCGAACGCGCCGAATCCCCGCCCAGCCTCAACCGCATCGCATTCCGTGAGCTGTGCCCCCGGACGAATCGCGCTCCACGCTTCACCCAGTGTTCCCAGCAGTTCCTCCACTTCCGCCAGCGGTGCATCTTCCTGGCGGATATTCGCCGTCAGAAGCCGCAGCCGCATGTACTGGTAGAGGCCCGCCAGATTCCGGGCGATGGAGCCGCCGGCCTGACGGTCGAGCGACCCGTCCAGTTCGTCGATGGCCGCTATGGCGCGCGAGATGGAGCGCCCGCGGGCGGGAATATTCCCCGCAGCCAGGTACCGGCGGGCATCGCCCACCATCGCCAGCGCGTGCTCGTAAACGATATGCACCAGTTCGAGCGGATCCGCGGACAAAACCCGGCTATCGAGGTACGCGTCTCTCCACATGATGTTTGCGATTCTCCCTTGGGGTGGTGCTATTTCAGTTGCCCGGCGAGTTGCAGAACCGTTTCGGGCGGTATCTGGTCAACCACGTCGCCGGTGTCGCGGTCGACGATCTGGATCACCGGCCGCCGCGTTTCCGGGTCGCGGGTGAAACTGAGTTGCCGCCCTTCGCCCATCAACTCCGCCCGGTTCACTTCGTGGACGGCTGTCACTATCTGGCGTACCGGCACGTCCTTGTCGGTCGATGGTGTTGGGTTGCTCCCAGCAGCCGCTGCGCCAGCGGAATCCACTCGTGGTATTTCCATGGCCTGCCCTCTACTAGACATTTCGGCGTATGCCCTCCCACTTTCGAAGGAATTTTTATGACCCCATCTAATAAATACGTGGCCGGTCTGCTGGCCCTGTTGGCCGCTCCCTTGTGGGCGCAAACCAGTCAAAATCAAGACGATGCCATCGCCAGGCAGCGGAATGCGGCTGCCGCCATGCAGGATTCCCTGGCTAAACAGCAGGCTGCCGTCGAGAAGCAGATGCAACAAACCGGCGGCAGCGGCAGCTTTTTTGTCCTGCCCCGCGCCGCCAGTCTGGGGACGGTGACCGGCACCGTGACGGCGCCGATGGTGGCGCCCCTGGTTCCCGACTGCGACCCCTTGCCCCCGCGGGAGGTGGAGTCATTGGTGGGAGAGACCGCCGACCGCGACGGCTTGAGTGCCGACCTGCTGCGCACCGTCATGCAGCGGGAATCCGGCTTCCGTCCCTGTGCCGTGTCGTCCAAAGGCGCCATGGGACTGATGCAACTGATGCCGGCGACCGCCGAACAGTTCGGCATCGACAACCCTTTCGATGCCGCCAGCAACCTGGACGGCGGCGCGCGATTCCTGAAGCAGCTCTTGAGCAGATACGGCGGCGACCTTCCCAAAGCTTTGGGAGCTTACAATGCCGGCCCTGCCAAAGTGGACGCTGCCGGCAGTGTCCCGGCGATCCCGGAGACCATGGAATACGTCCGGCAGATTCTCGCGGCGCTGCCGTTTCACTAAATTCAGAACTCCTGGTGTCCGCCGGAGATTTCGACGTGGCGCAGACACTCGTGTCTGCGGCGCCGAGACTCATCTCGGCGCTCCGGGACGGCGGATACCGCTCGCGAAGAGGGTCGAGATGAGTCTCGACCCAGCAGGCAGGAGTGCCTGCGCCACGAAAACGGGCTCCTCCCAAATTCCACGACGTCAGGAGTTCTGAAGGTTGTCCGGGTTCGCCACGCTTACTAACACTGTAATAGTAAGGGAGCATTAGTTGACCCTGGGATACTCCGGACTATAAGAGTAGCGATGCCGATTTCACGCCAGGATGCCTGGCCCGCCCGCGCCGGAGACGGCCTGATCGAACGACCTCTGGCCGCACGTACGGAACTCATAGTCGCTCATAGTCAAAACTGTTCCTCTCCCTTCGGCCGTAACCGTGGCGCCGCGGACTACCAATTCCAGGGGGCATACGTTCTGCAAGAGATAAGGCCAGGCAATCCGAAGCTCCACGTCCGCGCCGTCGGGAGGAGGATTGTCGGCTACGAAACGGACCGCGCCGCGGCTCAAATCGACCGTGCGGCCCGAACCAAACAGCATGGTACTGCCCCGCCGGTAGCTGAATCGCAACTCCATTTCATACTGGTAGCGTCTGTCGCTGCGGCGGTCTCCGTGGATGACTTCAGTCCGGCCCATAACCTGCTTACGCAATCATCGGCGGTTTTAGGGATTCCGGCCAGTCCTGCACGTACCCAAGACGGTATTCCCTACGCCTCTAGTGCTACCGGAACCTTCAGTACTTTCATACCACAATCAACGGGGAGCTACTCACCAAGCTCGGTATTGTGGGCCACGGTTCGTTTCAGTACTATTTGTTTGGAACAAAAAAGGGGTTACTATCTATGCTTGCTTTACAAGGAATCGTAGTCTTTGGTGCCCTGCAGTTTGGGGTAATAGCGATCGCAGCGGCGCTTTGGCTGGAATTGCGTCGCGAGGAGCTGCGCTTGCGTCGCGTGAGAAAAGTTGAGTCCATTTTGCATGACGAAGACCTTTGCCGCCCGCGGGAAGCGTATTTCAAGCGGGTTGCGTGACCGGAGGTGCCGACAATCGATAATTTTGGCGGGTGTTCCGCTGGGGTGGCCCCGATGCCTCTGAGACTGCCGCGACGCTGGAAGTTGTCGTGGCTGTGGACTCGAGAGAGTATCCCACAAGCAAAGCCGCCCTCAGTGCGGCTGGCGGTTGTGACTGCTCCCGCGGGCGAAGGCGAACGGCGCGGGGACGAAGCCGTTCGAGGAACGGAGATTCTCCAGACCACTCACGTCGAGACGGCGGAACTCGGAGAACTGGCCAAATTGCCGCCCTTTCGGCCTGTCGTAATCAGACTGCTCCGGCTCTTTGACCGGGACGACGTAAGCCTCGAGGAGGTCTCCGCTCTGGTGGAAGCCGATCCTAGTATGGCTTCGGAAATTTTGGCGATTGTGAACTCCCCGCTGTTCGGTGTCCAACAAACGGTTTCCCGTCCAGCCCACGCGATCGCTCTGCTGGGAGTCGAACGGACTAAATCGTTGGCCGCGACCCTGGCCATGCGGAGCCTGATGCAGGGCGGTCCGCGAACACCGATTGTGCGCCGCTTCTGGATACACAGTATCGCCACGGCCACCCTGGCTCGGCACCTTGCCCCTGCCTTCAACCTGGAGCCGGAAGCATCTCACGTGGCCGCCCTGATGCACGATCTGGGCCGCAGCGGACTTCTGGCCGCGCACCAGGAACCGTACAGCCGTTTGGCTTGCGCCGCGCACGAAAACACGGCGGAGATTCTGGCCGCCGAACAAGCGGCGTTTGGCATGACCCATTGCCAGGCCGGAATGTTGCTGGCCAAGGCATGGAACCTGCCCGCCCAGTTCCAGGAGGTGGCCGGCCACCACCACGATGCCGGTTCCGGCGAACCCCTGGTAGCGGTGGTGCAACTTTGCTGCCGTCTGGCCGACGATTTCATGTACCAGGCCATTCATCGGGGCGACATGGCTAAACCAGCGGCGACCATCGCGCAGTACGCGCCCGATCGTCTTCACAGTCGTCTGACAGGTGAGTTGGACGCAGTGGGCGCCGCCATCGAAACCGCCATCGGCACTCTCGATTTTTGAGAGATTGCCCCTATTGCGCGGAGGAGTTTGCCGCCAGCCGTAGCGAGGAGACTCATCGGAATAGTTGATAATTCTTACTAAGCCGGTCATTTCAGAAGGACGCTAACGTACGGGTCGCTCCCTTACGGTCCCTTACGGTCGCGGCTCGGCAACAAGTCCCGTGGAATCATCGCCGCGTTTTCCGAGCCGCGCGCGCTAGCAAGCGGTCTTCAGCGTTTGACGTGAGTTACCGCCTTCTAACTGTGATCGTTATACCGCTGGACCAAGAGGGCGGAACAATTGAGAAATCCGGGCGAGAAGCCAAACGTCTCATTAAGGCCGGAACCTTATTTGCGTGCCCTTCAGGCCAGTTTGTCTGCGGCAGCATGTCGTCGATCACTTAAAAGCCGCCCAGCTTCACGACCGCGAGCGCATCCTCGCGGGCTTCGTATTTTCCAGGTATAGCGTCGGCGAAGACCAGATCGAAGCAGCGCGACGCTGCTGTTTGCGAGAGCGCACGTTCGCCCAGAGCAGGCGATAGCGCAGGCGAATGAGAAGGCCGATGAGGCGGAAATCCATGAGGACGATTGGGTGACGAGGCGGTTGGGCGCGGCGTGCAGGCGATTCGTGGCCCGTTGCCATCCCCGCTTCCTGCTATCCTGGACTCGTGGAAAAGAGCGCCCGCCAAGACTCGTCGCTGCCCTTGCATCCGCTGGAGTCCCTTTCTTTTGAGGAGCTAGCTGCCCAACAGGGCATCTCGCCCGTAGAGGACTTCGAAGCGTTGATCGGCGGGCCGTCGCCCGAGGACGAGTCTGTGGAAGAGTTCTCCGCAATGTTGCGCGCGTGGCGTCGCGATGGCATCGGCACGCGCGATACGCAATGAACGCCGCCATTGTCGATACCGACGTGGTGTCGATGATCTTCAAGGGTGATACGCGGGCATTCTCTTTTCGCAAACACATCGCGGGCCGCCTGCTCGGGATCTCATTCATGACGCTCGCGGAACTCGAGCGCTGGCCGCTTGAGCGCGGATGGGGACCAGCGCGAAAACTCGACCTGGCACGGCACCTGGCACGCTACACGGTTTTGCCCGTGAGCCGCGAACTGTGTCTCAAGTGGGCCGAAGTCTCATTCGATGCAAAGAGACAAGGACACCCGATTCAAACTGCCGATGCCTGGATGGCGGCCAGCGCCCTCCATTATCAAGTCCCCTTGATTACCAACAATCGCGACGACTATTCGATGGTCCGCGGTCTGGCTCTGCTCTCGGCGTAGATTGCGTCGATTCCCTCTTGACGCCCGCCCGCCGGCGGCGTTAATATATCCGTAACGGATGTATTGATGAACAAGCCTCAATCGCCTCAAGATCTGCTTCCTCTCACGCCGCCGGTCTTCCACATCCTGCTGGCGCTGGCGGACGACGAGCGTCACGGGTACGGCATCATGCAGGACGTCGCGCAGCAGACCAACGACGCGCTGCAACTCGGCCCCGGCACACTCTACGGGTGCCTCAAGCGCATGCTATCCGCCGGGATGGTGGAAGAGTCCGACGTGCGGCCCGACCCCGAGATGGACGATGAACGCCGCCGCTATTACCGCATGACGCCGCTCGGCCGGCGGGTGGTGCGCGCCGAGGCGCAGCGCCTGGCCGATGCCGTTACCGCGGCCAAAGCGCGCCGCCTTTTTGACCGGCCCAAAGCCGGCGTCCCAGGAGGAGCCTGATGCCGCAATCCGCCATGATGCGTTGGTTTTGCCGGGTCTACGTGGTGATGGATTCATGGGTAGGAGCGTTCGGCGGCTCGAAGGTGGGGCAGGCGGTGCTCGCCTGCCAGTCCGCCCGCGTTGAACCAAGCCCGCCGCCCAAACAGGAAAGCGGGCAGGTGAGCACCGCCTGCCCCACCTACTACTCGAAATTGCGGGCCAGCCTCAGGAGTTCGGAGTCTAATCTCTGTGATCTCCAATACCTCTGTGTCTGTCCCGATAAAACCGAGGCGGCCCCCAAGACTCTCGTCAGCCCTTTTTGGTTTTTCTCTGTGTCTCCGTGTCTCCGTGGTGAAATCCCCTTCCCATGCGCGTTAAACTAGCCAATCTCATTTCCACCTGGTTCGGCTGCGGGTACTCGCCTAAGGCCCCCGGCACGGCCGGCTCGCTGGCAGCCCTCGCCATCGGCATCGCCTTGCACGAATTCGCCGGCTTTAACCAGTGGCAATTCGCGATTCTCGCTGCCGTAACCCTGATTCCGGCAGTTTGGGCCGCCGGAGTCACAGCCGTCTCCAGCGGCCTCAAAGATCCCCAATTCGTCGTCATCGACGAGGTAATCGGCCTGTGGATCGCCATGGCCGGCGCCCGGGCATACAACTGGAAGAGCTATCTGGCGGCCCTGGCGCTGTTCCGCCTGTTCGATATCTGGAAGCCGCCGCCGGTGCGCCAACTGGAGGCCCTGCCCGGCGGATGGGGCATCAACCTGGACGATGTGATGGCGGGCGTTTATGCCGCACTTGTGTTATTTGTAGCAGGACGCTTTAATCTATATTAGATGCCTCTCCGGAAATTGCCCGACACCAAGCCGCACATTGCGCAGGTAACACCCCCCGCGGCCATCGCCGGCGGCGAATTGCAAATTCGCGGAAAGGGCTTCGCCCGCGCTGAGCGGCCCCTCGTCACCATCGGCGAAGTCGGCGCCCCCCTTGTGATCAGCTCGGATTCCTTCGTCGTCGCGCGCGTCCCCGAAGGCGCATCGGCGGGCGATCTGGTGGTCCGGAGCGCCGGGCAAACCAGCGAGTCCTGGGCCTGCGATATCGGCGTGCTGATTGCCGAAAACCTGCACCCGGTCTCCAACCCGGCGGTGGACAGCTTCGGCAACGTCTACACCACCTTCAGCGGATCGCGCGGCCAGAAGGTGCCGGTGGCGGTTTACAAGATCGACCTGAACCTTGCCATGAAACCGTTCATCGCCGAAATGATGAACGCCACCGCCCTGGCATTCGACGAACAGGGCATACTCTATATCAGCAGCCGCTACGACGGGTTTGTGTACCAGGTAACGCCGGCCGGCAATATGTCGGTGTACGTCGAAGGCATGGGCGTGGCCTGTGGGATCGCCTTCGACGGCCAGCGCAATCTGTACGTGGGCGACCGCAGCGGAACCATTTTCAAGATCGGCCCGGACCGTCAGATTTTCGTCTTCGCCACTCTGGAACCCTCCATGGCGGCCTATCACCTGGCCTTCGGACCGGATGGCTACCTCTACGTCACCGGGCCTACGACGTCGAGCTTCGATTGCGTCCACCGCATCTCCGATCACGGGGAAGTAGAGGTCTTCTACCGCGGCCTGGGCCGGCCGCAGGGTATGGCGTTCGACGGGGACGGGAACCTGTACGTGGCCGCTTCCCTCAGCGGCCGGCGGGGTGTGATCCGCATCGGCCAGGACCGGCAGGCCGAACTGTTCCTTTCCGGCCCGGGCATCGTGGGGCTGGCATTCACTCCGTCGCGCGCCATGATCGTGGCCACCACCAACGCCCTCTATCGCGTGGACGTCGGGATCAAAGGCAGGCCGCTGTTCTAATGGACGCCCTAATGGACGCCGAAATCATCGCAGTCGGCTCGGAGATGCTCACCGCCGAGCGCCTGGACACCAACTCGCTCTATCTCACCGGCGAGTTGAACTCGCTGGGCGTGGAAGTGGTGACCAAGTGCGTGATCGGCGACGATCGCGACCGCCTGGCGGACGCCGTGGGACGCGCGCTGGGACGCTCCGGCATCGTCATCCTTTCCGGCGGCCTGGGCCCCACCGAGGACGACCTGACGCGCGAAGCGGTGGCGCAGGCACTGGGGCGCGGACTCGTGTTCCACGCCGAAATCGCCGAAGCGCTGGAGCGGCGCTTTGCCGCAATGAAGCGCAAGATGCAAGAGATCAACAAGCGCCAGGCATTCGTCATCGAAGGCGCCGAGGTGCTGCCCAACGACCGCGGCACCGCGCCGGGCCAATGGGTGGCGGCGAACGGCGCGGTGGCCATGCTGCTGCCCGGCCCGCCGCACGAACTGAAAGCCATGTTCGAGCAGCAGTGCCTGCCGCGGCTCGCCGGCCTGGTGCCGAAGCAGGCTATCCGCACGGCCTTTCTGCGCATCACCGGCATGACGGAATCGGATCTGGACGCGCTGATTTCGCCGGTCTACAAGAAGTACCGGAACCCCGCGACCACCATTCTGGCGGCCAGCGGCGACCTGCAGGTCCACCTGCGCGCCCGTTGCGACACCGAAGCCGAGGCGGACGCGTTGCTGGCGGAAGTGGCCCGGCCGATCGAAGAACTGCTGGGCGAACGGCTCTACTCGCGCACCGGCGATCCGCTGGAAGTGGTGGTGGGCGGCCTCTTGCGCGCGCGCCATGCCACGGTGGCGGTGGCCGAAAGCTGTACCGGCGGCATGTTGGGCGCGCGCATTACTTCCACGCCCGGCAGTTCGGACTACTTCAGCGGCGGATTCATCACATACAGCAACTTGCTGAAGAGCCAGTTGCTGGGGGTGAGTACGGAGACGCTGGAGCGCTACGGCGCGGTCAGCAGCCAGACCGCCGAGGCTATGGCGGCGGGCGCCAGGGAGCGGACGGGGGCGACTTACGCCATCTCGATCACCGGAGTGGCGGGGCCGGATGGCGGGTCGGAAGAGAAGCCCGTCGGTTTAGTGTACATCGGCATCGCCGGCCCCGAGGGCACGGTGGCGGTCAACCGGCGGTTTCTGGGCGACCGCCAGCGCATCCGCGTGTTTACGGTGCAGATGGCGCTGGACCTGCTGCGCAGGAGGCTGCAGGGGCTGGGCTAGCGCTCTGGGGTAGCAGACGAAGCAAAAAAGCAGCAAAATCAGGGCGTCTCTCATATTGCAGATCGAAATCAGTATATTGCAATCTGCAATTGCTGTCAAGGGCTATTTCGGGGACAGGCTACATAACCTCGAAATACAAGCCGGGCAAGCGGGATGGAGGGCGGATTCTTACTTGCCGCCCAACTTGGACAGCATGTCCTGAATTTCCTGCTGTTCCTCTCGTGCCGGACTACGTTTCAGGGCTTCCCGCAGTTCCCCGACAGCCAGCGCTACGTCGCCTTTTTGCGAGTATGCCTTTGCAAGATGGAAGTGATAGGTGGAGTCTGTGGGCACGCGGCTCACCAGATCCTTAAAAACCGGGATGGCTTGTTCCGCGAGACCCTTCTTCAGCAGGATCCAGCCGAGGGTGTCGGAGATTTCGGGCATATTAGGCTGTAGCCCCTTGGCTTTCTGAGCGTAATTGAGCGCCACGTCCAGATCGGCATTGCTCTCCGCCATCACGAACGCCAGATTGTTCAGTACCTGGGGGTTGTTGGGGTTCACCTTGAGGCACGCTTCGTAGGCTTGCCGGGCCTCGGCTTTGCGTCCGGCCATGTCCATCACCAGTCCCAGATCGCCCAGGACGACTTCGCTCTCGGGCAGGATCTCGCGCGCCCTCTGGAGGTTGAGGATGGAGTTTTCCCGGTCGCCCTTAAGCCGGTAGGTGAGGGCAATCTGCACGTACAACTCGGCGCGGGCTTTGGATTTCTTGTCCAGGCCGCTGAGCACCTTTTGGTAGTAGCTCAACGACTCATCGTATTTGCCTTCCCTTTGCGCCGTGGCGCCCAACAGGAGAGGGATATCCAGCCGGTTGGGCGACTTCCGGGCCTCGTTCTGCAGCGTGGTCATGGCCTTGTCGGGCTGGCCTTGTTGAATCTGCGCATCCACCACACCCATGAGGCTCTTTCCATCCGCGGGGTTTAGCTCATAGGCGCGCTGGAAGGCCGCCTCGGCGTCCTTCGGCTTGGCCTGGGTGAGGGCGGAAATGCCGGCCTGGTAGTAGACATTCGGCGAACTGGGATTGCTTTTCAGCATGCCTGCCAGCACGGCATCCGATTCCGCGAACTTCTTCTGTCCGAGGTAGGCCTGCGATTCAATCGCTTTGGCATTGATGTTGCCCGGATCGCGCCTCAGTATTTCCTGGACGGAGTCCAGAGCAGCCTGGTATTCGCCATGCATGACCTGCAATTGAGCCAGCCCAAGACGCGGATTCAGCATATCCTGCCGCAGGGATATGGCTCTCTCGAACTGCTGGCGGGCCGCTTCCTGCGAATCGGGCCGGCCGCTGGCCAAATAAGCGCGGCCCAGTTCATAACGCGCCACGGCATTGTCCGGAGAACCGGTCACTACGGCCTGCAATTGCGCCAGAGCGTTGTTGACATCGCCCCGATCCAGCAGGAAAGTCGCCGCCAGGCTCTTGGCGTCCACATCTTTCGGGTTTTCCTTCAGGATCTGGTTGTTCATCTCGGCAGCTTCGGCGCGTTTGCCCTGGTTCAGCAGCACCTGGATGATATCGTGCTGGTAGGTAAATTTGCGCTTGGCATCCTTTATAATGCCTTCGCGGTATTCGCGCAACGCCGAGTCGCTATCGCCGATACGCAGGTAAAAGTCGCCTATTATCTGGTTGACGGCCTCAATGTCCTTGCTGTGCGCCTTGATCTGCGCCAGCACATTCAACATGTCGTCGCGCCGGCCCATTGCGCCGTAGTGATAGGCCAGTCTCTGCAGGTAATCGGGGCTCTTGGGGTTGTTCTGAATGGCTTCTTTCAGCAGTTGCTCGGCTTCCGCCGTCTTCTGTTCGATCATATAGAGACGGTAGAGGGTCATGTACCCCGCGTAGGAAGTCTTGTCTTTGTCGATCGCCTTGCGGAAATACGGCTCGGCTTCCGCGTACTTCGTTTGTTGCTGCAAAATCAGGCCAATCTGCATGGCAACACCGGCATCGCCCGGTTTGATGGCGTCGGCATGACGATAGTTCTCCATCGCGGTGTTCAAGTACTTGTCGATGGCAGCGTGATCGGATGCCATGGTTTGCCGGGCCTCGGCGTAGTTGAGGTCGGCGGTCAGCCGGAATCCGTCCCAGGAATTGGGATCCCTCATAAACAGTTGCTCGCAATAGCTGTTCACGTCGTTCAGAACCGATTTGTCCTGCGAGGCGAGGAAGATCAGATCGAGCTCGGCGAGTTGGACCATGGAGTCTTTGTATTCTTCCTGGTACGCCTGGTTATCCTTCAGCAACTCCACCGCCCGGCGATATTCCCGAATGGCCAGCGCCACCTGGGCCGGCTTGGACCTCATGTAAACCGCGGCAAGCTTGTAGTGCGCCGGGCCGAACTTGGGGTCGAGCTTGACGGCGTTCTGATACTGAATCGCCGCTTGTCTGAAAAGGCCGCGCTGCATGTACTTGTTGCCGCTGTCCAGGTATTGTTTCTTGGCGACATTGGGATCGCGCCGGCATGAGACCAGGGTCAGGGCAGTCAATAGAATGATGGACACTCGACGAAAAGATGGCATTGCTACCTCACACGAGACCGATTCTCTTACACCTTAAGCTACCGAGGGGCCGCAGCGCCAGCCCCGGGACTACCAGATACGATGATCCCATAAAACCTAGTACTATCAGGACCATTGGCGGCGTTTGCATGGTAACCGGCCCGGCTCAATTCCCGCCCGTTATGGAACTCGTCGGGGAACGGCCTGCGGACATGTGGAAAACTAACTATAACGCATTGCGGCGGCGAATTCCCGAAACGCCCCGCTTGGGGTTCGGTAGCGGGCCGCGGCGGTAGCTGTGGGGCGGGCTTCAGCCGCTTCAGCCCGCTCTCCCGGCGATTGAATCCTTATTCCTCAGCCTGTCATCGAAACGTGTAGGCGACGCCGAACAGGGGAGTGAACTGTTCCGCGATTCCGCGGGCGGTGTTATGCGGAGCGGGGACGATCTGCTGCCGGGGAAAAGTAGTCAAATAGTCTCGAAACTCCGCGCGCCATTCCATGTGCGGCATCAAGCGGAACTTCACGCCGCCGCCCGCGCTGAAAACCACCTTCCAGACATCATTGGTGGTGAGGCTGGCGATTTGTGGAATCGGTTGGGGAAACGGCTCCGGGCCGGCGATGACGTATTCCTTCCCGCCGGCGCCTCCCTCCAGAAAAGGCCGCCAACGACGCTCGCGCGGTTTGAAGTGAAACAGCAGGTTGCAGGTCAGCGCGTCGGAATTCCCCTGGATATCGGCCCGTACGCTGGCGGTCTGGAGGAACGGGTGGCCGTCGTGATAAAGGTATTGGAACTCCGCCGAGACGTATTTGGAGAACGCGTCGCCGAGGACGATGCCGGCGGCGAAACGGTTGCGAATTCCCGCCTGGGCGGTTCCCACGGACGAATAAATGCTGCCGTCGCGGTACAGACCGTACCCCATATCGGCACCGATTTCGTACTGCTGGGCGCAGGCGGCCGAGGCTACGAAAAGGATGGCGGCGAAGTACCTCACTTCTTAATA
>Ga0182013_10004976_pt1 | contig 15720 bp, 6 predicted proteins | sample 612S2MmetaG_FD_120487 | JGI IMG/M metagenome (GOLD analysis project Ga0182013, IMG submission 120487) | Permafrost microbial communities from Stordalen Mire, Sweden - 612S2M metaG | ecosystem: Environmental > Terrestrial > Soil > Wetlands > Permafrost | place: Sweden: Stordalen | collected...
CAGCTTCCGGACGATCTGCTCCGGCGTATGCCTGCGTCGCGACATGAGATAGCTCCTTCGACCCATTCAACAGGGCCATCGAAGCTCTCACAACACCCGGACCGATCCCAGGGGGTCCCGCCACGGCCCCTCGGTGGGCCGCTGCCCCGCGCGTCGCTGCGACCGCTAGACCAGTAGTGGCAGCCCTGCCACTACTGCCGGAAACCGCCGGAAACTGACGCACTTATCGGCGTCGGGCGAGAAGTGGCGGAGCGGGCGAAACCTCACTATCCATGCGAGATTCCGCCCCTCGGCCGGTGCCGCCCGTAACGCTTTGCAAGCAGGAGGTCACCGGTTCGATCCCGGTTGGCTCCATACGAAGAGAGACCTGCAGAACGGCACCCGAATACCGCCGCTGAGTTTCGCACCGTGCGCAGACACGGCGTCCAAGGCCGAAGACGGCGCGGACGTGCCGTGAGTTGCGAGTTCAAGCCCGATCACCTTTGTCCATCGGCGCCCCCCGCGGCGCAGTCGCGCGATGGAGTCGGCAAGCGGGATAATCATCGTGCGAGGGCGGAGCCGAAAAGCTTGGGGTCTGGTGCTCCTGATTCGCGTGTCAGCCGGTCTTAGCCCATGCCCTTGAGGCTTAGTTCGATCTGGGTCTTGATCTTCGAGTAGGGGTTGTTGTAGCCGCCCTGAAAGAAGATCCGCCCGCCTTTGGTGACGTTGTCGAAGATCGTCAGGGCGGGGTTGAAGAAGCCGGCTGTCACGTCGCCGGTCGGGGCGAAGATTGCGAGCTGCTCGCCACCCGGGATGACGTCGGCTAGCTGCTTCGCCTTCTTCTGGAACATGATCTCGCCATTCAGGATCCACGACGGCGTCTCGCCGTGCTCGATCCCGAGGATGTCCGACAGGTGTATGTAGGCGGCGACCCTTTCGGCGACGTCCATTATCGATCCGTCGGATCTCAGCAGCGCCATAAGGTCGACGTCCTGGGTGATCGGGACGAGCCTGGTGAGCGGGTTCACCCCGGGCTTGTTGCCGACCAGAACCTCCTGGTAGGTGCGCTTGCCCGTCCCCGCGACGGGACTCGGCTGGTTCTTGAGCTCGAAGCGGCGAACCTGCTTTTTGTTGGCTCCGGGGGCGCCGTTCCCGGAGCCGTCGAAGCTCCAGTCGATCGACTTGCTCTTCTCGGCGTCTTCGAGGACGTGGCGTATCTTCGGGTCGACCCACTCATCCTGACGGAGCTTCAGCCGCTCCAGCACGATCTTCCTGGTGTCGGCGTTGGCTCCCTTTTTCGCCAGCTGGGCCAGGACCTCGGACTCGGACAGCGGCTCGGCCCACACTACCTCGTTGATGTTCGAGGGCCGGTAGCCGAGGAACTCGACGTCGTAGGAGTTGACGGCCTTGAGTTTGATGATTTCGTTCTTGCCGACCGCGAGGCCCTTCTTGATCAGTTCCGCCGCGCGGGCGCCGCGGCTGCGCACCGCGATAATGATCTTGCTGCGCTGGCAGTAGTTGCGCAGCTCGGTTATCTGCTTGCTCGTCAGCCCGAAGCTGTTCTTCAGCGCCGCGGCACCGTCCAGCAGAAGATTGGTTCCCGCGTCGATCCCCTTCAGGGTCTTGCCGAGTGTCGCGGTGGCCTTCGCATCGCGGATCGAGTCCGCCAGGACGATCGCATTCGCCATCCCGCCGGATGCGGACCTGGCCGCGGCCTTGCCGGCGTACTTCATCCCGATCGTGATCTTCTGGAAGGCGATATCGCTCAGCAGCGCGTCCGCCGCGCTCGTCAGCCCCGTCGCGAGCGTCCCTCCCGCCAACGCCCCGACCTTGTTGTAATCGCCGGTCTTCACGGCTTCTTCGAAGCTGCCCAGAACCTTTCCCGCAGCCCCGGCGACGACGTTGTAGTCGGCCTTCAGGTGGCTGGCTTCGAAGTCGGCGACGATCTGGTTCGCGAATTCGCCGCGTTCGTCCGCGGTCATCGATTCGCCCGCCACCGCGAGCATGTAGACCATCCCGACGAAGTAGGAGGCATCGGCCACGGCGTGGCCGCCTCCGACTGCGAAGGCCGCGATCCCTTTCCCGATGCCGTAGGCGCCCGTGATCGGGTGAAGAAGCAGGTTTCCGGCGGCGGAGAGCTCGTTTACAGACCACTGCCCGACGCCCTTCACAGCTGCGTCGCTGAAGTTGTCGAGGACCGTTTCGATCGTCGCTTCCGGGAGCGCCGGTTCGCCGGCTTCGGTGCCGATCGCGAAGTCCGAGGAGCCCGCGCTCGCACCGATCTGGCTCGGGGTCAGCGACGTCGAGCTCCCATCCGCTGCCAGCACGACGCCGGTCGGTTCGTAGGTGACCTTCCCGAGCGTTTCCGGTTCCACGGCCGTGTAGACATGGCCCGTCAGGTCAACCGTTTCCCCCGGTCCGATCTTGCCCTGGAACGGCAGGTGGACACCGTCGGGCCGGATCGTGCTCGTGTCGCTGACGAGCTCCCCGCCGCCGGCGTTGCCTTCATGCTCGGCCTCGAGGGGGTCCACTTCGATAGTCCGGGTGAGACTGCGGTTGGTCACCGTCCCGCTGATTTCGGTGTCCAGGCCCGCCCGGATCAGGCCGGGGTTGACCCGGTGCAGCGACAGCCACAGCAGTGCTGTGGGCAGCACCGTCAACGTCCCGATACCCTGGCTGACGTTCGTCCCTGTGGACACCGAGTCGGAGGAGAGGATCTGCGGGGAGAAGTCGAATTCGCCGTTCCCGGCGGCGCGGACGGTGTATTCGAGTTTCGCTTCGGCTCCCGGAGCCAGCGAGCCGATCGTCCCGTCCGGCAAAGTTCCGGTGACGCCGACCGGCAGCGCCTGGAGGGCGTGGCTCGCCGAGTGGTAGGAGAGCGCGGGGACCCCGTTCAGTGAGACGTTTTCCTGCGTGACCCCGCTGGTGTTCTTGATCCTCACCCGTGCCGTGACTTCCTTTGGGATCTCGCCTTTGTCTTCGTCGGCAAGCCGGATGGTGTTCGGCAGCGGTGGTTGCCCCGGCTGGTTGAGTTCGAGCGCCGGCCCGTTTGCCGAACTGAGCCAGCTCACGGTCACTTCGAGCGGCTGCCCGAGCGAGGCGACCGTGGAGGCACTGGTACTTACGGGTTTGCCTTCGAAGGCTCCCGTAACTTCGACGGCGGCCTGGACGTGCCCGGTCCCGGCGATCGTGTAGGTGTCCGTGTACTGGATGCTTTCGCCTGCGGCGATGCTCCTGCCATCGATCGACGACGGCGAGGGGCCACTGACGAAGCTCAGTGCCGAGGATGGCGTGATCGTCAGCGACGGGTCAGCCGCGAGCGATGAGACAGACGCCGTATTCGACCCCGGGGCCGTCACCGTGACGGTCGCTTCGACCGTCGAGCCGACTGCCGTCGCCTTTCCGGTCAGCGGAGCGCCGCCCTTCCCGGTCAGGCTTACCGATGCGCTCAGCCCCTGAGGCTGTGTCACCGCGAGGCCACCCCAGAAGAACCCGGTTTTTGTAACGAACTGTTCTTCGATGTTGATGCCCGAGAGGTTGGCGCGGGCGATCGAAAAGATGTTGCCGGGTTCGGCCAGCTCCCAGTAGATGTGTTCTTCGTCGGCCGCGATGAAGCCGGTGGACCCCGAGCGTTCGGGGATCTTGATCCAGTCGTTGCTCTGTTCGGTCCCGTTGATGTTGGCGCGCCCGATGTAGCCGCCGTAGGGGTCCCCGGTGCTGGCCCAGTAGATGTGCCCGCTGTTCGCGGCCAGTCCTCCGACCCCATTGAAGCCGACAGTCAGAAAGGACTTTTCAACATCCGAGCCGTCCAGGTTTGCCCGAGCGATGTGGGTCGTGCTCCGCCAGTAGATGTGCCCGCCCTCGATGGCCAGCCCGCGTACGTAGCCCGTGTCGGGGATGAATTCCGGGATCACTTCCGACCCGTCGAGCTTTGCGCGGCTGACACCGATCGTTCTGGCTTCGCCTTTGCCGCGGTATTCGGTCGTCCAGTAAAGGTATTCGCCGGATACGGCGATGTCCTGAGGGATTTCCCCTTCCCATTCGTGTTTTTCGTTCTGGTGGTTGTTCAGCTTGATGAATTCGAGATCCGGGACGCCGCCGCCGACCGGCACGCGGGCGATGCCCGAGAAGACCGGCTCGTAGATGTAGTCGCGCCCGACTGCGATGCCGCCGGCGTCCAGGGGGTCGCGGACCCGGAACTCTTCAGGCGTCGCGTTGACGAATTCAGTTTCTCCGGCACCGCCCTGCGGGCCCGCATGGCCGATGAAGTACTGGTTCCAGATCGCTTTTTCGTATTCGACTGTTTTTTCGGAGTTGCAGCAGTTCAGCCAGTAGACGTCGGCGCTGGCGCTCGCCCCGCATGTGACCATCACCGCGAGCACGGCGAGCGAGACGATGAGCAGCAACACCCGCGCACGGCGCATGCTCACGGCACCCGACGTGCCAGCCCGGTCTGGCAGCGCGAGGGTCGCGGACGCCATGGTCATCTGGTCCACCCGCCTCTCTACCCGGCCGCTGCAACGGCACGCGACCAAGCCCAGTCAACGAACAATGTCAACGACCCGCGGAGACTACCAAGCCCCACAAACTCGAGCGAGCCATCCCAGGCCCCGAAGGCCTCTCCTAAGTTGACTACGACTCGGTACGCGCACAGGTTAGATGCACGCCCAGCAATTGCTGTGCCGCAGCTGTGTCCGCAGCCCGCGGGCCGAGATCCTCTCGGTCAAGGGCGCCAGCTACCGCCTGAAGAACCACGACCTCGGCGCTCGGCCCGCCACACCACCCACCAGCTGATCCCGCCCGAGCCGCACCGGCGGCCACTCGCTCCACCTCGCCTACAGCTCGGCTACGCGAGCAGCCGCCACGGAGGGGGGTCGATTCGCAACCGGCGCCACGGGGTCAAGTGTCAAACGGCCTTGACACCCTTGGCTCACAGGCTATCTCCGCAAATCGCTGCAAGACTGCCTGTTCAGGGCGTTTAGCTTTGCCGTTTTGCAAGCAGGAGGTCACCGGTTCGAACCCGGTTGGCTCCATTCCCGTGCGACCGAAGTGAACCGCGTCCAACCGCGGACCGAACTGTCGCTCGCGGCAGGAAAGGAGCCCGGTTCGATACCGCCGAAGCTACGCTCGCGTCTCGTCCCAGTCGGTCGCCTGGTCGAGGAGCGTGTGGGCTGCCGCTCGGCCCCAGCGAGCAGGCTTCTAGTGGCGCTCGGGAGGACGGCTCCGCCAGCAGTCTTGCTTGCCGCCCAACGCCCGCGACTTCGCCCCACTAGCCTCCAATGGAGAGCCGGGAGACGCAAGCGGCATCGTTTGCCGGCGACCCGGACGACCATGGCTGTGCAGCAGAGCTCAATGCTAGAGGCGAGGTGGCATGCGGTGCCCGATCAAGGACACAAGCGGATCGCGACGTTTATCGAGCCCTTCCGGGTGGATCCCGGCTCGAAGGTGGCGCTCGAGCGGGACTTTGACCCCGCCTTCAAGGCCGGGATCAAGAAGAAGAAGCACGGGGCCAAGCTGCTCCGCGAGGGCGTGGAGCTCCTCACGCACTACCAGGCTCGCCTGGCAGCCCAAGACACCCACGCTGTCCTCGTCGTGATCCAAGCGCTGGATGCAGCCGGCAAGGACGGCACGATCCGTCACGTAATGAGCGGCGTCAACCCACAGGGCGTGGCTGTCCATAGCTTCAAGGTGCCCTCGGTGGAGGATCTGGGCCACGACTTCCTCTGGCGCTACCAGCAGCGTCTGCCTGGGCGCGGGGCGATAGGGATCTTCAACCGATCACACTATGAGGAGGTACTTGTCGTCCGCGTTCACCCGGAGAACCTTGACCGCCAGCGGATGCCCCCGGAGGCCAAGCGCAACGGCGTCTGGGAGCGTCGCTACCGCGAGATCAACGACTGGGAGCAGTACCTCGTCGATAATGGCGTGCGCATCGTCAAGCTGTTTCTCAACATCTCCAAGGAGGAGCAGCGCGTCCGGTTCCTGAGGCGCTGCGATCTTCCCGAGCACAACTGGAAGTTCTCGGCGGGCGACATACGCGAGCGTGCCTACTGGGACGACTACCAGGAGGCATTCTCGGAGATGCTCTCCCGCACCAGCACCCCTTGGGCACCGTGGCACGTGATCCCGGCCGATCGCAAGTGGCTAGCGCGGATCGCCGCCGCCAACGTGATCGTAAACACGCTGATGGAGATCGACCCGCAGTTCCCGACGGTCGACGCGGAGTCACGCAGTCAGCTGGCTGACGCCAAGGCGGACCTAGAAGCGGAGGCCCCCGACGGGGCGGCCCCCGACCCGATCGCGGACCGACTCGCCCGAGCCCCCCACGGAGCTCAGGATCAGCCCTGACGGGGCCCGTTGGAGGCCTCCCGGGCCGTTCTGGATCCGACCCCTCACGCGCAGGTGCGGGGCTGATGGTCGCGGCCTGGACCGATGATGCTTGCTGGGAGGGTGATCTGCGTGGGCGGATTGCAAGCCAAAGGACTTGCTCGTCTGGTCCTCCCCGCCGGTTGGTGCTGCTGATCGGCTCAGATCGGGCCATCGGTTGCGCGGTTCGCCGGGATTGGCCGTTCGGTGGCGGTGTGGGAGGCTCTGTCTACGTTGAGTCAGGCCGAGCCACTAAATGCGATTGCACCCGGTTCAGATTCCGAGGTGCCGGTCGACGGCTCGGGCGGCCTGAGCTCCGTGGAGGCGGCGGGTCTGCTCGAGCGGCTCGGGCCGAATGAGATTCCGGAGGAGCACCGGAGCCTGTTGTTGGAGATCGGCTTGCGTTTTTGGGGGCCGATTCCGTGGATGATCGAGGCGGCGGTGGTGCTGACCGCGGTGATGGCGCGGTGGGCGGACTTCGCGGTCATCGCTGTGCTGCTGGTAATGAACGGGGTGGTCGGTTTCTGGGAGGAGCACCAGGCGGGTAACGCGATCGACGCCTTGAGGGAGCAGCTTGCGGTCAAGGCGCGCGTGCGTCGCGATGGGAGTTGGCAGACGCTGGAGGCGCGTGTGCTCGTGCCCGGCGATCTCATTCATGTGGAGCTGGGCCAGATCGTCCCGGCCGACGGCCGCGTCGTCTCCGGTGCGTGCGAGGTCGATGAGTCGGCGCTGACGGGCGAGTCGCTGCCGGCGGACAAGCAGCCCGGTGATGAGCTGCACTCCGGGTCGGTGCTAGCGCGCGGCGAGGCGAGCGCGCTGGTCACCGAGACCGGGCCGCGAACACTGTTCGGTCAGACGGCGAGGCTCGCGGGTGCGGAGCCGCCGCCGAGTCACTTCCAGCAGGCGGTGCTCACGATCGGCCGCTATCTGATCGTGCTAGCGCTCGCGCTGGTGTCGGTGATCATCGCTGTCTCGCTCCTGCGCGGCGATGGGGTGTCGACGACGCTCGAGTTTGCCCTAGTGGTCACAATCGCCTCGGTGCCGGTGGCGCTGCCCGCGGTGCTGTCGGTGACGATGGCGATTGGCGCTCGCACGCTCGCCCAAAGCGAGGCGGTCGTTAGCCACCTGCCCGCGGTTGAGGAGCTCGCTGGCGTGGATGTGCTCTGTGCCGATAAGACCGGGACGATCACCCAGAATGCGCTCACGCTCGCCGAGCCAGCAGTCATCGAGGCGGGCGCGGACGCGCAGGCGGTGAAGATCGCGGCGGCGCTCGCCTCGCGCGGGGAGGGCCACGACCCGATCGACCTCGCGATCCTCGCCGCCGTCCCCGAGCAGGACCTGGACGGTCATGAGACTGTCGAGTTCAAGCCGTTCGATCCCGAGCGCAAGCTCGCTGAAGCGCGCGTCCACGGCCCGGACGGGACGGTCTTCGAGGTTGCCAAGGGCGCGCCGCAGGCGATCGCCAAGCTCACGACAGGTGGGAGCGATGGCAGTGCGATGGACGCGGCTGTCGTGGGGTTCGCGGCGCGCGGCTTCCGCTCGCTCGCCGTCGCGCGTCGGGACGTGGAGAGCAAGGATTGGCGTGTGCTGGGGGTGCTGCCGCTGCACGACCCGCCGCGCGAGGACTCCCGCGCGACGATCGCCGAAGCGGGCGCGCTCGGGCTGGCAGTGAAGATGATCACCGGCGACCGGGTGGAGATCGCCCAGGAGGTCGCACGCGAGGTCGGGCTCGGCGACCAGATCCTCGAGGCGGGCGCGCTCGATGAGAGCGGCCCCGGTCTCGCAGCACGCGTCGAGGCCGCCGATGGCTACGCGCAGGTCGTGCCCGAACAGAAGTACCGGATCGTCGAGGCGCTCCAGAACGCCGGGCACATAGTCGCGATGACCGGCGACGGGGTCAACGACGCTCCCGCGCTGCGCCGCGCCGACGCCGGAGTCGCCGTCGCCGGCGCGACCGACGCCGCGAGGGCTGCCGCTGATGTCGTGCTGCTCGCCCCCGGCCTGTCTGTGATCGTCGAGGCGCTCGGTGTGAGCCGGCAGATCTTCCGTCGCATGAGCAACTACGCGATCTACCGGATCACCGAGACGATCCGCGTCGTCATCTTCGTCACGCTCGCCATCGTCGCGCTCGGCTTCTTCCCGGTGACCGCCGCGATGATCGTGCTGCTTGCACTGCTCAACGACCTCGCGATCCTCACGATCGCCTTCGACCGGGTCAAGGTGTCCGCTCTGCCCGAGCGCTGGGACATGCACGAAGTGATGACGGTCGCCGCGCTGCTCGGACTCGTCGGTGTCGTCGAGAGCTTCTCGCTGCTCCTGGTGGCTGACCTGGTGATCGGCCTCGACCACGAACTGCTGCGCACCTTGATGTACCTGAAGCTCTCGGTCGCCGGCAGCCTCACGCTCTACATAGCCCGCACCCGCGGCCCATTCTGGTCGGTGCGCCCCGCGGGCATCCTGTTCGCGGCCGTCTCCCTCTCCGAGCTGCTCGCCACGATGATCGCCCACTTTGGCGTTCTGATGCAGCCGCTCCCCTGGCGCTACGTCGCGCTCGCCTGGGGCTGGGCGCTCATCTGGTTCCTCGCCCTCGACGCCGCCAAGGTCGCCACCTACCACACAATCGACCGGCACCACGACCAGACCACGGCCAAGGCGGCGGCCTGACTCATCAAGCGCTGGGGGCAGCGGGCGCAGGGGCAGCGTCGGTCGCCGTCAGGACCTCCGTGAAGGTTCGCCCAGTCCTGTGGCGGTACACGATCTCAAACAGGAAGCTCCCCGCCAGCGTCACAGCGAGAGCGATCGCCGATGTCGGCGCAGTGGTGATCATGTGGAAGACGAGGACCACGAATAGGAAGAGGCACGTGAGCGCCGAGGCCATCACCAGCCACGCCTTTGCCCCCGTCTGCTCGCGGATTCTCATGTGGCCGATATTGACCGCCGCGTACACCAGCAGGAACGCGGCGCTCCCCATCGAGGCGACGGCACTCAGCGGAAACAGAAGCACGAACAAGAGCACCAGCCCCGAGGTGATGAAGAGCCCCTCGACATCACGACCCCAGAGCTTGCGGTCAAACGCCGGTGGCAGATCGCCATTCTTGGCGATCTGGTACGCAACGTTCGTGGACCCGAACAAGGTCGCATTCACCGCCGAGGCAGTCGAAAGCAACGCCGCGACGGCTATCAGCCTGAAGCCCGCTTGGCCCAGAGATGGCCGGGCCGCGACCGCCAGGGCGGAATCTCCAAGTCCTTTGAGGACGTTGAGCGGCACGTTGGTCACGACACCGGTAGCGACAAGCACATAGATCACGATCGCGATGGCCACGCTGCCATAGATCGCGCGAGCCAGCTCGCGCTTCGGGTTCGCCATGTTGGCTGCCGCGTTCGTGATCAAACCGAAGCCCTCGTAGCCAACGAACAACACCCCGGCCCCGGTGAAGACCGCGAGAGGACCCGGCCAAGCGGCCGGCGACAGGCGAGCAACCCCGCCTCCCGGCAAGGCGATGAACGCTGCCGCGACGAAGACGATGAGGATCGCAACCTTGATGATGACGATCACGGACTCCGCCCGGCCCATCGTTCGGCTGCCGAGAAAGTTGATCGCCGTGAAGGCGAGAACGACGCCCACCGCCCACACCTTGGACGGGAGGTCAACAAAGGTCACGGCATAAGCAGCGAACCCTGTCGCGTAGAGGGCAATCGTGATTATGTAGCTGAAGTATTGGAAGAGGCTCAGTGAACCTGAAACCACGCCCTCTCCGTAGCCACGAACCAGGAACGTGACGGGACCCCCGACACTCGGAAACGTTCGGCCGAGCGCGACGTAGCTGTAGGCGGCCAGCCCGGCGACGACTCCGCCGATGGCGAAGGAAAGGGGCATGGCCGAGCCCGCAATGCTCGCCACGACCCCGAGGATCGAGAAGATCCCCGCACCGATCATGCCGCCCACCCCGATGCTCAAGGCAGCGAGCAGCCCGATGCTCGCATTGTCTGTGGAGTCTGTCATCGGCTCGCCTCTTCCTGGAGGATCCTTCCTTAGATACGTCCGCCTAACACCTCAACGGCTGATCGACGGTAGGTGGCTCGTGCGCGTCCGCGAGCCTAGCCCGTACAAACAGAGCGCACGCAGCGGGATGGCGCGACGACCAGCCGGGCCGGCATGGATCCGTCGCCCTCGGCGTCCGCGTAAATCACGATAAGCGAGCCGTAGTCCCGCTGGACCGCGCTAGCGCTTCGGCACGCTCGTGGACGTGTCAGCGAGAGCGGTTGACGCTATCGCTCCGGGAGATCGGAGCGTGTCCCCGCGCGGTCGGCTCACGCCCGCTTTCGACCGGGACCGCTAGCGCCGGCATCGGCCGTCGCCGTGCTCACGGCGTACCGACCGCGAGCCACCCGAACGAAACGCGGCGAGAGGCCGGCCACGTTCGAGCTCAAGCACTTCTTGACCGACCCCCACCGCACCGGCTCACCGAGGAGAGCCTCTACGGCGCCATGCACGTCGCGAGCCCGCATCGGCTCTGTCCGCTCCGCAAGGACACGGAGGACCGCCGCCAGCACCCAGTCGTGCCGGCGGTGCCTGGACCCGATCGGCGAAACCGTCTCCTCGGCGACGTCGCAATCGGGGCGATCTCCGGCGCCCGCAGTCTCGACGCTGCCATCCAAGCGCAGTTCCAGCAGGGCGTCCAGGGGGAGCGGAGGGTTGGAATGGTGTCCGGTTAGGTCCATCTCTGCAAGAGCCTGAGAACGGCGCAGCGTCGCATGCGCCCCTCGGGCGTCTGGATGCCTACCGCTTGGCGCGTCGTGGGCCGCCCACGGTGACTTGCTGCGTGTAGGTCCGCGGCGGCCGGCGAGCGGTGCCGTGATGGTGACGGTGCCGGTGCAGGCCGTCAGGCACTCGAGGTGCGGGCCGGCCGCCTTCGCCTCCCGGTTCACCCCCGAGGCCAACGGTTCCCGACAGCAGTTCGACACCGATAGCACTTCGGGCGCGCTCATCGATGGGGAGCGCGCCCATCACCGAGCGACACTCGGGCGGTCAGGCTTTTTTGGCCGGCGGCCCTTTTATCGCCGGAGCCATCTCGATGGCGTGGGTGTACTTGGTCGCGTGCCTGGCGCCCGCCGCCGTGACTTCAACCACCAGTGTCGCCCTGATCGCCTTGAAGCGCTTGACCAGCGCGCGACCGGCCTTGTTGAGCGTGACCTGCAGCGAGGTCGTCCGCTTCGCACGCAGCGAGAAGCGCAGCCGGCCGATCTGGGTCGCCCGAGCCGCGGCAGCATGGCCGGCTGAAGCGATCTTTCCTCTGAGCAGGCGAACGCTCAGCGTAAGCACGCCGTGACATGCCTTGGCACAGGCCAGCGGGATCGTCACCAGCTTGCCGCCCGAGACGGGCGCCGAGTAGGGGAGCTGTACCGGCAGGTTGGGACTGAACTTGCAGTTCGCCGAGCAGGGCTGGTCCGGGCCACCGCCACCGCTGACAGCCGGTTCGCCTCCCCAGCCGCCGGGGTAGCCGCCGCGGCCCGGGCTCCCGACATGTTCCTTCGTGTCCGCGGCCTCTTCAACGGTCTCTCCCGGCCCGAAGATCGCGTAGCTGGGGCCTCCGGCTCCGCCGCCGCCACCGCCGCCGGGGCCGCCGCCGCCACCCGCACCGCCGTTGGAGCCGGCGCCGATGGTGCTCGCGGCGTAGGCGCTTCCTTTGCCGCCGCTACCGCCTGCGCCGCCCGCGCCGCCACTTGCGCCTTCGCCACCGGGGCCGCCGTTGCCGCTCGTCAGTTCGCTGGCGTAGTCCACCACGGCGCTGGAGTGGTCCGCGAGGTACAGGCCGAATGAACCTCCGCCTTCCGAGCCGCCGGCTCCTCCTTCGCCACCCCAGCCGCCTGCGCCGCCCGAGCCGCCGTTGTCACCGGCGCCGTTGGTCAGCCCGTCGAAGTCGCCCGAGCCACCACCGCCGCCACCGCCACCGCCACCGGAGAAGCCTGCGCCTCCCGAGGCTCCGACGCCCTGCTGGTAGAGGTCCGCCGCGGTCGTCTGCAGCGCGCTCTGGCTGGCCCCTTGTGGGCCCTGTTCACCGTGTGTTCCGGCTCCTCCCGGGGTTGTTGCGCTCTTGCCGTTCTCGCCCCAGAAGCTGCTTTCGGCGTTCGCTCCGGGCCCGGCTGCGCCGCCCGATGCCGCCGTGGCGCCGTTGTCGATGGCGGGCGATCCGGCGTCGCCGATCCGTCCCCCACCCGAGGAGCCGTGAAGCCAGCCGCCGTATCCGCCGGCTCCGCCGTCACCGGGCTCGCGCGGACCGCTCGGCGACGCCGGCGCCTGACCGCAGGAGCTGTATTCGCGATAGATCGTCGCGAGGTCGGCCGCGTTGCCGGCCCAGTTCCCGTGCTGGTCGACGCCCGGACAGGTGAGCAGCTGCTCCACTTCGACCCCCTGAAAGCCGGCATGAGCGGCCAGTTCGGCTTCGGACCCGCGAATGTCACCCGGGGTGTAGCCGGGGCCGCCGTTCTGGCCGTTTCCGCCTGGCGCCCCGGCGGCACCGTTGGCGCCGCGGGCGCCCGCAGGCGCGCCTGCGGCCGTGATCCCCACTTCGGAGAACGTGGCCGTGGAGCCCTGGATCATGCGGACACCGTAGGTCGAGCCGCCCGCCTGGGCTTCGCCGCGGAAGCTCACGCGCTGGAAGCTCATGCCGGTATTGGCGTCCAGCAGCAGGCCCTGGGGCGACCCGGTGAATGTCGTCGGTTCGGCCGGGTGGTTGACGGGCTTGAAGGTCCCCTGGCTGAGGTCGCCGTAGACGGAGACGTTCTTGCGACCGCGTTCGAATCGGAGGCCTTCGTAGGTGCCTTCTTCGAACAGGATCTCGACGTTCGGCGTTTCCTGTTCTTCGCGCGGTTCCTCGTGGGCGAGGAGTTCTTCGAGCGCGGCGACGCTGCGGAGCGCTTTCGCCGGACTTTCGCCGCCGATGCCGTCACCTTCTCGCTTGGAGACGTAAAGCACGAGCGTCTTCGGTGGCGTCGGCGGTGGGCCGAGGATGAAGTTGGCGAGGTCGGACTCGTTCGCTTTGACGTGTTCGACCGTGCAGGGGTTCACCGTGCAGGAACCGCCCGCCCAGCTCGCAAACTGGACATTCGCAGCCGAGCTTTCGGCCGTCAGCGTGACCGATTCGCCTTCGTCGACCGTGCAACTGCCAGCCGCGCAGGACGCCGCCGGGCCGGACCCCTGGGCGTGCACTGTGGTCCCTTTCGCTTCGCTCTTTCCTTCGATCGTGAAGCGACGAGCGAAGTGCGCGGTAACCGAACCGCTGGAGGAGCTGATCGTGACTTCGCATTCGCTGCCGTTGACTTTCGTGCAGCCCGTCCATTCGGTCAGGGCGTAGCCCGCTTCGACGCTCGCGCTGAAGATGACCGTGCCAGCGGAACCGGCAGGCACGGTGCAGCTCGCCGCTTGGCATTCAGAGTTTTTGACGATCGAATGGGCGGTGAGCGTCCCGGCGCCCGCCGGCGATGCCGATCCGCTGTAGATCAGGGCCGGTTTGGCGCCGAACTCGAACGAGCCAGAGGAGCATGCGGCTTTTTCGGGTCGGGCGCCGCCACGCTGATCGGTTGCCGGACAGTGTGCTTCAAGGCCGTTTTTCGCCACCGGCGCGCCCGAGCTCGCGATCGCGATCGTTTCGGTGGCGCCGCCGTTGTCGGTGAGCTTCGGCAGCTTTTCAGTTTCTTTTTCGAGCCCGGGATCTTCTGAGATGTCTTTCGACTTTTTCTGTTCGGTGATCCCGCAGCTCGTATCGGTGACGTCGTTGCCTCCCTGGGAACTCGGCGTGGCGCCCTCGCACTGTTTGCCTTCGTTGTAGGCGATGATGCTGTTGGCGAGCGTCGGGGCCACGGCGCCCCCACCTTCCTGGGAGGCGAGGCCGCCGCCACCGCTCGCGGGTGCGCTGTTGCCCGAGATTGTCGAGTTGGTGATCGTGAGGCTCGTGCCGCTGTAGATGCCACCACCCAGCTGTTTGGTGCCGCCCGTGACCGAGTTCTCGGCGATTGTGCTGTTGAGGATCGTGATCAGCTCGTGGTTGCCGGCGTTGAGGTTGTCGCTTGAGATCCCGCCGCCGAGGCCGAGTCCCAGACCGCCCCCACCCGTCACCGTGTTGTGTGCGACGGTGCTGTCTTCGAGTACCAGTTCGCCCGCATCTTCGATCCCGCCGCCGGCGCTGGCGGCGGTGTTGCCGGAGACCGTGACTTCATCGAGGGTCAGCGTCCCGTTCTGTTCGATCGCGATGCCGCCCCCTTCGCCCAGTTCGGGCTCATTCGGGTCGGGTTCGGGGATCCCGCCTTCGCCGTTTCCGCCCGTGATCTTCATCCGCTTGAGCTCGACAAGGCCGCTTGTGTCACCGCTGTGCCCGTCGATGAACACGCGGCTTTTCCCGCCCGCCGTGACCACGACTTCGCTCGCCCGCCCCGCGAGACCTTCGATCACCTCGGGTTCTTTGGAGGAGGATTCGAAGGGATGTTCGAGACGGATCGGGCCCTGGGTCAGCGCATAGGTTCCGGGCTGAAGCTCGATCTTGACGGTTGCGAGGCCGAAGCTTTCTTCTTCGAGATTCTGCGCCTGTTTCACGGCCTGGCGCAGCGCGCACGGGGCTGTGCACGTACTTGATGACGTCGTGTCGGCGATCGACGGGCTGACGATGAGGATCGTGGAGGCGGCGTCAGCGGACGCCGTAAACGGAAGGGCCCCGGCCAGGCCGAGGAGCACCAGCATCGCCACGGTTTGCAAAGCACGCCTGGTCCGTCGCTTCATCGTCCGCCGCCTTTCTTGGGCCACCCATAGCGGCGCTGGACGCCTCGCCGGCGCGATCATACATCGACGACCAGTCACCGATGGAACGCTGCGCTCGTACTCCCTCGTCGACTCATCCATCGCCGCCCGGAAATGACCTCCTGCTGACCACGCAGGAGGTCAGCGGTTCGATCCCGGTTGGCTACCTGAGGAAGCGCCTGCAAGGGTGGCGGTCTTCGCTAGGGCTTGGGAGCATCGAAAACTGCGGGTGCAGCCCAACCGCTGGCCAACGAGGGCCCGCCGAGGCGCATGACGGGAGCTGCTACCCGAGTCCGCCCTTGCGGGCTCGACAGCTGTATCGACGAAACCGCTCCCCTGGTCGAGTGCTCAATCAGAGGGAGGCAGACGCGAGATGGACACGTCGCACGCTTTCAGGGTCTCCCTCTGTTAGCTTGCAAACGTCGTCACCGACGCCTCGGAAACCGTGTCACACCGCCCGCGGAGGTTGTCCCGTAGTTCGTAGAAGTTTGTTGGTGGCGGTCCCTTTCGCCTCGTCCGGTCCCGTTGGGACCTTGGCGAGTGCGAAATCAGTCCATCGAGACGAAGGGAACCGCCATGGAGAC
>Ga0182013_10004979_pt1 | contig 15719 bp, 12 predicted proteins | sample 612S2MmetaG_FD_120487 | JGI IMG/M metagenome (GOLD analysis project Ga0182013, IMG submission 120487) | Permafrost microbial communities from Stordalen Mire, Sweden - 612S2M metaG | ecosystem: Environmental > Terrestrial > Soil > Wetlands > Permafrost | place: Sweden: Stordalen | collected...
ACCGCGCCGCTGACCAGCGGCCCGAAGCCAAGGCCGATGATCGTAACCAACGCAACGATCGAATTGCGCAGCACGTGCCGCAGCACCGCCTGCAGCCGTGACAGGCCCTTGGCGCGCGCCGCCAGCACGTAGTCCTCGGTCAGATTACGCAGCATCTCGCTGCGCAGCACCTGGAAATACACCGCGAATTCCAGCGCGCCGATGGTCGCGGCGGGCAGTGCGACGGAGCGCAGGTTGCCGATCAACCCGGCGCTCAGCGGCTGGAATCCGGTGGACGGAAAGAGCTGCCAATAGACCGCGAAACCGAGGATCAGCAGCAGCCCGAGCAGGAAGCGCGGGGTTGCGATCGCGCTGTAGGCCAGCAGCCCCAGCGCGCGATCGATCCAGCCGTTCGGCCGCATCGCCGCCGCCACGGCGCCCGGCACCGCCAGAATCACGCCGATCGCCTGGCCGAGCAGGATGATCTCCACGGTAACCGGGAAGCGTTGCAGGATGGTCGGCGCGACAGGCTCGGCCTGCACGATCGACCAGCCGAGATTGCCGGTGAGCGCACTGCCCAGCCAGTGCAGATAGCGCAGCCAGATCGGCTGGTTCAGGCCCAGTTGCTCGGTCAAATGCGCCACCGCATCTGCGCTGGCGTCCGGCCCGAGCATGGCGAGCGCCATGTTGCCTGGCAACAGATTCACCAGCAGGAACGCCAGGATCGTCACGCCGAGCAAAACCGGTGCGAGCTGCACGACCCGGCGCAGGATGAAGCCGATCACGCCCGATCCTGAACCATTGCGGCTGCGCGTTTTGGCGCGGCCGCTTCGGTCGCCGGCGCGAGCAACGGGAAATGGCAGGCCGCCGCGTGATCCACTTCGTTCGCCAGCAACGGCGGCTCCTCGGCAGCGCAACGAGCGGTGGCGCGCGGGCAGCGGGTGCGAAAGCGGCATCCGCTCGGCGGTGCCAGGGGCGACGGCAGCTCGCCACTGAGCCGCGCCCAGGCCGGCCGGGCACCCGAACGTCCGTTGCCGATGCGCGGTACGGCGGCAAGCAATGCCGCGGTGTAGGGATGCTGCGGATGCGCATAGACGCGCTCGGCGGGGCCGGTTTCCACCACCTTGCCGAGATACATCACCGCGACGCGGTCGCACAGATGCCGCACCACGCCGAGATCGTGCGAAATGAACAGATAGGCGAGGCCGAGATCGCGCCGCAGCGTCTCGAACAGGTTGAGAAGCTGCGCCTGCACTGAAACGTCGAGGCCGGAGACCACTTCGTCGCAGATCAGCAACTTCGGCGACAGGGTCAGCGCCCGCGCGACGGCGACGCGCTGGCACTGGCCGCCGGACAATTCGCGCGGCCGGCGCGAGGCATAGCGGTCCGCCGGCAGGCCCACGAGATGCAGCACCTCATCGACACGCGCGTCCACCTGCTGGCGGCCGAATCCGCCGGCGGTGCGCATCGGCTCCGCCACCAGTTCGCGCACCCGCCAGGTCGGATCGAGCGATGAGTACGGGTCCTGGAAGACATACTGCATGCCGCGACGAGCCTGCCGCAGCTCTGTCCTGGACAGGCCGACAAGGTCCTGACCCTGGAAGCGCACCTGGCCGCGCACCGGCGGCGGAGCCTGCATGATCGCCCGCGCCAGAGTGGACTTGCCGCAGCCCGTCTCACCCACCAGGCCGAGACATTCCCCGGCCTGCAGCTTGAAGGAAACGTCAGACACCGCATGCAGCACGCGCGGCGGTGCGAACGGCAGGTGGCGCGGCCGGCGAAACTCCTGCACCAGGCCGCGCACCTCCAACAGGTCCGGCTGGTCGGAAGCCGCCCTCATCCCGGCACGCCACTGGTCACTTGCTCAGCCACGCGTGCGTGAGGTCGAGCGAGTTGTCGGGCATCGGCGGCACATCGTGCAGGCGCGGCGAGAGGATGCGCCACCAGTCGGCGACGTAGAGGAAATCATAAGGGAAAATCTGCGCCAGTTTCGCGTCCACCTGGTGATAGATGGCCAGCCGCTTGGTGCGGTCCTGTTCGGCAATGCCCTGCTGCATCAGCGCATCCAGATCCTTATCGCACAACCCGACATGGTTGAAGCTGGCGCCACAGGCGAAGAACGGCGACACGTTCAGCGCCGGATCGAACGCGCCGCGCCAACGGTACATTTCCGCCTGGTAGGTCAGATCGTGCGCGGCATTGATCGCCGCGACCTGATCGACCTGCTTGATGCTGACATCCATGCCGGCCTGCTTCCATTCGCTTTGCAGCGCCTCGGCAAACTGCACCTGGTCGGGCGAATTCTGCACCTGCAACGTGAACGACAGGCCGCCCATCTGCTTCACCATTGCCTGCGCTTTGGCGACGTCATAGGCGGGATAGTCGGGCACCTTGTCCTGGTGCGCCCACGACGCCGGCGGAAACGGCGACTGTACCGGGGTGTAGAGATCGTGATACAGCCCCTTGTTCAGCACCGCGAAGTTGGTGGCATAGCCGACGGCGCGCCGTGGCTCGACCTTGTCGAACGGCGGATGCTTGACGTCGAACATGACGAAGATCGTGCCCAGGCCAGGAATCGTCTGGACGTCCACCGCGTGGTTGTCCTTCGCCTGCTGCACCTGGCGGAAGCCGGCGTTCTCGTCGCTCTGGATCGCACCGGACTGCAGGCTGCTATAGCGTGCTTGCGAATCCGGAATGGCCCGGAACGTCACCTTGTCGAGATATGGACGCTGCTTGTCCCAATAGCCGTCGAAGCGTTCGAGCGTGACATAGTTGCCCGGCTGCTGACTGACGTAACGGAACGGACCCGCGCCGACCGGGTGGTTGGCATAATCCTTCCCATATTTGGCGATCGCGGTCGGGGAGGCGACCAGGCCGCCGAACACGCCCGCGAGCGAATAGGGCAGCGGTGAATAGGGCTTGCTCAGGTGCAGGATGACATGGTCCGCCCCCTTGGTTTCCACCGAGGCGATCGCGGAAATGAACGCCAGGCACCAGCAGTCGTTCTTCGGATCCAACTCGCGGTCGAAGTTGAACTTCACTGCCGCGGCATCGAACGGCGTGCCGTCCTGGAACACCATGCCCAGGCGCAGCGTCAGGTCATAGGTGAGGCCGTCGGCGGAGACGGTATAGCCGGCGGCGAGGCCAGGTTCGATCTCGCCTTTCGGCGTGACGTTGAGCAGCGTGCCGTAGAGCGCGCCATCGACGTCGGCGTCGTCCACCGCGTCGGCGCGCAGCGGATCCAGCGGATGCCAGTCGGCTTCCAATCCGAACACCGCTTCGCCGCCGCGGACAGGCTGCGGGTCAGCGGCATTGGCCACGGCCAGATGTGCGGCCGTTATGACAGCGACGGTCACCAGCGACCGCAAGGCCGCCCGAGTCGGGCTCATCATTCCCCCTTGTGCGTTTCCTGCACCGAACGTCGTGCCGGTCGGGCAGAGGTTTTCCCCACTGCCCTCCGGTTGGTCAACCCTTGGATCCGGCGTCGTGATGCTATCGCAGTGTCATGCCTGGTAGAACGGCTTGTCGCCGCTGATCGTCACGCGATGCGCATAGCGGCTCAACGGGAAGTAGTCCCACATCGCGTGGTGCATCACGGCGCGGTTGTCCCAGAACGCAACCGAGTTCTTACCCCATTTGAACCGGCACTGGAATTCCGGCGTCTCGGCGTGGTCGTACAGCATGTCCAGCAGAGCGTCGCTCTCGTTGCGATTGAGCTGCGGGATATGCGTGGTGAAGCCGCGGTTGACGAACAGCGCCTTGCGACCGGTTTCAGGATGGGTGCGCACGACCGGATGCTCCGAGCGCGGGAACGACTTGCCGGCATCGCCCCAGCCGTAGCGTCCACGATAGACATGCTCGCCGTCGTGCACCGCGGTCAGGCCGGTGAGGAACGCCTTCATCGGTTCCGACAGCTTTTCATAAGCCGTGTACATGTTGGCGAACATGGTGTCGCCGCCGCCATTCTCGGCCGGCTTGTGCATATACAGGATGGAACCCATCGGCGGCTCGGGATCGCAAGACACGTCGGAGTGCCAGACCTCGCCGGCGACGCGCTTGGAATTGGCGTCCGCCTTGATGATCAGGATTTCCGGGTGGCCCTCCAGCACGTTGTTGGAGGCCGGATGGATGTGCAGCCTGCCGAACCGGCGGCCGAAATCCTTGTGCTGCTCCGGGGTCATGTTCTGGTCGCGGAAGAAGATGACCAGATGCTTCAGCAGCGCATCGTGGATTTCCTGGAACTGCAGATTGCTGATTTCGCCGCCGAGCTCGACGCCAAAGATCTCGGCGCCGATGGTCGGCGTGAGGTTGCGCACTTCGATCGATTGATAGCTCACGGTTCTTCCCCTTCGTTCAGACAGGCGGTTGGTTCCGACCGGCCTGTCGCCTTGGTCATCCTGGCCTGCCGCATTGGTCGGAGCGGCCGGTCGCCGGCGTGATAATTGCCAGTTGGGCCTGCCGCCATTATGAGACAGGCAAGCGGCCGCCCTCAGACCGGACGGTCGCCTTTGACGGTGACGCGGTTGCCGGAACGAGTGTGCGGCCAGTAGTCCCACATCGCCCGATGCTGGACGCAGCGGTTGTCCCAGAACGCCACGGAGTTTGGCTGCCAGCGGAAGCGGCACTGGAACAGCGGATTTTCCATGTGGGAGTAGAGATAGGACAGCACGCCTTCGCTCTCGTCGCGCGGAATGCCGACGATACGGCGGGTGAAGCCGCGATTGACGTAGAGCGCCTTCTTGCCGGTGACCGGATGGGTGCGGATCACCGGATGCTCGGCGCGGGGATAGGTTTCCTTGTCCTTGACGCCGTAGTTTGCATAGGTGCCACGATAGGATTGCTCGCCGTCATGGATTGCAGTGAGCCCTTCGAGGTACTGCTTCATGCGATCCGACAGTGCCTCATAAGGCGCGTACATGCTGGCGAACAGGGTGTCGCCACCGCGCGGCGGGCAGGTCTTGATATACAGGATGCTGCCCATCGGCGGCTCGACGTCGCAGGACACGTCGGAGTGCCAGCCTTCGCCGTTGGCGCGCGGGCTGTCCTTGTCGGCATGGATGATCATGAGTTCCGGCAGGCCGGGGGCGTGTGGTGCCGCCGGATGGATGTGCAGCGGGCCGAAGCGGCGGCCGAACTCCAGATGCTGCTCCGGCGTCATGTGCTGGTCGCGAAAGAAGATCACCAGGTTTTCCGCCAGCGCACGATGGATCTCATCCATCTGCTGATTGCTGGGCCGGGCGAGATCGACGCCGCCGATTTCGGCGCCGATGATCGGCGTCATTTTATCGACGCTGATGGTCTCGAACGGTGCACTGTCATCTGCCTGATGGCGGTACCGCGGCCCATTATTGCCACGCAACACATTCATCGCTTTACCTCTCCGAACATTCCCCGGTCGCCAGCTTTACCTCCGATTGCAGGATTGTCAACAATCTGCCTTGGCGACAAATCGCATATCGGCTAGGCTGCACGCCGCAGGAAAAGGGCAAGACATCGTGCTGGCGGGGCTTCAGCGTCGATCGACCGACCGTTCAACCGCGGTCCCACCAGCCGTGCCGCAAGTTGACGGCGGCGGGCTGGTGGTGTTTCGCTGGTTCGGCGCCACGCCTCCCCTCACCCTGGCATTGCCCGAACAAATCGCCGCGACCGTCGGCGACCGCATCGTCTCCGGCTCCATCGCGCCTGGTGCACGCATCATCGAACAGGATATCGCCGCGGAGTTCGAAACCTCGCGCGGCCCGGTGCGCGAAGCGCTGCGCATCCTGGAGCGCGAAGGCCTGGTGCGCATCCACCCGCGCCGCGGCGCCCGTGCCACCCAGCTTTCCCCGCAGGACGTCTTCGACCTGTTCGAAATCCGTGCCTACCTCTATCAGGCCGTGGCCCGTCGCCTGGCCGAGGAACGCTCGCCCGAGGCGATCCGGCTGCTGGAGGATGGCGTGCGGGAATTCCGCCGGCTGGCCGAACTGCCCGACGGCGCAGATGCCTATTCGCGGCTGGTGTTCCGCGTCAGCCTGGGCTGCGTGCGCCTGGCGGGCAACCCGCGCCTCGCCGACATGATCACCTCGCTGGCGCTGCAGACCTATCGCTACACAAGGCTGGGCCTCGATTCCCGCGCCCGCCGGCGCAACTCGGCGGCGATGTGGCAGGCGTCCCTTGCTGCCATTCGCGATGGCGATGTTGCCGCCGCGATGCAGGTGGCGGAACGCCGTATCCTGGCCGGCCGCGAGGAAGTGCTGCGGCTGCTGCAAGGCGAAGCCAAGATTCCCACTACCGATTCGAGGTCACGTGCATGATGGATGGCATCGCGCCTGTTGCGCCCACGCTGCGGCCGGTATCCGGCCGCCATGTCTGGCGCGGTCCGGAGATGGCGCAGCGCACCGACTGGATCAGGCAACTGACCGCGGCCGAGATCGCCGCGTTCGAGACCGCGGTCGCCCGGCTGGACGCCAGCGGCATCGACATCGCCGCGATCGGCGCCACCGACATGGATGCGCCGGGCCTGCGCGCCCTGGCGAACGAGATCAGCCATGCGGTGCTGCACGACACCGGGTTCATCCTGGTGCGCGGCGTACCGGTTGAGCGATGGACGCCGCGGCAATGCGCGATCGCCTATTTCGGCCTCGGCACGATGATCGCGGAGCCGGTATCGCAGAATGCGATGGGGCATATCCTCGGCCACGTGAAGGATATCGGCTACGACTACCAGCGGCCGAGCCATCGCGGCTACCAGACCGCCGCGCGCCTGCCATATCATTGCGATTCGTCCGATATCGTCGCGCTGCTGTGCGTGAAGCCGGCGCGCGCCGGCGGGTTGTCCAGCATCGTCAGCTCGGGCGCGATCTACAACGAAATGCTGCAGAGTCGTCCTGATCTGGCCGCCGCGCTGACGCGGCCGGTGTATCGCGACCGGCGCGACGAGGTGCCGGCAGGCGCCGATCCGTGGTACGCGGTGCCGGTGTTCAATCCGCTGCCGGACGGCAGCCTGGTCACCACCTATGTGCGCAGCGCGATACGTAAGGCGCAGCGCTTCCCGGACGTGCCGCGGCTGACCCCGGAGGTGGAGGCAGCCTGCGATCTGTTGGACAGCCTCGCGGAGAGTCCGGAGATCCATTTGGATATGGAATTCCGCCCCGGCGACATGCAGTTCCTCAACAACCACTGGATTCTGCACTCGCGCACGGCGTTCGAGGATTTTGCCGAGCCGGAGCGGCGGCGGCATTTGTTCCGCCTGTGGTTGGCCTGCGCCGACGGACCGGCACTGCCGGAGGTGTTCACGCGCGTCTGGCAAGGCGCCACGGCGCAGGGCCGCCCGGCTGGTATCCACGTTGCGGGCGTTCCGCTCAACGCGCCGCTGGACGCGGAATAGGTAGGCAACCGGGGCCGGCCTGCGGTGGGTGCAGTCCGTGTGGCGTTCAGTAGGTGGCGGCCTGCGCCACGGCGACCTGTCCCTTCTCCGCCACGGTGCTGACCGCCGCGGCGAGATCGGCGAGATAGGCATCCACGGCCGGTTCGTGCGTCAGGTTCAACATCAGGTGGATGCCGGGCGGTTCGACCAGGCGGCCGACGAACCAGCCGCGCTCCGTCATGCGTTCCGCCACCGCGAAGATGTCCAGCTTGCGCGAGCCGTAGCTGAGAATGCTCAATTGCGGTGCACCCCAGACTTCCAGGCCAAGCTGCCGCACACCGGCTTCCAGCCTGGCGCGCACCGCAAGGATACGGCTGGTGCGATCGCGATAGCCTTCGTGGCCGAGATAGTTCATCACCGCCCAGGCGGCCGCGATGGCGCCGCCGGCCCGCGTGCCCACCAGGGTCTGGGTCGCATACAGCCCGCGCGGCCAGTCGGAGAATTCGAATTTCTGGTAGCTGAATGCGGCCTCGTCGCGATACAGCACGGTTGACGCGCCTTTCGCGGTATAGCCGTATTTGTGCAGATCGGCGGTGATCGAGGTTACGCCGGGCACGGCAAAGTCGAAATCGGGAATGGCGACGCCAAGCGCTTTGGCAAACGGCGCAATGAAGCCGCCGACGCAGGCATCGACATGCAGCCACAGCCCGCGCCTTGCGGCGAGTTCTCCCAATTGCGGAATCGGATCGACGACTCCGTGCGGATAGGCCGGCGCGGACCCCACCAGCATGACCGTATCGGGTCCGCATGCCGCCGCCATCGCCGCGACATCGGCGCGGAAATCCGCGCAGACCGGAACCCGAGCCACGCGCAGACCCATGAAATGCGCCGCCTTGTTGAACGCCGGATGCGCGGTCTGCGGCGCGACGATGGTGGGTTGCGTAATTTGCGGTCGCTTGGCAAGGGCACAGTCGCGCGCCGCCTTCACTGCCAGGAAGATGCTCTCGGTACCACCGGTGGTCATTGCACCGCGCGAATCCGGCCCGCCATGCAGCAGGCCCAGGGTCATACTGACGACATCGGCTTCGAAGCGCGCCAGGCTGGGGAACGCCTTCGGGCCAAGTCCGTTTTCGGAAAAGAATTTGAGATAGGCCTGCTTGGCAACGGCCAGCACGTCCTCCCCCGCGTAGTGGATATAGACGCCGATGCGGCCGTTCCGCCAATCCACGTCATCCGCGCGCGCAGCTTCCATTTGCTCGTCGAGCACTTCCGGGTTGATGCCCTGGCGCGGCAATTCGGCCATGGTTCGGGGTCTCCTCAGTCTGCCAGTTCGCGTGCGGCCACGGTGGTGATGGCGCTGCGCAGGATATCGGCGATCGCCTGGATTTCGGCGGCCTCGACGATATAGGGCGGTGCCAGCGCGATCGTGTCGCCATCGACGCCATCGACGCAGCCGGTGCCGGCAATCACCAGCAGCCCGCGCGCCATCGCCTCCTCCGCCACTTGCTCCGATACGTGACGATCCCGGGCGAACGGCGTCTTGGTCGCCTTGTCGCGCACCAGTTCGATGCCGCGCAGCAGGCCCTTGCCGCGCACATCACCGACCATCGGCAACACGCGCAAGGTTTCAAGCTGCGTGGCCAACAACTCGCCCATCTCGGCAGCACGCGCGACCAGGTCCAGCCGTTCGATCTCATCCAGCACCGCGCTGCCGATCGCGGCGGTTAGCGTATGGCCGGCGAAGGTCTCGCCATGGCGGAATGAGGTGCCGCTGGTCTCGAACGCGGCATAGACGCGTTCATGCACCAGCGTCGCACCGATCGGCACGTAGCCACCGCCGATGCCTTTCGCCAGCGTGATCAGGTCGGGCACCACACCCCAATGGTCGATGCCCATGTTACGACCGGTGCGGCCCACCCCGGTGACCACCTCATCGACGATCAGCAGCACGTCATGGCGGTCGCAGATCTCGCGGATGCGGGCGAAGTATCCATCCGGCGCGGCCAGCGCGCCCAGCGGACCACCGGACACCGGCTCGACAATGAACGCCGAAACATACTGCGCACCGATGCGGCGGATGGTCCGTTCCAGCTCCTCCGCGCAATCGATACTGCAACTGTCAGGTGTCTTGCCGAACGGGCAGCGGTAGCAATAGGGCGGTTCAATATGCGGGAAGTTCAGTAGGTAGGGTTCGTAAGGCTCGCGCCTTCTCGTCTGCCCCGTCATCGAGAGCGCGCCGAGCGAACTGCCATGATAGCTGTTCCAGCGTGAGATGACCTTGGTCTTCTCCGGATGTCCGGCCAGTAAATGATAATGCCGTGCCAGCTTCAGCGCCGTCTCGTTCGCCGCCGATCCCGAGGTGGACATCCAGACTTTTGTGAAGCCGGGCGGGGCAAGGGCCAGCAACCGGGCCGAGAACCGTTGCTCTGCCTCGCTGGTGAAATTGCCGGTATGGGCGAAGGCGATGCGCTGCACTTGCGCCGCGATCGCCTGTTCCACCGCCGGCGAGCCGTGACCGATATTCACGACGAAGACGCCGCCGGCGCCGTCGATGTAGCGTCGGCCGGTGGAATCGAACACGTAGATGCCCTCGCCACGATCGACCATGGGATAGTCGCGGCCGATCTCGCGGTGAAACACGCGGTCGGCGTTGACGGGCGCGGTCATGGCGTCATCCTTTCCAGCGCGTCAGGTGATGTTCGATGCGGGTCATCAGCCCGGACAGCAGATCGGCCAGGATCACCAGCACCAGCAGCACGGCAAATACGCCGTTGGCGTTGAAGGTATTCGAATAATAGCTGATCAGGCTGCCCAGGCCCTTGCCGCCGGCGATCAGCTCAGCGGTGACGACGCCGAGCAATGTGTAAACCAGGCCCAGGCGCAGACCGGCGAAAATCGCCGGCGCCGCGGTTGGCACGACGATGTGCAGGAAGATGTGGCGTTGCGTCAGGCCCAGGCTGCGCGCCAGCAGGACGTGGTCGGGATCGACCGATTGCGCGCCGGCGATCGTGTTGTAGAGCAAAATGAAATACATCAGCGAGATGCCGGAGACGATCTTCGACAGGGCACCGAGGCCGAACCAGATGATGAACAGCGGCACCAATGCGACGCGCGGCAACGCGTTCATCGCATTCAAATACGGATCGACTACGGCTTTCAGCAGCGGCCAGGTGTGCAGCACCAGTGCGGTCAGCAGCGCCAGGACGCCGCCCAGCACGAAGGCCGCCAACGTGGCCGACAGCGTATCGGCGATGGCGTGCAGGATGCTGCCGCCGAGCAATTCCTCCACCATCATCGGCAGGAACACCGAGGGCTGGCCGATGAACGCGGCCGGTATCAGGTCCAGCCGCGCCAGCGCTTCCCACCCGCCGGCGGTCACCAGCAGCAATACGATGCGTCCAGCGAAAACCATGGTGCGGTGCCGCAACGCCTCGTTGCGTTCCGTGTCGCTATCGGACGGGTCCGTCACGTCGGGTGGCGGCGTCACGACACCGGTTCCACCGCGCGTTCCAGCTCACGCCAGAGCTGCGCGCACAACTCGTGGAATTCGCGCATCGCCTGCATCTTGCTGGCCGACCGTGGGCGCGGCAGCGTGATCGGCACGTCGGCGATGATGCGGCCAGGGCGCGCCGACATCACGATCACCCGATCGGACAGTGCCACGGCCTCGGCGAGATCGTGGCTGACCAGCACCACGGTGCTGTGCACGCGCTCCCACAGTTTCAAAAGCTGGTCCTGCAGCAGTAGCTTGGTCTGCGCGTCGAGCGCGCCAAACGGTTCGTCGAGGAAGATATGCGCGCTTTCGAGCGAGAAGGTGCGTGCCAGGGCGACGCGTTGGCGCATGCCCTGCGAGAGCTGACGCGGATAGGCCTGTTCGAATCCGGCGAGCCCGACATCGGCCAGCAGCGAACGAATCAGCGTATCGCGACGCTGTGCGTCCGGCTGTCGCGTAGCGACCGCGAAGTCGATATTGCCGTACGCGGTACGCCACGGCAGCAGCGCATCGCGGGCGAACATGCGTGCGGTATCGCGCCGCCCGGCGAGCGGCGGAGCGCCGGCGATCAGCAGCGAGCCGCGCTGCAGCGGCAGCAGGCCGCTCATGAGGTCCAGCGCGGTGGTCTTGCCGCAGCCGCTCGGCCCGACCAGCGAGACGAACTCGCCCTTGCCGATCGCCAGCGACAGCCCGTCGAGCACACGCAGCGTGTGCCCATGCCGGCGGAAGGCATGCACGACGCCGTCCAGCAGGATCTCGCCGCCATGTCCCGGGCTTGTCGCCATGCCGCGCAACCTATGGCTTCGGCGCGCCCGCGTAGATCACCTCGTCGGCCGGAACCGCATGCGGGATCAGCTTGTTGTCGAGCAAGTATTGGTTCCAGGCATCGATCGCGCCACGATCAACAGTCGATCCGAAATAGTTGTTGTAGTTGTCGATCATCAGCGCGACGGTCTGCGCGCGCTTGTCCTCCGGAATGATTGAGGTGTTGACGTATTTGCCGATCAGTTCGGTCAGCTTGGCGCGGTTGGCCGGGCTCTTGATCCAGGCGATCGCATCGGTGTGGGCCTTGATGAAGGCGTTGACGACGTCCGGATGCGCGCGAATGAAAGCAGCCTTGCACGACCAGTCCTCGAACGCGCCGCCGAGCTTTTGCAGCAGTGCGGGACCCTGGCCGGCACTGAGATTGATGATGGACTTGCCGCTGCCCAGCGCCTGGACGATCTCCGGGAACGGGGTGAACGCCACCTGCGCGTCGATCCGGTCTGCCTGCCAGGCGGCGAGCGCGGTGTTCGACGAACCGTCCGCGACATAGGTCACGTCGTCCGGCGTCAGGCCGGCGCCCTTGAGCAAGGCATTCATCATCAGATGCGTCGATGCGCCGAGCGCGTTGACGCCGATGCGCAATCCCTTGAGGTCCTGCATGATGGCGGGATAGCCGGCGGCTTCGTGCGGCAGCTTGAGCTTGCTGCTGGCGACCACGTCGAAGAAGTTGCGCACCTCGTTGCCGACGACGATGCGCAGATCGGAACCGTGCACCTGGTTCTCGATGATCTGGTCGGTTGGCGGCTCGATGAAGTCGAGGCTGCCGCCGAGCAAGGCGGCGACGCCGGCCGGGCCGGAGGCGACCACGGTCAGCTCGGGGTCGAGATGGTATTTTTCATAGAAGCCGGCGTCCCGGGCGATGAAGACCGGCAGCGAGGTATAGGCGCCATTATAAACCATCACGCGGATCTTGGTGCCCGCCGGCGGGATGGCGCTGCTCACCGGCAAATCGTCGGCGCGCGCCGCGCTGCCGAATAAGCCTGCCGCCACCGTCAGCGCGAGAGCGATCGTCCAGGCGATCCCTCGCGTGCCGCCGAAACCCCGCTTGCCCATGTTATTCTCCTTTGCCCCGCCGGTATTTTTCCGTGACCCAGCCGCGCGTATTGCCGGGCACCCAATTTTGCATTCTGCTCGTCAGCCAGCCTTGCGCCGCGCCCGGCGCATGTGTTCCGTTGCAATCGGATCGACCGAGCAATCCGCCGCAAGCTGCACCGCATAGACCGCGACTGCTGCCGCGTTGCTGACCACGCCGTCGCGCACGTCGCGCGCGACCAGCGCGGGGTCGCGATCCAGCGGGTCGCCGAAACCGCCGCCGCCGGGCGATTGCATCACCAGGCGTGATGCGCCAAGGCGTAGCAGCGCATATTGCGGCGGTGAGAGAACCGACCCGTCGCGGCCGTGCACCGCCAGGGTGCCGCCGGCACCGTCGCCGCCATGCTCCACGCCTTTGCCGGTGGCGCGGCCGACGCCCTCGCCGCGAAACGAATACACCGCCTCGCTGTCGATCTCGGCTTCGTATTCGACGCCGGTACCGCCGCGCCATTCGCCGGGACCGGCCGCGTCGCAGCGGAATTCTTGCCGGTGCACGCGCACCGGGTACAATTGCTCGTAGGTTTCCGCATTCGGAATGACCAGGCCGCCCAGCGTGATCATTGGCCCCATCTGGTTGAAGCCGTCGCGCCCGGCGACTGCACCCGCACCGGAGCCGCCGCCCCAATGGTACAGCACCCAGGTCGTGCCGCCTGCCCTGGTACCCGACGACACCGGAAAGGCGTTCTTGCCCCAGCCGGCGATGTTGCGTGCCGGATCGGCCTGGCCGAGCGCCCACCAGCAGATATGCATGATCTCGTGCGCCGGGAACACCGTGCACATGGTCAGCGGCGCCGGCGCCCGCGCGTTCACCAGGCTGCCTTCCGGTGCGATGATGCGGATCGCCCGGAACGTGCCCTCGTTGCGCGGGATGTCGGTCGCGAAGAACGAGGCAAAGGCGGCATAGACCGCTGAATGCGTGTTGGCGAGCGAGGAGTTCTTGAAGCCGCGGATCTGCGGATCGGTGCCGGTGAAATCCACCGTGGCGCCGTCTGCATCCAGTGTTACGGCGACGCGGATGCGAATGTCCGCCGGCACGAAGCAATCGGTGTCGTAGCTTTCCTCGGCGCGCCAGGTGCCGTGCGGCATGGCGGCCAGGGCAGTGCGTAGCCGGCGCTCGCCGTGGTCGAGGATCGCCGCGAAACATTTTGCCGCGGCGTTGGCGCCGAAATCCTCGATCAGTTCCTTCACCAGGTCGGCGATCTGTTCAGCGCCGATCCGCGTCGAGCCGAGCATGGCGCGCAGATCGCCGTCGAGCAATTCCGGACAGCGCGTGTTCAGCAGCAGCAACTGCCAGAGGTCGTTGCGCGTCACGCCATGCTCTATCAGCTTCAGCACGGGCAGGCGGATACCTTCGTGGAAGATCTCGGTCGCTTCCGGGTTGTAGGTGCCGGCGGCGCCGCCGCCGATATCCGACTGATGCGCGCGGTTGCAGGCGAAGGCGGTCAGGTCTCCGCCGGCGAACACCGGCCGCGCGATCACCCAGTCCGGCAGATGATTGCCACCGGCGACGTAGGGGTCGTTCAGCAGGAACACGTCGCCCTCGGCGATGTTGCCGGCGAAGCTTTTCAGCACCGCACGGATTGCGAAACCGCCGCCGCCGGTATGGATCGGAATGCCGTCGGCCTGGGAGACCAGCGTGCCGTCGCGGTCGGTGATGAAGCAGCTGAAATCGTGCGATTGGTTGAAGATCGGGCTGCGCGAGGTGCGCACCATCACCCAGCCCATTTGCCGCGCGATATGGTCCAGGCGATTCTGCACCAGAGCGAGTGTCACCGGATCAACGTCATGCGAAGCGGTTGCGGGATCGACGTCATGCGAAGCGATTGCGGCTTGCATGGCGATCAATCCTCCCGCGCCAGGTCGATGACGAAATTGCCCGCCTCGTCCACCGTTAGCGCATCGCCGGTGCCGACCAGAACGGTGGTGGTCTGTTCTTCGATGATGGCGGGGCCAATGAAGCTGTGACCGGGCGCCAACTGGTTGCCGTGATAGACCGGCACGTTCGCCCAGCCGTGCCGCGTATCTACCCAAACGCGACGACTTTCCGCTTGCGGCGTCTCAGTGCTGGCACGTGCCGGTGCGGCGGCGGCGAGCGGCGGCAGGTGGCCGATTCCGGCCAGCCGCAGCTTGGTCATTTCGATCAGTCCGGCGGGCTGGATATGGCCGAACAGCCGTTCGTGCTCTGCTTCGAAAGCGCGTCGCACCGCGGCGGGATCGATCGGTTCGGGCGGCAGCGCAACGGTGACGTCCCATTGCTGACCGACATAGCGCAGATCAACCGCGTGCAGCAGCTTCACGCCATCGGGCGAGAATCCTTCGCGCGCCAGTGTCGCCATCGCGGTGGCGCGCAGGCGTTCGAAGTCACCCGCAATCACCGCCTGGTCCGGGCGATCGAGCTCGCCGAAATGCACGCGCAGGAAATCGTGGCGGACGTCGGAGTTCAGCATGCCGAGCGCGCAGAACGCCCCGGCGAGGCGCGGCACATAGACCCGCCGGCAGCCCAGCGCGCGGGCCACGTTGGCGGCGTGCAGCGCACCGGCGCCACCACCGGCGATCAGTGTGAAGCGGCGCGGGTCGTGGCCGCGCTCGATGCTGATGCGCTGCACCGCATGCAGCAGTTTTTGCTCGAGCAAGCGGACGATGCCGATGGCGGCAGCGTCGGTGCTCAGGCCGAGCAGCGCCGCGACCCGGTTCTGCACCGCCGCGTTCGCCAGGGCAGCGTCGATGGCGACGGCACCGGCGGCGTAGGTTGCAGGCGCCAGGCGGCCGAGGACAACCTGTGCGTCGGTCACGGTGGGGGCAGTGCCGCCCAGGCCGTAGCAGGCCGGCCCGGGACGTGCCCCGGCGCCCTGCGGACCGACGAACAGCAAGCCGGCACTGTCAACGCCGGCAATCGTGCCGCCGCCGGCGCCGATCGTCTGGATGTCGATCGAGGGCGACACGACGTCGTAGCCATCGACCTCCAGCCGATCGGTCTGCGCGATG
>Ga0182013_10004981_pt1 | contig 15704 bp, 7 predicted proteins | sample 612S2MmetaG_FD_120487 | JGI IMG/M metagenome (GOLD analysis project Ga0182013, IMG submission 120487) | Permafrost microbial communities from Stordalen Mire, Sweden - 612S2M metaG | ecosystem: Environmental > Terrestrial > Soil > Wetlands > Permafrost | place: Sweden: Stordalen | collected...
CGTCTCAAATCGCGCCTTGCAAATGCACGCCCCGGCAAGGTAAAACAATCACGTCTTCGGCCTATTCCGTTGGCCGGTTTTGAAGTGATAACGTATGGCCGGTTTTAAGGTGATTACCGAGGGTAGGCGCTACTTTGCGCAGGACCAGCTCTTGCAAAGACCACAGCTCAAGCCTGATGGTATACCCACATTGCCCTTTGAATTGACGCCGCTAGTCAGCAAAGGAATCGATTTCACGCCCACGGCGGAGACTCGTTTCAATAAGAAGGATCCGCTGGCCGCGTACTTTGAATTGTATGAGCCGCTCCTGGCTGGCGGAGGCAATGTCCATGTGCAATTCGAAATGCGCGTCGTCGATGCCAAGACGGGCGAGGTCAAATCGGATACAGGATTCAAACCGGCAGACGAATACTTGAATCCAGGCAAAGCGGTAATTCCCATTTCGCAGCAAGTTGCGATCGGAGAACTCAGTCCTGGCGATTATCGTTTGCAGGTTCGGGCCATGGATTCATCGGGCAACTCAACCGATTGGCGAACCACATCCTTCACGCGAGAGTGACACTTGGTACCGGTATTGGATGCCGGTACCGGCGATGTAGACAAATCGCAATCATTGCGCGCCTGCGCCCTTCTGCTGACCCGGCGGCAACGGCAAGCGAATCTCCATCGATCCGATCTGCCCGCTATGTTCGTCGCGGACCACCAGGCGGATCGCCGCCGTTTCCGCTGGTACAAAAAAAGTCTGGATCGCCTGGAAACCATCCTTACGGATGTTTTCGATCTTCGATGCCGGAATGTCATCTTTCAGCCGCATCTTTGTGCCCACCAAGGTATCGCCGTCTTTGTTGAAGGCCAATGCCGCCATCGAAAGATCCGATTGATAGAAGCCGTTTGCAGATTTTGGAAGTTCCATCTGACTGGCCAGCACCGCATACTCGATCACGTATTGCCGCATGGGTACCGGAGTAGCGGACTGAACAAACTTCCTGTGTTCAGCCTTGGCCACCTGCTCCGAATAGGGCGCAAGTGCTGCCATCTGCTCTGCGGTCGCCGGCACCGGCGCTCCGTATGCATCCACGTGAGCCGCGAAGACGAGTTGATGGGAAAGCGGCGCACCAAACTGCGAGGCTGCCGCCATCGAATCCATTGTGGCCGGTGCCTGATCCGAGGAGGCAGCATTTTGATAAGCGCTGTGCTTGTGCGCGGCTGAGGAATCCTCGTCGGCAATGTAGCTTCTCCGATAGGCAAGTTGATATTGCCCATGTTCGAGGTGGACCGAGATGCGGCGTACCGATCCATCGTACTTCATATTGGTCGGCGCATAGACCATCGAGTAGTAGGAAGAGCCTTCGGTGGAGGCCTTTTCGAGGGCCTCTTCGAGCGCGTTGGTGTTATAGAACGCGTGTCCGCCTGTCTGCTCGGCGAGAAAGTTCATTGTTCCGATTCCAGCATCCAGCGCTTGGCCAAACCCGTTTTGAATATTCCAAGTGTTTTGTGCCCACTGCTGAGGAGTCGGTGGATTATGGTTGAAACTTTCTACGAGGCTGTTGTCGGCGCTATCGAACAACGGCTCTGTGCTAAGCCCGCGGGCATCGATGGGATAGATCGAAATCTCGGCGGTATTCAGCAGATTGGTTGCTTTCCTTATGCGCTCGGTGTAAGTAACGGCCGAGTCGTCGCGCTCAAGACTTCCAAGCTGGAATGAAGCGGCTTCCTTCGCGGAATCGGGCAGGATGCCGGCGGGAAAGGAGCCCGAATACCAGATTAGATTCTTACGGCCAGAAAGGCCCTTCAAAAAGCCGCCGATTTCCACTAATGCGTCGAGCGTCGTCTCAACGCGTTTCTTCAGCGACTCGCTGGCATATTCCGCCCTCGCGTTCTCCATCATCTCTGCTGAACGCTTTTCAAATGCCTGTGCATCGGTCATCCCGCTGTAGGCTCCTCTTGGAGGTCCTTCCGGAGAGTTCGTCCCGTCCGTCGGGGGACCAGGGTCGGCTGCTGGGCTCGTCGGGTAGCCTGTCCGTTCAGCCTCATAGCCCTTCAATGAAGAAGCGCCGGTTTGATTCACTGCTTGCACAAGCAAATCTGTGTCCGACGTAAAACCCTGCAGAATACGAAGCCGGTCGCCGAGGAACAAGACGGCGATGCGTCGGCCGCTGCTCTTCTTCACAAACTCCAGCATCTGCGCGCGCGCTTGGAGTTGGGAGCTTATGGGAGTGTTGAGTGCGTCGAAGAGCAGTAACGTCAAGGGACCGTGTTCCGGCGCCGCAGGCAGGTTCATGAACGTATGCGGAGGCAGCGGCGGTCGCTTGGGGAGCGTGGTCTCTGCGTTCTCATCGCTCCGGTATTCGAACTGGCGGATGGACTGCGGCTTTCCGTCTTCGGCAACGCGAAAATCGGAGGCCTGCAAACCCTTAACAGGATGTCCCTGCGCATCAATGACGACCACATCCACTCGTACGCGCCGCACCGTTTGCCGCAGGAGAATTCCCGAGTCTTGGGTGGCGCTCTCCTTGGGCGGCTCTTGAGCAGCCAGCGCACCGGCCGAGACAAGACCACCAAGAAGCATGGTGTGGATAAGGCAAAAGCAGAGTCTTGAGGATTGACTTGGGCCAGCCATTTTCTTTTCGCGGAGATTGAAGCGGCCGCCAGTTGAGGAATCTTGAATCGACCGTGCATACAAATCGGGCGCCATCATGAAATCTTGCTCCTGCGGGCATTCCGGTTAGATCAATTATTTGACGGCTTCCAAAAGGGTTCAGTTATTGCGTTATTGCGCGAGCGCATCTAATTGCTTGTCGAGCTTTGACCTGGTTGCGCATATAAAACCGTTGCGGCACCTAGCGCGGCTCCTTCACCTGCACAATTCGGTCAGCGGCCACGTTCTTGAGGGTCTGCACCGTTCCGGAGGGCCAGCGAATCTCGACTTCGTCGGCCATGCGCGCATCTCCCAGGCCGAAGTGAACCGGTACGGCGCTGGAGGAAGCATAGCCGCTGGCAGTGGTCATGTGATTGAACTGAACCTTGGCCGCCGCCGTCACCTTGATGCGCGCGCCGATTCCATCGCGATTGCTCTTGGTCCCCTGAAGCGCAAACTCAAGCCAGTGACTATTGCCCGGGCTGTCGTTCATCCAGATCTCCGCAGGCGCACTGAGCGCGGTCACCACAATATCGAGCTTGCCATCTCCATTGAAATCGGCAACGGCCGCGCCGCGATGCCTGCGCGGCGGCTGAGCGCCAAAGCCTGCTTCTTCGGTAAGGGCAGCCCATTTGCCATTCAGGTTGCGGAATACGGTGTTGAGCTGGTCCACGTGGATCCGGCCGGACATGTTGGGAGAGGCAACATCTCCGCGGCTGACAAAAATATCTTTCCAGCCGTCATTATCGAAATCGGCAATGTTGACGCTGTACCCCGACATCGGATCGCTGAGCACAGTCATCCCGCTGCGCGCCGTGATCTCTTCAAAGGAAGTCCCCGCGACGTTCCGATAGATGGGGAAGGTTTCGTTTTGCAGCGCCGACAGAACTATATCCGGATAGCCGTCGTTGAACAAATCTCGGAAGTCACAGCCCATGCCAGATATCAGGTTGCCATGCTCGGGAAGAGCAACTCCCATCTCGAATCCGACCTCTTCGAACTTGTTGTGCCCCTTGTTGTGGTAGAGGAAATTGAAGAGTTTGTCGTTGGTGACAAAGATATCGGGCAGGCCGTCGTTGTCGTAATCGGCAATAGCCGCCGACATGCCTTTTCCCGGATGGGCGCGGATGCCGGCTTGCTCGGAGATGTCGGTAAATGTGCCATCGCCGTTGTTGAGAAAGAGTTGGCTCGGCAGCTCCTTGTAGAACTTCGGATGGCAGTACTCAGGCTGTCCGTTGAATTTGCAGTCCGGTTCCTTGCTGCCGTCCCAGGACAAATAGTTGACGACGAACAAATCGAGCAACCCGTCGTTATTGATGTCGACCCAGGCGGCCGCCACGGACCAAAGAGGCCCATATTGCTTATCGGGGTGGGCCAGGCCTGCCTTTTCGGTCACATCGGTAAATGTGCCGTCACCGTTGTTGTGGTAGAGCGTGTTCCGATAGACCCCGGCCACAAAAATATCGCTGTAACCGTCATTGTCGTAGTCGCCGATGGCCACGCCGGTATCGAACCCGGTTCCCTTGAGGCCCGCTTTTTCGGTCACGTCGGAGAATGTACCATCGCCGTTGTTGTGGAAGAGGCGATTCCAGTACTTGGGCGAACTCTTCTTGAGAGTGTTGATATCCGCGCCGTTGGTGAAGAAGATGTCGGGCCTGCCATCGCGGTCATAATCGAAGACGGCCACCCCGCCCGCCATAGTCTCCGGCGCGTGCCGCTGCGGAGTCTCGCTGCTGTCGAGCGAGAAGGCAATGGGACGGGATGAAAAATGGATGGGAATGGAGGGTTGCTGCTCCGCAGCCTCTCCGCCGAGAAGCGGAACGGCGGCACTCGCCAGCGAAAATGGGCCTTGCCCGGAAGCCTTATTTGGCAGGCCGGTTGCATTGGCCAAGTCGGGCAGCAGCGATCCCAAAGCTGTGATACCGGTAGAGCAAAGAAACGTTCTGCGATTCATGATCTCCATCTTTGAAAGCTAGCGGTCTCGAGCCGGCTTTCGCCGGGTAGTCTGAGAGCCCAGCCAATCACCTTAATTTCATGAAGCGAATCTTCGCGCATGAAACGGAAAACGCAAAAAACGCGTTTAAGGCGCGGCTTGATCGTGCGGGTTGTCTCCTCTTGGGCTGGAACCGCTCGGCTGATTGCTGTGAACCAGTTTCTCAATCTCCTGCTTCTCCCGATCCGCGTCTTCCTTGCGCCCGGCGGCCGCGTAGGCACGCAACAAATCCCAATGCGTCCGGCTCACCGCCGGGTCGTCCACTCGCGCAATTTCCAGTTCCTTGATCCCCTCGGCCGACAGGCCCTTGGCCAGCAATACCTCTCCGGCCATCATATGCGCCGAGGCACGCTTTGGCTCAAGCTTGATAGCTTGCTGGGCGAGCGCCAGCGCCCGGTCGAAATCGCGCTGCTCGATGAGTTGCTGCGCCAGCCGTATGCGTGCGAGCACATGCGAGGGCGAGATCTCCAGTTCGCGTTCGAACTCGGGCACAGCTTCGTTCGGATGCAACTCCATTTGGTAGGCCCCATACAGGAAATGAACGCCGGGCTCGTTCGGATACGCATTCAACAGCCGCTTGAATGCCGCATCGGCTTCTTCGTAGTGCTGCGTTTGAAGCGCCAGCACCGCGCGGCCCGCCAAGTCGACCAGTTCGCGGCGGTCCGGCGGGATCTCGGCAGGCAGAAGCGGCAATCGCAATCCGGCCAACCCCGCGGGCTCCATGAGCTCCGGCTGCTGGGTGCCGGATGCCAACATCTTCAGAAGCAAATCCAAGCTGTCGTCGTAGCGCTCGAAGCGGGTCAACAGGGCCGCCACATGATCGAAGACCGACTGGATAAGTTCCTTGCGGTCTCCCATGCCCACCGCCATGGCGCGTTGTAGATGATCCAGGGCGCGTGCATAGTCTCTCGTCTCGAATTCGCTCAGGCCCAGCAGGGCCCAACCCGGACCGGCATCCTGACGAAGCGTCATGAACTGCCGCAGTACATCGCGCGCTTCCCCGTATTGCCCCTTTTCGTAGAGCAACGTCCCGAGGTACCACAGTCCCTGTTCCGACTCCGGCTGTTGCGCTACGGCGCGCCGATACAACCGGATGGCCTCGTCATCGCGGTACTCGTCGCGAGCCTTGCCGGCGGACTGGAGTAACTGATCCAAACTCAGCTTGGACGCCGCGGGAGCTTCCTGGGCTGCGACGATAGGGACGCGAAGGATGCATCCGGCAAGAGAGGCGATGAGGAACGCTTTGCGAATCAACGAGCCTTCTCCTGCGTCTTTTCGCCGAGCTTTTCTTTGACCGGCTCCAGTACGTCTTCCTTGTTCTTCAATGTGAGGAAGGCGGCAGATTCGGCCTTTGCTTCCTGCGTTCGTCCTAGCTTGCTCAAGACCATCGCCAGGTGAGCCCGGACGCCTGGGCTGCCAGGCGCAAGTTCCTTTGCTGTTTCCAGCTCGCTCAAGCTGGCGCGCAGATCGCCCTTCACAAGCAAAACACGCCCGAGAAGATGATGCGCCTCCGCATCTTTGGAATCGGCGTCCACCGCCCGCCGTGCCAGCTCGCCAGCCTCGGCGAGATCGCTTTTATCCAAATCGATCGCGGCGAGCCCGTCTAAAGAAGGAATATGTTTCGGCGAGATCTTGAGTTCCTCGCGATATTCGCGCTCGGCTTCGACTGTCTTCTCTTCGAAAGTATAGATAGTACCGCGAAAATAGTGCACATCGGGCTGCTGGGGATAAAGCGTTTCCAGACGGGCGGCAAACTCATCCGCGCGCGCATAGTCCCGTGGAGATTGCGCGGCATATAACGCCGCTTTGCCTGCCAGCCAGATGCGCTCCCGCTGTTCAGGCGGGTAGCCTCCGGGGAGATTGCGCATCCGCAGCGACGCCAACCCCATAGCCTCGGCAAGTTCTGGAATGTCGCCGGCAAGCTGGGCATCCGTAGCCAGAAGATAGAGGGATTCCACAAACCGGCCGTCCCGAGTCAGTAAGAGTGCGAAGTGAAAGACCGCAACATCGCGGAGTTCGGGCGTTCCTGCCCAGCCCGCGGCGGCCCAGGCGCGAAACTGCGCCAACGCCTCATCGTAATTGCCTGTTTCGTATTCGCAGAGGCCAAGAAAGGCGTACGCGGGGCCGCGGTGCGAGGTGCTGGCCAGAAGGTGTTGAAAAGCGATGGTTGCCTCGGAAAAACGATCCTGATCGTAAAGCAGGGTGCCCAAATACCACCATCCATCGGACCACGATGGCCGCAGATCCGTGCCCTCGCGATATAAGCGGATCGCATCCCGCACGCGATCCTGAGCGCGGGCAGCCTCGGCTTGCCTAGCGATCGTCTCAAAACGCGACTGAACGCTGGACGCTGGAGCCGCCAACAAAAAAGAGAGGAGAAGAGTGGGGAACAAGGGCGGCATATTTTAAGAATACCTGGGGCGACCGTAAAGGTCACCCCAGGTCTCCTGGTTAGGGTTAGAAGGTGTATTTTGCGGATAGCTCGATAACACGATATCCGTAGTGAACGCTCGGGTAACCAAAGGCCTGGCAATATGGCCCAGGGCAGGCGTGGCTGGTGTCCGTGGCGTTGCTCAGAACGCCAGTCGAACTGAAGTTGAGTTTGGCGTTGTTGTCGCCGGGAGCAAACGAGAGCAGGTCATGGTTCAGGATGTTGAACGCCGAAGCACGGAGATTCAGATCCTCGTGCTCACTGAGCTTTACGTTCTTGGTCGCCGACAGATCGCTCTTCCAGAACATCGGTCCGACCAGGTACGGGAACCGCGTATTGCCGATCCCCTGGGCAGCTGTCAGTGGCAGCCCGAAGCAACTGGGGTTGGCGTACTGCCCTTTCAGCAAGCCCTTTGCTGGATTGCAGGTCAGGACGGGCGCTACGGAGACATCCGGCGAGCCCACCAGAACCGAGCCCGACCCAGCGTTGGACAAGCTCAAAGCGGAGCCGGAGTTGGCCGTCATTTGCGCTCCGCTCATCACCTGAGTGATTCCGGAGAGCTCCCAGCCGTTCAGCAAAGCGTGGTCGAAGGTAGTTCCGTTGGTCATCTTCGGAAACGCGAAGGTATAGACCGCATTGAAAGTTTGTCCACGATCGATGCCCGCGACGGACATGTACTCCTTCAAGCCGTAGTCCTTCAAGGCGCCTGCGGCGTTGGAGTCTGCAAAGTTCTTGGCGAGGGTGTAGTTCAAGGTGCCCGTCGCCCAGCCCGCTTGGCGTGTCAGGCTGATCTGGCCCGAGTCGTACTTGGCTTCCCCAGTGCTTTCGGTTGCGCTGATGCCTTGGTAATTTCCCCCGTAAGCACGGAACTTTTGCTGGCAGTTGCCATCTTGCTGCTGAGCGCTCAGCACATTACTGGATGTACTATCCATACCGGAACAAAGCGTCAGTTGGGGAGTGCCTGCAATCAATGAGATATTCGCTGGGTTGGTAAGGGTGCCGATCGGCACGGAATTGACGTTCACCCCATTCTGAGTCTTATAGGAGTGGTTACCGACGTAGGCTACTTCGAGCATGAACCTGCCCGGCAACTGCTGGTCGATGGACCCGCTGTAGGTGGTGGTGTAGGGCATGTCGTGGTTAGTCGCATCCACAACAGTGACGCTTGAGTTGGTGAAGTTCGTCACCCCGCCCCATTTGATGATCGGGGGGCAATCGTTTTTACCCGCGTCGATGCCGCCCGACATGTTGGCCGCGCATGTGGAACTGGTTCCGTTCGCGCCGCCTGTGTTGACGAATTGGTCAATTTGTTCCCAGGTCTTGGCAGTGCCTGGGGCGCCCCAAGCAGCCGATCCGATCGCGGTATTCGCCGCTCCTTGATTGGTCACAACGTAATTTTCGTAGCGGAATTGTCCCCAGCCGCCACGGACGACGGTCTTCCCGTTTTCAAAGACGTCGATAGCGCCTCCAACGCGAGGCGAGTAGAGGATGGGGGTTATGGATTGTCCGGCCATCGAAATGCTGGAATTGATGCCATGCCAGGAGATACCGGAGTTCTCGGTCCCAGCTGAGTATTGGGCGGGAGTCCAGGTCGCATCTCCGATACTGCCGTTTGGAGATCCTGGGCCGAAGTGCTCGAAGCGCAAGCCGTAATCGAGGGTGATGCGCCGGGTGAGCTTCCATTTGTCCGTGGCGTAGAAAGAGATGGAATTCTCAAACATCTTGATGGATGGCGGCATGGCCTGCTCGTAATAGCCGAAGTTGCTGCCCATCAGCATGTCAGCGTAACTGTTTCCAGAGGCTCCATTCCATTGGTTGAAGGAGAAGACACCCATATACTGGGACCAGGCGTCCTGATCGTTGTAAACAGAATCCCAGAAGGCGCCGAACTTGGCGGTATGGGTTTTGTAGACCTTGGTAAGGTCGGCCCCGGCGCTCGGGACTGCCTTCTTGGCATAGAAGGTGGGATGATAATCGCGGCCGATATCGCCGATGTTGGGGATATTGTTACTCCAACTGGTGGCGATAGGCGCATTCTGGTTTCCGAAGACGCCCGTGAGCGGAAAGTCCATCTGTTTGCGCAGAACCTTGCTCGGATCCAAAGGTTGACCAGGCATATCCATTTGGGTAAATCCGAAGCGCGCTTCCACCGTCAGGGTCGGCGTAAAGATGTGCAGGAGGTTCGCCGTAAGCGAATCGGATTTCTCGGCGGCCAAGATTGGACTGGGGGCAGGAAGAACCCAGTCTCCCCCGCCCTCCCACAGGCCCAAGGGATTGACGGAGTGTTCCCGCTGCGCGCTCCAGGTGAGGTACGCTTTGGTGTTTTCGCCGAGGTTGAAGTCGAGTTTCGCCACGTTCTGCCAGGAATTCAGGGACTGCTGCACCGGCGCGACGTAGTTGAATCCGGTGATATCCGGAGCGCCTGTTGTTGTAGTGGGCAACGGTATTGAGTCCTTCATCCACAGTTGCGCCGCGGAGGAGATGCACTTCGAACTCAGAATGCCCCCAGTGATGTTGCATCCCGGACGAGAACCGGGAACGGCGGCAGAAGTACTGGTAGCGGCAGTTCCATTTTCAAATGAGTTCGTGACGGGCGTTGTGCTCAAACTGGGACGTCCGGATTGCTGGGATGATCCCCAATTGGTGGTTGCGCTGAAGTCGCCGTTGTCGACCATAGCAGCCGTAGGTACAAAATCGCGGAGGAGGCCGCCGTCGATGAGCTGGCGGTAAGCCTCATACGACTCGTGGAAAAAGTACTTATTCCGCGCTTTGTTAACTTCGGTGCCTGGGATGATGATCGGACCGCCCACGGAGAAACCGGGGTAGTAGTAATGGCTCGGAACCTTGAGCTGACCCGGCGTATAAGGAGAGCCTGGTGCCACTTCAATGGCCTTATTGAAAGCCTGTTCCGAGTTCAAGGCCGAGTTGCGGGCATAGATGTGGGCGCCGCCATGGAATGTAGAGCCGCCCGACTTGGTCATGCTGTTGATCACGATAGGGCCCTTTGCGTTGTCGGCCCCGTAGTTCGACGTCAAAACCGTTACTTCCGAAATCATGTCGGGGTTGGGATTGACCGGCGTGGCGCTGCCCGGACCGCCCGGATCCTCGACGTTCTGACCATCCATATTGATGGAAAGTCCGGTGCCTGATTGCCCATTGATGCTGGTGCCGGACATGCCGCCGGCGCTGCCGTTCACGGTAGCCCCATTGATTCCGATCTTCTGGCCATCGAAATTGGACTGGTTGGTGCCGCCTTGAGTAATCTGGCCGGCGCCGGGAAGAATCGCGAGAAACTCCATGGCGTTGCGGCCGACCAGGGCGAGATGCTGCAACTGTTCCGACGAGATGGTCGAAGATTGCTCGCCTGTTTCCGTGATTGCGATCTCACTGGCGGATGCACTGACCGTGACGGACTCACTCTGCGCGCCGATCGTCAGTTTGATGGTGAGGGTCTTGGTGTCCGAGCTGTTCAGAACGATTCCCGTGGCCTTCCATTCCATGAAGCCCTTGGCCTGGACTGCCACATTGTATGTACCGATCTGCAAATCGGTGACCGAGAAATAGCCGGTGCCGCTCGTCGTCAACTGACGGACGACGTTGGTGCTCGTGTTCTGAACGTTGACATTCGCTCCGGGAATCACGGCTCCATTGGGGTCCGTAACGTTGCCGGAAAGAGTTGCGAAGATTGACTGCGCGAACGCTGCTGGACAATTCACCAGTAGCGATGTTGAAAGAGCGACGAGAATGGCCAACATCAATTTCGCTCTTGGAATCGATCCTCTCATCTATTGCCTCCAAATCTCCCCGCAGACCGACTGCGAGGAGAAAATCCCACGAAAGTGGGGGTTCTGGAAGATGCTGCCAACGAGTGCCTCCGGGAGCTAAGACTCGGGCACCATTGCCTTTGTCTGCTTGTCGGCGTTTTTGTCGGGAGGGGTAGACCAGACCAAAGTGTGAGCGTATACGTGCACTGCCTTGGCTACCTCTCGTCTAAACTCGTTGGTACTCAACCATTCGACCGATAAAATCCTGCACAATGAGGACTAGGCTTGTGAAGTTCAATTTTGCACAGACTTGCACTGACTTCTCCGAGCGCGTTAAACGTTTGTCATGTAGTTGATTTTAATAGACATATGTGACACAAAGGAACTTGTTAAATGGATGCGTTAACACCGTGAAACAAAGAACAGCGCAAAGTTACCTACTCAAAATTTCTGGAAATTTTGATCTGCGCCGCCTTTGCAATTCACAGGAACGCTCTTGAGTGGGGGCGACAACCTCCAGATGGCTGGCGATGGCCGATGCATCCATCAAGGAGATTCAGGAAGCACCAGGACACAAGACCATCACCAAGTCGGCCAGCTAAGCCCGCACCCGCGGGACGAAGAGCATTTCCCAGCGTCCGTCAACTCACTCTTTAACGGGCACGGCAATGGCGCGGGTGTTGTAGCCTTCGAGTTTCACCCAGCCGGCTTTGGCGCCCTGTGGAAGCGTCCCGTGGATCTCGGTGGTTTCACCGGGAAAGACAGTGATGTAGTTGTCGTCGTACTCGATGGGGAGGATTTCGCCGCCATCCGGCTCGGCAGAGATCGTGGCCCTCTCGAAAAAGGCGATGTGCTGCGAAGGATTGTACAAGCGGATCGTGACATGGCTTTCCTTTCCGCTCTTGTCCGCCTCCGCCTGGACTTCCAAGTTCACCGGAGGCATGGTGTTCAGGGCGGTCATGTCTGCCCAGCGTACCTGACGCAGATATATGGCCAAGTCGCTTTTTCGAGCCCCCAGATCGTCATCCTTTTGCGACTGCCAATAGGTGTTCTCCACCAGGAGCTTTCCCTGGGCACCGAAGAGCTGACAGCGCACAAAGAAGACCGGCGTGGATGCGGGATACCTGGGCAGCGCGGCCACCCGTTTTGCGCTGTTGTAAGGCACGGCAATCCCGTCCAGGGAACGATCGTCGCGGACCTTGCCATCCAGGTCGTAGACGCGAATACGCGCATGCACGCCCTGCACGTCGCCGGGAGTTTGATTGAAAACGATGATCTTGGCCTGACTGTGGTCGCCGGCCGCATAGGAGTCGAAGACAACCGAAAGCGGGCGGAGTCCCTTCTTCGCTCCAAAGTACGTGCCACCGGGGCTCAGATAGTAGTCGATGATGTTGCCGTAAAAAGATGGCCAGTGGCTGTTCAACATCCAGTAGAGGGTCATCTTGTGGTTGGCCCATGCGCCCGCGGCGTAAGCCTCGAACTGAGCGCGCGTATTCTCGTAGTGGGCCAGTTGCGCCTTCCGTACAAAGTCCTCCACGCTGGTAGATTGACCGTAGCGGCGTTCCAGCGCCAGTTGTACATTGGCCAGAAAGGAGGTCTTGTCAATGGCTCCGGCGTGCATCAGCCAGGTATCGTCGATCGGCCAGAGGTGGTCGGCGGGGATGAACTTCTTGAGACTCTCCAGGGTTGGAATATGCTCATTGTCACCCTGCTCTGCGCAAGCCCCGCGCGTCGGGGGAAATTTTCCGCTGAACCAGTATGTGGGAGGCCGCCAACTGTACGGCCCTTCCATGTGGATGCCGTCCCACAAGTGCTCGCCGTTCGCGTCCTTGGCAAACGAAGAGACAGTATCCACCAACGCGTTCTGCCAATGCAGTTCGGATTCAATCCGGCGGTACTCCAGCCTCACCGGATCCGGAGCACGGCCGTCGCTTCCGTTGGCCCAGATAAACACGGACGCATGAGGACGCAGCATCGTGATCTGTGAACGCAGGCTCTCGGAAGCGACCCGATGATCCTCCTCGCTCCACTGATCCCACTTCTCCCACTGATTGCAGCACATCCAGCCGAACATCAGCGGAATGCCCTCCTCGTCGGCGAGCTCGACGATATGCTCGCTGGATATCTTCGACTCCCAGCGCATCATGTTGATGCCGAGATCCTTCACGTAGCGCAGGATGTTGGCTTCGCGCTCGGGATCGTAGCGATAGAGCAGATCGGGGGTGTAATCGGCTCCGCGCACCCGGAAATCCCGCCCGTTCACCTGAAGATAGAAGTTGCCGCCCTTGCCCACCTCGGGGAACTGTTCGTCCTCATCGCGGTGCTGCGTAATGCTCCGGATGCCGAATCGCGAATCGTTGCGGTCGGAGAGCCGATCATTCTCGACGAACTCCAGACGCAGATCGTAGAGCGCCGGATCGCCCATCGTATACGGCCACCAGAGGTCTGGATGCGTCAAGGTCAAGCCGGGAAACTTCTCCGGCATGAAAGAAATCTCGCGCTCCTCGCCGGGGGCAAGATCGACGGTTTGCTCCAGCCTTATCGTTGGCTTTCCCAAACGCGAAATCGTACCTCTCAGCGTTCCGCCGGCCTGACGCGCCGAATGGTTGCGCAGTGTGGCATATACCGTGAGGCGGGCGGTCGATTCCTTGATGAGAAGCTGTGTATTCACCAGCGGTTTGTCGATCGAGACGCTGCCGGTAACCCGCAGGTAGACTGGCTTCCAGATACCGGCATTGCGGTCCGGCACAAAGGAGATGCCCCATCCCGGCTGCTTCTTCTCGCCCTTGTATCCAAGGTACTTCCAATTCACCCAGTCGAACCAACTATCGGCGAGTTCCACGCCATTGACGTCTTGAATCAGCCGCTCGGGGGTCACCTTGACGGCCAGCACATTCGGCAAGCCCGGCTTGATCCAGGAGGTGGCGTCGAATTGGTGCTCGGCGTACATTCCCACGACTTGCGTGCTGTCGGCGATTTTTTGCCCATTCAGCCATATCTCCGCTCGATAGTTGATCCCAGGAAACTCCAGCATGTATGCGGAGAATCCGGCGGGCGCGACAAAGCTCGTGCGATACCACCAGTCCTGTAGGTAAAGATCCTGCGGAACCTTCTCCGCCAGGTTCTTTCCGACATACAGGTCGGGGTAGACGCCATCTTCCTGCAAGATTTCAAGAACCGTGGCGGGCATTCTGTGGATGGGATGCCAAGAGGCATCCTCGTATCCTGCGACCGAGACTTCCGCTCCTCCAACGCGAGCCTCCGACGCGGATGCAAGCTTCCAATCCGCCGCCAGCTCGATCTTTTGGGGAATTCCGGAGTTCGCGTGCAGCGGTGCGCAGCAGATGCTCAGCGACAGCAATAACGTTGCCACGCCCCTGCTAACTTTCGTCCCTAGCACTCGCATTGGTTTCTCTTTCATCTCTCTCCGTCCCGCCCATGATGTTCAGTGTTCTTCCGCCATGCAATACTCAGGCGCTTGCTCGACTCACTGACGAACAGATCAACGATCGCCAGAGCCTGGATTGGCTCCGCTGGAATTCGTCTTCATTTCATTAACCAGGGTAACTGCTGCATCGAGGTTCCACCCATCCACTTCCAGCTTCAAACCGCCTGCGTTCAAAGGAGTATCGTAGTGAGCGGCTATCTCCCGCGACTCGCCGGGCATCAGGGAGATATAGTTGTCTTCCCAGAGAACAGGGAGTATCTCGTCTCCGCTTTTTTCGTCAACGACCGAAAGGTGAATCTGAAATGCCAGACTGCTGGACGGATTATGGACGCGAACGCGAACCTCCCCGCTTTCCTTTTGGCGGCGAGTGGATGCCGACACATCCACATGAACCTTCCGCAACTGGTTCAACATCGTCAGGTCTTCATAACTCGTGACCCCGGTATAGTATGGATGCTTCTTTTCGCTCTCCGTGGACCAATCGTACGTGGATGGTTTCCTGGGCAGCCAGTAGAAGTTCGAACTGAGAATGCCGTTTTCCTTATCCGTAATCGTCAACCGGACAAAATGCACATCGGTGCCAATGTTATCGTCGGGAATGTTCAAGAGCCTGCGCACACTATCGGCGGCGGAGTCCAGTGCTATCTTCCGGTGGAACAACCGCCGCAGGTTGAAGTCGTAAATCGAAATCTCCGCGGTCAAATCGCGGAAGTCCCGGTTCACGCTGTTGACCACAACTATGCTGCGGTCGTCGTAGGAGTACTGAATATGCACGGGCTCGCAGGCCTTCTTGGTTCCAAAGTAACCCGCCGCTGGCTGAAGATAGTAGTCATACAGATGCCACATCATCGAAGGCCAGCCGTTGTTCAGCATCCACTGAATCACGCCGGTGGATTGGTATTTATTCCGTCCATAAGCTTCAAACATCGCCCGCTCGCCATCATAGGCCATGGCCTGCGATTTGTGGAGGTAGTCGCCCAGCCCTTTCGGCGGCCCGTAGATGGCGTCCATCGACTCATTGAAGTGCGTGATCCCATTCAAATCTCCCGCGCCCATATGCAACTTCCACATCGCGTCAATGGGCCAAAGATGTGCTTTAGGTAGAAACTTCTTGATACTGTCTAACTCCGGGATCGCAGCCCCAGGACTGGTCTCTGTATTGAAGCCGAAGGCTCCGCCGAAGTGGTCCGTGTCAATCAGCCAATATCCGGGGGGAACATAATCGTAGGGTCCTGTCATCTTGACCCCGAAGGCGCCGCTGACGGTTGTTGTCTTGGAACTGGCCGAAGAGACAATGGGATTGGGCCAGCCAGCCTCGGCGAGAATCTTCCGGTAGGCTGCTTCCACTTTCGCGGGAGGCGCATTGTCGCTGCCGTTCATCCATAAAGCGACGCTGGCGTGATGGCGCAGGCGCAGAATCTGCGTGCGCA
>Ga0182013_10004982_pt1 | contig 15703 bp, 14 predicted proteins | sample 612S2MmetaG_FD_120487 | JGI IMG/M metagenome (GOLD analysis project Ga0182013, IMG submission 120487) | Permafrost microbial communities from Stordalen Mire, Sweden - 612S2M metaG | ecosystem: Environmental > Terrestrial > Soil > Wetlands > Permafrost | place: Sweden: Stordalen | collected...
AACGCGCTGCTGGGCGGAGAACGGCTGTGGAACGGCGTCACCGAGCCGGCGCTCGCGGTGCGCAACATTCGCCGGCTGTACGACACCGCCGCGGTGAAGCTCGTGAAAGAGAACGGCGAGATCGTCGGACTCATCGCCGAGCGCGAGGGCAAGCACGTCGCCATCAAGGCAAACCGCGCCGTCGTCCTTACGTGCGGCGGTTTTGAAAACAACCCCACGATGATCCGCACGTATCTGGAGGGGCTCCCCGAGATCTATCCGTCGGGGACGCCGTACAATACCGGCGACGGCATTACGATGGGTCTCGAAGCCGGCGCGGATCTCTGGCACATGAGCAACATAGCGGGGCCGGAGTTCTTCTTTAAGGCACCCGGCATTGCCGTGTCGCGCTGGATCAACATCCCGCACGTCGACAGTTATCTTTTCGTTGCGTGTGACGGCAAGCGTTTCACGGCCGAGGGCACGCCGTGCATGGGCGCGGATCGCCACGGGAAAACCAAAGTTCACGGCGTCTGGATGCAGCAGCTCACGCCGGTTCCGGTGTACATGGTGTTCGACGAGACGTTCCGCAAGGCGGGTTCGATCGGCGAGTCGTTTGCCTGCTGGGATGTGACGCACGGCAATTTGTACGACTGGAGCGCCGACAACCTGCGGGAAGTGGAGAAGGGCTGGATCAAGCGGGCAAACACCATCGAGGAGCTCGCGCCGCTCATCAATCTGTCGCCCGAAGTTCTGAAAGCCACGGTCGCGCGCTACAACGCGTTTGCGAAGGACGGAAAGGACGCCGATTACGATCGGACTGCGGGCTACATGGCGCCGCTTCAAGCGCCGCCATACTACGCAATGGAGCTCACGCCCAGCTTCGTCAACACGCAAGGCGGCCCGCGCCGCGACAAAGACGCGCGCGTGATTTCCGTCGAGGGCAAGCCGATTCCGCGGCTCTATTCGGCGGGCGAGCTCGGCTCGATCTACGCCTTCAACTACAACGCGGGCGGTAACGTGGGCGAATGCTTTGCCTTCGGCCGCATCGCCGGGCGAAATGCCGCGCAAGAGAAGCCGGTTCGGGCAGCCACCACGGCCGGCGCCACCTAGCCGATCGTTAGAGGTTGGGGGTTCGCGTGAGGGAACCCCCAGACTTATGGCTACGCTCCACCCGCCCTTGGACGGGCTCTCGGCCGGCAAACACGATCTGCAAGTAAGCCTGCTGGGCTGGCACACGGTCGGCTCTTGTACGATCGCGGTCAACGATCCGTTCCACTTCGATGCGTCCGGCAGTTACGATGCGATGGGCAAGAAGGGGACGTTCGACATGAAACTCGTCCTAACGGACCAAGACCCCGCGGCCTCGAGCGGGCCTTGCAAGATCAGCAACGACGGGCAGACGTTCGACGCGACGTACGTGCGGAACGGCAACGAGATTTCGTTTACCGCCAGGGATCACAGCATTACCGTTTCGCCGGACGGGAACAACGTGCTCATGCAGGTACGCGGCTTCCCGAAGTTTCGTATTCTCGGCTGATGTCGTTCGCGGCCGACAGCCTCGATCGTCGCACGTTCATCACGTTCTGCGCGACGATGGCTGCGACGCTGGCGCTGCCGGAGTCCTACGTTCCCGCGATCGCCAAGGCGCTACAATCGGCGAAGCGCCCCGTCCTCGTGTGGCTGGCGTTCTCGGACTGCGCGGGCTGCACGGAGTCGTTCTTGCGCGCCAGCAATCCGACCGTAAGCGATCTCATCCTCAACACGCTTTCGATTAACTACCACGAGACGCTGATGGCGGCTTCGGGCGAAGACGCCGAGGCGCTACTGAGCCGGACCGTAGGCGACGATCGCGGCCGGTACATCGCGGTCGTCGAGGGCGCGATTCCGACCAAAGATAACGGCGTCTACTGCACGATCGGCGGGCGCTCCGCTATCGACATCGCGCGCGAGGTTTGCAGCAACGCGGCGGCGGTGATTACGGTCGGTGCGTGCGCGTTTTTCGGCGGCTGGCCCGCTTCCCGCCCGAATCCCACGGGTGCCGTCGGCCTACAAGATGCCCTGCGCGGCCTCAAAGTGATCAACTTGCCGGGGTGCCCGCCCAACGCGGTCAACATCACGGCCACGCTCGTGCATTTCCTCACGTTCGGCGAGATGCCGGACACCGACGCGCAGAGCCGTCCGCTGTTCGCCTACGGGACGCAAATTCACGATTCGTGCGAACGCCGCGCGCACTACGATGCCGGCGAGTTCGTGGACGCATGGGGCGACGAAGCGCATCGCAAGGGCTGGTGCTTGTACAAGATGGGCTGCAAGGGCCCCGGCACGTATCACAATTGCGCCTCGGTCCGCTGGAACGACGGAACGAGCTGGCCGATCGGCGCCGGCCACGGGTGTATCGGGTGTTCCGAGGCCGGATTCTGGGACGAGAACACGCCGTTCTATCGGCGGCTGCCCGACGTTCCCGGATTTGGCGTGCAGACGACGGCAAACGAGGTCGGGCTGGGCATCGTCGCGGTAACGGCGACGGCGGTCGCCGTTCACGGGGTCATCAGCATCGTGCGCGACCGGTTGCATCCCGAACCCGTCGACCCGCCGCCCCCGTCTGCAGGCAAGTCGTGACGCGCATCGCGATCGATCCGGTCACGCGGATCGAGGGGCATTTGCGCATCGAAGCCACCGTGGAGGGCGGCAAGGTCGCCGACGCGTGGAGCTCGAGCACGATGTTTCGCGGCATGGAGATCGTCCTTCGCAAGCGCGATCCGCGCGACGCGTGGCTGTTCGCGCAGCGCATCTGCGGCGTCTGCACGACCGTGCACGCGCTCGCGTCGGTCCGCGCGGTCGAAGACGCGGTCGGTTCGAATCCGCCGCTCAACGCGCGGCTGATTCGCGACGTCATCGCCGGGACGCAATACGTGCAGGATCACGTCATCCACTTCTACCATCTGCACGCGTTCGATTGGGTCGACGTCGCGTCGGCGACGAAGGCGGACCCCGCGGCGGCATCGCGACTGGCCCAAAGCATCTCCGCTTGGCCGAAATCGAGCCCCGGATATTTCCAAGAGATTCGCGACAAGATCGCGGCGATCGTGAATTCGGGACAGCCGGGCCTCTTCGCCAACGGCTACTGGGGGCATCCGGCATATCGGCTGTCGCCGGAAGCGAACCTCGTCCTGGTGGCGCACTACCTCGAAGCGCTCGACTGGCAGCGCGAGATCGTTCGCGTCCAAGCGATACTCGGCGGTAAGAATCCGCATCCGCAGACGTATCTGGTCGGGGGAATGGCGATCCCGATCGATCCGGACAGCCAAGCTGCGCTCAACTTCGCGCGCTTAGACGAAGAACGTACGATTCTCGAGAGCGCTAAGACGTTCGTCGAGCAAGTCTATCTTCCGGACGCGGTCTTAGTCGCGTCGCACTATCCCGAATGGTTCGGGTACGGCGCCGGACACAAGACGTACATGGCGTACGGTGATTTCCCGCAGCCCTCCGGCGACGTCTCGAGCTACCGGTTCGCGCGCGGCATCGTCCGGTATCCGAACGAAGCCGGCGTGGACGCCTTCGACCCCGCGAAAATCAGCGAATACGTGACGCGCTCCTGGTATGCGTATCCCGACGAGCGCGTTGGGCTTCACCCGTCACGAGGCGAGACGAATCCAACGTATACGGGTCCGCAACCACCGTTCGAATTTCTCAACGTTAACGACAAATATTCGTGGCTCAAGGCACCCCGCTACGACGGCGAGGTGATGGAAGTGGGACCGCTGGCGCGGCTTCTCGTCTCCTACGCGGCGGGACGTCCCGATATCAAGAACGTCCTTGATGGCGCGCTTCGTACGTTGAAGCTGCAGCGCGCGGATCTTTCGTCAACGCTCGGCCGCGTCGTCGCACGAGCGCTCGAAACGCAGTTGATGAGCGGGTGGCTGCTGGAATGGCACGACGAGCTCGTCGCCAACGTTGCGAACGGCGATCTCGCGGTGCACGACGGGTCGCGATGGGAGCCGTCGTCGTGGCCGGCCGAATGCGAAGGGTGGGGGTCGCACGAAGCGCCGCGCGGCTCGCTCGGCCACTGGGTTCGCATCGAGTCGGGCGCGATCGCGAACTATCAGGCGGTCATGCCGACGACGTGGAACGCCTCGCCGCGCGACGCGCGCGGCATGCGGGGGCCCTACGAAGCGGCGCTGCTCGGCACGCCCGTGGCGGATCCGCAGCGTCCGCTCGAGATTTTGCGCACCGTCCACTCGTTCGATCCGTGCATGGCCTGCGCGGTGCACGTGCTCGACCCGGACGGCGGGCTCGTCGTGCGCGTCGAGGACGACGCATGGTGACGGCCGTCGTCGGAATCGGGAACGTACTCTTGAGCGATGACGGCGCCGGCGTGTGGCTCGCCCGGCGTCTCGCGGCGACGTATCGTTTCGTGCCGGAAGTCCAGATTCTCGACGGCGGAACGCTCGGACTCGATTTGCTACCCTATCTTTCCACGGCGGAGCGCCTGCTCGTGATCGACGCGGCGAGGACGGGAACGGCGCCCGGAACGATCGCGATTTTGCGCGAGCACGAAGTCCCAGCCGTCCTTCGCCAGTCGCTCTCCGCGCACGAAGCGTCGCTGTGCGACCTGCTAGCCGCGCTGACCCTGCTTGGGAAGGCGCCGCGGGAGCTTGTCGCGATCGGGATCGAACCGTTGCACGTCCGGCCGGGCGTGGAGCTCTCGGAACCGGTGCGCGCCGCGTTGCCGGCGGCGGAGTACGCCGTCGTCGGACAGCTCGAGAAGTGGGGCGTCGCTTCCGTGCGGGACGAGACCCACGCCGAAACGGCGTTCACGCTATGAGCGGCACGACCGGCGCGCCGTCCGAGTTCTTCTACGTCTGGCACTTGCCCGTGCGGGTCACGCACTGGGCGAACGTGGCCGCGTTTTTCACGCTCGCGCTCACGGGGCTCTACATCGGAGCGCCGGCGGCCGTCGCTGTGCACGTTCCGCAGATGACGTACGTTCGGATGGTGCACGTCGCGGCGGGGTACGTCTTGCTGTGCAGCGTCGCGATCCGGTTCTACTGGGCGTTCGTGGGCGATCGCGGCGCCTCGTGGCGCGCGTTCTTCCCGTATCTGCGAACCGACGGACGCCGCAAGATGATCGAGGAACTGCAGTTCTACGCCTTCCTGCGGCGCGATCCGCCACGGAGCAGCTCCGTCATCAACGTCTCACACTCGATCGTGTTTCTGGGCTTCGTCGTCGAGATCGTTACGGGGTTCGCGCTGCTCTCCGTGGCTGGAAGCCACGGCATCCTCGCGCCCCTGTTCGCTCCGCTCTTTGCGCTCGTGGCGCCGCAGAACGTCAGGCTCGTTCACGTCGTCGTGATGTGGTTCTTACTGGCTTTCACGGTCGAGCATATCTACGTCGCCGTCCTGCTCGACTGGAAAGAACGCAGCTTGCTTCTGGCGAGCATGATTACCGGCTACATGGGACACGAACGGCGCCACTAGCGGCGCCATCGCCGGTTACGCGGACTTGAGCTTCCAGGCCAGCGACGACCAGGAAACGCCGGCAAAGATAAAGTTGATGCCGACGGCAAAGCCGATGAACCAGAGTGCGGACGTCGGCCACTGATTCCAGAGCAGCACGCCCAACACGAACGTGATGAATCCGCTGAACGCCGCCCAACCGTAATTCGGGAACTTCATCCAGAGCGCCGAGACGAACCGGAAGATTCCGCCGAACACGAACAGAATCGCGAGCAGGAGCGTGATCGACAGCGCGCCCGCGACGGGATTGCGGATCAGCACCAGGCCGATCACGACGTCGAGTAGGCCGATGAGCAGCATCAGAATGATGTTTCCGGCGCCGCGCGTGAAGAACGCACCCGTGATTTGAAAGATCCCGCCGATGAAGACCAGCCAGCCGAAGAAGATGACGGTCGCGAGCGTCGCGACGAAGTCGCTCGAAATCGCCATGAAGCCGACCAAAATGAGCGCGATTCCCAGCGCCATGTACCAGCCCCAGTGTTTCTGAGCGTCGTTAATGGTTTGTGCAATCATAGGACCACCCTTTCTTTGCGGGCGGCAGTTTTGCCTGCGCCTAGCGTGCGCCCGGATGCTCCGCAGCCATCGTGATGACGGCGGCCCCGTCTATCGTGTCGTTCTCGACCGCGCGCAGCGCGTCGTTTGCGCGTTCGAGCGGAAACGACGTGGAGACCGGTTTGAGGTCGATTTCGGCCGCGAGCGCAAGAAAGTCGCGGGCATCGGCACGCGTCATGTTCGTGACGCTGCGAATCTCGCGTTCGCCCCACAGCAGAGAGTCGTAGTCGAAGCGCGGAATGCAGTCGAGGTGGATCGCGTTGATCCCGACGACGCCGCCCTTGCGCAACGCTCCCAGCGCGTCTATGACGACCGAGCCCACGGGGGCAAACGTGACGGCGCGATCCAGCCGAACCGGCGGCCGGTCGTTCTCCTTGCCGACCCAATCGGCACCCATGGCTTCGGCGGTGGTGCGGTGGTTCTTGCCGCGTGAAACGACGTACACGTTGCAGCCCCAATGTTTGAGAATCGGAAGTGCAAGATGCGCCGACGAGCCGAAGCCGTAGAGTCCGACGCTTTCGCCGCGTTGAACGCCGGCGACGCGCAGCGCGCGAAAGCCGATGATGCCGGCACACAAGAGCGGAGCGGCTTGCAGATCGTCGAGACGATCGCTTAGAGGATAGGCAAAGTCGGCTCGCGCGACGACGGCGTTTGCGTAACCGCCATCCACATCGTATCCGGTATAGACGGGATGGTCGCACAGATTTTCGCGACCTTCGCGGCAGAACCGGCACGTGCCGTCGGTTCCGCCAAGCCAGGATATCCCGACCCGGGTTCCGATCTTCATCTCGACGCCCGGCGCGACGGCCGCGACGACGCCGACGATTTGATGGCCCGGGACGATCGTCGCGTGCTGCGGCGGCAGATCGCCTTCAACGATGTTGAGGTCCGTCCGGCAGACTCCGCAGGCTCGCACCATGACCAGGATCTTGCCCGCGCTCAATGCCGGGAGCGCGCGATCTTCGATCGTGAGCCGGTTCTTCGAGATCGGTCCGGTTCCATGGAGCACGGCGGCCGTCGTCTTCGTTGCCGCCGGTGTTGCTGTCTCTGTAGACATGGTCGGTTCTCTTTTCTTAAAAAATTCGGACGGGGCTTGCGTCGGAGCGAGCACGTGACGCTTGCCCGAGCGCGTTCGCAACGTCGCCGGCTACGACGCCGAAGGGGCGAGCCGCGGCCGCGCATGCGCCGGCGCGACCGTGCCAAAACGCTCCTACCCGGCCGGCGTCTACCGGCGCGAGGCCCTGCGAGAGGAGCGTTGCAACGATGCCCGAGAGCACGTCGCCGGTTCCGGCCGTGGCAAGCGCGGACGTGCCGGTGGGATTGAGATGGAGGCTGGTGCGATCGGCAACGAGCGTCGTGCGTCCCTTCAGAAGCGTCGGGATCCCGAATTCGTCCAGGAAAGCCCGCAGGCGCTCTCGCCGCCCGCCCGGAGCGATCGTGCCGCGTCCGGAGACCAACGCGAATTCGCCTTCGTGCGGAGTCAGAATCAATGTGCCGTCGTCGCGCAGACCGGACAGGTGCCCGGTGAGGAGATGGAGCGCGCTCGCATCGGCAACCGTCGGCAGCTTCGTTTGTGCAACGATTTCACGGACGATCGTTCCCGTGGCTTCGCTCAGCGCGAGTCCGGGTCCGATCGCCAGCGAACTGCAGTGCTCGGTGAGACCGGCGATCGTATGGATCGCCGACTGCGCGTCGGTGTCGTCGAACGGGACGACCACTTGCTCGATGAGATGCGCGCGTACCGTCTCGACCGCGGCTTGCGGCACCGCAACGGTAACGTATCCGGCACCGGCGCGCGCCGCTCCGAGGGCGCAGAGGATCGCCGCCCCGGGAAACTCCCCGGAGCCGGCGACGATGAGCGGCGCGCCGGAACTGCGCTTGTCTGCCTGCGCGGTGCGCCTGGGCAGCAGCGTTTCGAATCCGCTCTCGGTCAGGACGAATGCGTCCGGTCCGGCATCGAGGAGATCCGCGTCGTGGATGCCGATGGGAGCGCACCAGAGGTCTCCCGTGGCGTCACGGCCCGGGTCGAGCAGGGAGCCGACTTTCGGCCGGCCGATCGCGATCGTCGCGACGGCGCGAATATGAGGCTGGTTTAGGGCGCCGGTCGTCGGGTCGGTGCCCGTCGCGAGGTCGAGCGCGAGAATGGGAACGCCGGCCGCGTTCATGGCGGAGACCCGCGCGGCGGTCGGAGCGTCGAGCGGGAAGTGGACGTTGACGCCGAGCAGTCCGTCGAGCAAGAGGCCGGCGACGCGCAGATCGGATTCGTCTGCCGGAAAGGCGCGCAGTTCGACGCCCGACGCGCGGGCGCGCTCTCGAGAGGCGACGCGCGTCGGGCTACCGTCGTGCGTTGGATCGTGATACGCGACGCGTGGCCCGTCCATCTCGGACAGCGCGGCGAAGGCGTCGCCGCCGTTGTCGCCGTTTCCGGCGAAGGCGACGATCGGCCCTTCGCGCCGGTAGCGCGCGGCCATCTTCGCGATGGCCGCGCCCGCGAGGCGAACCAGCGTATCCGCACCGTCGCGCCGAACGGCGAGTCCGTCGATCAGTCCCATCTGCACCGACGTGACGGCTAACATCGCGTCAGGCCGGTACCGGAACTCGCCCAGCTGCTGATTTCGGCTTGCCGTTTTTCGTCTTCGCGAAGTCGAGCACGACCCGGCCGGCAACTTTGCCATGTTCGAGGCGCTCGAAAACCGAATTGATCGAACTGAGCGGCTCGAGCTCGACGTCGGCTCGAACCTTGCCTTCGTCGGCGATGGCGAGCGCTTCGGCCATATCTTCGCGGGTGCCCACGAACGATCCGCGGATGCTGATGCAATTTGCGACGACGTCGAATAGCGGAACGGGGAAATCACCCGGCGGAAGCCCGACGAGGACGCACGTCCCTACCTTGCGCGTCATCTCGACGCCTTGCTTGAACGCCGGCAACGAAGGCGCGGTGATCAGAACGCCGTGCGCTCCGCCGCCGGTTGCCTTTTTCACGTCTTCCGAAGGGGTGCTCGACGTCTTTGCGTTGACCGTGAAGTCGGCACCGAGTTTCTTTGCAAGCGCGAGCTTCGAGTCTTCAACGTCGATAGCGCAGACGTAGAGTCCCATGAACTTCGCGTACTGAATCGCGAGGTGGCCGAGGCCGCCGCAGCCCGAGATCGCGATCCATTCGCCGGCTTTGGCTTGCGTTTGCTTGATGCCCTTATACGTGGTGATGCCCGCGCAGATCAGCGGCGCGGCTTCGTCGGGCGTGAGCCCCTTAGGGATGCGCGCGACGTAATTCGGATCCGCGAGCAGGTACTCGGCGAAGCCGCCGTTCTGCGAATAACCGCCATACTTGGCATGCGGGCAAACCGTCTCCCAAGCGGTCAAGCAATACTCGCAGTGGCCGCAGGCCGAATAGAGCCACGGCACGCCGACGCGGTCGCCTTCTTTGACGTTCGTGACGCCCGCGCCTAAAGCGGCGACGATCCCGATCGCTTCGTGACCCGGGATAAACGGAGGCGTCGGCTTGAGCGGCCAGTCGCCGTCGGCCGCGTGCAGGTCGGTGTGGCAGACGCCGCACGCCTCCGTCCTCACCAGGATCTGCCCGGGGGCAGGAGTCGGGATGGGCACTTCTTTGATGACGAGTGGCTTGCCGAAGACTTCGACGACCGCGGCTTGCATGGTACCGGTCATGATGTGATTCCTTGTTGAGATAGTGCTAAGTGCTGAGTTGAAAGCAGCCGTCGGACGCTCAAGCGGCCGCGGCGCCCAGGCCCTTGACCGCTTCAATCATTTTTCCGAGCACGGCCGAGGCGTCGCCATAGACCATGAAGCAGTTCGGGTCGTAGAACAGACCGTTGACGACGCCGCTGTAGCCTTTGCCGCCGGGCGTACGCTTGACGACGTAGACCTTCTTGGCTTTGTCGGCGTTGAGGATCGGCATTCCGTAAATCGGGGACGATTTATCGGTCCGCGCCGCCGGGTTCACGACGTCGTTTGCGCCGATGACGAGCGCCACGTCGGTCGTCGCAAACTGATCGTTGATGTCGGCGAGTTGGAAGATCATGTCGTAGGGCACGCCGGCCTCGGCGAGCAGTACGTCCATCTGTCCCGGCATGCGCCCCGCGACGGGATGAATCGCGAACTTGACGCTGACTTTGGCGGCCACCAGCATCTTCACGAAGTCGTAGAGCTTCTGCTGTCCTTGCGAGACGGCGAGCCCGTAGCCCGGGACGATGATGACGCTCTTGGCATACCGCATGTCGATCGCGGCATCGCTCGCCTGAACCGGCTTTTCGCTGCCGGCAATAGCGCCTCTTTTGTGCTTCTTGCTCGCTCCGAAGTGCTTGAAGAGCACGTTGAAGACCGACCGGTTCATGGCTTTTGCCATCAGCAAAGTGAGGAGCGTACCGGCGGCGCCCACGACCATACCGGCGATCATCAGGGCCGGATTCTGCAGGACGTAGCCTTCGAGACCGACGGCGACGCCCGTAGCCGCGTTGTAAATCGAGATCACGACGGGCATGTCGGCGCCGCCGATCGGCAGGGTCATGAGAATGCCGAATGCGAGAGCGCACCCGAAGAACAGGCAAATCAATCCGGGAAGCGGCAAAAACTGCGGACCGCCCGCGACCGCGACGACGATGGATGCGCCGACCGCGAGGATGGCGACCATCACGGCGCCGTTGAGGATCTGCTGACCCGCAAATTGCAGCGGAACCTTGAGAACGCGCTGCAGTTTTGCCCAGGCGATGAGCGAGCCGGAGAACGAGATCGCGCCGATCAACGCGCCGAACAGGGTCACGATCAATTGGGTCCGTCCGTCGGCGCGGTTGCCGAAGAGTTCGACCGCAGCGATGGATGCCGCCGCGCCGCCGCCCATGCCGTTGTAAATTGCGACCATCTGCGGCATGGCCGTCATCTTGACGGTCTTGCCGCTCCACCATGCGATGGAACCGCCGATCGCCATCGCTAAGCCGGCCAGTCCGAGATTGAAGAACACCAGCGGCTTGGCATCCGCTCCGACGCTGAAGAAGTAGAGGAACGACGCGATCACGGCCGCGAGCATCCCGGCGCCCGCTACCCGGATTCCCGAGGCGGCCGTGGCCGGCGACGACATGCGCTTGAGACCGTACATGAGCAGCAGAGCGGCTACGAAACCGGTTACGGCCGTAACGACCTGCGAAATGGTTGTCAGCATGTCGCTCGTCATGCCTTCGCGTGGTGGGCCGCGCGACCGTGCCGCGCATGGTGGGGCTTGACGTCGCTGGATTTAAACATTTCGAGCATTCTGACGGTGACGGCGTATCCGCCGGCAACGTTACCCGACCCGAGCAATACCGCGGCGAAGCCGACGGACTGCTCCAGTACGTTCGTCGCGTTGAGGAGAACGTAGATTCCGCCGACGACGACGATCCCGTGCACGAAGTTCGAGCCCGACATGAGCGGCGTATGCAGAATTGCCGGGACGTTGCCGATGATGACCCAGCCGGCGACGGCGGCAAGCATGAAGATGTAAGCGCCGGCAAAAATATTGATCGTTAGGTTAGAGTCCATGAGTCGTACGGATCCGTTCAAGCCACTTTCGCGGCAGATTTCGTGGTGTGGGGAACGGCATCGTCGAGCATCTTGCCGGCGTAGGTCAGCGCGGTCTTCGATAGGACCTCGTCGCTCCAGTCGATGGTGACGACGTTGTCTTTCAAGATCAGTGCCAGAAAATTGTACTGGTTGTGAGCGTAGAGATTGCTGGCGTCGTCGCCGAGCAGCGAAGGTACGTTGAGCGGCGCCACGATCTTCACGTTGCCGACCGTCGCCGTCTCGCCCGGCTGCGTGTCCTCGCAATTGCCGCCGCCTTCGGCGGAGAGATCCACGATGACCGCACCGGACTTCATGCCGGCGACTTGGCTTTTGCTGATGAGCTTCGGTGAGGGTTTGCCGGGAATCGCGGCGGTCGTAACGACGAGATCGGCCGCCTGAATGTGTTTGGTCAAGACGGCCGCAACCTTGATCGTTTCTTGCGGCGTGAGCTCGCGAGCGTAGCCGCCTTTGCCGGCAGCGTCCACGCCGGTATCCACGAACGTCGCGCCGAGCGAGAGCGCCTGCTGCGCCGTCGCCGGCCGGACGTCGTAACCTTCGACCGAGGCGCCTAAGCGATGTGCGGTCGCGACCGACTCGAGCCCCGCGACGCCCAGACCCATGACGAGCACTTTTGCCGGACCGAGCGTCCCGCCGGCGGTCGTCATCTTCGGAAGCACGCGGTTCATGTGCGTCGAGCCGAGTTGAACCGCGTAGTATCCCGCGAGCGCCGACTGGCTCGAAAGGGCGTCCATGGCCTGCGCCCGCGATATGCGCGGGATGCGTTCCATGGCAAAGCACGTGACCTTGCGTTCCAGCAGTTCGCGCACCAGGCGCTTCTCGCGATGGGCGTAGATGAAGCTGAGTAGGATTGCGCCCGCCTTCATCTGGGCGACCACCTCGAGGGCCGGCGGTTGGATGCACAGCACCACGTCGGCGTCGCGAACGAGAGCGGCGCGATCGGTCACGAAGACGACGTCCTTGTAGGCGCCGTCGGGCAGGCCGACGGCGTCGCCGGCCCCCGCTTGCATGTGGATCCTCGCGCCGAGTTTGGTCAGTTTCGGTACGAGCTCGGGCACGAGCGCGACGCGGTGCTCGTGGGGTTGCGTCTCTTTGAGGACCGCGACGTTGACGAACATCATGCCTCCAGGATGACCTTGAGCGCGCCGGTCGTCGCCGCGTTGGCGAACGTGTCGTACGCGGAGATGATGTCGGTGAGTTTGAAGTGATGCGTGATGAGCTTCTCGGGGAAGATCTTGCCGGCGCGCTTGAGTTTCAGGAGCGTCGGCGTGCTGACGGTGTCCACCAAGCGCGTGGTGATCCCGATATTGCGATCCCAGAGTTGCTCGAGATGGAGCGTGACGGGCTTGCCGTGGACGCCGATGTTGGCGATGTGTCCGCCCGGCGCGACGATTTGCTCGCACAGTTCGAACGTGGCGGGAATGCCGACGGCTTCGATCGCCGTATCCACGCCGACGTTGTCCGTCAACGCCAGGATGGCTTCTTTCGCTTTTCCGTCGGTACTGTTGACCGCTTTCGTCGCGCCGAAGCGCACGGCGATGTCGAGGCGCTTCTGGTCGAGGTCCACCATGATGATCTCGGCGGGCGAATAGAACTGCGCAGTGAGCAACGCGGCGAGCCCGATCGGTCCGGATCCGACGATGGCAACCGTGCTCCCCGGCGCGATGCGGCCGTTGAGGACGCCGCACTCATACCCGGTCGGTAAGATGTCGCTGAACATCACCAGCGGCTCTTCGTCTTCACCCTTCAGAATGGGATACAGGCTCGTATCCGCGTGAGGGATGCGGACGAAGTCCGCCTGCGTGCCGTCAATGGCATTCCCCAAGATCCAGCCGCCGTCCAGGCAGTGCGAGAACATGAGTTTTCGGCAGTACACGCACGCACCGCAGGACGTAACGCAGGAGACGAGGACGCGATCGCCCTTTTTGTACGTGGTCACCGCGGAACCGACCTCGTCCACGACGCCGATGCCCTCGTGCCCGAGCGTCCGCCCGGGCTTCGCAGTCGGCACGTCGCCTTTGAGAATGTGCAGATCGGTTCCGCAGATCGTGGTCTTGACGATGCGCACGATAGCGTCCGTCGGAGCGGTGACGGCCGGTTTGGGTTTGTCTTGGAAGGCCTTTTTCCCATCGCCCAGATAGACGAGTGCCTTCATGGTCCCCGCCGCACCGTGCAGCGGGGACGGGGCCGTTAAGACCGGCCCGCTGGTCGTCATGACTTCCCGTTTGTCGGGGTGATCTTGGAAACGGTCGGGGGAGCGTCGATCTTGCCGAAGCGCACGAGCTTCTTATTGACGAACTCCTGAATGCCCATGTCGCCGAGTTCGCGTCCGTAGCCCGAGTACTTGATGCCGCCGAACGGCAACTCCGCATCCGACCAGGAGATGTTGTTGACGAACATCATCCCCGTCTCGACGCGGCTGGCGACGCGTTGACCGCGCGTCTCGTCCTTGGTGAAGACCGATCCGCCGAGTCCAAAATCGGAGTCGCTGGCGAGAGCGATCGCCGCGTCTTCATCCTTGACGCGGAAGAAGAGCGCGACCGGACCGAAGAACTCCTCGCGGAACGCGGGATTATTTGGCTTGACGTCCGTGAGGATCGAGGGCTGCATGAACGAGCCCGGGCGGTCGATTCGTTTACCGCCGAGCGCCAGCTTGGCGCCGCGCGCGACCGCCGAGTCTACTTGTTTGAGAAGCTCGAGCAAGGCGGGCTCGCTCGAAAGCGGTCCAAGCGTCGTCGTTTCGTCCAGCGGATCGCCCGGTTCGAGGGCGGCCAACCCCGCGCGGAACTTGGAAAGGAATTCGTCGGCGACCGATTCGACGACGATGAAGCGCTTGGCTGCGCAACACGTCTGGCCGCAGTTGTACATTCGGCCCCAAATGGCCCACTTGATCGCATGGTCGAGATCGGCGTCTTCGAGAACGATGAACGCGTCGCTTCCGCCCAATTCCATGGACGAAGGCTTGACGTTCGCGCCCGCCTTGGCGGCAACGCTCTTGCCCGCGGCGACGCTTCCGGTAAGGGCGACGCCCTTGATGCGCGCATCGTCTACGATGGCGTCCGACTGAGCGTGTGAGATGAAGAGATTGGTATAGAGACCGGCCGGCGCTCCAGCCTCGACCCAGAGTTTTTCGAAAGCCAGCGCGCACTGCGGCACGATGCCGGCGTGCTTGACCATGATGACGTTGCCCGCCATCAAATGCGGCCCGGCTACCCGGGCGAGCTGGTAGTACGGGAAGTTCCAAGGCTCAACGCAGAAGATGACGCCCAGCGGGCTGCTCTCCATGTGCGCCGTTCCGACTTTTGGGTTTAGCTTCACCGGCGCGAGAAAGCGCTCGGCGTTCTTGGCGTAATACGCGAGAATATCTGCGCTGAACGTGACTTCGCCGCGCGCTTCGTCGAGGCGCTTACCCATCTCGAGCGTCATGGTGCGCGCGAGCTCGTCACGCTTGGCGCGCATAAGGTCTGCCGCCTTGGCCACGATCGCCGCGCGCTCGGCATACGTCTTATGCCGCCACGTCTCGTAACAGGCTTGCGCCGCAGCGGTCTTTGCTTCTAACGCCGCGTCGGTGATCGGGACGTACGTTTTCAGCGTTTTTCCATCGAATGGGTTGACGCTTTCATACTCCATCCGGGGAGTTGGGGTTTGCAGGGCCATTCTGGATCCTCTTTCAAACGCGCGGACGTCCGCCAACGTCGTCGCCCTAAATGGGCTTGGGGGCGGGGGGACTTGTCTCGTAGCGCTTCTCTATCGTATCGCGAGTGGGACCGGCGCAGTATAGCGTTATGCGCGGTATAACAAAAAAGCCCGCCGAACCAAACGTCCGACGGGCTTGCAAGCGCTTGGAGTTTCCCTTATACAACTTGCGGAATCCGGCGGTGGAGCGATGCGTTGCGCGAACCGTGCCAGATGGTGAGGATCTCTTGCCACCGCTTGGCCGCAGCATGTTCGCGGCGTGCGGACCGGTGGTCGCGATTGTCGAAGACGGCGTTCATGATTTCTTCGTCGCTGTGGAGTTCGGCGGAGAAGGCTGTTGGGAAGACGTCGTGGGCGATCATATCATAATCCAATCGTTGCGATGCTA
>Ga0182013_10004984_pt1 | contig 15701 bp, 16 predicted proteins | sample 612S2MmetaG_FD_120487 | JGI IMG/M metagenome (GOLD analysis project Ga0182013, IMG submission 120487) | Permafrost microbial communities from Stordalen Mire, Sweden - 612S2M metaG | ecosystem: Environmental > Terrestrial > Soil > Wetlands > Permafrost | place: Sweden: Stordalen | collected...
AATTTATCGTTGTTTAATTCGGGGTAGCCCCCCTGCTATTCAGTTTTATACTTAATCTCTGCATCTTTCATTGGCTGAGGTTGCCGTTAAAAAGATTTTTCTTAGTTTTATCGGACAATACAGATTTCATATCATCAATATAGCCGTACATGTCATTTATTATGCTGTTCGTTAACCGGCGGTAACTACCAGGCTCCAATGTCGGATATGTTTGCGGCACACAAAAACCAAACTATATGAAAAACGTAATTAAATCCGGCTTTTTAGCCCTCGCACTTCTCGCTTTAAATTCTTGCTATATTAACCGGAGTACTGTTGGAGATGGCCCCACTGGGAAATCCGGTACAGTTAAATACTCACATGCTAAACAGGTTTACTTGTTTTGGGGTGCTATCGCTTGCGGTCATCCAGCGCCGGCAACACCATCCGCCTGCGGCTATCAGATTAAAACGGCCTTCAATACAACAGATATGCTGATAAATTTGATTACAGGTGGAATTGTTGGAACAAGAAATATTAAAATATTAGTAAATAAAAACAGCCAATGTGATCCGGCAATACAGAAATTTGAGCGTAAGGTAGAAAAGTCAAAGCTTAAAAAGGAATTAAAGAATAACAGTAAATAATTGTTAGTATTGGCATTGATTACTATTTTAATTATTGTAAAAATCAAATTTTATGAAGCAACTTTCATTACTGATATTGTTATTTATATCCATACAAGGTTTCTCGCAAAACCTTACGCCACAGGTTGTCAATTATCAGGCAATTGCCAGAGGTGCCAATGGCAATCCTACACCAAGCCAAATAATTGGGCTACGCTTTACAATTCACGATGTATCACAATCGGGTACTATTGTCTTTCAGGAAATAGATACAGTTACTACCAACCAGTTTGGGTATTTTACAATAGGTATTGGTACCGGTACAATTGTTCAAGGTTCTTTGCCGGGTATTAACTGGAGTACCGGTAATAAATATTTGCAGGTTGAGTTAGACCCCACGGGTGGTACGAATTACAGCAATATGGGTACCACGCAAATGGTAAGCGTACCGTATGCGCAGAATTCTGCCAATGCCGGTAATTGGTATGATTATGCGGTTTACGATGAGTCTGAACCTTCGGTCGACTCAAGTATCACCGTTTTAGCGACTTTCAGTTGGACGCCCAGATACTTTAATCATACACAAGCGCAATCAGGTTCGTCCATTTCACTAAACAGTAACGATACAAGCATTTTACTTCAACCCGGCACTTATCATATTACCGCTTCAGCTTCATACTTCACATCAAATACCAGTGATGGATTTACCGCTTTGCGTATAAGAACCTCGCCTACTCCAACTACACTTTTGGTAGGGCAGGTAATTGGATTTAACTCGGCATATAGTTTAGCCACTATTGATGGAGTAATAACCATTACTACTGCATCTAATATTTCTTTGCAACAATCAAATGGCGCCCAGGCTTTTTCTGGGAATGGCGGCATGCCTGGTGCTAATGGGGAAAACAACATTTACGCCCGGATTTTAATACAGAGGATACAATAAAAGTGATAAAGTAAAACTTCGGCATTAATTCGGTATTTAAATCCATGAGGTTGACAGAGGAAACCCTATATCACAACCTAATATACCTGTAGATGTTGGGGGAAATTGAAAACAAAAATTCACCCACTACCTAAGTGAGAGCTTGTTCAATTTTATTCGCTATTTTTTTATGGTCCAGCTTTCCGATGTATTTATTGGTTTGTTTTTCTAAGCTATGGCCCAATGCTTGACCAATATATTGCTTTCCTACATCATTGGTAAAAGCATTAAACGCAAACGAATGTCGTGCTACATATGATGTTATATTTATATCTATCTTGGCCTTCTTGGCTAATTTTCTTAAGTCATCGTTATAATCGCTTCTCTTATCTCCGATTCTGTTGTATTTAGCTTTTTGCTCTTTTGGTGTATCGCCATATTCCTTACTCAAAATTGGAAATACATATGATGTTGGCCCATCGTATTTCATGGTCCTAAAATAATTTAAAAGTTGCCGGGTTGTTTTGGTTATTGAAATTGTCATCGGCTTACCGGTTTTTGATCTTACATAATCAATGGAATCTTTACTTATATCGCTCCATCTAAGCAATGCCATATCAATAAAATTGATGCCATTAGCAAAATAGCTAAACTTAAAAAGTTGACGAGAAAGAAATTCGCTACCTTCATCAGGAAGCTTTAGGTCAAATATTTTTTTCAATTCCTTTTTCCCTATTGCCCGGCCTTTCGTTTCAGGATCATTATATTCAGAAAAATTGAACTCCTTGAATGGATAATGTCCCTCCGGACATAATTTGCGTTGAATAGCAACCCGGAAGAGGGTCCTAAAAGTTCTCAGATAGACACTTTGTGAAGTTGTTTTTTTTACGTTTTTTTTCAAATAGCTTTCATATTCTTTCAACTTTGATAGATCAAAGTCGGTAAATTTACAATCCTCTCCCATTAAGAATTTATATAAAGTGTTTTTCGCATATCGGAAAGTTCCTGAATAAGTAGTTTGCTTCTTATCGAAAAGTTCTTGCTCATACTCGGCAAAGAATTTTAAAATAGTCGTCTTCGACCTTTTACCTTTTACAAGCCTGTCAACAACTTCGTTAGAAGAGCTTTTTGTATCACTAATTTCATTGATTGTCTTCATGTGTGATACCTGGGCGAGTTTATTTTGAACTATGGTAACGACATCATCATAATACAGATGGCTCTTCTTTGGAAGAGAGTTCTTTTTATCCCACATTTGCTCAGAACAACTATAACCGGTTGCAAGGTATTTACGCTTGGACCCATCGTAAATTCTAATCATAATAGGATGTTCTCCATTGGAAAGCGTCTTTGATTTATATAGAATGGCGGCCCAGGTAAGTATGCTCATGTTGGTTTACATATGGTTTACACGGCAAAGATAAAAATTACCATTTTTAAACAAAATGGAGAATTTAAATAAATTGCAACTTATTGATTTACAAGTTTATAGCATTTTTTAGTAAATAATAGCACTCTAAACATCGTTGCATGGGGTGCAAGTGGTCGCAAGTTCAAATCTTGTCACCCAGACGATAAGGCTTAACAGCGTAAAATCTGTTAGGCCTTTTTTATTCTTCAAATATAACTCTCTTTTGTTACCCATTCTTGTCGCATCCACTTAGCTTTATCCAGCGTTTAATATTTCCCAATATCCGCCTTTATCTGCACCTACCCTCCTGATTTTTTTTGTCTTCTTTAATTTTTCAATCTGCTTTTCGATTGCGCGGGTTGTAACACCTATTAGTTCAGCCAATTCGGGTATTGTAATTTCTTTATTTTTACTCATCGCATCGACGATTTTCACCGAACTTTTCACCGAACTTTCCTGGATAGTTTGCCCAGACGGTTTCAGCTTGGAATTTTTAAACCCTACGGTCAATCCTGATGTTTCATAAGTAAATACGGGGGCAGGTAACTTGGCTTGCTTACACTCATTGAGCATCTTAATAGTGCCGCGACCCCAAGCCTCAATAAGCCCAGCCTTGAAAAAAGTGGCGGCTATATCAGGATTGTAAGGAACGTGATTCGACTTTAAATATTCCTGAAACTGGTTTATATCCATGCCAAGAGAAACAGCTTTTTTTCTACAAATATCTCCTATAGATAAAAAGTCTACACCTAATCTTTCGGCCAGCATCTTTCCAACTGTTGACTTGCCTGAACCTGCGTTTCCGGTTAGAACAATCTTTATACTTTTCATAGTTATATTATCTTGACTTTTATCAACATCAATACATCAATTACCAGCACAATATTTTCTATGCAGGTTCCTTCGCTATGTTCAGGTTCCGTACTTTATTCTGCCGCTTTTGTTTCAAAACTCTCTTTGCCTTATCTGCTTTAATAAATTCACTTATTGTCAACTCCTCTTTCTTAGTTAACTTTCTTGGATCAACTACAAAGTCAACTCCAAAAGGTTCTTTTATCAGTCCCATGTTCTGTTATTTTAAAAGTATTTTTTAATCAGTTTTAATGCAGAATCTGTAGTTATCACCATAAGGTGTCCTCCAACATGCACCGCACCTAAACTTTCACTGTAATGGTTTATAAGTTTCGTTTTCGATACAAAGGATAAATACCCTTCATTTCCCCGCTGAAATGATAGTTTGCATGCAAAAGCAACTAAATTACCCGGCACACCTAAATAGGTTTTGTGTTTCCCAATATTAAATGGGGCGCTTTCGATAAGGTGCATATAAACGTGGTCTTTTCTTACCTCCAAACTTACTATACCCTGAATAACATTGGGGTTATTAGTAATTGTGAGTTTATAAACATCCCGCGCAGGCTCTTTAAATTCCGATGCCCAATTAAATTGCCAACCGTTCTTTTTAGTAATATTCTTTAATTCTTCTTTTGTAAGCAGGGAAATATCTGTAGGGAAGCTATCTCCCGATTGCACGTTTTCAATAGAATTGGTCAATTTGTCTACCACAAAATCGAGTCCAGTCAATTGTCTCTTTTTCACTCAGTGAATTTACCAAAAGTTTGGTTATTTTCTAAGTAATCAGCAGTTATATACACCCGAAAAGTATCTTTTGAATTCACATCCTAATTATATCCATAAAACCCCCTCCCACTTTTCCTCCCCAAATGCCCCGCATCTACCTTCTGTTGCTGTATGCGCGAGGGCCTGAATTTTGCATCCTGGTGAAATGATTGAAAGAGGGATGAAGTAACTGCAAAATTTATGTCATTACCAACAAAGTCCATCAGCTTAAAGGGGCCCATTTTAAAACCGGCGCTTTCCATCAGGGCATCAATAGTTTCAGGTGCTGCCATATTTTCTTCCAGCATTTTAAGGCTTTCCACATAATAATGGCGGGCAACGCGGTTTACTATAAAGCCGGGCGAGTCTTTGCACATAACAGGCGTTTTACCAATTTGTATAGCCAGGTTTTTTATTATTTCGGCAATTTCAGGTAATGTTTCAGCACCGGTTATTACTTCAACCAGTTTCATGATATGCGCCGGATTGAAAAAGTGCATACCCACTACCCTCTCCGGGTTCGGCACATCTTTGGCAATGCGGGTAACAGGAATTGAAGATGTATTAGTTGCAAAAATGGTATCCTTGCCATTAATCCCCGCCAGTTGTTTAAACAATTGCTGTTTAGGCTCCAACTGCTCAACAATGGCCTCCACAATTAAATCGGCTTTTAAAGCATTCAAATCAACGGAGTAGGAAATCCGGGTTAATGCACTGTCTTTATCAGCTACTGAAATTTTTTGTTTGGCAACTGCCTGTTCAAGATTTTGGGTTATTCCTGCTTTGGCCTTTTCAAGTTGCGTGGCGCTAACATCAAATAAAACCACTTCAAGCCCTGCCTGGGCAAATACCTGTGCTATCCCCGCACCCATGGCTCCAGCGCCTGCAACTCCAGTCTTTTTAATAACAACCGCCATATTTTTTAAATTTTGCGCTAAGGTGGGCTAAATTCCGAAAAAACGTAAAAAACAATCCGGTTAAGAAACTGTTTAAAATTCAATCCAAATGCAATTTAACACAAACCTGCCTGCCGGTAGGCAGGGAGCACAAAGAAAAATGCCAATACAAAGGCCACAAAGAGTATATTTTTGGTGCTCTTTGCATTGAACTTTGTGTGCTTTGTGTTAACCTGTATTTCTTTTCTTTAATTTTAAACAGCTTCCAAGGTAAAAAGTGGCTACATAAGTCTTCCCTCTCCCCCTGCTGAAGAAGATGTCCGAAGGACAGAGGGGTGAGGATTCCCTAAAATCAATACATTTGCCGCCCAATATCTATAATAGCCATCATGATTAAATTTGAGCAGTTTCAGCTAAGCAACGGATTAAAGGTAATAGTGCATGAAGACCCCACTACCACTATGGCGGTAGTGAATGTTTTGTATAAAGTGGGGTCGCGCGATGAAACCATAGAGCAAACGGGTTTTGCCCACCTGTTTGAACATTTTATGTTCGAAGGCTCGGTAAACATACCTGAGTTTGATACTCCGCTGCAAAATGCCGCCGGTGAAAACAATGCTTTCACCTCTAACGATATTACCAACTACTACGATATTCTGCCAGCCAACAACCTGGAAACTGCCTTTTGGCTTGAAAGTGACCGGATGTTGTCACTGGCGTTTGAGGAAGAGAGTCTGGCCACACAAAAAAATGTGGTAATGGAAGAGTTTAAAGAGCACTACATTAATCAGCCTTATGGCGATGTTTGGCATAAAATGAGTGCGCTGGCATATAAAGTTCACCCATATCAATGGCCGGTAATTGGCAAAGAGCTTTCGCATATTGAACAGGTACAGCTGTCATCGGCACGCAGTTTCTTTTTTAAATACTACCGGCCTAATAATGCGGTGCTGGTGGTTGCAGGCCATGTAAAAACGGCTGAGATAAAAGCATTAGCCGAGAAATGGTTTGGCGAAATACCCGCAGGTGAAAAGATAGTCCGTAACCTGCCTAAAGAGCCTGCACAGACCGAAGCCCGTACGGAGGATGTAAAGGCCGATGTACCTGTAAATGCTATTTACAAAGCCTACAAGATGTGCGCCCGCACCGATGCAGATTACCATGCAACAGATTTGCTGCGCGATATTTTAAGCACCGGCGATTCCTCGCGCCTGTACCAGGAGCTGGTGAAGGAGAAAAAACTTTTCAGCAGTATTGGAGCTTACATTACTGAAACGGTAGACGAAGGGCTGTTTATGATAGAGGGTAAACTGAGCGAGGGTGTAAGTATGGAAGTAGCCGATGCGGCCATTGAAAATGCACTGGAAGAAATAAAAACAGAGCTTATTTCGGAAGAGGAAATGATTAAGGTAAAAAATAAGATAGAGGCTTACATGGTTTTCGGCGAAACAAACATTCTGAACCGGGCCATGAACCTGGCTTATTTTGAAATGCTGGGCAATCCTGATGATGTGAACCATGAAACAGAAAAATACACCGCTTTAACCCGCGAAAAATTACAGCAAATTGCGGCTAAGGTTTTTAGAAAAGAGCAGTCGAACACTATCAGATATTTTTCAAATAACTAAAAGAGAACGGTTTTTCACATGTGTGAAAATTGGAGGAGTATATATGAACAGAGCACAGGCCCCGGAAATAAAATTAATAGAGTCGGTTAGTTTACCGCAGTTTCAGTTACTGCACCTGGATAACGGCGTACCGGTCTACGTTATTAATGAGGGTGAGCAGGAAGTGGTAAAGCTTGAGCTGATGTATAAAGCGGGTAAATGGTTCGAGGAAAAAAACCTGGTATCTGATTTTACCAACCGCATGTTGCGCGAAGGTACCGCAAAGCATAACGCCAGGGCTATTGCCGATAAATTTGATTTTTACGGCGCCAATATCAATACCGGCGCCGGATACGAAACGGCCGGCGCAGTTTTATACTCACTTACCAAACAAATTGACCACCTGCTTGAGCTGCTGGTGGAGATATTTACCGAATCAACCTTTCCTGACCATGAGTTTGAAACCATTGTTACCAACAGAAAGCAAAAGCTTGCGGTTGAATTAAAGAAGAACGAGTTTTTGGCTAACCGTAATTTTGTAAATGCCTTGTATGGCCAGAACCATCCTTATGGCCGGGTAACTGAATTTGAGCATTACGATCAGATGTCGACCGCTGACCTTAAAGCGTTCTTTAAAAAATATTACCACACATCTAACCTTACAATTATCCTGTCAGGCAGGTTTGATGAGCAGCTGATAAAAAAAATAAATCAGTTTTTTGGCGCACAAGGCAACGGTGGGGAAAAGGCTTCAGAAAACATTACACATGCCAGTGAGCCTGCAAAAGAGCTGATTCAACATGTTGAAAAGGCCGATTCAGTACAAAGCGCCGTGGTGCTGGGTAACATCAGCATCAATAAAAAACATCCTGATTTTTTAAAGCTTTCGGTTTTAAATACGGTGTTTGGCGGTTATTTCGGGTCGCGCTTAATGAGCAATATCCGCGAGGAGAAGGGATATACTTATGGTATCTATTCTTCGTTTGTATCATATCCGCATGGTGGTTTTATTGAAATAGCCAGCGAAGTAGGTAAGGAAGTGCGCGAAGCCACGCTAAACGAAATAAAACACGAAATCAATCAACTGCGCAATGAGCTGATTGGCGACGAAGAGTTGCAAATAGTAAAGAATTACATGAGTGGCAGAATATTGCGCAGCATTGACGGGCCTATGAAATTTTCCGAAACCCTGAAAGGCCTGATTCTTTACAATCAGGATGTTTCATATATTCAGCAGTTATTAAAAACCGTGCGCGAAGTAAGCAGTGAAGAATTACTTGAACTGGCCAATAAATACCTTGATTATGAAAAAATGTATAAAATAACAGTGGGGTAAGGGTCAGGCATTATTCAAAGCAAAACATTAGTGCAACTAAAGCGTTTCAAAGTCAATCTATTAAATACATAGCAGCTAAATAAAAGTGGATAAGCGAATAGTTTTCATATCATTATTAATCCTGGGCTTTGCCCTTCGAAACTTCGGGCAAACGGTTTATGCACCTTTTATGTATTGCGCCCAGGACGCAGGCACTAATGGCAATATTAATTTAACCTGGGGCGATCCCACCAATAACACCTGTGGCGCCTTTGTTCAATACAATATTTTTGCATCTTCCAATGGCCCTACAGGCCCTTATACACAAGTTGCAACTATAACCACCCAAGCCACAACAACCTATACACTTAACGGCCTTGTTACCAATACCCATCTGTACTGGTATTTTTATATGACCTGCACTTACAACTGTCCGGGCGGCACTGTGCTTTCGTCAGATACTATCAATAACATAAGCCCAACCACCCCGCAAATAATAAGCGTAACAGTAACTCCAAACAATCAATCGATTATTACTTTTCAGTCCAGCCCTTCAGAGCAAACTACCAGTTATATATTGTATTATTTTCTCCCCAATGGGTCGGCTCTTCCATGGGATACCATATATGGAAGAAATAATACGGTTGTAACAGATACCTCAACTCTATCTAACCGTAATCCAAGCAATTTTTCACAGGTATTTACGGTTGCAGCGGTAGACAGCTGCGGCGATATTAGTTCGTATAGTACTTCTCCTCAAAACACTATCCTTGCAACCGCTGCAAATACCGAATGTCAGCGCCAGGTAAATATTACCTGGAACAAATACAAAAACTGGCCGCAGGGTGTGGAGCAATACGAGGTTTGGGTAAGCAGAAACGGAGGGCCCTTTGTTGAAGATGGCTCTACTGATAGTTCCATCCTTAACTACGCTTATACCAACTTTAATACCGGAGATACTTTACAGATATATATATTGGCACTTAGCGCAGCCGATACCAATATAGTTTCGAGCAGTAACCTTATTCATTTGAAGGCCATTATAGTACAGCCGCCGGGGTATATTTACCTAACCAATGTTACCGTTAATGCCGCCAACCAGATTTACATGACCTGGACCGTTGACACCATTGCGCAGCTTATTTACTACGAAATATTACAAAGTGTTACCGATAGCATTAATTACCTGCCGGTAGAGCAACTGAATGTTCCGTCGCCGCTTCAGCACTTTGAAATCTACGGCGATTCGCTGGATGTTTATCCTCAGAATAATCCTTATTACTACGAGATTGATGCATACGACAGTTGCCAGAACCAATACATTTCAGGTTTTGCCGAAACCATTTGCCTGAAAGGTGATTTATACGATTACTATGTTGCCCAACTGACCTGGAACAATTTTGAACTGGCAAACGCTACCGTTGCGTACTATAATTTATACCGCGATTTTGGCAATGGATTTCAACTTCTGCGAACCTTTCAGCCGGGTATAAATCAGTATTTTGACTCGCTACAGGCTTTTTTGAATGACAAAGGGACCTTCTGCTATTATACCGAGGCTGTTTATTACATCAATTTACCCAGCCCAAGTGGCTACCACGATACTTTAACCAGTACTTCAAACCAGGTTTGTATAGTTCACCGCCCCGTAATTTATGTACCCAATGCATTTGCGCCGGGCGGCGGTGTTCCTGAAAATACCACGTTTAAACCCACCATAATATATGGTTCTCCTTCAGGCTATTCGCTGATAATCTTTAACCGATGGGGTGCCAAAATTTTTGAAAGCAACAATCCACAAATTGGCTGGGATGGTACAACAAATGGAAAAGAAGTTGAAATGGGTGGATATGCCTATCTGATCGACTTTACAGCAGATGATGGAACAGCCATTGAACGCAAAGGAATGGTAATACTGGTAAGATAAATATTACAATATCCTGCCTCGTTTTTTATTCTTTATCGCATGGCCCGTCTTATCTAAACGATCAGGGTCTTTGTAAAGTACCAACTGGTAGAAAAGAAGAACTCCGGCGATGGCAAATAATATAGGTAAAAAATCCATAACGCATTGATTAAGTGGTATACTAAATAATACACAAGATGTATAGCCTTGTATTCATCAGCATCTTTATTCGGGCCACCTTTTTAAAGCCATTATGCTCTTTCACGCCAAAAAATCAATGAAAATCATCTTTCTTTTCAAATTCAAAGGCCGACCCGGGTATTAATGTGTTCTATCAATTAATAATACTGCAAAAAACCTGCCAAAAGTTAATTTCTTACAAAAAGAAGCCTTTATGAAACAAGGGTAGCTTTAATCTAATGCAATGTAAAATGAAGGGAATCAGGAATTAATAGTCGCAACTAACGCTTGGGCGCGCTGAATAACATATCCCAAATGTGATTAACCTCTAAGAAGCTGTTTAAAATTAAATCTAAATGCAATTTAACACAAAGAGCACGAAGGAAAATGCCAATACAAAGCCCACAAAGGAGTATATTTTTGGTGTTCTTTGTATTAACCTTTGTGTGCTTTGTGTTAACAGGTATTTCTTTTCTTTAATTTTAAACAGCTTCTAAGCAAATTTTTGCATCTAACCGAGCGCTTCTCTCATCTCGGGGCTATCAGGGGCAATGGCTGAGCCAAAAAAGTGCGTTAACCTGCCTTTTTCGTCAACCACGTATTTACAGAAATTCCAACCCGGGGCCTGGTTATTCCAGCCATTCAGTTTGGCATCGCTCAACCACTTATAAACAGGGTTTTGATCGGGTTTTAATACGGAGGTTTTTTTAAAGATAGGAAAGGTTACGCCGTAATCCATCCGGCAAAAAGTAGCAATCTCTTCGTCCTTGCCGGGTTCCTGTGCACCAAAATTGTTGGCTGGAAAGCCCAGGATAGTAAGCTTATCTTTGCGTTCTTCATACAACTTCTCCAAACCGTCATACTGCGAGGTGTAGCCGCAAAAAGAGGCCACGTTTACCAGCACTACTTTCTTTCCTTTAAACTGCTCAAAAGAAACTTCTTTACCATCCGTAGTATTAAATTTCAGCGAATAAAATGGAACTAGGGGTTCCTTCTTCTCTTTATTGCTCACTACATCTGCATTTTTCTTTACCAGCCTGGTTAAGCCCATTATAACCGGGTATAAGAACTTTAATATTTTTTGTTTGGTTTCCATTTTTGTAGTTTCTACCGGCTGAATATTCAATTGCCGAAAATAACAATTGTAAATCCAATGTCGTTAAGTTAAGCGTTGCCAAGGTTCGACCCCGCTGGGGTCGTGTATTTCATCTGGAGATTTGCTATAAATATTCGACTCCTCTGGAGTCGCAATACCGGTAAATTACGATGCTGACCTCAGAGAGGTCAAATATTTATAGCACCAACCAATAGAAGAATAACACGACTCCAGAGGAGTCGCATGGGAATTTGCTTAACTTAATGACATTGATTGTAAATCGCTTTAAGTTCAGTACCCGGGCCTAAAATTTTTCGGTTTAACTGTATAACTAACTAAACCACGCAAACATGTCCTGTAATTGCAGCTTGCTTTTTGCCTGCGCATTCAAATCTTTTAAAACTTTCCCTTCCGCCATTTGAATAATACGGTTACCATATTGGTGGGCGTCTTTAAGGTTATGGGTTATCAGCACTGCCGTTAATTTATATTCCTTAATCAGTGCATCGGCCGTTTCGAGAACAATTTTAGCGCTGCGCGGGTCCAAAGCAGCAGTGGGTTCATCCAGCAATAAAATATCAGTATGGTCCATAATACTCATCAACAACGTAAGCGCCTGCCTTTGCCCCCCTGAGAGCGTTCCCATGGGCTGTTCTACCTTATTCTCCAAACCCATGCCCAAAGTTGAAATACGTTCCTGAACCAGTTTCTTAAACGGCGCGTTTACTCCTATCACCGGTTTTTTGCGGGTAGTACGCAAGGCTGCCAATCTGAAATTATCCAATATACTCAGGTCGGGTGCAGTGCCGCTTAGCGGATTCTGAAAAACGCGTGCTATCCATTGGCTGCGTTTATACTCGGGCAACTTTGTAACATCAGCATTGTTCAACAGTACATTTCCCGATGAAACACTTTCAGCACCTGAAATGATGTTCAGCAGCGTGGTTTTTCCTGAACCATTAGACCCAACCAACACCAGATACTCCCCTTGCTGAATGGTAAGCGAAACATCATTTAACGCACACACTTCGTTCACCTCGCCTTTATTAAAAACCTTCTTTATGTTTTGCAGCGTTATCATACCTTTTTCATTCTTAGCCTTGGAATACTTACAATTAACAGCACCATTACCGAAGTAACCAGCTTTAACAGGTTAGGGTCTACTCCTACCGAAAGTGTAAACGCCAGCACCAGTTGAAAAACAATACTGCCCGCCAGCACCGTCAATAATTGCGCAACAATTGACTGTATACTCCACCACTTAATAAGGGCATCACCAATCAGCACTGAACCCAGGCCGGTAATAACAATACCTATGCCCATATTGATATCTGTAAAATTCTGATACTGTGCCACCAGGTAACCGCTTAAAGCCGTTAACGCATTAGCCATGGCTAACCCGGTAATTTTCATTACATCGTTGTTAATGCCCAAAGCGCGGGTCATAGACGCACTGTTACCCACTGCACGCATGGCAATGCCAAAATCTGTTTTCAGTAAATACCCCAGTGTTGCCGACAACACAGCAATAAATATTAAACCGGTTAAAGCCTCGTTGTAAATATCATTGGCAAATGGATGCAGATAGTTGAATACCGTTTGCACATTCAGCAAAGGCACGTTGCTACGGCCAAGGATGGTTAGGTTGATGGAATACAGGCCCGTCATAACCAGGATACCAGCCAGCAGGGCGTCAATTTTAAGTTTGGTATGTATTAAGCCGGTTAAAGAGCCGGCAAAGGCCCCCGCCAGCATAACCACTGGTATAATTGCCCATGCGGGCCAGTGTGCGGTTAAAAGCACTGCTGTAAGCACTGCGCCCAATGTGTAACTGCCATCGGTAGTAATATCGGGTATGCCGAATATTTTCATAGTAATGAAAATACCCAGCGCCATGGCCGATAGGCAGAGACCCAACATGATGGCGGTTAAATAAAATTCCATGCTTTTGGAGTGTTAACGTAATACTGCACACATTTTTATAAGTGCATTAAACTTCACAAAACAATGTTATAATAAATAAACAAATAACTCCTTAACACGTTAACACATTAACACACTTATTTTACTGCTTCGAAATTATCGGGTATAGCAATGTTGAACTGCTTTGCAGCAGCAGGATTATAAACCCGCTTACGCAGTTTTACCATTTGCCAGTTTAAACCACTGGTACTTTTATTTTTAAGAAATACAGCAGCCTGTTCACCGGCCTGGTAACCCCATTGATAAATATCAGCTCCATATGCTGCCACGGCGCCCCTTGATACTAATCCCGCCTCACTGGTAAATACAGGCACCTGCGCTTTGTTACATGCCTTAATAATAGTTTCAAACGAACCGAAAATGGTGTTATCGGGGTTAGCGAAAAATGCATCGATGTTTTTGGAAAGTAACGATTGCGTAACCAGCTGCACATCGGCAGTACTGTTAACCGGCAACGCAACCAGTTCAATATCCAATTGGCCGGCCAGTTGTTGGATACGCTTCAGTGCCCCGGCAGATTGCGGTTCCGACTGATTGAATAACATACCCACTTTTAGTTTCCCTTCTTTGGGTTTTACCAGCTTAGGAATCAAAGAAAAAGAAGTATCAATGTAACCCAGCGTTTCAGCCACGCCAAATAAATTAGTCGGCGCTTTTCCGCTATCGCCCACCACTTTCATCAGCTCCGGAGTTGGTGATACCATCATAAAAACCGGGATGTCCTTTGTATTCTGAATAGCAGTGATAGTTGAAAGAGAAGGGCAGGTAGCAATAAGCGTTACTTTTTGCGATATGAAATATTTTACCGACAGGGCCAGCTTGGGTATATCGCCCTGGGCATTGCGGTAAATTACGGATATGGTTTTTTGGTCTTCTGAGTAGCCGTTCTTTTGCAATGCATCAAAAAAACCCTGTTTGGCCTGGGCAATCGTATTATCCTCAAACGCATCAGCAAAGGCAATTACAGGCACATTTTTACCTGCATTATTGCAGTTGCTAAATAACACTATAGCAAACAGTAGTTGTACTAGTTTTTTCATCCTTGACCGTTTAATCAGTCTAAAGTAACCGCATTTTTTATTTTTTGCCCGAAACAATAATATAATTTAAGTGATTAGCCCAATACGGCGGTATGCCCAAATTTGAAACTGAGGTGGTAAGCTATGAAGATGGTAAGATAGCTGCTTTGTCAGGGGCATCGCCGGGCGCATCTACTTCCGTTTCAATTATGCCCGACTTGCCGGGCCATTGTTTTAAGGATGAAATAAAAAGCGAAGCATGGATTAATAAACTGAAGCAAATGACCCCATCTTACGGCCATGCACTGGCAGATGATGCCAGGCTTTGTGCCGATACCAGGGCTATGACCAGCAGTGCTTTGGGACTTTCAGGATTAAAAGCAGCCGGATAGATTTTTTGTACCATAACCCAGCATACCGCCATTGCTCAAAACAAAAAAAGGGAGAGGGATTGCATAGAACAATCCCGGCTCCCGAAGAATGGACGGACCCAACTAACCAACCATCTTCTGAAATCTTAAAAATGGGCCCCTCAACGGGGCCCATTGCGATAATCAATATAAAGGGGGATGCTTTATGTGCAACATCGAAACCAAAGCACCCGGCTTAAACCGATGTAAAAGTTACCTATAGTAATATGAGGATAATATCTGTTCATTTGTAACACAAAAATACAAATTCTATCTAGTCTACCTAATTAGTAGAGTAATTTAATTTTTCAGAAATAATTGATTTGCAAAACAGTGCTTTAAATTCATTACAAATTTCGGTTATGGATATTTCGGGGCAGGTTTTACGCAGAGAGAATATTAATTCAACTGGTAGCATAGAGTTGGATGTTTCGGCGTTGCCTGCGGGGCTTTATTTTTTAACGGCGCAGGGTGATGGAGAAAGTTGGGTCAGAAAATTTGTAAAGCAGTAAAATATTGCATTTAATATTTAACAATACAAGCCAAAATTTAACAAAGGGGGTTGACACAAAATTTCGTGATAATTACCTGATAATGAATTGATTGATTTTTCTTAAGTACTGAAATGGGTTGACACATTTGGGGTGTAAAGGCGGCCCCTCCCGTCCCCGAAGGGGAAGCTAATGGCAAACAGCCTAACCCTGCCTACCGGCAGGCAGGCACCCCCC
>Ga0182013_10004989_pt1 | contig 15693 bp, 16 predicted proteins | sample 612S2MmetaG_FD_120487 | JGI IMG/M metagenome (GOLD analysis project Ga0182013, IMG submission 120487) | Permafrost microbial communities from Stordalen Mire, Sweden - 612S2M metaG | ecosystem: Environmental > Terrestrial > Soil > Wetlands > Permafrost | place: Sweden: Stordalen | collected...
AACTCGGCGAGGCGCGAGCTCAGGTAAGCCGGATAGCCCGCTTCGCCCGGGAGTTCGCCGAGACGCCCGGAGACTTCGCGTAAGGCCTCCGCCCAGCGGCTGGTGGAATCGGCCATGAGAGCGACATGCAGGCCCTGATCGCGAAAATATTCCGCAACCGTAATGGCCGTGTAAATGCTCGCTTCGCGCGCGGCAACGGGCATGTTCGATGTATTGGCGATGATGACGGTGCGTTCCATGAGCGGCCGTCCGCTGCGCGGGTCTTGAAGTTTGGGCAGCTCATCGAGCACTTCCGACATCTCATTGCCGCGCTCTCCGCAGCCGACGTAGACGATGATGTCCGCATCGCACCACTTGGCCAGAGTCTCCTGCAAAACCGTCTTGCCCGTGCCGAATCCGCCCGGTATGGCAGCACGGCCGCCGCGGCCGACCGGAAACAGCGTATCGAGGACGCGCTGTCCGGTGATCATCGGTCCGGCAATGGGGAGGCGCTGACTTACCGGGCGCGGCTGGCGCACCGGCCAGCGGTGAGTGAGTGCGATCTCGCTGCTCGTGCCATTGTCGAGATCTACACGACAGATCGGCTCTTCGTCGGAGTGCTCGGCGGCGGGCGCCACCCAGCGCACGACGCCGGAGCCGACGCCCGGTGGCAGCAAGCACTGCTGCGGCCGTGGCGTGGCAACCCTTCCTATCGGTTGGCCGGACTGAATGCGGTCCCCCGGCTGCACCAGGGGTTCGAAGCCGAAGCGTCGCGGCGGCGCGAGTCTTGCGCCGGGCTGGATAAAATACTCGTCCGAGACTTCGAGGGGCCGCAGCAACCCATCGAAAATATGGCCAAGGATCCCGGGGCCCAGTGGAACGGACAATGGCTGACCTGTTCCCGTCACCGCATCGCCCGGTTTGAGACCCGTGGTGTCCTCGTAGATCTGCGCGACGAAATCATCCGGACCCAGTTTGATCACCTCGCCCAGCAGCGCCTGAGGACCGACAGCAATCGCTTCGTAGACATGGAAAATATCCTGAGTGCCGGCGCGTAAAACTGGGCCGCTGATCCAGCGGATTCGAGCCGTGCTCATGCGAATCCCGTCATGAGAGCGCCAGGAATTGTGCGAGAAACTCAGATTCGACCAGCGGGCGCGATGCCAGCAATCCGGCGACGGTCGCATCAAGACAAGCGCCTTCGGTCTTGATTCTGACGCCGGCTCGGATCCCCAAGTCGCACAACAGCTGCGTTTCGCGCGGGACGAGCTTATTCAGCTCGTTCAGCGCATCCGGCGACCAGCCTGTGCCGTACTCGATGTGCCAAACGCGGTCACCGAGCAGAATCTGCCCTTGACGAATGGCCGCCTTTACCCAGGACTTGCGGCACAGCGGGTCGGCCCATCGCGTTTCGAGCACACTTGCGATAGCCGCCCACATCTCCTCGAGCATTGTCCGCGCCTGCTGTTGATCGCGCTGCCGCTCTTCGAGCCGGGCTTTCGCCTGCGCCTGCCGCAGCGCTTGCTCGCCCTGTTTGCGCTCGCGCGACACCGCATCGCTGACGTTGGCGCGAGCTTCCCGGCGAGCGGTGCGCAAGATGACCTGCACTTGACCCATGACATCGTCATGCAGTTGCACGCAGCGTTGATCGCGGTCCTGATTGACCCGCTGCGACATCGCATCCACCTGGGCGTCGAGCACGCTCGCCGGTCCCTCGAAGCCCGCCACGCCGGTTTGCGGCGAATTCATTCCGGGACACCGAGGGCACGCCGCACCTCGACTTCGATATCGGGCGGCTCATGGCGGCGGCGCAGATCGGCAATCTCCAGCACGAGCGGCTTGCCGGCAAGCAGCGCGGAGTTCAGATGAGCCGCCGGAATCTCGCGTGCATATTCTGCCGTAATCAATACCACATCGGCGCTGCGCAGTGCTGCGCGGAAGAGATCTCGCGTTGAAGTCTCCGCGGGTACTTGCACCTGCGCGCCGATGAGGCGCCAGCCCAGCGCGGTGACTTCGTCTGCGACGACAGTGATCTTCATGTTCGCCTCGAGGGAATTACGCGATGCGGTTCAAAATGAGGATCGATACGATCAGGCCGTAGATCGCAATGCCCTCGGCCAGGCCGACGAGTACCAGCGCGCGGCCGAATAGTTCCGGCTTCTCGGCGATCGCGCCGACCGCGGCACTGCCGACCCGCCCGACGGCATAGCCCGCCGCGAGTGCGGCCAATCCGGTGGAGAGTGCCGCGCCAAGGAACGCCCACGCCATGAGCTGCGGATCCAGGCGTTCGGCTGATCCGGCCGCCGCTGCGGCGGCGCGCCCCGGGACCGCCACCAGCAGCAACGTCGCTCCTGCACCGACGGCCACGGTGAACACTGCGACCGCACCGCCCCACATCGCAGCGGCTCGGGTTGTCTGTTTCATGATGAACTCCTGGTTGACGGATTGGGAACCTGTGCAGTGGCGCCTGCCGCGAGCGGATGGAACGCGCGGCCCGAGCCCTGCAGAAAGCGGATGAAGAACTCGAACAGTACAAGCCGGGTCGTTTGAATGCCGACTACCAGCCCCTCAATGCCGATTATCAGCACGTTACCTGCCGCCAGCACCAGCCATGCGGCCGGCCGCGAGCCCATGGCTGCCGCGAGAGCGGCAACGGCCGAGCCCAAGCCGGCGTGCGCCAGTGCAAAGGCACCGATGCGCACGAACGAGATCGTGTTGATCGCGAGCTGCAGCAGAGTCTCCAGGGCTTCGGCCGCCGCAGCCGGGAGACTACGCAGTGGATTCGCGGGCGCACATGCGGCGCTGCCGATGAGATACCAGCCGAGACCTGCGGGCAGAGCCCACAATGCGCGAATGTCCAAGGGCGCGCCGATCATTCCCAGGTAGCAGAGCACCAAACCCGCACGCGTCGCAAACCACTGCGCGGCAAGACCGGACCACGAATGCTGTACGGCATCCAGAGCAAATCCAAGCAGGATTACACAGGCCCCGAAGACAAGGCTCAGGCCTAGCAGCGCCAGAGGCCGGTCCAGCGGCCGCAGCCAAAGCGCCGAGAGCACCGCCTCGGAGGTAAACAAACTGCCAAACAGAAAGCCAAATGCGATGGCGGCAACGCCGCCTGGAATGAGCAATGCTGTGGCGGGAAATCTTTTGCGCATCAGCACACCCGCAACCACCAGCACCGCCCCCTGCCCGACATCGCCAAACATGTAGCCGAACATCATCGGGGCGACCACTGCGAGGAGCCGGCTGCTGTCCGCCTCATTCGCGCCCGGCATGCCGAGCAGGCGCGAGAACATCTCGAAAGGCTGCGCCCAGCGCGGATTGCGCAGCACCACGGGCGGGACCAACCCCTGCGGCGCGTCGGGAAAACGCAGCAAAAAGTGCAGCTGGGGTCGATTCAGCGCCGCTTCGAGCCGTCCGCCCGCAAGATCGCTGCTCCACCCGGTGATCCAAGCGAAGTGCCCGGTCAGTTCGAGCTGTGGCACGTTTTGCACGATCCACTCGATAAAGGCTAGATCGGCGAGCGCAGCGCTCATGCCATGGCGGCTGTGCAGCGTCTGCAGCGTCGCGTCGAGGCCCTGAACTTCATCGCTGATGTGTTCGATGCGTGCGCGGCAGTATGCTTGTGCCGCCTCGCGCTGTGCCGGCAGTGCCGCCGGCAACACCAATCGGCGCGCCTTGTACGCGCCTAGGGTTTCATCAAACGCGGCGATTTGGTCTGCAGGGCCGATGGCGAGCACATAGCTACTGTCACCATGGCGAAAATGCTGCACGATCACCGACGATGGCAATCCCCAGTCGCGCGGCTCCGCCGCCAACAGGTAGGCGCGGCTGTTCAGAATAGGTCCGGCCAGGGAAAATAAATGCAGGTTGGGCAGAACGCCGGCCGTTACGGCCAGCAGCGGCTGCAGGCGCTCAAGCTCCGCGCGTTCCTGCGCCAGCATCTGTAGGCGGTCAATGACTGGATCGGCCTCGGCGGCCCACGCTCGCAATTGCCTCAGTGCTGCGGCAGGGATTTCTTCCGGTTCGCGCGTGCATTGCGCCGCGACGCCGTCGGCCGGCGGCCAGAATTCCCGGTACCGTTGTGCCAGGCGTTTGTATTCATCGACGGCGGTACGCAACACCGGTAGCAGCGGCGCGGCGGACGCGTTACTGTGCGCCTGCAGCTCCACTGCCCCCGTTGCTGCAAGAATCTGCAGCGCTGCGTTCAACTCGTTGCGCGCAATCAACAGCTCGAACCATCTCGCTGTAACGGGTCGCAGTGCCATCAAGCGGGCTCGGTCTGATCGTCGCCGAACAGGCATCTGCGCACCAGCCCGCCGCGCAGTCGCTCCACGTCGAGTGCAACCAACGCAAGGTGGCACACCGTGACGATCACGGTGCCGGCAGCTGCACGGAGTAACCTCTGCAAGCGGCTCGCCAACTCCTGGCGCAGCGGCCCGGCGCTATCGGTGGCCCGCAGCATGGCTTGCTCGTGCTCTTCGATTGCCGCCGTTAGCCGTTGCAGCAAATTCTCCGTACGCAACTCCGTTTGCGGCCGCAACAGTTGCCACTCTGCACCCCAGGCCGCTCCCAGGGTCGTCAGACCAGCCACTGCGGACCCGAGCGCAGCGAGCGCGGTGTGCTCAAGCGCGGCGGCGCGATCCGCGGGTGTGCCGACGGCAAACGGGCCGTACAAGGGATCAGCCAACAGCCACTTGGGCACGGCCTCGGGCCGCCCGAGCGGCGCCAACAGGCTCAAAGTTGGCAGCCAAGCCAGCCAGGCGAGCCACGCCTGCCATGACCGCGGATGCCACACGGCCACGCCGTCGACATAGCTTCGCCATTGCATCCTCAGCGCGCGTTCGATGGCATGACAATCGTCATCGGCATCGATGGAACTGACCCACCCGGCAAGCGCCGTCGAGCGCACCGCCGCCAAGTAGTGACTTAAGGTGCGGCTCGCCTCCACGCGGCGCCACGCGCCCTCGTCCAAGCGCTGACCGTAGCGCGCAGCGACCCGAGCAAGGGCATAGTCCAAGTCACCCTCGATGGCCACGATTCTCAGTTCTCCTCGTCTCCGATGCCTATGAGCCGATCCGCCAGTTTTCCTAATGCCGCCTGCAGGGAAGCATGACCAGCGTGCTGCGCAAAGGCACCCACGACGGGTCGACTGTGCTGATCGCGGATTTGTGCGAGTTGCTGCTCGAAGGAACGCGCGGCCCTTACGTGCAGTGCGACGATGCGATTGCGCGCTCGCTCCAAAATGTCACGCCGCTGCTGCCGAGCGTGCTCCAATAGCTCCTGACCCTGCTTCTCGCACTCTGCGATCGCAGATTGGGCAGCGCGTTCCACCTCGAGCACACGATCAATGGCCCGTGCGACGCGCACGTCATAGGGAACCTCGCTGTCGCGCTGCAACTGCGACGGGGGCTGCATGGAAATGCTATTGAGCTCCGACATGGGTTGGCCGCCCTTCATCAGCTTGGCTTGCGATTGGCGGTCATGTGGCGAACCAGATTGTATCGTGCGTTTCGTGGCGATCTTTCCCTATCAGCAGATGCACGGCAATGGATCGTCTTCACCCGTGGCGGACCTTCGGTGATCTCGCCGATTAACGCGGCGTACGGCGCCGCCTTACGCAGCACGGCCAGCATAGCATCGGCCGTTTCCGGGGTGACTACCGCGACTTATTTCGGCTCCGTCCCTGAGAGCCCGTACAATCAGTCACTTACACCACTTTCCTGCCAATTTACTGCGCTATTTTCGCATAGGCAACCGACCCCTCGTTTACCATTTCGATTCCGGATTCCGGGCCGCGGTTCGATTTAGCGCCTCGGCGCCGCTGGCACATGACCGACCTGGCGTTCCTCGTAGCCTACTGTAAGACATGAGTGTCTGCTTCCGGGCAGCTATTCCGGCAACGCCAGTGACGGGGTGTTGGCCCGGAGTTGACGCATGGGTCTCCCAATTCCGGACGTTTGACGCAATGGGCTTCGGCGGATGAGCTCGCCGGTCTATGGCGCGGCCTTCTTGCTACGCGCCGCCAGGGCACGTGGCCGCAATTTGCGTTCGCCGCGCATTACGTACGGTACGTAAACCGTTTCACCTTCCCGCCGATAGAATATGCGGCACGGCGGTTCAACTATTTGACGGTAGCGGCCACCGCGTAGTTCGCGCGGTTTGGAGCCCCTCTCCGGATGAATAATCAACTGGTCGACGTGTCTGAAGATTCGCTGGACCAATTCACCAGCGGCCGTGGGATTATCCAGCGCAATGTAATCGGCGATGGCGTCTAAGTCGTTTAAAGCCGGCTCGGCCCAGATTACTTGAGCCATCGTGACATGCGTTGCTTCGCTTGCGCATGGGTCACGACGCGACCGTCCTCGACCGCCTTCTCACCCCGCGCGATCCCCTCGAGCAAGCCAATGCGCTGCTGTAGAGCATCGTACGCCTCGACATCGACGAGGTAGGCAGCTGGCAGGCCGTGCTGCGTGATAAGGATGGGAGCCCCGTCCTTCTCGATATCGGCCAGCAATTCCGACGCTTTTCGTTTCAGAGTGGTAACAAGTTCTGTGCGCATTAAGTGATACTATAGTATCACTTGGAGGCGTGCAAGGCGCCCCGAAGCCACTTCAGCGGGAGTGTCGCCAAAGACCCGAGGATTTTGGGTGTTGCGTCGATATCAAGTGTTGCGCCAATTCTCGAACGGGGTTAAGTTCGAGGCGAGGCGCAGCAATGAAGATCGGTCTGCAGATACCCAATTTCACCTGGCCGGGAGGTCCGGCGCGCATTTCCGGCAAATTGGCGGAAATCGCGCATGTTGTCGATGATGTCGGGTTCTACAGCCTGTGGGTGATGGATCACTTTTTCCAGATCAGCATGATTGGGCCGCCTGAGAATGATATGCTGGAGAGTTATAGCACCCTCGGTTATTTGGCGGCGCTGACTAAGAAAGTGAAGCTCGGCACCATGGTGACCGGCGTGATCTACCGCTATCCCGGCATCCTCGTGAAGACCGCGACGACGCTGGACATCCTTTCGGGGGGACGTGCCTATTTTTCAATCGGTGCCGCCTGGAACGAGCGCGAAGCGAAAGGGCTGGGCGCGCCCTTTCCGCCGCTTGGCGTGCGCTTTGAACTGCTCGAGGAAGCGCTGCAGATTGCAAAGCAAATGTGGTCGCCTGATAACGGCCCCTATCACGGCAAGCACAATCACCTCGAAGAAACCCTGTGCAGCCCGCAGCCGCTGTCACGCCCGCACCCGCCGATTCTGGTCGCGGGCGGCGGCGAGAAGAAAACCCTGCGGATGGTCGCGCAGTACGCGGATGCCTGCAATCTATACGGGCCGCCGGAAACGGTGAGCGCCAAACTGGCGATTCTGAAGCAGCATTGCGATGCTCTCGGCCGGGACTACGGCTCGATCGAGAAAACCACATTGGGCACCGTGGACGTACAGCCGGGGAAAATGACTGCGAACGACGTCATCGCGCTATGCAAGGTGCTCGCTGCCATGGGCGTGCAGCACGCCATCTTCAACATACCGAACGTGCACGAGATCCGACCGCTCGAGGTGTTCGGCCGCGAGATCATCCCGGCCGTCGCGGGTCTTTGACGGCAGCGGCGGCCGGTGCGGTGCGCCACCGCAGCGGCCGCGCGTGCGTGCGCCGCTGCCGCTCTCGACTCAGAGCGGTTTCAATACGACGACGGGAATCTGCCGGTCGGTCTTGGTCTGGTACAAAGCGTACGGCCCATAGATCTCCACCATCATCGGCCACAGCGTTGCTCGCTCGGCGGCGTCTGCGGTGTGTGCGCGCGCCGTGAACTTCTCGGCCTTGACCTGTACCTTGACCTCGGGGTTGGCTTGAAGATTCAAGTACCAGGCCGGATGGGTCGGCGCGCCGCCCTTTGACGCGACCACGACATAGTTGGGACCGGACCGACCGAAGATCAACGGCAGGGTCAATTCTCTTCCGGACTTACGGCCGGTCGTCGTAAGCAATAGCGTGGGCACCAGTCCCTTACCGCCGCCGAGGCTGGCGTCCCACAGGTACCCGTCCGCGCCGTCGGTGGCGATATAACGCGCGAGGTGATCTTTGATCCAATCTGGAAGTTCTTGCGACTTGTTCGGTTCAGCCATGGTGTCCTCCACGTCGATGTTGCTTAAGGTCGCGGCGCGATCCCGTACGATACGCCCGCGCTCGGCATTATGCGACAACGCAGGTGGCAGGTCATGCCGGGGTTGAGCGCAGCGTGTCGGCAGCCTGCAGCACGGCGTGTGCCAGCCGCAATCGGTCGTCGGTCGAATTCATGAGCGTTGCGGCGTTGAAGAATGTGACGCCCGGCAGCGGTTCCGGAAATACATCTGCCTGGTCGATGACGAACCCGTCGATGAGGCCCGCATAACGCTGGGCGACCGCCGCTCCGCTGACGTCGAGACCGAGCTCGATCATCATTTTAGCCGCGGGCCCTTTGATGGCCTTGCCGCCGATGATGGGCGTGACGGCAATCACGGGTGCGTGCGACTGTCCTATCGCGGCGCGAAGCCCCGGTACCGCGAGAATGGGCTCGACGCTGACGAAAGGATTCGAGGGACAAATGATGATGGCGCGCAGGTCACGGCGTTCTAGTGCCGCCAGCGCGTCAGGCTGCGCAAGTGCCGTCTCGGCACCCGCAAACAGGAACTCTCGCACGGCAGGGTTGCATTGTCGATGGACGAAGTATTCCTGGAAATCCAACCATCCTTCTGCGGTCAGAACGCGCGTGCGCACGGAGTCGTCGCTCATGGGCAGTACCCGGGCGGCGATGCCGAGTGCCCGACACAGGTGCGCCGTGACTTCGCTCAAACCGGCGCCCTGCGCCAGCCGCCAACTGCGCTCCACGTGCATGGCGAGATCGCCGTCGCCGAGCTGAAACCAGCTCTCCCCGCTCAAACCCCTGAGCGCCTCCATGAATGTCCAGGTCTCGTCGCGCCGTCCCCAGCCTCTGACCGGATCGGACAATCCAGCCAAGGCATACATCACCGAATCCAGATCGGGCGAAATGTGAAGACCCAGATGCCTGAAGTCATCGCCGGTGTTGACGATGATGGACAGCTCTTCCGGCGGCAGCGCCAGACTAAGGCCATGCGCGAGCTTCGCTCCGCCCACACCCCCGCTGAGGGCAACGACGTGGCCGGTCACCGGAACAGATCCTGCTGCGATGGTCGAATGAGCGCAGCAGCCGGCTGATGGGGTGCTCGCAAAGTCAGGCCGCGCACCAGAATCACGGGGCGTGCCTCGTTCGCCTGACCCATGAGCACCGAGGCGGCCGAAGCGACCTCGTCGGCGTGACCGACCACGGTGACGCGCAGAGGACGCCCGAACAAATCGGCTTGGCCGCACAGGTCGAGGGTCGCAGGAAACCCCGCGCACCCGATGGCCACGCCGACCGTGCCCACGCGCCAGGGTCGCCCAAAACTGTCGCTCACCACGATGCCCGGCTCGCAGCCTGTCAGGGTGCGCAGCCGCTCGCGCAAACGCGCGGCGCTGGCATCCGGGTCCTCGGGCAAGAGCAAGGCAAACTCGCCGCTCGAGGGATCGGCGACATTGGATTGATCGATACCCGCGTTTGCCATGATGAGTCCCAGTCGGTGCTCAACGATCAGGACGTCTTTGGCGGACCTGACCACACGCTGCGATTCGCGCAGTACCAGTTCGACGAGCCGCGGATCCTTCTGCACCGTCTGCGCCAGCTCGCGCGCTCTGGCACTCGGCACGACGTCGGCCAGATCGATACGCCGGCCCTCGGCCTTGGATATCACTTTCTGCGCGAACACCAGCACATCGTCGGTGCGCAGCACAAGCCCGGCGCGCGCCAGTGCCTCGATGGTCAAGGCGGCGAGGTCGTCGCCCGCCGCCACTTGCGGATAGTCGGGCAATGCAATGAGGCGCAGCTCGGCAGCGGAGCTCCGCGATGAGTCCGAAACGCGCTTATGCAAAGGCGGCACGCAGCTTGGGCAACACCTGATCGGCGTAGAGATTCAGGAACCGCGCCTGGTCCGGGCCCGGAGCGTGAAATACGAGGTGCCGAAAGCCCATGTCGATGTACGGTCGAATCTTTTCCACATGCTCATCCGGATCCGTCGACACGATCCAACGCGTGGCGGCGCGTTCCGCCGGAAGCTGATCCGCGAGCCGCTCCATGTCGAGCGGATCCTCGACCGACATCTTCTCCTCGGGTGAGAGCGCCAGAGCCGCCCAGTGACGGGTATCCTGGAGTGCGCGCTCAGCGTCGCGATCGAACGAGACCTTCATCTCGATCATCATGTCGACGCTCTCTTGTTTGCGGCCGGACGCCTGAATTCCCGCCGCCACGTTGGGCAGCAACGTATCCCGATACAGTTCCGGCGCTTTGCCGCTGGTACAGATGAATCCATCGCCGAACTGCCCGGCATACTTGGCGAGAACCGGGCCTGCGGCCGCGACGTAGATCGGCGGCGGGATCGTCGGCTTATCGTATATCGTCGCCTTGTTGGTGGAATAGTATCGGCCCTTGAAAGTGACCCGCTCATCGCTCCAGAGCTGCCGGATCAGCACCAACGCTTCCTTGAGCCGCGCGGTGCGCTCCTTGGGTTCGGGCCAGGGCAGGCCCGTCGCCGGCACCTCGTTGAGCGATTCGCCCGTGCCCACGCCCAGGATCACGCGCCCCGGGAACATGACGCCGAGCGTGCCGAAGGCCTGTGCCACCACCGACGGCTGATAGCGGAACGTGGGGGTGAGCACGCTCGTGCCCATGACGATGCGCGAAGTGCGCGCGCCGAGCGCGCCCATCCACGCCATGGAAAACGGCGCGTGACCGCCCGTATGACGCCAGGGCTGAAAGTGGTCACTGATGAAAACCGAATCGAAACCCCGCGTCTCGGCAAGAATGGAAAATTCGAGCAGTTCATTGGGCCCGAATTGCTCTGCCGACGCTTTGTAACCCAATCGCAACATATGCTTCCCTTAGGCTTCAGTCGGCCGTGGCCAGCAAGGAAGGCTCGGAGGCGGATTGCGTGTGGATCGCCCACGTCGCAGGTGCCTCGCCGGGAATACCGTAGAGCGTGCTGCGCTGCCGTGTCGGGCGGCCGATGCGGCCCGCCAGAGCCTGAAGCTGCGCAGCATCGAGCTCCTGTCCATGAACGCCGCCGGCAGCGCGAGTGATCGACTCATTCATGAGCGTGCCGCCCAGATCGTTGGCGCCCGCGTCCAGGCATAGCGCGGCACCCTCGCCGCCCATCTTCACCCAGGACGTCTGGATATTCCTGATGAGCGGATGCAACACCAGCCGCGGCACGGCATGCATGAGTACGGCCTCGCGAAGAGTCGGGCCCGAGCGCGATCGCCCTTGACGCCACAGCGGCGCCTCCATGTGCACGTAGCCCAGCGGCACGAATTCACTGATGCCGCCGGTACGCTCCTGCAACGCGCGCAGGCGCATAAGATGTCGAGCCCAGTGCACGGGCTGCTCGACGTGCCCATACATGATGGTGGCGGTGGTCCGTAGACCCACGTCATGCGCCGTGCCGATCACGTCCAGCCATTCGTCGGTGCGCAGCTTGTCCGGGCAGATGACCGCGCGGATCTCGTCGTCCAGAATCTCGGCGGCCGTGCCCGGCAGGGTCGAGAGACCCGCATCACGCAGCTGTTCCAGATAGGTCGCGAGCGGCAGATCGAGAGTGCTCGCGCCATGCCGGATTTCCAGCGGCGAAAAGGCGTGCACATGCATCCACGGCACCGCCTCCTTGACGGCGCGGACGATATTCAAGTAGGTGTGGCCCGTAAAGCTCGGATGGATGCCGCCCTGCAGGCATACCTCGGTCGCGCCCGCGGCCGCCGCCTCGACCGTACGGCGCGCCACTTCGTCCAGTTCGAGATTGTAGGCGGGGCCGCGCAGATTCTTGGACCCGCGGCCTTTCGAGAATGCACAGAAACCACAGTGGTACAGGCAGATGTTGGTGTAGTTGATATTCCGATTGATGACGTAGGTGACCGTGTCGCCCACCGACTCGCGCCGCAGGCGGTCCGCTGCGGCGATTACCTCATCGAGATCGCGACCTTCAACACTGAAGAGGCGCACGACATGAGCTTCTCGGAGCGCATGCCCTGCGCTGGCCGCCTCGATGATCGCCTTGATTCCCGGAGCGCGGCCGCCGCGCTGCAGCGCTGCACCGGCAGGCCGCGCGCCGGCGTGCGGCACATCGGTCGTCGGAGGCGTGGCCGCAGCCTCCGTGCGCCCGCGGGGGGCCGATGCCCAGCGCGCTGCGATGGGCGGTAATTCGCACCCCGAGCCGGCATACCAGCGGTCGGGTCGCGCGAAGCCGCGACTGTCGCTGAAGCGGCGCACGCGCGGAGTGATGGCTGGATCAGTCCACGCCTCCGGCCGTGCTGCATAGGCGGGCACCAGGGCCAGACGCTCGATCAGATTGCGCCCCGCCGCGTCGGTGGCGCGCGCGAGATCGGTGAGATGCGGCCAGGGCGCTTCGGGGTTCACGTGATCGGGCGTCACCGGCGACACGCCGCCCCAGTCGTTGATGCCGGCGCGCACCAGGCTGTCGAGTTCGTTGGGCTGTAGGTTGGGCGGCGCTTGAATCGACATGCTCGGTCCGAACAGCAGGCGCGCCACCGCAATCGTCCAGAGCTGCTCTTCGAGAGCCGGCTCGGGCGCGCCGGCCATTTTGGTGCCGGGCTTGGCCCTGAAATTCTGGATGATGAGTTCCTGCAGATGGCCGTGCGCATCCTGGATGGCGCGCAGCGCCAGCAGCGACTCGATGCGCTCGCGACGCGATTCGCCGATGCCGATCAGCAGGCCGGTGGTCATCGCAATGCCCAGCTCACCGGCTGCCTGGAGGGTCGCAAGCCGCTTCGCTGGTCGCTTATCCGGGGAACCGAAATGCGGACCACCGCGCTCGCACAAGCGCATCGAAACGCTCTCGAGCATCAATCCCATCGACGCGCTCACGGGCCGAAGCCGGCGCAGATCGGCAGAGTCCATGACGCCCGGGTTCAGATGGGGCAGCAGCCCGGTCTCCTGCAGCACCAGTCTGGCCATGCGCTCCAGGTAATCCAGCGTGGTGGGCGCACCCGCGGCATCAAGAGCGCTGCGGGCCGCTGTGTAGCGCGCTTCCGGTTTGTCGCCGAGCGTGAACAGCGCTTCCTTGCAATCGGCGGCCTTCCCCTCGAGCGCTATCGCGAGTACCTCCTCGGCAGTGAGATATGCGGCTTTGAGGTGTCGCGGTGCCTTGGCGAACGTGCAGTAGTGGCAAACGTCCCGGCACAGTTGCGTGAGGGGAATGAATACTTTGCGCGAATAGGTCACCGTCTCGCCGAATCCGGCCAGCGTCAGCGATTCCGCGACGGGCAGCAGTTCAGCGGTCGACGCATCGACCAGGCATGTCAGCGCCTCGGCCGCATCGGGCCGGCGGCCGGCCTCGGCTGCGCGCAGCAGTGCGGTCAGGCTTGAAGTCGCGCGAGCCATTGTTGTCGATCCAGCCGGTCGAGGTCGGCCGGCGAGTCCACGTCGAATTCCAAACCGGAGAGGCGGACTAGCTGGGCACCCAAGCCGGTGCGTTCCGCTTCCTTGAGATGCAGCCGCTTGCTGTCGGGGCCGAATTGGAAACGGAAGGGATGCGCCGACGCGAGGCACAGTGCATTCGTACCCACCCCAACCGAGTCGGAGGCGATCGCAAAGCCGTCCTGCCGGCCGGCGCGCACCAACGCGTCGATGTCAGCCGCGGTGATCGTCGGCAGATCCGCCGGCAGGATCACCACTTCCCAGCAACCCAATTCGCGCAGCACGCGATGGGCCTGCGTCAGGGCGCCGTTGAGGCACTCGCCGGTATCGGCCAGCACGGGAACGTCCGCGGGCACGGAGTCGCGCTCGGGACTGACGACGATGATCTGGCGCACCGTGTGTGCGCCACGCGCAGCCGACAGCACCGCCGTGAGCATCGAGCGCACGAGCTCGAGGCGTGCCGCGGAGCCAAGCGCCTCCGACAGCCGCGTCTTGCAGCGCGTACGCTCCTTGATCGCAATCAGAGCACATGCCCCGCGCCGCTGATCGAGTCGGGGCATCAGACGCCCTTGCACAGTCAAGCTCATCCAGGCCTCCTGGCGATTCCTAGCACCAGACATTCAGAATACGCAAGCGAGTTCGTTTCGGCTAGGCCAGAGACTGGGTCGCGGTCGGCGCCAGCAGACCGAGCAGATGCTCGTCGGGCAACGCGGTTGGGCCGATAGCCTGAACGCAGACATGATCTGCCCCCGCCTGCCAATGCTCGTCGATGCGGGCGCGGATGGCCTTTTCGTCGCCCCAGGCTATCACGGCGTCCACCAGTCGATCTGATCCACCCCCGGCGAAGTCATCGTCGTCGAAGCCCATGCGCCGCCAGTTGTTGACGTAGTTGGGCAAGCCCATATACATAGAGAGAAACCGACGCGCGGTTGCACGTGCCTGCGCGGGGTTCGTCTCGAGAATCGCTCCCTGCTCGACGCACAGCAGTTTCTTCGCGCCGAGGAGCGCACGCGCCTGGCGGGTGTGTTCCGGCGTGACGTTGTACGGATGGGCGCCGTCGGCCAATTCGGCGGAAAGCTCCAGCATCTTGGGGCCAAGCGCGGCGAGGACGGTCTTCGGTGGCGCAGCGGGCGGCACCGACTGATAGGGAGACTTGGTCATGGCCTGCAAGTAGCTGCGCATGGTGGCGACGGGCTTTCCATACTGATGCTGCCGTACGCCCTCCACCAACGGTATGTGCGACACGCCCAGCCCGAGCAGGAACCTTCCGCCGGACTGTTCGTTGAGACCCTTCTGTGCCGCCGCAGCCGAGAACGAATCGCGGGCGTAAATGTTGGCGATGCCGCTGGCGACGATCAGACTGCCGGTATTCGCCAAGAGCCAGGCAGACGCTGAAAATACCTCGCGCCCGAGCGCTTCCGGTATCCACAGTGCGGCGTAGCCCCAGGCTTCGACGCGCTTCGCGAAGGTGGCCGCATCCGCCGCCGAGAGAGCATCGGTCCCGGCCCAGACTCCAAGGTTTTTGAGTTTCATCGCGTGCTCCACGCTGGCATAACTCGCCGAACCGTTGCCGTTATCCGGCGCTGGTCACCACCCGACCCGTCTCGAGATCAAGCAACCCAGATCATACTGCATAAAGCTGACCAGCCACACCTTGTCGCCGACCTCATGTTCTGCTTCGGGCAGGCATATTGGAGAAGGTTGCGGAGGGTGGCGCTGTGTTTCCTTATGACGCCATCCATGTGAAGTTCTCCTGCTAAGGGCTGCGGTTCCATCGGGATCCGGGGACTCCTTTATCGCAAGACCTTTCGGGGATTTTGAGGCTGGTTCACGACTGATCCTGGCCTAGTACCCCCATCCCATTCACTGACCACCTTGGCGATGAAAGTGAGTGTCCCGCTCAACGTGATATCCGTATCGCCAGCGATATGCGGCGTAATCAGAGCTTGCGGAAATCTCCGCAATGGATTGTCGGCGCTCATCGGCTCCACACGCACCACGTCCAGTCCGACGGCTGAGATCTGGCCACTGCTCAACGCAGAGCACAGGGCCAGTTCGTCCACGACGTTACCACGTGCGACATTTACCAGGATCGCGCCACGTTTCATTGCCCCGAGAATCTGCGCATCGATCAGATTCTCATTCTTCGAGCTTCCCGGAACGCAGATCACCACATAATCCGCGTTCGTAACGGCATGCT
>Ga0182013_10004992_pt1 | contig 15689 bp, 13 predicted proteins | sample 612S2MmetaG_FD_120487 | JGI IMG/M metagenome (GOLD analysis project Ga0182013, IMG submission 120487) | Permafrost microbial communities from Stordalen Mire, Sweden - 612S2M metaG | ecosystem: Environmental > Terrestrial > Soil > Wetlands > Permafrost | place: Sweden: Stordalen | collected...
GGCGCCCCCATCGCCGTTGCGGACCAGTACGACAACATCGGGTCGTTGGCCTCCTTCTACCAGAACCGGGAGATCCTCGAGGTCCGTCAGTCCGGTCTGGTCGGCAAGCCGGTGTATCTCAACGGTCACTCCTACGACTGGGACCAGACGAGCCGGGACTCCGAGCGCTGGATCGGACAACTACCCGATGGTGACTGGGTCGTCGCCCTCTTCAACCGCGCCGACGCCCCGACCGAGGTGAGTCGGACGGTCGACTTCGCGGGCGTGCTGGGGTTGACCCGTCCGGCGCGGGTACGCGATCTGTGGGCCCACGAGGACGTCGGGACCCTGACCACCTGGACGGCCTCACTCGGCCCCCACGGTTCGTCACTCGTCAGGGTGACGCCGTCGGAATCCATCCGCTACCAGGCGGAAGTCGGCGGATTCTCCGGTGCTGCCCGCTTCGACAACACCTTCGGCGGTCACACCGGCATGGGCTACGTGACCGGCCTCCATACGACCGGCAGCAGCCTCACGTTGGCCGTCGCGGCCTCTCGCGCGGGAAGCCACACCTGCACGTTCCGGGTGGCCAACGGAACAGGACGACCCGCCACCCTGACGGTGACGGCTCGCGATCCCGAGTCGGGAAGAGCGCACAGCGTCGGCCGTCTGCACCTGGCGGCCTCCCGGGACTGGTCACACTGGCACGACGTGGCGGTGTCGCTCGCTCTGGGGAAAGGCACCAACTTCATCGTCACCAGCTTCGGGGCCGGTGACGTCGGAGGCCTCAACCTCGACAGCGTGGCCGTCTCGACCTGATCCGCGTCGACGGCCATCGGCGACGTCACGCGCGCTCCCACCCAAAAGGCTGATATCTATGGGGTGGTGGGCGACGTTGACAATCCGGCGGACCTGCCGGCCGTGACCAGAGGGAGCCGATGACCCGATTCGTCGAAAGCACCATCACCTTCCCGTACAAGCGCTCACTCGGACCGGTCGTCGGGGCGTTCATGACGGCCCTCACCGAGAGGCAGATCCTGGGCATCCGCTCCGGCGACGCCGTACTCGTGCCGCCGATGGAGTGGGACCCCGCCACCGGCGCCGAACTCCCGCCCGAGTTCGTGGAGGTCGGACCGGCCGGCACGGTCGTGTCGTGGACCTGGGTGGCGAGCCCGTCGGAGCAGCATCCCCTCGATCATCCCTTCGCCTTCGCCTTCATCCGCCTGGACGGGGCGACGACGCCCCTCCTCCACGCCGTGGACGTCGGCGACGCGGAGCAGGTGTCGGAGGGGATGCGGGTCGCACCCCGGTGGCGGGGCACCCGAACCGGTCGCATCGACGACATCGTCGCCTTCGTACCCGGTGAGACACCCGAGACCGAGGGCGAGGACACCGGACCGTCGACCGAGCCCGTCACCCGCATGGACTACCTGGCCTCGATCACGTACCGGAACCCCGTGCCCGAGGCCGCCGACCGGGCCACCGAGGCGTCCCGGGACCACCGGCTGCTCGGTCTGCGCTGCCCGGCCTGTGGTCGCGTCTACGCCGGTGGGCGGGGGCTCTGTCCGGTCGATGCCATCGAGCTCGGCCCCGACTGCGAGGTCGACCTGCCCCACAAGGGCACCATCACCAACTTCGCCATCGTCACCCCGGTGCAGTATCCGGGCCAGACCGAGACCGAGCCGTTCGTCCGGGCCTTCGTCCTGCTCGACGGCACGGACGTGGTCATCCCGTACTCGGCCGTGATCGAACTGCCCGCCGACCAGGTCCACGTCGGCCAGCGCGTCGACGCGGTGTGGGCCTCGCCCGCCGAGGAGACCGAGGAGGGCGGCGGCATGGGTGGCAGCTGGGGCTCCCTCCTCGGCTGGATCCCCAACGGCGAACCCGACATCGACGACCCCGACCTCGTGAACAGGATCTTCTGACCGTGAGCACACCCTCCACCGACATCGCCGTCATCGGCTGGGCCCAGACCCCCATGGTCCGGCACACCGACAAATCGGAGACCCAGCTGCTGATGGACGCCATCACGGGCGCCGTCACGCCGCTCGGCCTCGGACGGGCCGACATCGACTTCACGTGCCTCGGCAGTTGTGACTACATCACCGGCCAGGCCTTCTCCTTCGTGTCCAACCTGGATGCCATCGGGGCCTGGCCGCCCAAGCGCGACTCCCACGTGGAGATGGACGGCGCCTGGGCCCTCTACGAGGCGTGGCTCCGCCTGCAGGAGGGCGACATCGAGATCGCCGTGGTCACCGGTTCCGGGCGGTCCTCGACGGGCGACCCGGCACTGATCTACCCCATGGAGATGGACCCGTACTTCCTGGCGCCCCTGGGGGCCGACCCGTTGACCTTCGGCGCCCTGCAGGCGCGGGCGGTCATCGCAGCCGGCATCGCCGACGAGCGCCGCATGGCCGAGGTGGCGGTACGGTCCCGTGGTCGTGGCGATGTCGAGTCGCTGCTCGCCGAGGAGTTCGTCCGTCAGCCGCTGCGCCGTCACGACGTCCCCCCGATCACCGACGGGGCGGCGGCCATGGTGCTGGCGACCGGCGACCGGGCCCGCCGACTCGTGGACCGACCGGCCTACATCACCGGGTTCGACCACCGGACCGAGTGCCACAATCCGTCGTTCCGGGCCCTGGACGACTCGCCGTCCACCCGGATCGCCGCCGAGGCCGCCGGCCTGGGCGACGCCCCGGTGGAGGTGGCCGAGCTCCAGGCCGCGTTCAGCCACGAGGAGCTGCTGCTCCGCCATGTGCTCGGACTCGGCGACGACGTCACCGTCAATGCGTCCGGTGGCCCTCTCAAGGAGAACCCGATCATGGCGTCGGGGTTGTGCCGGGTCGGGTACGCCGCCGACCACATCTTCGGGGGTGGACGCCGGGCACTCGCCCATGCGACGTCCGGGCCCTGCCTGCAACAGAATCTCGTCTGCATCCTGGAGGGTCGGTCATGAGCAGTCCGCCTGTCGCGGTGGTCGGGGTCGGTCAGACCCACCACAAGTCCCGTCGCCTCGACGTGTCCTTCGGCGGTCTCGTCCGCGAGGCCGTGTTCCGGGCGCTCGACGACGCCCGGATGACGCTCGACGACATCGACGCCGTCGTACTGGGCAAGGCCCCCGACCTCTTCGAGGGCGTGATGAAGCCGGAGCTGTACCTGTCCGACGCCCTCGGTGCGGTGGGCAAGCCGATGTTCCGCGTCCACACGGCCGGCTCGGTGGGTGGCACCACCGCCATCGTCGCCGCCTCCCACGTCCAGGCGGGCAAGCACCGCACCGTCCTGGCTGTCGCCTTCGAAAAGCAGTCCGAGGGCAACGCCCAGTTCGCCCTGGGGAGCGGCAAGGGAGCCTCACTCGGCGCCGGTGGCGCCTTCGCCCCGTTCATCCGGGCGTACATCCAGCGGAGCGGAGCCCCCGAGCACATCGGCTGGAAGGTGGCGGTCAAGGACCGCCTCAACGCGCTCAAGAACCCGTACGCCCACCTCAAGATCGAGGACATCTCCATCGAGAAGGTGAAGGAGTCGCCGATGATGTGGGAGCCGACCCGGTTCCTCGAGTCGTGTCCGAGCTCCGACGGCGCGTGCGCCGTGGTCATCACCGACGAGGCCGGGGCCCTGGCGGCGGCCGCGGACGGACGACCACCGGCCTGGATCCTGGCCTCCTCGTCCCGTTCGGAGCCGCCCAGCTTCCCCGGACGGGACCCGGTGCGCCCCGCGGCGGCCCTCCAGTGCGCCGAGGACGTCTACCGGGCCGCCGGGATCACCGACCCCCGACGCCAGATCGACACCGCCGAGCTGTACGTGCCGTTCTCCTGGCTCGAGCCCATCTGGCTCGAGGCGTTCGGCCTGGCCGAGGAGGGCGAGGGGTGGAAGATGGTCGACGACGGCACCACCGAACTCGACGGGGCGCTGCCCGTCAACGCCTCGGGCGGGGTCCTGTCCAGCAATCCCATCGGGGCGTCGGGACTCCTGCGGTTCGCCGAGGCGGCCAACCAGGTCCGGGGGGCGGCCGGTGAGCACCAGGTGGACGGGGCCAAGGTCGCCATCGGGATGGCCTACGGAGCCAACAACCAGTACTTCAGCGCCTGGGCGGTGGCGAGCTCGCTCGATCCGATCGCCTGAGGCGACCGACCTCAGGAGGGTGCGGTCCGGCTCACCCGCTCCGCCTGACGCGTGGCCAGCTCGAGGGCCTCGTCCCATGTCCAACGCTCGACCGGACCCGACAGGCACGTGAGCACGAGCAGCGATCCGAGGGCCCCGCACACCGTCCGGGCCCGGCGGACCCCCGCCGCTCCGGACGTGGTCTTGTCGAGGATCCACGGGTCGTCCAGACCGTCGACGGGGCGGTCGACGGTCACCTCCTCGATGATCGACCCGCCGTCGGGGACCACCCCCACGAAGTAGGTCGACACCTGACCCCGGGCGATCCGGGCGTCATCCACCGATGCGTACGGGACGACCTCCACCCAGGCCTCGGCCCGATCGGCGCCGATCAGTTTGCGCCACGCCGTCATGCCACCCGCACCGGCGGCGCGTCGGCTCTTCGCACTGGTCGAGTCGAGCTGTCCCGTCGGCCACGACCGCTCCTCGACCACCCGCCAACCACGCCCGGGCAGGTCCTCGGGGGCCAGGAGCAGCGCGAACGACCAGGCGGTGCGCTCCCCCTCGGGAGCATCGGGTCCGGGTGTCGGTCCCTCGGGCACCTCCGCAGCTTTCCAGACCTAGGCGACGTTCGCCCGGGCACGAGTCCGACGGTCCCGGCTCATGGGCGGTCCCGGGCCTCGAGGTGCTGCAGCTCGATGAGCAGGGGGAGTAGGAACCCGACGTAGGCGTGGGTCAGCACGAAGTCGCGGTCGGTGCCGTGGGTGACCATCTCGTCCTCGTCGATCACGGACACGCGGTCGTCACGGGCCCGGAAGGCCCGGGCGCGCCCGACGATCTCCCGAAGCTCGGCCACGGAACCCACCTCGACGCCGATGTGGTCGAGAAACGGTGCCCTTAGGTACTCCTCGTCCGAGGGGAGGAAGTAGAGGTACTGACGGAGCTGGCCGGTGTAGATGATGAGGGGATTGCCCACCTCGGTCGAGTTGTCGCCCTCGGTCCATCCGAAGACGGCACCGAAGAAATCGATCAGCGCCGCCCGGCCGTCCTCGTCGAGCACGTCGGCGTCCACACTGATGGCGACGTGGTTGAGAACGGGTCCGGCCGTCACGTGGTCGTCCACGATGCCTCCTGGTCGCGTCGGGCACGATCGGGACGCCGTACCACCGGAACCCCGGGCCGACGGTAGCGGATCGTCGTCAACCGTGGGTGGCCGGGTCCGTCGTGCCCGTCACTTCGCCCGGCGCGTCCGCCTGCCCGGACCCGAGGTGTCGACGCGTCCCCGCCCGAAGGCATCCATCCGGCCCCACCGTCCGGGGATGTCGAGCAGGGCGATGCTGCCGATGCCGGACGGGATCGCCGGATCCACGATGAGGTGGTCGTCGAGCGGCTCGAGGCCGAGCATGGTCCGCAGGAACAGGAGCGGGGCCCCGGTCGACCACGCCTGGGGCGAGCAGGCCGTGGGGTACTGCACCGGATAGCGCGTCATCGAGCGCGGATAGCCGCCGAACGCCTCGGGCAACCGACCGTCGAAGTACGTGGCGGCGTGGAGGATGCCTTCCGCGATGCGCGCCGCCTCGTCCTTGAACCCGTAGCGGCGCAGTCCCCAGGCGATGAAGGAGTTGTCGAAGGGCCAGATCGTCCCCACGTGGTAACCGATGGGGTTGAACCGCTTCTCCCCTTCCGCCATCGTGCGGACTCCCCAGCCGGAGTAGAGCCGCGGTCCCATCAGGTTCTCGACCACCTGCTTGGCCTTGGACTTGTCGACGATCCCACTCCAGAGCAGGTGGCCGTTGTTGGACGTCAGGGTGTCGACCTGTCGTCCGTCCATGTCGAGGGCCACGGCGAAGTACCCACCCTCGGCGACCCAGAAGTCCCGGTTGAAGCGGCGCTTCAGTTCCGCCGCCTCGGACTCGAGCTGGACGGCGAACGCCTCGTCGTGCCACACCAGGCGGGCCAGCCGAGCGCCGCGCACCTTGGCGTCATAGGCATAACCCTGGAGTTCGCACGTCGCCCGGGGGAATCCGGGCAACGTCCCGTCGTGGTGGGAGATCGAGTCCCACGAGTCCTTCCAGCACTGGTTCTCGAGCCCGGTCTCCTCGTTGCGACGCTGGTAGGCGACGTACCCGTTCCCCTGCAGGTTCGCGTACTCGTCGATCCAGCGCAGCGCCGCCCGGGCCTGGGGCTCGAGCCTCCGTACCAGCTTCGTGTCACCGGTCCAGCGCTCGTACTCGTCGAGCAGCACCACGTAGAGGGGCGTGGCGTCGGCGCAGCCGTAGTACGGCGAGTGGGGGCGCTCCTCGAACGCCGTCATCTCGCCGAAGCGCATCTCGTGGAGGATCCGACCCGGGTCCTCATCGCGGAAGTCGTCGACCCGCGTGCCCTGCCGCTCACCGAGGATCCGCAACGTGGTGGCGGCCAGTTCGGGGTTGACGGCGATCGCCTGCAGACTGGTGAGGATGCTGTCGCGCCCGAAGATGGTCATGAACCAGGGCAGTCCGGCGGCGGGCAGTGAGTGCCCGGCCAGCGTGCGCGGCGAGAACCGGAGGGCGGCCAGGTCGACGAGACTCCGGGCGTAGGTGGACCGAAGGTCCTCGTCGTCGGTCTCCAGGCGCGGGGCCTTACCGATCCACTTCTCCAGACCCCGCACCATGTCGTGGGTCGGACCGGCCCGGTGCGCGGTGCCGGGCCTGTCCCCCGCCCGCAGTCCCGGAAGCACGGTGGCGACCTCCAGCACCGTCTCCCACGTGCCGTCCGCGTCCAGGTTCACCTCGAAGGTGAGTCCCCCGCCGTCCACCACCGCCGGCGCCGACGACGTGATCCTCGTCTCACGCCGGTAGGTGTCCCGGACGTAGCCCAGGACGAGCGCGCCCCGGTCCACCGTCGACCGGTAGTCACCCTTCTTGGCCAGCGCGTCCTTCACCTCGAACAGATCCGCGAAGTCGCTCGCGGCGTCGATCCTGACGGTCAGGCTCACCGGCTCGAGCCGGTGGTTGAGGATCCGGATGGACTCGCGGAACCCGGCCCCGACGTCACGCTCCCGGATGACCGAGAGGTCGGCGTCCACATAGACCGTCCCGGTCCCGGGCACCAGGAAGAACCGGGCCTGGAAGTACTGCAGGTCGTCGGCGGACAGGGCGTTCAACCGCTCGCCGTCGAGGGTGAGCACCCAGTGGGACAGGAACCGGGTGTCGAAGGAGAACAACCCGGTCGGGTCGGTGAGGGACGCCTCGATGTCGCCGTTGCGGTCACTCACGACGAAGGTGTTGCCCTCGAGGATCTGCACCAGCTGTCCGCTCATCACCGGCTCCTGTCGGTCACGGTCCGGCCCTCGATCGGGTCACGGCGCCCGGTCGCCGACGGGGGGCCCGGGAAGACGCGCTGGAACACCATCATGAGATGGAGGTCGCCCTGCACGTCGACGGACCCACGGAGCTGGGACGCCATGAGGTTCTGGGTCCCCCGGATGATCTGGTCGAACAGGTCGCGGCCCATGCGCACCACGGTGTCGACGTGGCCGGCCCGACGCGACACGGTGACGGCCCCGTCGGCCACCGTCACGTACCAGCGCTCGAGCTTGGCGCCACCGGTGAGGTCGAACCGGAGCGTGCCGGACTCCCCCCGGAGGAGCGGCACGCCGCCCTCGGTCGCCAGGGCGTTGAAGAACGAACCGGCGTCCGACCAGCCCACGTCCGTGACCGTGGCGGGGGCCGATGTGCGGCTAGCCACGGGTGGCTCCCCACGGGTCGCGCGGGCCGGGGAGAGCCGGGTGGGGCGCCGTTCCGTCGGGGCGGGTCACAGCCCGGGGCTGCCCTGCATGATCCCGCCGTCGGCGAACACCGTGGTCGCCGTCAGGTAGCTCGCCCCCGGCCCGGCCAGGAACGCCACCACACTGCCGATCTCCTCCGGCTTCGCCATGCGCCCCATCGGGATGGCGTCGTCGAGCTTCCGGAGCGCGGCCGGGTCGGCCATCGTCCCCGAGTTGATCGGCGTCTCCACGGCCCCGGGGCCGACCCCGACCACGAGGACGCCGTGCGGCGCGAGCTCCACCCCGGCGGTCCGGGTCAGCATCCGCATGCCGCCCTTGGACAGGCAGTACGGGGTGTTACCGGGCATCGGCCAGTCCTCGTGCACCGACGTGATGTTGATGATCCGGCCGCCCCCGCCCTGGGCGATCATCTGCCGGGCGGCCAGCTGGGTCCCGAAGAACGCGCTCTTGAGATTGACGTCGAGCACCTTCTCGTACTGGGCCTCGGTGGTGTCGAGCACCGAGGTCCGCGTCTCGATGCCCGCGTTGTTCACCATGATGTCCAGCCGGCCGAAGGTCGAGACCGCCGTCTCCACCAGCCGCTGGAGGTCGGCGACGTCGCTCACGTCGGCCTGGAGCGCGGTCACCTTGTCCCCTACATCGCGCAGCCGCCGCTCCAGTGCCTCGGTGGCGTCAGGGTCGGCGACGTAGTCGATGACGATGGCCGCCCCCTCCGCCGCCAGGGCGAGCACGATGGCCATGCCGATCCCGGTGTTCCCACCGGTGACGATGGCCACCTTCCCCTCGAGTGTCATGGCGCCACCTTCCACTCATCGGGCCGGTCCCGCATCGGTGCCGACGTACCCGGCCATCCTAGGCCCCCGGCACCGACCGGGCGATGGGCCGACGACCGCCGTCACGACGATCGCCCCCCTCCCGCTCCGGTCGGCCAAAAGGGCCAGGACACGCGAGTGGTTGTCGGGGTCGAGCTCCGCCGGACAGCTGCTCGACCGGCCGGCTCCCCTCATCGCCCAGGCCGACCGCGACCAGCGCCTCCGCGCAGTGGTACCGACTGGTCGGCCCCGTGGAAGTACAGCGGTCCGCACGCGCCGACACCGACGCCCAACAGGGCGACGACGAACATGGCGGCCGAGCCCCCGATGCGCCATCGCAGACCCGCGGCTACGAGCGCCGCACGCCTGCGACCATTACCCCTGGCTCCGCGTCCCACGGCCCTCGATCCCGGTACCACGTCACCCATCTGCGAGCGGGAGGCCGAACTTAGCGCCATCCCCCGGCGCCAGGACCCCGGTGCCCGTCCGATGGCGGGCCTGTCACCGCGACCCCGGGATCGGCCGGGTCGGTACTCCGAGACGGCCGGTGGGGCAGCCCGTAGGGTGGGGCGGACAGCTCCCACCGCCCTCCCCCGCCGGATCCGCGGTCGCGGAACGCCCCGTGCCACTGCACCAGCCCGCCCCGATTCGAGGAGGACCCATGACACCGCCGGCCGGACCGGACAGCGACGCCGCCACCGCACGGATCTCCGAGCGGATCCAGGAGTTGGGTGGATGGAGGGGCGAGACCCTCGCCGGTCTGCGGCGGCTGATCCACGATGCCGATCCCGACATCGTGGAGGAGTGGAAATGGGAGAAGCCCTCGTCACCCGGCGTCCCCGTCTGGTCCCACGACGGCGGCGTCTGTACCGGCGAGTCGTACAAGGAGGTCGTCAAGCTCACCTTCTTCCGCGGTGCCTCCCTCGACGACCCCTCCGGGCTCTTCAACTCCAGCCTGGAGGGCAAGACGCGACGGGCCATCGACGTGCGCGACGGCCAACGGGTGGACGAGGCCGCGTTCAAGGCGCTGGTCCGCGCCGCGGTGGCGGCCAATGCGGCCGTCGTCGCCGAGCGGGCGGCGAAGAAGAACACCAGGAAGTAGCCGCCGGTCCGGGCTGAGCGGTCCGGGTCGGCGTCCCTAGGACCCGGTCGGGAGCTGACGCAGTCCGATCTCGTTGCCATCGGCGTCGACGACCTTGGCCACGACCAGGCCACCGCCGACCGGGGTCGGCTCCTGGGTCACCTGGGCCCCGGCCCCCGTGAGGGCACCGAGGGAGGCCGTCAGGTCCTCCACGTCGTAGAACGGCACGGGACCCGACATGCCCTGGTCGTGGCCGCCCGGCACGAGGCCGATCTCGTCACCGTCCACGTCGAAGCCCACGTAGTACGGGGAATCGGCGTGCGGCTCGGCGCCGAAGAGGACGGTGAAGAGCACCTTGGCGCGATCCAGGTCCTTCACGGGGTAGAGCACGGTCTTGCACTGCACTGGCATGAGGCCTCCTCGGGTCGGGTCCCACCTCGTTCGTGGGTCAGTGTGTATGACACCAGGACCCGCGAGAGTGTGACACGTGGACCGCAGGACGACGAGGGTGGGACGGTTCGAGCACCACCGTCCCCGGTCCGGGGCGATGGCCCGGCGGATGCTCGGGAACCCCCAGGATGCCGGCGACCCCGTCCAGGAGACGTGGCTCCGGCTCGCCGCGGCGGACACGGAGGCGACCGGCGACCTGGCGGGCTGGTTCACCACGGTCATCTCGCGTGGTGCCGCGGTGGCACGTCGATGGTCGTCTTCGACTTCACGGTGGCGGCCGGTAGGGTGACGCGGATCGAGATGATCGCCGAACGCGAGGTCCTCGACGACATCGCCATCGACCATCTCCGGCAGGGGCGCTCCACCTGACCGGCACCGGCCCGGTCCAGGGGCCGGACGCACCCGGCCGGTGACGACGGTGCGCCACACCGAAGGACGGGAGGGACATGCCCAGGAAGACCACCGGACGGCGTCCGGCCGACACCGCGGAGGGCCCGGGCGTCATCCGCGTGGTCGGCGCCCGCGTCAACAACCTGGCCGACGTCAGCGTCGACCTCCCGAAGCGCCGTCTGACCGTGTTCACCGGGGTCTCCGGGTCGGGCAAGAGCTCGCTGGTGTTCGACACCATCGCCGCGGAGTCCCAGCGCCTCATCAACGAGACGTACAGCGCGTTCGTGCAGGGTTTCATGCCCAGCCTGGCCCGGCCCGACGTGGACGTCATCACGGGGCTCACCGCCGCCATCGCCGTCGACCAGCGCCGCACGGGGACCGACGCCCGCTCCACCGTCGGCACGGCGACGGACGCCAACGCCATGTTGCGCATCCTCTTCAGCCGGCTCGGCGAGCCGCACCTCGGTCCGCCGAACGCCTTCGCCTTCAACGTGCCCTCGGTGCGCGCCAGCGGTTCGATGACGGTCGAGCGGGGCAACCGCAAGGCGGTCCGGAAGACCTACTCGCGCCTCGGGGGCATGTGTCCCCGGTGCGAGGGACGGGGCGCGGTCACCGACGTCGACCTGGCCCAGCTGTACGACGCCACCAAGTCGCTGGCCGAGGGGGCACTGCTGATTCCGGGGTACAGCGTCGACGGGTGGTTCGGCCGCATCTTCCTCGGGTGCGGATTCCTCGACCCCGACAAGCCCATCGCCAAGTACACCAAGCGCGAGCTGGACGACCTGCTCCACAAGGAGGCCACGCGGATCGTCGTGGACGGGGTGAACCTGACCTACGAGGGCCTGCTCCCGCGCATGGAGAAGTCGATGCTGTCCAAGGACGTCGACACCCTGCAGCCACACGTCCGCGCCTTCGTCGAGCGGGCGGTGACGTTCGCCACGTGCCCCGAGTGCGGTGGCACCCGGCTGAGCGAGGGGGCCCGGTCGTCGAAGGTCAACGGGATCTCGATCGCGGACGCCTGTGCGATGGAGATCGGCGACCTGGCCGACTGGGTCCGCGGTGTGGACGAGCCGTCGGTCGCCCCCCTGGTGGAGATGTTGCACCGGACGCTCGACTCCTTCGGCGAGATCGGGCTCGGCTACCTGTCCCTCGACCGCGCCTCGGGCACGCTGTCGGGGGGCGAGGCCCAGCGGATCAAGATGATCCGGCAGCTCGGCTCCTCGCTCACCGACGTCACCTACGTCTTCGACGAGCCCACCACCGGACTGCACCCGCACGACATCCAGCGGATGAACGGCCTGCTGCTGCAACTGCGGGACAAGGGGAACACGGTCCTGGTGGTCGAGCACAAGCCCGAGACGATCGCCGTGGCCGACCATGTCGTCGACCTCGGGCCGGGGGCCGGCTCGGCCGGCGGGACCATCTGCTTCGAGGGGACCGTGCAGGGCCTGCGGGCCAGTCGGACCGTGACCGGACGGCACCTCGACGATCGGGCCACCCTGAAGGAGACGGTACGGAGCCCGACGGGTGCGCTCCCCATCCGCGACGCGACGACCCACAACCTGGACCATGTCGACGTCGACATCCCGCTCGGTGTCCTCGTCGTCGTGACCGGTGTCGCCGGCTCCGGCAAGAGCTCGCTGGTGCACGGGTCGATCCCGGCCGACGCCGGGGCCGTGGTCGTGGACCAGAGCGCCATCCGCGGTTCACGTCGGAGCAATCCGGCGACCTACACGGGCATGCTGGACCCGATCCGCAAGGCGTTCGCCAAGGCCAACGGCGTCAAGCCGGCCCTGTTCAGCGCCAACTCCGAGGGTGCCTGCCCCGCCTGCAACGGCGCCGGCGTGGTCTACACCGACCTGGCGATGATGGCGGGGGTCGCCACGACCTGCGAGGAGTGCGACGGGAAGCGCTACCAGGCGTCGGTCCTCACCCACCGGCTCGGCGGTCGCGACATCAGCGAGGTACTGGCCATGTCGGTGGACGAGGCGGTGGAGTTCTTCGGCGAGGGCGAGGCCCACACCCCGGCGGCCCGCGCCGTCCTCGAGCGGCTCGTCGACATCGGTCTCGGCTACCTCGGCATCGGCCAGCCGCTGACCACCCTGTCGGGCGGGGAGCGGCAGCGACTGAAGCTGGCCGCCCACCTCGGCGACAAGGGCGGCGTCTACGTCCTCGACGAACCCACGACCGGACTCCACCTCGCCGACGTCGACCGCCTGCTCACCCTGTTCGACCGGCTGGTCGACTCGGGTCGCTCGGTCATCGTCATCGCCCACCACCAGGCGGTCATGGCCCACGCCGACTGGATCATCGACGTCGGTCCCGGGGCCGGGCACCAGGGGGGTCGCATCGTCTTCGAGGGGACGCCGGCGGACCTCGTGGCCACGCGCTCCACGGTCACCGGCGAGTACCTGGCGGCCTACGTCGGGGCCTGACCACGATCCCGAGGTCACCGAGGGGTCCCGGATCACCCAGCTGCGGTACCCGGTCCGCCGGCGGGGAGGCCGGCGTCGCGCCGGGCCGGGCGTCGGGTAGCGCCCCGGACGACCGCTCCGGTCGTCCGTCTACCCTGGCGGCGCGGTCGTCGGCCCGGGTGGGCCGCCTCGGCGGCACACGCCCCCACCGAGAGGACCAGAGATGACGGACACCACGCTCCCCGGCGGCACCTTCGACCTCGGCGGTGACCTCACGGTGACCCGCATGGGCTACGGGGCCATGCAGCTGGCCGGTCCGGGCGTCTTCGGACCCCCGGCGGACCGGGACGGGGCGGTCGCGGTCCTCCGCCGGGCGGTCGGGCTCGGGATCACCCACATCGACACCAGCGACTTCTACGGCCCCTTCGTCACCAACGAGATCATCAAGGAGGCGCTCCACCCCTACCCCGACGACCTCCACCTCGTGACCAAGGTCGGGGCGCGCCGCGACGCCACCGGCGGGTGGCCGCACGCCCGGTCGCCCGACGAGCTCCGCCAGGCCGTCCACGACAACCTGGACCATCTCGGCCTCGATGTGCTGGACGTGGTCAACCTCCGCATGGGCGCCTTCGATGGCCCCGAACCCGGATCGATCGCCGAGCAGTTCGGCGCCCTGGCCGAGCTCCGCCAGGAGGGGCTCATCCGCCACCTGGGCGTCAGCACCGTGGACGCCGACCAGGTGGCCGAGGCGCAGTCCATCGCCCCGGTCGTCTGCGTGCAGAACTTCTACAACGTCGCCCACCGGGTCGACGACCCGCTGATCGACTCGCTGGCCGCCCAGGGCATCGCCTACGTCCCCTACTTCCCCCTCGGTGGGTTCACCCCGCTGCAGTCCGACGCACTCGGCTCCGTAGCCACCCGCCTCGGCCGGTCCCCCATGGCCGTCGCCCTGGCGTGGCTGCTGCAGCGCTCGCCGAACATCCTGCTCATCCCGGGCACGTCGTCGATCGACCACCTCGAGGAGAACGTGGCCGGTGCCGGCCTGTCCCTGTCCGCCGAGGACCGGGCCGAGCTCGACGCCATCGCCGGCTGATCGGCCCCGTCAGCCGCCGGTCCGGGACACCCAGCGTTCGACCGTGCCCGCCAGCGCGGCCAGCGGCATGATCCCCGCCCGGAGGATCACGTCGTGGAACTCCTTGATGTCGAACGCATCGCCGAGGGCCTCGGTGGACGCGGCGCGCAGCCGCTCGATCTCGCGCCGGCCGACCATGTACGACAGCGCCTGGCCCGGATAGGAGATGTAGCGGTCGACCTCCGCGTCGATCTCGATCGGGGGTAGCGGGGTGTGCGCCGCCATCCAGGCCACGGCCTGGTCCCGGGTCCACCCCAGCGCGTGGAGCCCGGTGTCGACGACCAGCCGGCTGGCCCGCCAGGAGTCGGCGGCGAACAGACCCATGCGGGCCGTGTCGTCGCTGTAGAGGCCCATCTCGTCGGCCAGGCGCTCGCTGTAGAGCCCCCATCCCTCGGCACAGGCCGTGTCGGAGAGCATGCGGCGGGCCGGCGGGAGGTCGCGGGACTCCATGGCCAGGGTGAGTTGGAAGTGGTGGCCGGGCACGGCCTCGTGGAACGCCATGTCCTCGGCCATGTAGCGGTGCCGCTCGCCGGGTTCGGAGGGGTTGAGGAAGGAGGTCCCGTGCCGCGAGCCGTCGACGGCGCCGGTCATGTAGTACGCAGGGGGCGGCCCCGCCTCCTCGGCCTCGGGCACCGGCTCGACCGAGCAGGGCTCGTCGGGCACCGTCGTGAACCAGGCGGGGGCGGCGACCTCGGCGGCGGCCACCACCCGGCGCGCATGGCCGAGCATCTCGTCACGACTTCCGTAGCGCTGGGTGGGGTCGTTCGACAGACGGTCGAAGATCTCCCGGAGGTCCGAGGTCCCGAACAGCTGGCGGCCGGTGCCGACCAGTTCGGCGCGGACCTGGCCGACGATCTCCTGACCCAGTGCATGCAGCTCGTCGGGCGTGGCGTCGGTCGAGCTGTGGAGGCGGGTCAGTGCCCGGTACATCGACCCGCCGTCGGGGAGGAAGCAGATGCCCGGGTGGTCGTCGTCACGGGCGGCGGGCAGGACGTCGTCACGGAGCGAGTCGCGGTAGGCGGCGAGGGCCGGCCGGACATCGTCGTCGACCGCGGCCCGGACCCGCGGGCCGAAGGTCGCGTCGTCCTCGTCCGGTCGGGCCAGGCCGCCCGCCGAGGGGTCGGTCATCATCAGGTCGAGCTGGGCGATGGCCGACCGGACGAGCCGGGCGACAGCGGTCCGTCCCGCCCCGGTGCCCTCCCGGTGCCGTCCGGCCGCGGTGGCGAGCATGCCGCCGAGTCCGGCGAGGCGGGTCAGATAGTCGTCACGTCGGGGCCCCGTGTCGAGGGGGACCTTGGGCAGCATGGTGAGGACCGCGCCCACCGGCGCCGCGAAGGTGTCACAGATCGTGAACTCGACGACCGGCACCTCGGCGGCACCGGCCATGGCCCGGGCCATGTGCCGCACGAAGTCGAGGGTCTGGCGTCCCGTCTCGTCGAGGCCCTCGGTGGTCGACGCCTCCGCCCGGTCGGCGATCGAGGCCACGGTGGACGTGAACCCGTCCTCGGCCTCCCGGCCGAAATCGGGAAGGCGGTCGTCGTAGCCCGGGAGACCGTAGAGCGAC
>Ga0182013_10004993_pt1 | contig 15686 bp, 17 predicted proteins | sample 612S2MmetaG_FD_120487 | JGI IMG/M metagenome (GOLD analysis project Ga0182013, IMG submission 120487) | Permafrost microbial communities from Stordalen Mire, Sweden - 612S2M metaG | ecosystem: Environmental > Terrestrial > Soil > Wetlands > Permafrost | place: Sweden: Stordalen | collected...
ATCCAAAAAGCGGGGAAGATTTCCTTTCACGCGGTAGGCGACACCGGCGCGGCGAAGGTCAACAGGTCCCAGACCGCCGCGACTGCGATCGGCCACGAAACAGCGGTGGCCGATGCCATGGTCAGGGATACCCAGCTCCCCGAATTGACCGGACCGTCTTTCTTTTTTCACCTCGGCGACGTCATCTACAATTTCGGAGAGGCGCAATATTATTTCGATCAATTCTACGAACCGTACCGCGAATATGATCGCCCGATCTTCGCCATTCCGGGCAACCACGACGGGATGGTGTTCGGTCAGGGGTCCAGTGCTCCGCAGGTGCCGACGCTGGATGCTTTCCTGACCAATTTCTGCGCCGCCGAGACGGGGCCGTCACCCGACTCGGGCGGGTTGATACGAAGCGTCATGACCCAGCCGGGCGTCTATTTCACACTCGACGCTCCGTTCGTGTCCATCATCGGTCTGTACAGCAATGTGCTGGACGCCGGCCCCGGCGTGATCTCTTCGCAAGGCGGTCATTTTCCGATCGTCGACGATCAGCTCGGTTTTCTCACGAGCGAACTCACCCGGCTGAAACCGCAGCGCGCCGCCAACCAGCGGGCGGTCATCATCGCGGTCCATCATCCGCCGCTTTCGGCGGATGCCAAGCACGGCGGGTCGCTCGGAATCATGAAGGATATCGACGCCTGCTGTAACAAGGCGGGGCTGTTTCCCGATGCCCTGCTGTGCGGCCACGCCCATCTCTATCAGCGTTTCACCCGGGTGATGAAGGGCGGCAAGGAGGTGCCATACATCGTTGCAGGGTCGGGCGGCTTCGCGGCGACGGTCCCCAAGCAGATACCGAGGGTGCCGCTAACGGTCGGCGACCACACGCTCGTCATCGCTCCGATCGCCGAGTTCGGTTACCTGACGGTCGAGACGGATCGGCGAATGCTCTCCTTCGTCTTCAGGACCGCGGACGAGAAGGGGGTCACCGTTCGCGACACGGTCGTCGTCGATCTCAAGGCCGACAGGATCGTCGTGCCGGGAGTCGTGGGTACCCCCGTGCCGCCCACGGCTCCGGCGAGCAGGGCGACCGCTACCCGGCAGCCCGCGAAGAAAGCCAAGAAGGCCAAGAAGGCCAAGAAGGCCAAGAAGGCAAAGACGCGCGCCACGAGGTCCGGACGGAAATAGGAGCGCGCGCTCGCCGCGAAGGCGTCGATCTCCGTCAGCGCGTCGCGGTGGCTACCGAGATTGTGGAGCCCCCGGCCAGCAAGTGTAGGGTGGTCGGCGCATCGGGAGCTTGCGCGTATAAGCTGCAGCGTGATTCTGCAGCAAGTCGGGAAGGTATGACGCAACCGCTTCGTAAAATCGTGATCGTGAATACTGCAGACGATGGCGGTGGCGCGGAATGCGTATCGATGGCAGTGCTGAACGGATTCCTGCAGCTGGGGATCGACGCTTGGTTGCTGGTGGGGAACAAGACACGAAATCACGCGCGGGTCGTATCCTTCTACACGAGCGCCTTTTTTGACTACCGGCCTTACCTGGATCCGTCCCTGACGGAGGAAATCGAGGAGCGGCGCCGCGTCGATCGCTCGCTCGGGCTGGAGGATTTCAATCATCCGTATTCGCATCTGATCGACCAGCTGACCGGCACGCCGCCGGATCTGGTGCTGTGCCACAATCTGCATGGCGGCTATTTCGACCTGCGTGCCCTGATCGGTCTCAGCGCCCGCATGCCGGTGGCGCTCCGGCTGTTCGACACCTGGCTTTTGGCGGGACATTGCGCTTATTCGCTGGGCTGCGAGCGCTGGCGGATCGGCTGCGGCGAGTGTCCGGACCTGACCATCCCGCCGGCGATCGCCGCTGACGGGACGCACGCCAATTTCGTCCTCAAGCAGCAGATATTCCAGAACGCGCAACTCTTCGTCTCGGCCGAGAGCCAGTGGATGCTCGATCGGGCCCGGCAGTCTGTGCTGGCGCCGGCAGCGATCGACCTGAAGCACATTTCCGGGGGGGTGAATCTGTCGATCTTCCATCCGGGCCCGCGCGACGCCGCGCGGCGGCAATTGGGGCTCGATCCGGACACCACGCTGCTGCTCTATGTCGCCAATGACGGCGCGGCCAATCGCTACAAGGATTTCGCCACCGTGCGCCGGGCGCTGCAAGCACTGGCGGGGCGCTCGCCCGCTGGCAGGATCGTCCTGCTGGTCGTCGGGGACGGCGCTGCGGAGGAGGTGATCTCGCCCAACATCGCGATCCGCCATGTCGGCCGTGTCAGATCCCGGTCCTGGCTTGCCGCCTACTACCGGGCGGCCGACGTCATGCTCCACGCTGCCGTCGAGGAGACCTTCGGCAATGTCGTGGCCGAGGCCATGGCCTGTGGCACGCCCGTCATTTCCGCTTCGGGCGGCGGCGTGGTCGAGTTGATCGAACAGGGGCGCACGGGGATGGTCGTGGCGCCCAGGCAGCCAGCGCAACTGGCCGATGCGATCCAGCGGCTGCTCGACCGGCCGGCCTTGCGCGCCGAAATGGGCGAAGCCGCCGCGGCCTGGGCTGAGACGCATCTCGACAGCCGGGTCATGATCCGGAGCCTGCTGTCCTGGTGCACCGAAAGCCATGCTGCCTGGCATGCCCGGGCTGCCTTGCATGCCCGGGCTGAGTTGCATGCCCGGGCTGAGTTGCATGCCCGGGCCGGCACCTGAAGGTGCGCGCGATGGACCGAAAACGTGTCCGGCTAGCCGCCGCCATCGCCTTCGCGCGGCCGGACAATTGGTTCGTCTCCAAGATCCCGCCGCTGCTCGCCATCGCCTATCTCGACATGCTGCGCTTCGAACTGGCACCGGCGGCGGCGCTGGGGTGCCTCGGCGGTGCCCTGGTCTCGATCTTCTGCGTCGCGATCTACGGCCATGTCGTCAACGACATCTTCGATCTGGAGGCGGATCGGCTGGCCGGCAAAGTCAACCGCCTGGCCACAAAGCGGCCGATCTGGCGCTGGCTGCTGGCGCTGGGGTTCCTGTGCGCCGGGTTCGTACCGGCCGCAGCGCTGTCCTACCCGGCCGGCGCGGTGGCCCTGCTGGCGTTCAATTATCTCTGGCCGACGATCTACTCGGTCCCGGTACTCAGGCTGAAGGAACGCGGCCTCTTCGGCGTGGCCTGTGACGTGCTTGGTTCCCATGTCACGCCGACCGTGTTCGTTCTGGCCCTGTTCGCTGCGGCGGCGCCGGACGAGGGTGGTCCGGCGCCGATCGCCATCGTGGCGACGCTATGGGCTGCGGTGCTGGGCTTCAAAGGGATACTGCATCACCAGGTTGCGGACCGCGAGAACGACATCCGCTCCGGCCTCGTCACCTTCGCGACCCGCGCCGATGTCGGCTCGCTGCAGCGGTTTCTGACCCGGTTCAATCTTTTGGTCGAGCTACCGGTCAGCGCGCTCTTCGTCGTCATGGCAGCGCTCTGGTGCCCGCTCGCTATCGCGGCCTTGCTGCTCTATGCCGGATCGGAGACGGCAAAATACAAGCTTGGTTTCCAATTCGCCCTGACACGGGAACCGGCGACCATTCGCGCCAGCGTGCCTTTCACCAACGAGACGTTCTATGTGATGTGGCTGCCGATGGCTGAGGCGCTCCAGCTGGCCTTCCATCGCCAGGCCTTTGTCGGGGTGTTGCTGCTGCACGGCCTGATCTTTCGCCAGCCGATCGCCCAGCAGTTGGCCGATTGGCGCGCCATCCTGAAGCAGGCCGCGCTGGCCTACCTGGCCCGCCTCGCCAAATATTCAGATCCGACTCCCGCGACAAGCACCGCCACCAAGATCGACGCGAAAAAAGGCCGAGCATGAAGCGCCAGGATATCGTCGAGCTCTACAACGACGCCTACGCCGCGAAATACGAGCAGGAATTCCTCCTGGATCCGCTGGCGCGCTCAGATACGGAAACAGAGCTGCGCCTGTTGCGGCAATTTTTGGCTGGAGGCGCCAGCTGGCTGGACGTCGCCTGCGGCACAGGCTTCTTCCTGCGCCATTTCCCCGCGGCCGATCGGGCAGGGCTCGATCTATCGCCCGCCATGCTGCGGCTGGCGCGCAAGGCCAATCCGACCATCCTCTTGCGCGAGCATGATTTCCGCGAGCCGATCCCGGAATGGGAGGGGCGCTGGGGGCTGGTCTCCTGTATGTGGTACGCGTATGGCTTCGCGGATTCGATCGCGGAGCTCGACCGGCTGATCGCCAATCTCTGGTCCTGGACGTCGCCTGCCGGGACCTGCTTCATGCCGCTGGCCGATCCGCGGTTGATCAGCGGGCAGAACATCCCCTATCAGGCGCCGACCCACAATGCCGGCCGGGTCATGATCACCGGCATCCTGTGGAGCTATGTTGAGGACGGCATCGGCGCCGCCCATGCCCATTTGCTGGCGCCCCAGGTCGAATTCATGGTCGAGCTGTTCCAGCAGTATTTCGAGCACGTCGAGATCCTGCGTTACCCACCGCCCTTCGAAGGCTGGCAGGGGCGTCCCGCCTTGATCGCGAAGGAAAAGCGGAGTGCGCCGGTCAAACTGGCGCTGACAAGAAGCTGAAGCCGCGCGAACGACATCGCCGCGGCACAGTCGGACGCGGCTGAGTGCGATCGATGGCAAGGACTGGCGGAACACGATTGGAGTTTCTGCCGGCGCGGGCTAGCGTTGCCTTGGTAGGCCAAAAGGCCGAATTCCAAGCTCTGGAGACCAGCACCTGATGAAGATTGCCGCGGTTAAAGCCCCAGGGGGATTGGATCGGATCGTTGTCGAAAGCCGGTCCGAACCGATCGCCATGGCGGGCGAGGTCCTGGTCAGGGTGCACGCCAGTTCGTTGAATTTCCACGACCTCGCGGTCGTCTCCGGAATGATCAAGACCGCCGACGGCCGCATTCCGATGTCCGACGGGGCCGGCGAAGTCGTGGGCGTCGGCGATGGTGTCAGTGCGCTCAAGCTGGGAGACCAAGTGCTCTCCACCTTCTTTCCGAACTGGGCCTCAGGCGGCCCGACGCGGGAACGCCTCGTGGGGGTGCCCGGGGATGGCGTCGACGGCTTCGCCGCGGAATATGTCGTCATGTCCGCCAGCGCCTTCACCCGCCTGCCCAGGGGTTGGAGCTTTGCCCAAGCGGCAACCTTGCCCTGCGCCGCCCTTACGGCATGGCGCGCGCTGATGGTCGAGGCGCGGATCAAGCCGGGAGACGTGGTGCTGACCCAGGGGACCGGCGGCGTGTCCATCTTCGCGGTGCAGTTCGCCAAGGCGGCCGGCGCGACCGTGATCGCCACCTCGTCGTCGGACGAAAAACTGGCGCGTTTACAAGACCTCGGCGCAGACCATTTGATCAACTACAAGAGCGATCAAAAATGGGGCCGATCCGCCGCAGCGTTGACCGGTGGGCAAGGTGTCGATGCCGTGGTCGAGATCGGCGGACCGGGAACCCTGTCCCAATCGATCCAGGCCTGCCGGATTGGCGGTCATATCTCGCTGATCGGCGTGTTGACGGGGGTTTCCGGAGAGGTTCCGACGGCTCTGGCGATGTCCAGGAACGTCACGATCAAGGGCATCACCGTAGGCTCCCGCCAGGAACAACAGGAAATGATCGCCGCGATCGACGCCAACGACATCAAGCCGATCATCGACTCGACATTCCCGCTGGATCAGATCGCCGCTGCGTTCAGACACCAGGTTTCGCAACGTCACTTCGGAAAGATCTGTCTTGAATTTTGATAAGTGACATTACCGCGGAGCGGGGAGGGGTTGATCGGCGCCATCCTCGCATGACCCCGATCCGCGCGAGCATCGTCGGCCCGCCGTGCGTCGCGACCAGGATCAGAATTTCCATCGCCGCTTAGCCGTTCCTTGGCCTCGTGCTCGGGTAGGCTCGCGATGGTTTGATTGCAGGGAGGTTGCGGGATAGGGTCCGCCCTCTCTTTGGGGGACGATGCGTGAAGCACGATAATAATTTTGATCTGCTACGGCTCGTCGCTGCGCTGGATGTGCTGATGCAGCACGCTCAGCATCTAAATCTCGTTTTTCCGGTATGGTGTTCCGAAATCGTCATTACTCTTTCGGGAGTGCCAATATTCTTCGTCATCAGTGGTTTTCTGGTTACCGGGAGTTTTTTCGGACGCGACGGCGATGCTCCGGCTTACTTCGCGAGCCGGGCGCTCAGGATCTATCCGGCGCTCTGGTTCAATCTCGCCATTATCTTCACGATGCTACTCGCGTTCGGGAATCTTCATCCTTCAACCATCCCGACGCCGTATTTCGTGAAGTTCGCGCTGGCGATGCTCGCGACGGGATCAATCACGCTGGCGGATCGACTGTCTTCCTTCCCGCTTTATTGGAATGAGTCGCTGCCGTATTTCCCGGGCGGCGCGCTCTGGACCATCGTCCTCGAACTCGGCTTCTACCTGATGGTGCCGCTGATCTATCTTGCGCCCGTTCGGCGCAACCGCGCCGCGGCCGTCGCGTCGGTGGCGTTCTGGATCGTGGTTTCTTATGCGATGGCGAGCTATTTGCGGGGCTCTCCGACCGGGCTGATGCAGATCATCAATCCGCTGACCTATTTCTGGATTTTCGGCATCGGATCGCTCTGCAATCTGCTGTGGCCGCAGATAAAATTCTTGTTCGAGGGCAAGTTTCTGATTTGGATCGCGGCACTCGCCGCATCACGCTATTTCAGCGGCGACGTCGAGGGGCCGGCGTTCACGAGTCCGGGACCGTTCGCCACGATGCTCGTGCTCCTGCTCGCCGGCGCCAGTCTTTCCTTCGCTTTTTCGATGAAAGGTCTCGCTCGCTTCCTCGGCGGCAACGACATCTCCTATGGCGTCTACCTGCACCATATGCCTATCGTTATGATCCTGTTGGCGTTCGGAATTACCGGCTCGGTCTATTCGCTAGTCCTATTGATCGGGAGCACGGCCGCTGTCTCGACGCTGTCTTGGTTTGCCATCGAGCGACCCGCATTGCGTCTCAAAAGGAATGTTCGGTCGCCGAGGACGTCATCACCAGATCCGGCAGGTACACCTGCTGCCTAGGGGCATAGGCGGTGAGATCAGCCGGCATCGAACGATTCGAGAGGGAGGGCATTGGCGCGCTGCGCCGACAGGGTGAAGCGGGTTTCGCCGGTTTCACAGGGGCGAAAATGCATGCAGCGCGCGACGGCCCGGTAACGCGCTTGTCGACACAGCGCAGGCACGCTGCTTTTTCCAGATTTAGCGGTTTTGAGACAAGTGGCTGGTTTTAGTGGCTCCCCGGGCTGGGGTGCCAGCAAGTAGCCTTTTCAATAGCTTAGCGGATAGTGGGTCACAAAAGGCCTTCGCATGGCATCGGCGTTTATCGTCGTCATTTCTGGAATGTGGCCCACCAATTTGAGGTGAATTGCCGCTACGGCTTTTTGAAAAGCGCGGGCTTCGGCGTAACAGATGTCCAAAGCTTGCTGATTTGCTGGCACGCCCCGCGAATATCTCGAAGGCGAACGGCGTGGTCCGGCGCCGCCCCGATTCTTTCGCCAAGACGGACATCGCCAACGAAGCACAGTTCTCGGTCGGGAATACCAAGCGCGCCGTTTTGGGCATCCAGTAAAAGCTGCTGCATGGCGACCAAGTAGCGAGCCATTTCGCGGCGGAGTTCACCCCGCTTAAGTCGGGTTTCGGGTCGCTTTCCGCCCGCGGGATCCGGCGCCTTGGCAACGCGCAAAATGGCTGCGCCGACCCGGTTACGGCCACCACCGCCGCCGACGATGAAGTCCGGCCGAATTGAAACGATAACGCCCTCAATCTCAATGGCGTCAAAGGCAGGGGGCTTACTCAGCGCCATGGAACGCATTCCAAGCGCATTCTCGTTGCGTTCAAAAATATCAATGATTTCGAGGCAACGAAGTGCTTCATCTCTCTGTTTAGGCGTGATAGCCGGCGTCTCAGATTTCATGGTTAACGCTCCCTTAACCCGAACCAGCGTCTCCTGCGATCGTCGAGGGTCTTGATTGTATTCACGCAGCGCTCTCATGGCGTCGCCGTTGGCCGAAATGATCGGAGGCCTAGAGTACTTGCTGTCATGCAAGATGTTCTGTTGCCCGTCCGGGCGCAGTATCAAATACTCCGCAAGGGCGGCGGCCGATACACGCGGCTCGGTCCGCGTTTGTACCGAAGGATGAAGAACTGGAGACGAAGCCATGGATGAAGACCTGTCGGTTGCAATCGATAATCACAAAACTCTTTGGCTTACTGAGATTTCGCGCGTCACCTTTGAAGAGCAAGCTCTCGATGATCTTGGAGGAGATGGTGGCGTATTTGTCGTTTTGGAGGACGTCGCCGAGGGCACGTTCGAAGTATTGGCCAAGGCCACTTCAATTTGGGCGGGCGAATCACTGCTGAACATTATTGCCAGCACTCTCCGAAAACCGCCTCATTTAACTCTCGTTTCCTGAATTCCCTCAACCAGGCCGCATCAATTTGCGACCTCGGTTTTGATAGCCAGGAGCGGTGCCCCAGCGCCAAACTGTCCCGGTACCAGCAACCGCGTTGCAACGCCAGCTAACCTCTTTTGGTCAGCCTTCTTCGTGTAGATCTCAGCCTGCTTCAGTGTCGTCCAGCCGAAGATCGCCATAAGTTGGTGTGCGGTGGCGCCATTGTCGGCGGCGATGGTCGCACCGGCCTTGCGGAGTCCGTGGGCACTGCAATGGAATAGCCCGGCCTCATTGCACCGGCGCCGGAACCAGTTTCCGAAACCGTTGGCAGTGAATGGCTTTTTAAACTGTGTTTCGAGGAAGGTGAGGGTGCCGGTCGGCCCTTCTGCCAGCAAATACTCTAGCTCCGGCAGTACCGGGATTGTCAAAGGCACCGGCGACTTATTCCGGTTCTTATGTTGGGTGAAGGAAATCCATCGGCCGGCATGAAAGGCCTGCAGATTCTCTGGCATAAATCTAGCTTCGCGGAGGTGCTGTTTGCCGAATAGGACGACGTCCGAGCGGCGCTGCCCAGACAATAGGATCAGGCCAAGGGCCAACCGAGCCTTGGTACCGGGCCCGTGCCGATCGAGGTACAGCGCCACTTCTTCAGTGGTCCATGTGTGAAATCCGCCTTTCTTTTTGCTCTTGAGGTAGGACACCTCTTTTGCCGGATTCCGTTTCATCGGGATCGATTTGTCGCTCACCGCGAAAGCGAACAACGCGCGCAGCGCTTTCAACCGTCCGTTGGCGGCCTCAGTCTTTTCTGCCTTTCGATCCCGGAGTAATTCGACCTTCTCGGCGGGAATATTATACGGCAAAGTCCCCAACAGTTCCGGTTGCCCTTCGACCCGCGGCTCGAGGCATAGATTGTCTAGAAGCCGGCGGCGGACGTCACGGGTGGTGCCTTCAAGTCCTTTGAAAGCGCCAGAGGCGTAATAACGCTCGACGAGCCAGCGCAGCGAGTTAACGACGGTTTTTTGCACGGCTGTCGATGGCGGAGCGGCGTAGATCCGGGCACCCTTCAGGGCGGCAGCAAACTGGCGGTGGAATTCCTCCGTTCCAAGTTCAGCCCGGATCCGGACCTTACGGTATTTTTTGGTGGCCTCGATCCGCTTACGAAAATATCGCCGCACGTTGCCATGGCGGTCAGTGTCTTCGTAATAATATCGAAGGTCGATCTGGGGCACGTCACCGTCCATCATGCGACCGCGCCCCAGTCGGACCCGGCAGCGCCGTCCTCATCGGGCAGGGCATCGAACGCCTCGTCAAGCCTAAAACGGTCCCATACCCGGCAACCGTCCACTAACTTTCCCGGCGGCATCCGGCCGTCGGCCACCATCTCTCGGAACTTGGTCACGCCCACGCCTATCCAATCGGCCGCGGCTTCGACACGCATGCCCCTGGGTGCGTAGCTACGATCGCGCTGGTGGGCCGGGTGGCGGCTCACTGGGCACCGCGGATCAGCCGCACCACACGGGCAGCAAGACCGGCGTCCGCCCTGTCGTCGAGCTCCTCTTCGATTGCTGAGACGCTGACGCCATTCTGCACCAACACCGAGACCAGAACGGCGACGTCATGGCCGTAGGTGTCCAAGCTGGATCCTACCTTAGCCGAGTCGATCAGGACCTCGGCCGGACTTCCGTCCGGAAATCGGCTCACTGCTACCCGGTATAAAAAACCGTCATGATCAAGATCAACGACGGCCTGACCCCAACGTCCTGGAAGAATTCGATGGGTCATGCCGGCCTGCTCCGGACCTGCATTTTCAGGTCATGGCACTCGCTAGGGCCACCGTGGCTGTTGCCTGAAAAAAGACCACACCGGCCCACAGCGGGGCAGGGGAGAACCTGCTGCCCTTCCCACCGCCCGTCCCCTGTGGTTATGGGGGCACCCCCTTCCAAGGGGTGCCAACCCATGGGGGTATAAGGGGGGTTGGAACACACCCCCTCGGAAGGCCGTTGGAAGGCCGTCGGAAGGACGTTGGAAAAGACGGATATCACTTTTTTTCCTCCACGTAGGAGGTCAATCGGACCCTTCGTTTTGATGGAGGACCTTCTTGAATTACCCGAATTTTGCCCGTCTCGAGCAGCCGTTCCATCGCTCCCTTAAATGCCCGCTTCGTGACCCCGTCGGCCTGTGAATGGCTGGCGAAAACGGTCGGCGCGTAGATCGAAGAGGCGTTGGGGCTGACCGGCATCCCGAGGCGTTCGTGGAGTTGCAGCAGCCGAACGAAGGCTGCATCCGCGACGGCATTGCGTTGCATACTGTCGAGACCGAATACACCACCGGTTTGACGCTCAAAAACGCCGTCCACCCATTTGAGACGAACCGGTTCAGCCTTCCGGCCATAATTGGCTTTTTTCACGGTCAGCTCTCGGACGTCTTCATCGTGCTCGACCACCTTGTTGCCCTCGGTGATGAAGACACGTTCGAAATACAGCCGCGACCGCACGCTATTATTCCATCCCGTGGATCCTGACGTTCCGCTGCCGGATCTCAGACCCTCAAGGCTCGGATGGCCGAGCAGCAGAACGCAAAGATCGTGTTCGAGCGCGAGCTTTCTCAGCATGCTGATGAATTGTCGTACCTGTGATCGCTGATTTTCTTCACCGGCAAAAAGGTCGGCAAGGGTGTCCAACACGACCAAGCGCGGCTTAATTTCCGCAACACTCTTTTGCAGAGCTACCCAAAGCTGCGTTGCTTCGATGATGTTTGACCGGCCTACCGGAGCCGCCAGGACCGCATCATCACCGGCGAGAGGGATGAGGTGAAGGTCTGAAAACTCCTGCAGGCTGACACCGTGGTGCCGCGCGATATTATCCAGGCGCCGATGCAATTCAGGCAGTTCATCTTCTGCCGAAAGATACACGGCAGGACCGCGCTTGACGGGTTCGAGACCGATCCATGATGCACCGAGCGCCGTCGCGACTGCCAGCATGAGGGCAAGCAGGCTCTTGCCTGTGGCGCCGTCTCCCTGGAGCAATGTAACGTTCCGCCCGGGAATGACGTCGATGACGTGCCAATATCGAGGGGGGATCAGTTGTCCGTAAAGATCGGAAGCACGGAGCAGGGGCAGAACTGGTTTTTTTGAAGGTGACTGCAAAAGTCCGTTAGCAGCTGCAGCACCGCTCGCTTCCAATTTTTCAATATGCGCGGCATGCGGCTTCCAAACCCGGGCAATCTCCTGCTTAAGGCGATCGCGAGGGACCAAATACTTGGACGCGCAGCCATTGGGAAATTCTCGAGCCAAAATCTCGAAATCCGAAGCAGTCATGCAGTCTTCAACCGCCGACCGCACGGCCGCAAAGAACGTGGCACTCCGGTCCGTCATGGGAGCAGCTGCCGCTGAGAGCAATTTCTCAACTCGAGTGCTGACTACGCCGGTGCGTTCGACTTCGAAGGGGGAGGCAGTAGGGTTGGCCGCTGTTTCAACCGGACTTGTTCCGATCAAGTCACGCAGCTTACTGGCGCTGTAAAGAGGTCCGCCATTAGCAAAATGGGTGTTGCAAACCTTACGGCCGAGCGCCTTCTTTTTCGCGTTTGGGAAGTTCGGCGTTCCAGCAACACGGTATGGCTGGGTCGGTTTACCCGTCGCGGAATCCGCTCCGGTTACAGCCCGAAGCCCGGCGGCGAGTGTCTGTGCCTCGGTGCCGGAAATAGCATGATCCAGCACAAACCAATCGTGGCCGCTTCCCGGCGAAGTCTCGACTCGCAACGTGGGGTCGGCGAACTCACTGCCAGCCTTGCCGGAATAGGCATCTCGATCGATCACAAAAGCAAAGACTGCGCGCGTATCCTCGGCGGAACCTCGTTTCGGCGCATCGTGCCGAATTGTACGCGGCTCGACATAGACGTTGAAACCGGCCTCGGCGTCAGCGATCGCGGCCGCGGTCATGTGTTCAACATCACCGATAGCAAATCGGCCGCTGACGATAGTGCCTCCACCACTAGGATGGATCCTGCTAAGCTGGAGTAGTCCAGGCTGGTCAATGCCGACGCAGGCATTTGCAGCCCCGTTGTGAATTGCTTCGAGGAAAGCGCGGATCGTTCCTGGTTCCGGAAGTTTCACGACCGCACGACCTCCGCACCACAAAATGCCCCAAGGAGCGCGGCCGTCTCCTCGGCCAGCGCGCGTGAGCCGATCGGATCAGATTGCCAACCCTTGCCATTAGTCGATTGATGATTGACGCTCCAAAGCCACTCGTTGTTGTGCCAGTCATGGTGTTCCATAACGAACACGAAGCCGCCGATGGCGCGGGCGGGGTGATTGCCACGCTCGGACCACCGGCTTACGCCCAGCATCTGGTAGAGATCGGCGGTCATCACTCGCATGCCTCCTCGTAAACGAGGCGAGCGAGCTCGGAGGCGGTGGTCTCGGTGCGGTGCAGGCGCGCCTGAAGGCGCTGCGCTTGCATTGCGCGCTGAGGATCATGCCGACCCGCCTGACCACGGTTACCACCGTCGGTCCGGCTTCGTGCTTTAGAGGGCTTCACGCGGCGCTGGCCTTCATCTCGCGGGCTTCCGTGACGGAGCCAACCCGGGGGCCGACTTTGGCCGTCCCCCATTCGAGCAGATCGGCCACGTCGTACACCGGGAAACGTCCGGAATAGCGATAGAACGGGCCGCCACCGGCGCTGGCGAGTTTCGCCAAAGTCTGCACGGAGCAGGGGGTCGAAAAGGTTTTGCGAATGAATGCCGCTGCCTCAGGACGGCGGAGCGGCGGTTTCGATTGGTTTTCCATGTCTGCACCCTTGGTTAGGATGTCGCGACATTCCCCGAGATGCCGAAAGCTAAATAGGGATTTAACCTACCGAAAAAGACCTAGGTTTCTTTTGGAAGGTTTTTCCGAATGGCGTTGTCCCAGGAATATGGCCTTAGATCCGGCGGGATTATCTCGGCAGCCGTTCGGACGAAGTCTGCAAAAGCGCCTTGTTGATCGTGATTGTTGTCGTCGGCAGGTGTCCCGCGTCCGGAAATCAAGGGTAATCCTAGTTCGCCGTGCCAATAGCCGACAAGCCACCCCACAAAGACGACTTCGGCGCCTTTCGGAGACGGGCCGGGCGAGCTCAATCCTCCACCAGCTCGCTTATGTAATTCCTCCATGAGGCGAAGCCATTCCGACAGGATGTCCTTCATCGCTTCGGCCGAATAGTTGGCTCGCCAAAGTCGCTCTTTTTCGGCAGAATCATCATCATATTCTGGGTCGTCAGGCTCCGGCGCTTCTAGATCATCGCCGTCGTCTTCTGTGGCTTCGGCTAGGCCGTCGACCCCCGGATTTTTGTCACAATATAACGCGCGCATTTGTGCGAACGGTGCATGGTTGTCGCTTTCAATACGCTCGAGCAATTGATCGACCGCAAAAGCAAAAGACCCCCGTTCGCCTCGATCGAGCATTTTGCGGAATTCGGGCAGAGGTGTTTCGGTCTGCTTCGCGCTGACATAGTATTCCGCGGCCGCCTGCGCTTTCCCCGGAGCGTACACCGCCGCGAAGACATTCTTGCCGGCTGGATCAGCGCTAAGCTTGCCATTTCTCGCCAAGGCGGCTTCGACAATCTTGATTAATTGGGCCGCGAGTCCTTCCTCAACCTCCAGCCGCGTCGTTACCCGGACGGTCGGCAGGATATGCGTGAGCTTCGCCGGTGAGCGCATTGTGTTCGCCTCCGTGGGCGTTCCGCTGATGAGGGTGGGCACGGCAGCCTGACGCGGATCAGGTTTTCGGGAGCGACCCTAGCCTGCCCAAGGTTCTGCTCTCTAATCCTCGTCTTCCGCGGGCCCGGCGATAACCGGCTTCTTGCCCTTTTTGACCATAAGATCGTTGAGAGCCGTCACGACCAGCGCCTGCAAGGATTCACCGGTGTCGAGCGAAAGAATCTTCAGCTCTTTCCAGGAAGGTTCGGTCAGCCTGATTTGCAAATATTTCATAGCGGGTGGCACCTTCGCGCCCTTCTTGGCGCTCTGTTTCGAAACTGGCTTTCCGCGCATCTTGAACTCTCCCGGCCGGTCACCCAGCCACCTAAGCATCAAACGGTGGAACGGGCAATACACCCTTGCACCCATCGATTATCGGAACGGAGAACCCCATGAGTTCCGAAATTGTCGCCGCCACCACCACCACCACCACCGGCGGTCTGCCTGAACTGGCTCAGGAACTCGCCCGTAAAGCGGAGGGGTGCGCCGCGGCGTCAAAAGCCGCCAATACCCGGAAGGCCTACAAATCGGATTGGGCGGCCTTCGAGGGCTGGTGCCGCATGCACGCCCTGGCACCGATGCCGGCAGATCCTAATGTGGTTCTGGCCAATCTGGTCGACCGCGCTGGGCGATTGAAGGTTTCCACGCTGCAGCGGCACCTCAGTTCAACCTGCCAAGGGTGCGGCGGCGCAGGCTTTGCCCTCGATACGACCGGCGCCGCATTTAGACATGTTTGGCGCGGAATCCGGCGGAAGAACGGTATCCCAAATATTGCAGATCCTTCCTTCGCAAAACATGAATGAGTTCCGTACCGCACGCAGTATCGCGCGGGTGAGTGAGGCGCAATCCTCAGTCGCGGCGGAGCGGTGACGATAATTGCCATCCCCATTTCACAGTCAGGAAGAGCAGGCTTTGAGTCGCCCGATTCGCCGCGCGGCAGAGCCAAATCTGATGGGGACGGCATGTTAACAACTCGATTGGTGCTGTTAAAGGCGCTGGACCAGAAGCCGGCCGCGTGTCTGACTAATGGTTGAATGCTGGTGCGCCACGGGGGCTGCACGGTTAAAAGCGAAATAATTTCGCTTTTAGAAAAGGGCTATCCAGATGGCAAAAGCGAAAACGCGTCGCAAACGGCGCGCTCCGAGAGCGGTTTCCGCGACGGCGGAAATATACGACGTCAATTGGAAAGCGGCCAAAATTATCGACAAATCGACATACAAGATCAACCGGAGAACCGGCCTGGTGGTGACGAGCCTGGTTGCGATCGGGCATGAGCTAAACACGATCAAAGAACTTCTTCCGCATGGTGTGTTCAGTACCTTTGTGGATAACGAGTTTCTGTTTTCCCTGCGCAAGGCCCAGATTTGGATGAATTGCGCCGCTATTGCCGCGGGAAATTCGGACATCATCCATCGGTTTCAGGCGACCGTGCTTTATAAAGTCGCAGCACCGACGACCCCTATTAGCGTCAGAGACCGCGTTTTCGCCGACATGAGGGAGGGGCAGGAGTGCCCGTCGCTGGATACAATCAAGCTTCGAATCGACCAGGCGCGGGAGTCC
>Ga0182013_10004995_pt1 | contig 15680 bp, 17 predicted proteins | sample 612S2MmetaG_FD_120487 | JGI IMG/M metagenome (GOLD analysis project Ga0182013, IMG submission 120487) | Permafrost microbial communities from Stordalen Mire, Sweden - 612S2M metaG | ecosystem: Environmental > Terrestrial > Soil > Wetlands > Permafrost | place: Sweden: Stordalen | collected...
AGGCCCAGCACTCGAAGCCCGACGACGCCGCTTTGCAGTTTCAGAATCTGCCCGTCGAATTTTTCCGAGAGCTGATCAATTTTGGGGCAGGGCGATCCAAACGGACGCCCGGCCAGCAAATCAAAAAAGCTCTCCGTCCCTGGGTGTCGGATGAAAATCCGAAGCACCTCCAAAACTGGTATGGCCAAATCTACGGGGAGTTTGCCCAGGGCACGCTTTCCGAAGTGATGCGCGAGGTGCTTGTTTTTGCCATGCGAAATGATGAAAAGTTGATCCAGCGCATCCACACTGCCATTCTGCGCGGGGAGGTGAAAACCCTTGAGCAAATCACCCGTTGCGTCGCCTTGATCCATGGGATTCGTTACGAGGGCACCGGCCAGGCCGCGCGAGTGGCCAGCCAGAATAAAAAATTGATTGGCTTCGCTTACCTCCATCTTTTTGAAATCGACCAGAAGCCACCGACTCCGGCCGATATTCGCGTCGATTTAGCGCGGGATCTTTGTCTTAAAAATCAGCGGACAAAGCGCCCGAAATTCTCGGACATCTGGTATCTCCTCCGCTCCGGTTCGACAGATGATGAGGATGAAGCCGGACCTCGCAGCCGGTACGAAGTGATCGGAAGCCGCTACATCAAAAAGGTGGTCAAATCCCTGAAATGGCCCCTCCGGGCTTCTCCGCGCGGCCCCGTCACCGTGCAAGCGGTCAAAAACATCCTGGATAGGGCAGGCCGGGATTACGTGGACGATTCAAAAACAGTGTCGGAATTCCTTGGCTAGGCTTATAACCGTGGACACCGATACCCATCAGGCAATAAGAGAAAGGTCATCTTGATCAGAATCAATCCAAGACTTTATTTTCAGTGTCTCGGAAAGGAATATATCTTTTGGGGGCCTACGATCTATTCCCTAAGAGTGGGACGCGGAGAATCGGCGGTTGCGCTGCGTTATGACGAAAACACCTATATTCAGCTCGATCTTCAGCAAAAAACAAAGCCTGTTTATACTGGTTACACTGATTACCCCTCAAAGCATTACTGGTGGTACAAAGATCAGATTTTAGTTTGTGATGAAAAATTCGACGCGAAGGTGATTAAAGGATGGCATGTCAAACAGAGGCCCTCAAAGCGAGAAGGCTTCAAAAGTATAAAGAACTTGCTGAACCATCCTCTCGAACAACCAGCAAACGAAAGTCGGTTCAAAAAAGCTATCACCGAACTGCAATTGATGCAGTTCATGCTCTAATGGCCCTAGGCTATAAAAAATCTAGCGCGATAAAGGTCGTTGACACTGTTCAAGAAAACAACTCTGGTTTTTAACCGAGGAAATTGTAAAGGAAGCGCTTAAATATATGAAATGATGCGGGACTATGCACTTGAAACACTTTTGGCTCCGTGGAGTAAATTGTTGATGACTGCGTCATTGGATAGGCTTTCTTTTTAGGATGCGGCGTGTTAGTTAAGGTGGAGAATCTGACTTATCAGGAGTTGACGAAACCGGCTTAGGACTCAAGGCTAGGTCACCGATGTATCCACCGTCTCTGGTAAAGCTGTAAATAAAAGCAGACGCTGGAAGATTTTTTGCCTCGATGCTCACCGTGAATGTATACTTCCCCTTCTGTTCGAATATCGTGTGCAATTGCTCCCGATAGGGCCAATGAGCCCTAGCTGATCGTTGAAAAACTGGAGGAGTTTGGCACGTCTTTCATTGATGTTGGCATGGGCCTCCAGCTTGTTGATGGAGCGCTCCTTGGGCTGCTCCGCGTTACTACGAGCACACCCTCAAAACGGAATCATGTTCACGAAAAGCAACGAATCTCGTTTTCTAGTGCAGAGGATGCGAATAACGATTACAACCGCAATATACAGGTTGCCGATCTGAATGCACTCAACGCGACGCTGGCAGTCATCAAATGGAAAAAACTCTGTGGATTTTATAAGGACTTCGACCTGGAGCACTTTAGTGTCTACACCATCGACGGGAATGTTCTCAATAATGAGGACAAATCGTGAAGCGAATGAGTGTCATCCATGAGTTCGTTGAATTCATTCCCGAAGAGCTTAAGGAAGGCGTCCTCTACATCTCTATCAATTACGCGACCGCGTCTCACTTATGCTGTTGTGGATGCGGAAACCGCGTAGTTACCCCGATCACCCCTGACGATTGGAAGCTGATTTTCGATGGAGTATCCGTATCGCTCCATCCCTCAATCGGGAACTGGAACTTTCCCTGTAGGTCCCATTATTGGATTAAAGGCGATCAAGTCCGCTGGGATCGAAAGTGGGATAAAGAAGAAGTCCGCGCCGTCAGGACTGCACAATCAGAAGAGAAGAAAACTCTCGATAAAACTAACGCCGAGAAAAGGAATAAGTCAGAAGACCTCAAGGGTAAACAAACTTTCGGGCAACGTGTAACAAGCTGGCTAAAGGGCAAGTAGCGGGGCGGTGGCTGAGATGCGAAGTGTTCAAACAGCCTGCCCGAGAATAGGCAATTGGGGAACCAGCTAGCCGGAAAACCTCGACTCATAAAGCCCCTCTCGCCGTGCCTGCTGGCACCGCTCCGGGGGACTGTCCGCCTCTCATTTAGGCAACCGTGGCGGGCCGCTGTCTCCGTTCCTCCGCCGCGCCCCGCCACCGTTGCCCATCCTGCCGGATAGGCGCAACCGCCTCCTCTTGCCGCACCCATTCAGGCACAATTAGCGATCATCATGCTCTGCTTGTCGGCCTACTTCGTGATCGCCTTTCGCCACGAGGCGGAGCTGCTTTGGCCGATGCTCCTCCTCTTTACGCTCACCCTGCTGGCCCGACGGCACGCGCTCGGCCCTTTCAAGGCATGGGAACTAGGCGTCCTTGCCTTGCTCATCTCGTATAGCTGCCTCATCGGATTCATCTACAGTTTGATCGGCCCATGGCACTGGATTGAGGACTATCTGAACCATCGCTAAGCGTCCAAATCGAGAGGCGTGGGCTAATCCAAATCGCTCCATGCGCGAACCCTTCCGCCTGTATGGGGTATATACCCCATGGCGCCAGCCACGGACTTGGGTGTATATTGTCAGCGCGGAGAGAAATAGAGCGTCTCTCTTGGGCTGTGATTGAATCTGTCGATAACGATAATCAAATCCGTTTCCGTATGAAATTCTCCTACAAAATTGCGGTTTTACTGTGTGTGCTCGTGGGCACGGCCATGTTTATTCGAGCACAAGTGCCGGTTCCACCTCCGGCGCCCGCCAATCAATTGCTTTCCGATGCGCAGCTTGACCAGTTGCTGGGCCCCATTGCGCTTTATCCCGATCCGTTAATTGCCGAGGTTCTGCCCGCCTCCACCTTGCCCACACAAATTGTGCTGGCCGACCGTTATGTTACGGGCGGCGGCGACCCCAACCAGATTGCGCAACAGCCGTGGGACGCGAGTGTCCAAGCGATGGCGCACTACCCAAAGGTGCTGAAATGGATGGACGATAACCTGAGCGCGACGACGGCCATGGGACAGGCTTTTCTCAATCAACAACCGGCGGTGATGGCTTCCATCCAACGGCTGCGCGCGACGGCTTCGCAGCTCGGCAACCTGCAATCCACGCCGCAGCAGCAGGTGACCAATGACGGCGGCGACATTGAAATCGATCCAGCGGACGACCAGGACATGTATGTGCCGGTTTATCAACCGGACCAGGTTTATGATGACAGTTCGAATGGCACGCCCTTTATCACCTTCGATGCCGGTTATCCGATTGGCGACTGGCTGGATAACGATTTTGATTGGGATGACGGTAACATCATTGTCTGGGGCCAGGGCAATCCACGTCCCCACAACTGGTGGCATGAACCTCGCGGCCAACGCAATAGAGGGAATGCGAGTGTTTGGCGCGCGGGTAATCATCCAGGCGCAGGGGCGGCAAATCGTGGAGACCGAGGCTATGCGCCCGCTACGGCTGGGAACCGGTCCGAGGGAGCTTTTACGGGGGGAGAACCGGCGGCAGCGACGAGATCCGCTCCTACTTTTAGCGGGGCGGCTCCTGCAGTCAGGGGATCCGAATCGGCTTTCACCGGGGGACAATCAGCACGCCAAGTTCCGCAGCAGGATGAACGGGTCAACAGTGTTCCCCGAACAGCGACACCCCCCGTTGAACGTTCTGCTCCCATCAGCCGGTCGGAAGCCAACGGCGCGCTCATCGGCGTCCAAAGTGCGCATGAAACAAGAACCTATAGCGACCGTGGCCAACAGAGCATGCGCGCTGTTACCCCTTCACCGCCAGCTTCGCGCCCAGCGGCTTCCGGCGGTGGCGGTGGCCACGCCAGCGGCGGTGGTGGTGGCGGTGGTGGAGGCGGTCGTGGTGGCGGAGGAGGGGGCGGTGGCCATAAATAATTTCCAGAAAAAGCATTGAACCTTTGAACCGAATAATTCTTATGCAGATATTCCCGCTGATAAAATCCGACCGCCTTTCGTGGTTGCGCCGCATGAGTTTTCTAGTGTCCGGTCTCGCCCTTCTCGCACTGGCATTGCCGGTTTGCGCCTCGACTCCGGATGAACAGACTTTCGCCTCGCCGCAGGATGCCGTCAGCGCCCTCGTGGTTGCGGCGAAAAATCATGACGTGAACGCCCTGCAGGCGATTTTCGGACCGACAAGAGAGGATTTGATTTCGCCCGATGTGGTCCAGGCCACCGAGGAATCCAAAAAATTCGTCGAGCGCCTGACGGAAAAGACGCAGTTGATCAACCATTCGGATTCCAACGTCACGCTGGCCATTGGCGCGGACGGCTGGCCCTTTCCCATTCCGCTGGTGAAACAAAACGGCAAATGGTTCTTCGATACCGACGCAGGCAAGCAAGAGATTCTTGCGCGCCGCATCGGCAGGGATGAAATCGGCGCAATCAATGTCTGCAATGCCTATGTGGCCGCGCAACGCGAATATGCCAGCGAGGACCGCATGGGAGATGGCGTGCTGGCCTATGCACAGCTCCTGCACAGCACACCCGGCAAACACGATGGTCTGTTTTGGCCCACCAAACCGGGCGAAGAGTTAAGTCCGTTCGGACCGCTCATCACGGAGGCTCATGCGGGAGGTTATCACCACACGGCCAAAATGCTGAATGACGAGCACGCACCTTATCACGGCTACTATTTCAAAATCCTGACCAGCCAGGGAAAACACGCTCCGGGCGGTGCGTATAATTACATCATCAATGGCCGCATGATCGCCGGATTTGCCCTCATCGCGTGGCCGGCCGAATGGGGCAACACGGGTGTGATGACCTTCATCGTCAACCAGCAAGGGAAGGTGTACCAAAAGAACCTTGGAGCCTCGACTTTTGATATTGCCAATGCCATCACAACTTACGCGCCTAACGACACATGGACTCCGGCACATTGAAAGGCGAGGCAGTGGTTGCTACCGGTCTGACCAAATGGTTTGGTGAAGGAGAAAATAAGACAACTGCCGTTAATGACGTCACTTTCGCAGCTAACTTCGGCGAGATGTTGTTCATCGTCGGCCCCTCCGGCAGCGGTAAGACCACGATGCTCAGCATGATCTCCGGCATCCTACGTCCCAACCAGGGCAAGGTGATGGTGAAGGGATCCGATATCTGGACTCTCACCACCGATCAGTTGGCTGATTTTCGACTAAACACCATCGGCTTCGTCTTTCAAGACTTCCATTTATTTCCAAGGCTGACCACGGTCGAGAACATCGCGATTCCTTTGATCCTTAAACAGCGCGATTGGAACGAATCCATTGCCGAGGCTAAAAAATATCTCGATATCGTCGGACTGAAGGGCAAAGCGGAAATTTTGCCGGTGAAGCTTTCGGGCGGCGAACAACAGCGCGTCGCCATCGCGCGGGCCATCGTGAGCAGCCCGGATATTCTGATTCTCGACGAACCGACCGCCTCCTTGGATGGCGAAACCGGCAAGATGATCGTCGCTTTCGTGAAGGAGAAGATTCTCAACGAGCACCGCTGCATTCTGATCGTTACCCATGACAACCGCATCAACGAGTACGCCGACCGGATCGTTTATATGGAAGATGGGAAGATCACCGACACGAACAAGGAAAAGAGAACCGAATGAGAAATAAAATCATTTTTGGAGTTTCAATTATCGGGTTGATAGCCGGACTGGTCGGCGCGTACCTCTTCGGTCTCCAGAGAGCTTCCCAGCCTCCCGTATTTAAACCGGCGAGCAGTCCGTACCCAACCGCTATCTTTGCCAATGGCATCATCGAGAGCGACCAGTCGAGTGGTTCGGAAATCAATATTTATCCCGAAGTCGCCGGTCCCATCACCAAGGTACTGGTTCACGAGGGGCAGCAGGTGTTGGCTGGCGCCACGCTTTTATGCATCGACGATTCGGTGCAGAAAGCCACCACGGAGCAGCTTCGCTTACAAGCTGAAGCCGCCCTTTCTCTCCTCATGGAACTCAAAGCGCAGCCACGACCAGAGAATCTGGCGATTACCGAGTCGCAGGTTACCGTGGCCGAAGCCAATCTCAAAATTGTGCATGACGAGTACGCCAAGCGCCTTGCCACCCATAACCTAGCTCCCAATTCAATCAGCAAGGATGAAGTGGATACGGCGGGTGACGCGGTCACGCAGGCTCAAGCAGCGCTCGACCTGGCCACCAAACAAAACAATCTGACCAAGGCTGGAGCGTGGAGCTACGATATCGCCAACCAGGAGAAAGCGTATGCCTCTCTCAAGCAAGCCTACGATGCTGCCAGCGCGCTGCTGGATAAATATAGCGTGAAAGCGAACGTCGATGGGGTGGTGTTGTCCGTCAATGCGACGGTCGGGAGCTACGTGTCGTCACTGGGTGCATACGATACCTATACCCAGGGAGCGGACCCTCTCGTCGTCATGGGATCTCCTCAAAATTATTTGGCCGTACGCTGTTATGTAGATGAGATTCTGGTCGCCAGGCTACCTGCTTCGACTCAAATCCAAGCGCAGATGTCGATCCGAGGTTCGGATCTTAAGGTGCCCCTCGAATTCGTCCGGGTGCAGCCTTACGTATCGCCCAAGATTGAATTATCAAACGAACGCCAGGAGCAAGTCGATCTTCGCGTGCTTCCGGTAATCTTCCGGTTCCAGAAGGGAGGCGCCCCGGTCTATCCGGGGCAGGAGGTGGACGTCTATATCGGTCAGGGGAGTGCTCCAATTAAACCAAACCCGGGCCCTATCCTATCAGATTCGCAAGTTTCCAACCTAAGCCCAGCGAGTCCTGCGCTCCGGCCCGTGGTTGGCGATACTCCGAGCCAGGTGGGGCAACCCATTCCCGAAGGACAAAGGTAAGACGCCATGAAGTATAGCGGCATCCTGCGGATCGGGTTCAAGTTGCTAGTCAATGATACGTCCAAGTTCTCCGCGTTGTTGATTGGGATTACGTTCGCTGTGTTCCTGATGATGGAAATGACCGCGATGTTCGCCGGCATCCTCAACCGCAATTATTCGACGGTCACCAATATCGGTGGAGCGATGTGGATTATGGACCCGGCGGTTAATGTTCCCACTAGTCCGATTCCCCTGCCCAATTTTCTGGAGGACGCCGTGCGCAGCATGGATGGGGTAAGCTTCGCCGTGCCCGTCTATATCGGCGCCGCACAGGTTAAGCTCGCTGACGGCACCTATCAAGCAGCCAATGTCGTCGGTCTGGACGACGACAGCCTCTTTGGAAGACCGGAACTTGAAAAGGGCGATATTCATGACCTTTATAACGACGACTCCTACGTCGTGGTCGATGATACGGAATTCTCAAAGCTGGAAAACCCGCAGATCGGCAGCACATTCGAACTCAATGACCACCGGGTTGTCATTGTGGGCATCGCACGGGTCGTCTCAAACGGATTGAACGGCGTGCCGACGCTTTACACCACCTACAACCGCGCCATTGAAGACATTCCGACGACGCGTTTCACCATCTCTTACCTTCTGGTCCAGCCGAAGAGCGCAGCCGCGGTGGCGGGCATCAAGGAACAGGTCGCCAAGCTCGGCTATGTCGCCCTGACCAAAGATGATTTCAAATCCCATATCACCAGTTTCTATATTTTTCAGACCGGTGTCGGCATTAACATTCTCATGATGACGGTCATCGCCTTCATTGTCGGTCTGACGATTTCCGGCCAAACTTTCTATACTTTCATTCTCGAAAATTTGGAAAGATTCGGCGCATTAAAGGCCATTGGCGCAAAGGGACGCGAACTGGTTTACATGATCCTTTTCATGGCCACGTTCACGGCTCTGACTGGCTATGGCTTGGGTATTGGCTTGGTGACTCTTATCATCTCAATGGCCCGGCTCTGGGTGCCCAACTACGCAGCAATGATCACCTACTGGAACCTTGGACTGGCCTTCGGCATGGTCTTGGTGATCGCCGGAATTTCCAGCTACATAGGGGTGCGCAAGGTTTTAAAAATCGAACCTTTTGATATCTTCAGGGGATGACTAGCCCCTATTTTTCAGGGGCATGTTTTCAAATCATCTGACGCGCGTAACGCATGCTCTCGATGTCCTGCAGTCAGGTGGGGTAAAGACCCCATAGCGCGCAGGCGGATTCGAAGTGAAACTTCCTCGTCGCATGACACCAGAACGATTCCGTTTCACTGGCCTTGATCAGCAAGATAACCACCTGATAGACAGTCAGATTTGGCCCGCATGTAGACGGGAGACAGGATTATCTTATGGGGTATTCACCCCATGGAAGCAGGTACTTTCTCGGCGTATTTTAATTTCACTAAAATCCGTTACTCCTGTGTCGTGGTGATAAAGCAACGGTAAGGCCGGTCGCGGACTTGACCGACGCTGAACTGGAGCACATGCCTTAATCGTGCACGCCAACGGCGTCAGGATTAACAAACAAAAGGTCATTATGCCCCAGACAATAACTACCACATACGAGGGTCAGATCATTGCAGGAATATTCTCCAATCGTGAAAATGCAGGCAGGGCAGTTCTGGCTTTTCAGAAGCTAAATATTCCTGAGGAGAATATTCAACTGGTGATCCAGTCCGACGAAAAGCAGTCCCTAGACGGCACCACTAGCTTGGTGGAGGGGCATGGCTTTTCCAAATCCCAAGCGGTTTACTACGCCAGTGCTCTTGGAGCGGGAAAGATTCTGGTAGCGGTATACGAAGTGGACGAATCGGCTCCCATTATCGACATATTCAATAACTATAAGGCCGAATATAACCCGAATGGTTCGCGCAACGTGCGCGATGATGTTCTTGGAATGACCGCCACCGCAATCGTTGGTGCAGCAATTGGTGCTTCAGTTGGGGGGCCTTCTGGGGTTGTAGTCGGAGCGATTATCGGCGGCAGTTTGGGTGCAGTCGCTGGTAAAGCCGTCGAGCACAGGAAATAAACAATCATGTTATGAGTACCCTTGAAGCTGCCGCAGTCGCCTCCCCGGGTGCACCCGCAAGACCCGTTCAGAATGCCGCACCGAGCGGACTCACAAGCGATGTTGCGCGCAGCCGACTTCAAAAAGACGGGCCTAATTCAATGCCGGATACGTCGGTTCATCCGCTTCGGAATGCTTTGGCCAAATTCTGGGCACCTGTCCCGTGGTTACTTGAAGCCTCCATCGTGCTTGAGCTGGTGCTGCATAAATATGCGGAGGCTGCGATCATCGCCGGCCTCCTCGTCTTTAACGCAATGCTGGCCTATTTTCAGGAGAGTCACGCTCAAGCTACCCTCAAGGCGTTGAAATCGCGTCTTGCCTTGAATGCTTCCGTCCGGCGCGACGAAAAGTGGAAAACCATACTGGCTGCCGAGTTGGTTCGTGGTGATCTCGTAAAACTGTCGGTGGGTAGCGTGGTTGCAGCCGACGTGCATTTGATCGAGGGCTCAGTACTGCTCGACCAATCGATGCTTACCGGTGAATCTTTACCCATTGAAGCTGGGCCCGGAGCGGATACCTACGCAGGGGCTCTCGTCAGACGTGGCGAAGCAACCGCAGAGGTGACTGCGACAGGAGTTCACACCAAATTTGGCAAAACGGCGGAACTTGTCCGCACCGCGCACGTTGAAAGTTCGCAGGAAAAGGCCGTACTCCGGATCGTGCGAAATCTGGCGATCTTCAATGGCGTCGTTATCCTGCTTATCGGTGCGTATGCCTATGCTCATGCGATGCCGTGGAGTGAGATCACCCCTCTACTGCTCACCTCGGTGCTCGCGGCCATACCGGTTGCACTGCCTGCGACGTTTACCCTCGCGGCGGCCCTTGGAGCACGCGCTCTGGCCAAGAAAGGCGTCCTTCCGACAAGACTCTCCGCTGTGGATGAGGCGGCAACAATTGATGTTTTGTGTTCAGATAAGACGGGGACGCTGACCGCCAATCAGCTTTCGGTCACCAGCGTCCGACCGATGCCCGGCATTGACGAAGCCCACGTTCTGGGGATGGCAGCTCTCGCCAGCTCCGAGGGTGGCCAAGACTCAGTCGATGCGGCGATTCGTTCTGCTTCCTTGCAAAAACCGGCATCCGACTTGCCGAAGTTGACGAAGTTTGTGCCATTCGACGCGGCCAAGAAGACGTCCGAAGCAACGGCGACAGACGCGAAAGGGAGCCTCAAGCGGATCATTAAAGGGGCCTTTACGGCCGTCATCGGCCTCACCTCTCCGTCGCCCACGGCTGCCGGGATAGCTGACGAACTCGAAAAACAAGGCTTCAGGGTTTTAGCAGTCGCTGCAGGCCTTCCAGCATCCATGCAGCTTATTGGTCTTATTGCCCTCAGCGACCCGCCTCGGACTGATTCAGCTTCACTCATTTCTGAACTGGATGCCTTGGGCGTGCGCACCGTCATGGTGACGGGCGATGCATCAGCGACGGCGACGATCGTCGCCCACGCCGTGGGACTGGAGGGCGCAGTCTGTCCGCAGGGAGCAATTCCTGACCGTGTCAGTCTAAAAGATTTCGCGGTCTTCGCGAGCATTCTTCCGGAAGGAAAATATAACCTCGTCAAAGCATTTCAGAAGAACGGGCATACGGTTGGGATGTGCGGTGATGGCGCGAATGATGCGCCCGCGCTCCGTCAGGCACAAATCGGCATTGCTGTCTCGACTGCGACCGATGTGGCCAAGTCAGCCGCAGGTGTTGTCCTAACCGAAGCCGGGCTTGGTGGTATCGTCTCCGCAGTAAAAGAAGGCCGGATCACGTTTCAGCGCATCCTGACCTACACGCTCAATTCCGTTACCAAGAAAGTCGTGCAGGTACTCTTGTTAGCCATCGGGCTGATCATGACCGGGCATGCGGTTTTGACTCCAATGCTGATGGTCATCGTCATGATCACGGGCGACTTCCTTGCCATGTCCTTAACCACAGACAGAGTGCAGCCTTCGCAAATTCCAAACAAGTGGCAAATCGGCAAGATTACAAGCGCAGGGGTCATGATGGGACTCTGCTTCCTCGCATATTGTGTAGCCGTTTTGGCTGTGGGCAAATTCGAAATGGGGCTCGGAACAGAAGCACTGCAAACACTTTCTGTCGTCGCTATCGTCTATGGCAGCCAAGCCACGATTTACGCCATACGAGCACGTCGCCACCTGTGGGGACAGTGCCCGACCATATGGATGGTATCGGCTTCAGTGGCTGACCTTCTTATTATATCGACGCTGGCCGTATGCGGGATCGCCATGACACCGCTTCCCATCTCCGTAGTGGCCGGTGAATTCGCTGCGGCTGTCGCTTTCGGTTTGATTCTGGACGGGGTGAAGATTCCTGTCTTTGCTCGTCTTGGAATCTCGTAGAAAGGTGGCTGCACCATCCATTTCAAAGAACGGGCAGCAACTCGACAAGAGCCACTGCCCGTTCAGGGGAGGAATGAAACTTACAAAGGGATAGACCCGGTGAGGATCGTGACGTTCAAGCTGGAGCGATTACACTTGGGCAACAATCTTGAATGCCACCGGCTAGTGGTTCGTGTAGAACTCGTTCTCATTACTAATGCCGGTGAGGTTGATGCTCATCTACTTCTCCCCCCTCAATACCGCGACAATCCTCGGGGTTAGCAATGGCCGTCGGGTTAAGTATATTCATCAAGCTGGCAAAGGACTTCGGCTTGCCGTCGTGTGGTGTGGCCGAGAGCCGTGACCGTTGTGCTGGACAAGCTCTCCAAACACAAGAATTGCACCGACAAAGCGTTGCAGTTGGCTCTCTCGTGGCTGGCGCAGGATGCCGGATTCGAGACGAAAAAGGCCATCTTGCGCGGGCGCGGCCTTGATCCGAAGGAAGCCCATACCGCCTTTGGCGCGTTTATGGCCGGGGTAAAGCCTGCCGATCATGCCGCCCTCGCGCTCGAAATCGCCCTGTGGTCGGCCTATTACAACTGCTTCCACGGCGCATCACCCGTCCGTATTCATCCGGAGCTACGTAATCCATCGCCACAAATAAGCGCCCATAGAACTCAGCCACCCACCGTGCAGCCAAAATGAATGGATGCTCCTCGAGGTTAACCCACAAAAGGGCTTCCTTTTTGAAGGCCTCTCGCGCCGCAACGTTGGACAGCAACTCATCGCGGAACGTCTTGAGTGCACGCACTTCTTTTGTTTGAAGCTGGTACGCGAGATAAACCACGCCGAAACCACCCTTGCCCAGTGTGCCATAAATTTCATAATGGCCACCAATGACATCTCCCTTCTTGTAGAGATCGCCTTTTATTGGCGGCGGCACGTTCTGTCGTGCCACGCCCGCCTGTCTCTGGATGTTTTGTGGCTTCTGCTCCTGCCCGAACAGATTGCGGAAGAAATCTTTCATAATTTTCGGTTAATTGACGATTTCGTTTACACTTTGCTCCGCTTATCCCCAGATGACAATAATCTTGAAGTGTCCTCGGTCGGTGATGGCACAACGCGGGTGATTCAAAGACAGCGCCGGAGTTCCTTGGCTAAGTTAATACCGGGGGACAGATAATCCAGCCTATCGACCTTTGAGGATTACTGAGAGTAATTAGGCCCCAATTTTACGGTCAGAGGTTTCTCCCCCGCAGTAATTGTTACTGTCAGGGCCGCTTTTCGTAGAACCAAATCCTTGTCCACGTCGCCGATCTGGATCATCACCGAGGCAATCATTAATCCGAAATGAGCAAGGTCACTTGGCGTATCCCGAAAGATTTCTCCTGTTGGGAAAGGTATGGCTTCACCAATTGTAGTAATTCGCAAAGAAGGGATGATGGCCTCATTGTTCTCAGCGTTTACGACTCCGAGGAAATCGAGTCGTGCCCTTCTCCAGAACCGTCGCTTATGGGCACGAAAGCCAAACTGCACTTCCCCACCTTCAGGCTGACGCAGCGGATACACTCCGCCACAATCTTTGCCATCAATCTTTTCGCCTTCAGGGACATCACTCCAAAGTTTACGAAGTAGGTTCTCCGGAGTAACAGGCTGCATGGTGTCCTTGTCGATAAAAGTTATGTCAATGCCGGTGAGATCGTTCGTACTTCCGTCCGCAAGGACGTGCGCGAAATGCGTTGGCCGCAGCGCCCAAAGGTCAAACACAACGGGCACCATGATCCCTTCCAGCCAATCTCTCTTGGCGGTATCCTCTACTGTGAAGAGTCGTATGTTTTCAGACTGGGCCATGTTTCGAGCCCCCTCTGAAAATCCCATCTTTGAGACCATGAAACCCCCGTCGGCTCCTACGTCCCTTATTGCACCCGCGAACGCCGAAACCTCTGGCGAATCGATTGGTTTATTCCAGTTCTTGCACTCTACCACCAGGAGCAGGTTCACGCCCCCGAGCGAGTAACGGATCGTAATATCAATTTGGTGGCGGGACTTGGTGAGCCTCCCTGGCAAATGTTCGTTGCTGGTTATCGTCGCGCCCTTGTGAAGGGTGTCGTGAATTCGCTTTACGAGAGCTTCAAATTCTTTCCATTCAGGCGCAGGGCCACTCATGACTTCATGTTGCTCTAAATTCATTCGACTCGCAAAGGATTAGCTACCTTCAAGACCCTTAGAGTACCCGACATGGATTCGAACCATGAATCTCCTCTCGGAGGCTCGGGGGGATGATGGAGAATGGTACCAAAAATCTTCGCAGTGGTACAATTCCCCTTTAGCGGATTTGGGAGAGTGGCCACATGCAAAAGCACGCTCCTGGGAAACAGCGTTTCACCGCCAAACAGAAAGCCGACATGGATATGTTCCTGTCCATGCGCGAGCTTTCGGAGGTCACCGGCTTTGGTGAAAACAAGCTCAACGAGCTAAAAAGGAAGAGTGGCTTTCCCTTGTTTGAAGGAAAAACCACCCTGTCCAAGTTCCGGGAATGGGCTTTTGCGAATTCTACTTCGGCTGCGGAAACTGTACCAGGTTCGCGAACGGCTTCAAATCGTCCGCATTCAATCGCTGGTAAATCTTATGAACTGTTTCGCTAGAATGGTTCACCATCCGCATCACCTTTGAGGCTTCGATGCCTTGGCGGTGGCAGCGCGTGACAAAGGTGACCCGCGTGCAGTGAAACGAGTGCGACTTAAGGCCAATTTTTCTCAGGAAGTTGCTGAACCGGGTCGAAGACGTTTCGTTGATTTCCACCGTGTATTGCGCCTTCGTTTTCCTGATCTTTTCGAGCATCGGAAGAAGGCTGTCCGGCAAGATCGTTGTGTACGGCTTACCGCCCTTCGGGTCAACGAAGGTGATCGTCTTGCGCTTGAAGTCGATGTTGCGGAAGTCAATCTGCGTCTCTCCCAAACGGCAACCCGTTTCCAGTGCGATACGGAAGGCGACGTACCGCCAGTCCTTTTCCTTTTGCGGCAGCTTGGCGAAAATCTTCTCGATTTGCTCGTCGGTGAATTCTTCCTTTTCTTTGGGCGGCACGCGACGGATGCCCATGCGCAGGCAGGGATTTCCGTTGGCCCATTGATTTTTGACGGCATGAGTCATCAGCAGGCGGAGAACTTTGATGTCTCGAAGGGCCGTCGATTGCTTGATTTTCCGTTTGGTGACCCCATGTGTCAGACGCCACTGGATGTAGTTGAAGCAGTGGACATGGGTCAATTGGCTCGGGACGTTGACCTCGATTTCCTCCAAGTACGAGCGCAACCAACTCCAGGACTGTTCGTAACCTCCACGGGTGACCGGATTGGCGCAATGCGTTATGAAAAAATGGGAGACCCATTCGTCCCATTTTTCCGAAGGGTTTGCCGCTCTCGCGGATTTCTCATGGGCCGTCTGGTGCGCGCAATGCGCCCGCGCGTCCTTGTCGTCCTGGGGAACTCCAATGCGATACTTGGTCTTCGTCGTCTTCCAATGTTCGTGCGCGTCTTTGAACTGGATGTAGTAGAACGGGCTGTTGGGTCTTTGCTTCAGGGATGCCATTTGCGACTCTCACTTTCTCACTTCTTGCAGAAGTGTGCTAATGCACTAAACTACCCAAAGATTTTTGGAATCCTTTTTTGCAAGACTACCGGAAGGTAGTCCAAAGGGGACTCGAACTTTTGAGGGATTTTTCGGGTAGTGTACTAAGTGTGCTAAACTACCCGAATCGAAAGAAGTCCACCAGAGGTAACCAAAGGCAAAAAGGGGCAAAAGGCCCCTTTAGCGCCTCCCGTTGGGACTATTACCCTTTGATCCTTCAGCGGTATTTTGTGTCCGTGTACCCTGATTGTACCGGAACAACACGCGTGCTGGAGCATCCGGCTCGGACTACAGGCCGGAATTCTGAAAAAACCTTGATTCAGGTCAAGGCGGGGAATCGGC
>Ga0182013_10004999_pt1 | contig 15673 bp, 17 predicted proteins | sample 612S2MmetaG_FD_120487 | JGI IMG/M metagenome (GOLD analysis project Ga0182013, IMG submission 120487) | Permafrost microbial communities from Stordalen Mire, Sweden - 612S2M metaG | ecosystem: Environmental > Terrestrial > Soil > Wetlands > Permafrost | place: Sweden: Stordalen | collected...
ACGCTTGCCCGCAGCCGCGGCCAGTAGTGTTCCAGCAGTTTTCGCCGCGAGAACTCGATAAACAGCGTAGTCACATCCCCGTCATTCCCGATCATCGCAACTCTTCTCTTTCGACCTTCCCAAAGTCTTACCCCTCTGAGATATGGTGAATCTTCATGTGGTAGTTGAAGACCAGCAGCACGCAAATGCCGAAGACCATGGCCAGAATGGCCAGCGGCGCGCCATAGGGATAGCCTTCGGTCAGCGCAAAGCGAATGAGCACAATCGACACCACAAACGCCGCGGAGCGAAAGACAGTTTCGTAGTGCCCTGAAACCACAATCGACAGAATCAGGATGAGCACGTCGGTAAAGATCATGACCGTGAACAGGTCGTTGTAGAACGTGCTTACGTGCGCCAGACCGGTCTGGCCGGTCATTGCATCGCGGAACACGTCCGTTACGAAGAGCCCTATGTTATAGGCCGCCATGGTAAGCAGCAGCGCGCCCAGGCCCAGCGCCACACCCTTCTTCTGCGCTACGAAACGCGCCCGCGCATGCAACGGCGCCGAAGTGCCCAACTGCACGACGCTATGCTTCGCCACATGCTGAAAGACCGCGACCAGCAGGTACATCAGGAAGCCGGCCCACATGTCCACAAACAACGGCAAAGCCTCAAGTGTGACGGTGTGTTTGGTCACCATCTCCGACGCTTCGGCAATGTCTTTGAATACGTCCCGGATGAAGATGAGCGACACAATTTCGAACTGGTAGGCAATGGAGCGGGTGGTGGACTCGTGGAGTGCGCCGATCAGCGTAACCACTTCGTAAAACAGGATGAAGTTGAAGGGAGTGGAGATGGCGACCAGGTAGTTCTCGCCCGCACTGGCAATCAGCGCCGGCGGGTGGGCGAGCGTCTTGGCCAGAAAGATCAACAGGAGGTGAATGGCAAACCCGGCAATGCCAAGGCGGATGACCAGGTGCTTGAGCGCGGTCTTGTTGCGCTCGGAAAAAATCCGGTCGTGCGCTGCAGCCACGTTTAGCCAGATGCCGGTGGGCGCCTGCTCGCCGGCTTCATCGTCGTCATTTGCTGCGCTGGTCATAGTAGCCTCTGTTCCGGTTGCGGGAGAAGTGAAATCCTGAAAAAAAGCCTGCGCCTGCCAAGCCGGGATTGCAGCCCCTGGGAAATGAGAATTTTGAAGCAAACCTCGTCGGGGGATTCTTAAGATTACCGTACGAGACTACCGCTTAGGGGAGCAGACGCACAGAGCCCATTGCCGAACCCCGCACAGCAGGCATAAGATTCCGTCTGAAATCGTTTTCAAGAGGACCCTTATGCGTATTTTCGCTTCGCTCTCTCTCGCCGTTCTTGCCTTGGCTTCCGTCACCGCAATCTCTGCCCCGGCACAGGTGGCGCAAACGCCCCCCATGGGCTGGAACAGTTGGAATTACTTCGCCGGGAAAGTGACCGACAAGGACATTCGCGCTTCCGCCGACCAGATTGTCGCCACCGGGATGAAGGACGCTGGATACATCTACGTGAACATTGACGACACGTGGGAAGGCCAGCGCGACGCCAACGGCGTACTGCACTCTAACGACAAGTTTCCCGACATGAAGGCCCTGGCCGATTATGTCCATTCCAAGGGGCTCAAGATTGGCATCTACTCGTCGCCGGGACCCAAGACCTGCGCCGGCTACGAAGCTTCGTACGGCCATGAGGAGCAGGACGCGCAGCTTTACGCTTCCTGGGGTATCGACTACCTGAAGTACGACCTGTGCAGTTTTATCGGCGACGTGATGGTGAAGCAGGCGCCCAATGACAAAGCCGAGCAAATGCGCATCATGATCGCGGCCTACGACAAGATGGGCAAGGCATTGAAGGCAGCCGGCCATCCCATCGTCTACTCCTTTTGCCAGTACGGATGGGATTCAGTCTGGGAGTGGGCGCCTGGAATTGGCGGTAACCTGTGGCGCACTACCGGCGACATTTATCCCGCATGGGACCGCATTTACACCATCCTCGAGCAGCAAACCGGCCTGAATACCTATGCCGGTCCGGGCCATTGGAATGACCCCGACATGCTGGAGGTGGGAAACGGCAAGCTATCGCTCGCTGAAAACCGTGCCCACTTCTCCATGTGGGCTATGCTGGCCGCGCCCTTGCTTGCCGGAAATGATTTGCCCCACATGAAGCCGGAAATTAAGTCCATCCTCACCAATCGCGACGTCATCGCCATCGATCAGGATCCGCTGGGCAAACAGGCCCGGCACGCCTACAGCACAGGCGAAGTGGAAGTATGGACTCGCGAACTCAAAGACGGTGCAGTGGCAATCGCCATCCTGAATGTGGGCAGCGATCTCTACTCCACCCATCCATTCCGCGTGGCCCTGAACGCTCTGGGTTTGACCGGGCTGCAGCAAGCCACGAATCTTTGGACTGGCGAGAAGACCGTGCTCAGTAATGGTATGGCGATCGAGATCCCCAGCCACGATGTTCTGCTGCTTCGCATCGATCAGCCCAACCGGCCGCAGATCAAGCAAATCAAAATGGTTGGAGAAAAACCATCTCCTGCAACACAGAAGTAACCAACCATTGAACAGTAATTCGGTCACCTACTGTCTCGAAATCGAGACAGTAGGTGATCGGTACCCGAAGTCTGGATTTTCAGACCTGGGGCACCGCACAGCTAATAGCTAAAGGCTGTCTTTCACCCGGCCGAGACACACGCCAAACCATCCCCGCTCGTCGGTCCAGCTTTCCACGGGCTCAAACCCTGCTGACGCCAGCAAAGCTTCGGCCTGGCCGGGCAGATATTTGTAGCTGTTCTCGGTGTGAATCCGCTCGCCCTCTTCGAATTCCACTTCCGAGTCCAGCGCCCTGATAGGTACCCGCTGGGCGATGCGGCTCTCCAGATGCATCTCGATCCGCGACTCGCGCGCATTCCACACGGCGCGGTGCTCGAACGCATCCAGGTCGAACTCGGCGCCGAGTTCGCGGTTCAAACGCGCCAGCATGTTCAGGTTGAAGTCGGCGGTTACACCAGCCGCATCGTCATAGGCCTCCAGCAGCGTGTCTACATCCTTCTTCAGATCCACTCCCAGCAGCAGCGTATCGCCCGCGCTCAGCCCGGCGCGCACACGGGTCAACACGCGCTCCGCCTCCCACGGTTCAAAGTTCCCAATGCTCGATCCGATGTAGAGGACCAGCCGCCGCTCGCCTACTGCCGAGGGATCAAGTTCCAGCCCCTGCGTGTAGTCTTCCACGCGCGGCATCACGGTAACTCCGGGAATCTCAGATTCGATGCGATCCTTTGCAGCCTCAAGCGCTGACTGCGAAACATCCACCGGCTCGTAGACCACGCTTCCCTGCCGCGCCACCGCAGCCTTCAGCAGCAGCCTGGTCTTGTCTGCCGATCCAGCTCCAAGCTCGGCAATCCGCAGCCGATCGCAGCTGGCCCGCTCAATCATGTCGCCTGCGTGGCGAACAAGAATGGCTCGCTCAGTACGAGTGAGGTAGTACTCCGGCCGCTCGGTAATCTCGTCGAACAGCCGCGACCCGGCCTCGTCGTAAAACAGCCACGCCGGCAGCCGTTTGGGCCGCCTCATGAGCCCCGCGCGGACGGCCGCGGCGACTCGTTCCTGAACGATCTCAGTGCTGGGTATAGGGAAAGCGATTGTTGTCATGCACTCCCTTCGATGCCACGGCAACCGTTTGAGTTACCAGAAAATAACACGATCTAGGACGCGAGCCGGATTCCGGCAAACTGCCAACGTGTCTCCGGAGCAAAGAAGTTCCTGTAGCTGGCCCGGACGTGCCTCGCAGGCGTGACGCAGGAGCCGCCCCTTAGCACCATATTCCCGCTCATGAACTTCCCGTTGTACTCGCCCAGCGATCCACCGAGCGGACGGAATCCCGGATAGCCCAGGTAGGCGCTGGCCGTCCACTGCCAGCAATCTCCAAACAACTGCGTTGGGCCCTGACCGTGTTCCGAAGAAGGCGCAGGCATCAATCTTCCCGATTCGAACAGGTTCCCCTCCACTGGCCGTCCTTCCGCGGCAGCCTCCCATTCAAACTCAGTTGGAAGCCGATAGCCGGCCCACCGCGCATAGGCGTCGGCCTCAAAGTAGCTGATGTGGCTTACCGGGACCGACTTCATGCGCGCCAGCGGCTGTTCCCCTCGAAGGGTAAACACGTTCCAGTCGCCGGCTTCGCTGCTCCAATAGAGCGGCGCTCGCCAGCCGTTATTCTGCACCGCGACCCACCCGGCGGAGAGCCAGAACTCCGGCCGCCGGTATCCGCCGTCCTCCATAAACGCTGCGTATTCCCCGCAGGTAACCAGCCTCTTCGCCAGCCGGTAGGGCTCAAGCCACACTTTGTGCCGATCGAGCTCGTTGTCGAAACCAAACCCATCGCCCGCGTGCCCCACCTCGCGCACCCCGCCGGCAAATCCTTCGAAACCGAGGCTGGTGTGATTCATCGCCGGTACCCCTGAAGACGGGGAATTTTCCGCGGATTGGAGATAAGCCGGCCTGAGGGGATTGGTGAAAAATGCGTTCAGAATATCGGTCAGCATCAGTTCCTGGTGCTGCTCCTCGTGATTCAATCCCAGCTCAATCCGCGTCAGCGCTTCCTGCTCCGGGTTGCGCCCCAGGAGCGTGTCGATGGCTTCATCCACATGCTCCCGATAGCGCAAAACTTCGCTGAGCGGCGGCCGGGAGAACGAAGACCGCAGCCGCTTCTCAGGAAATTTGGCAAAGCTCTCGTAATAGCTGTTGAACAGCCACACGAAATCCGGGTTGAAGGGACGGTAGCCTGACAGGAATTCCCGCAGGACGAACGACTCGAAGAACCACGCTGTGTGCGCCAGGTGCCACTTCAGAGGCGAAGCCTCCGGCGTCGATTGCACCATCATGTCTTCGGCCGAGAGCGGCTCGCAGATTGAAAGCGTCCGTTGCCGCACCGCGCGAAACCGCGCTCCAATTTCAGTCTCCAAACTACATCGGGCAACCGTGCTCATCGTCCACCATCCACTTTCGCCAAAGTGTACTCCAGAATCGGTTCAATCTGCATCTCGAGCCCGTCAAAATCCGCGCCTGACCGAATACCTTTCCCAGTTGATGCGGTTGATTCCAAAAGGGACCAGCTTCTTCAAAAAAATCGCATACATCACAAGCGGTCAGACCCGCATCCATATCGAATGAATTGAGGCAGGCAGCGCCGAAGCCATTGAATCGCCTGGAAATCTCATTCGGAGTTTGTATGGTTCACGTGCATGGAGTGATTGGACGGGCTCATCCTCACTGGCTGATCTTCCCAGCGGTTTTGTTCTTTTCAATGGCGAGCGCAGGGTTCGCGCCAGCGCAGAATTCCGACCAGCTTGCCCTTGCAACCGAGGCGCCCGACACCTTGTTTCGGTCTCAACCGGCACACGTTGAGCCGCCGCCGACTCCCGAGGAGCTTGGCGACGCACTCATGCTGCATCAGCGTTACCAGGCAGCCATCGAATCCTACAGCCGGGCAACTCCGACCTCCGGCATCTGGAACAAGATGGGCATTGCCTTTCAGATGATGAACGGCAGCGAGGGGGCCTTGCGCTGTTACAAGAAGTCGCTGAAGCTGAACCCCAGGAACGCCCATGCCATCAACAACCTGGGAAGCCTGCACTTCTCGCTGAGGGAATTCGCCCCAGCCGAGCGCATGTACCGAAAAGCATTGGCGCTCGAACCAGGTTCGGCGGTTGTCGAGTTGAACCTGGGCACGGACCTGATTGCGGAGCAAAAATACGACGAGGGCTGGCAGCATTACCAGGCGGCGTTGGACATGGATCCTCATGCCTTTGAAAACACAGCAAGCCTCCGCATCGGCAGTCAGGCCAGTGCGCAGAACCGCGGCGCCGTGAATTACTACATGGCAAAGGGATTGACGCAGGCCGGGGAAATGGCCACAGCCATCGATCATTTGCGCCTGGCCCTCGAACAGGGATTCGCCAGTCCCAGAAAGATTGAAGCCGATGAGAACTTTGCCGCACTCCGTGGGATTCCCGCCTACGAAGATCTGATCACCCAGACCCGCCGCCATTGACGTCCGGCGTTTTCCGCAGGAGAACCAGCCGTTTGGCCGCTGGGGGTTGACTTGTGTGACGTTCAGTGTCGTGCTGCGTCTGGAAAGAGAGCATCAATGTTTGATAGGATGCAACGCATCGGGTTCCTTCGAATGGAGGGAATATGCGCAGGTTCAGTTGTCCCCGTTGTCTAATCACCGTCACTGTCTGCGCCTCCCTTGCAACTGGATGCCCTGTCCCCTTCGCCCAGACTCCAGTCTCTGCCACCGACCCAGGTTCAACTTCGCCCGCAGCGATCCAGGCATCCGCCCCTCCCGCAGCCCTTCCGCTTCAGATTCAGCCCACACCGGAACAGCTTGGCGACTCGATGCTTGCGCAAAAGCGCTACCAGGCAGCGATTGAGGCATACCGGCAGGTTACCGCGGGATCGGCGGACACCTGGAACAAGATGGGCATCTCCTACCAGATGATGTTCAACCTTGACGAAGCTTCCAGATGTTATGAACATTCTCTCAAGCTGAATCCCCGGAATGCCCGCGTTCTGAATAACCTGGCCTCTGTGTATGACGCGCAAAAGGATCTGTCCGGGGCCGAACACTATTACCGCAAGGCTCTCCGGTTGGAACCAAAAGCGCCCATGATTCTGAGGAACCTGGGCACCAACCTGCTGGCTCAGCACAAATACAAGAGAGGTTGGGAGCTTTATCAGGCCGCGCTGGCCATTGATCCCAATATTTTTGGCGAATCCGGCAGCCCGCGCGTCGACAATCCCGCATCCATTCAGGAGCGCGGGGCCATGAATTTCTACATGGCCAAGGGCTGCATCCGCGCCGGCCAGAACGATCGCGCCATTGAGTATCTGCGCATGGCCCTCAACGAGGGCTATACGAACCCCAAAAAAATTCAGGCAGACGGCGAGTTCGCGGTCCTCCGTGGCAATCCCGCATTTGAACAGCTTCTGGCCGCGCAAAGCGAGCCCAAGTCGGCCGGAAAGCTCTGAACGTAAAGCGCGACAGGCTGGATCGTCGTCCCCGCTTCGGGCTTCAACTGCAATCTGTAACCTGTCATCTGTAATCTGTAACCTGCGCCAACGTCTATCTCAATGGGATGCCCGCACGCGCTCCCAGAGGTTTCAAATGAAAGTCCGCCTTCTGCCCCTCGTTCTTGTTGCCCTCACCATCACTGCCTCCGCCCAGGACCCGCAAACCGCACCGCCCACTCAGCCGGCCTCCCAATCCGGGGGCCAAGGAGAGAGTCAAACCCGGGGCGGCGGCCGTGGAGGCTGGGGCGCCGGTGGCGGCATGGGCCGCGGGGTGCTGGGCACCGTGACGGAGGTTGCGGCGGACCACTACACGATAAAGACCGATGCCGGCCTGACCTACACGATTCACTACAGCGCGAACACCCGTATCGTGAAACAGCCCCCTGCACCCCAGGGCTCCGGTCAAGGACGCGGCGCCGGTGGAGCAGGAGGCCAGGGCGGTGCCCAATGGCGCGGAGGCGAGGGCGGCGGTGGCAGTCCCCCGCAGGCCATCAAACCCACGGACATCAAGGTAGGCGACGCGATTACCGCCATGGGCGAAGTGGATGCAAATGCCAAGTCCGTCGGCGCTGTTGCTGTGATCCAGCTTGATCCTGAGCGCGCCAAACAGATGCGCGAGATGCAGGCCAACTACGGCAAGACCTGGATCATGGGCAAGGTCACCGCCATTGACGGCGTCAAGGTAACGCTGATGGGCGCAATCGATAACGCGGCCCACAGCTTTGTGGCCGACGAAAACACCACCTTCCGCAAGCGTCGCGACCCCATCACGCTGGGCGACATTCAGGTTGGCGACACGGTCCGTGTGGAGGGTGCGCTGAAGGATGGGACGTTCCTGGCAACTACAGTGAGCGCCATGGGTGCGCCTCCCGCAGGGGGACCGCCGGCGGGAGGCGCGGGTGCCCCGCCGCTGTAGCGTTTACCGGGGTCAACCGATCGGTTCGTCCTTGGTCTCCCGAATCATTAACAGGCCCACAAACGAAAGCACGGCCGACGCCGACAGATAGTACCCCACATATGGCAGCCCATAGTGCGTGGCCAGCCAGGTAGCAATATACGGTGCCAGCGACGCCCCAAAAATGCCTGCGAAGTTGAACGCAAGCGAGCTGCCCGAGTACCGCACGGGCGTGGGAAACAGCTCGGAAACTACGGTTCCCAGCGGGCCGTAGGTCAGGCCCATCAGCGACAGGCCCAGGGTCATCATGCCCAGCGCGCCCCCCGCTCCATCGCTGAACATGGGCGCCAGGATCAGCCCGAACAGGAAAATAGCCATGGTGATCCACAGCATCGCGCGCCGCCTTCCCTGCTCCGCCAGCATCGCGGAAATGGGGATCATGACCGCGAAAAACAACGTGGCGAACAACTGCATCAGCAGGAACTTTTCCCGCCCTATTCCGAGCGCGGTGGTTCCCCACGACAGCGCGAACACAATCATCAGGTAGAAGAGAACGAAGGTCGCCAGGCACAGCAGAATCCCGGCGACGAGCGGCTTGAGGTGGTCGCGGAAAACCGTCAGCACGGGAAGCCTCTCCTGCTCTCCGCGCTGGAGCGAGGCGGCAAAAACCGGCGTCTCGGTGATCGTCAGGCGCACCCACAGTCCCATAAACACCAGCACCGAGCTGGCCAGAAAGGGCAGTCGCCAGCCAAAGGCGAAAAACTGCGCATCGGTCAGAAAGCGCGACAACACCAGGAACACCCCGCCGGACAGGAAGAACCCTACCGGCGCGCCAAGTTGCGGAAACATGCCGTACCAGGCACGCTTGTGGGCGGGCGCATTCTCAATGGCCAGCAGCACCGCGCCGCCCCACTCGCCGCCCAGCCCCAGGCCCTGGCCAAAGCGGCAAAGCGCCAGCAGTAGGGGCGCGGCCAGGCCGATGGAAGCGTAGGTGGGCAACACGCCAATGGAGACCGTGGAAATGCCCATGGTGGCCAACGCCAGCACCAGCGTGGTCTTGCGGCCAATCCTGTCGCCAAAGTGGCCGAAGAGTGCCGACCCAATGGGCCGCGCCAGAAACGCAATGCCGAAGGTAGCCAGCGAAGCCAGAGTCGCGGTTGCCGGGTCGCTGCGAGGAAAAAACAGCTTGGGAAACACCAGGACCGCCGCTGTGGCGTAAATGTAAAAATCGAAAAACTCAATCGCCGTGCCCACCAGGCTCGCAAACAGAACCTGGCGCGGCGAATTCACCGGACCTCTCGCGCTCATTCATTTTCCAGATTGACTAGAGTCTGAGGGCCACAAAGGGGTGCGTGCCCTCACTCTGGTTATATCGTTCTGGCCGCGCAATCGGAAATGGGCGGCCATGCGGCGGATCGGGCGGCGGGGTCAGGTCCGGGGCGTGGGGCGTAAAATCGTCTGGTCATGCATGAGCTTTCGATTGTTTCGAGCGTGGTGGAGACGGTCCAGGAGTCGCTGGAGAGCTACCCCGGCGCGCGGGTGGTGGAAGTGCGTCTGAAAGTGGGAGCGCTGGCCTCGGTCGTGGTGGATTCGCTCGAGTTCTGCTGGGGGATTGCCACCGAGGGCACGGCGCTGGCGGGTTCGCAGCTGGTGGTCACGACGCTTCCTGTGGTGATGCACTGCGCCTCATGCGATGCGGACGTGGAGTTGGAGGGCGTGCAGAGCTTCCGATGTCCCCGATGCGGTGAGCCTTGCGGCGATTTGCGGCAGGGACGGGAGCTGGACATTGAGTCGTTTGAGATTGAAGAGGCGGACGAGGTCGAAAAGGCCCGCAAGGATGGGATCGGGGTGAAGGCATGACGACGCGCATCGTGGAATTGCGGCGTGGGATTTTGAAGAAGAACGACGAGCTGGCCGCAGGGCTGCGGGAGCGATTTACGGCCGGCGGAGTACTGGTGCTGAACCTGGTTTCTAGCCCGGGGACGGGAAAGACGGCGTTTCTGGAGCGGACGCTGCGGGAGTTGCGGGAGCGGGGGTCGAAGGTGGCGGCGCTGGTGGGCGACCTGGAGACGGATAACGATGCAAAACGGCTGGCGGCCAGCGGAGCGCCGGTGCGGCAGATCAATACCCATGGAATCTGCCACCTGGACGCGGAGATGATTTCAAAGCATCTGGACGGGTGGGAGTTAGCGAACCTGGATTACCTTTTCATTGAGAATGTGGGGAACCTGGTTTGCCCGTCGAGCTACGACCTTGGGGAAAAGATCCGCGTGGCGCTGCTTTCGGTGACCGAGGGCGAAGACAAGCCGTTGAAGTACCCCACGCTGTTTAATTCGGCGGATGCGGCGGTAATTACGAAGATGGATATTGCCGAGCCGTGCGGGTTTGACCGGGAACTGGCGCTGAAGAACATCAACGAGATCCGGCCGGGGATGCGGATATTCGAGACATCGGCGAAGACGGGGGTGGGGATGGGGGAGTGGCTCGCGTATCTTGAGGAGGAACGCGCGGGGCGAATCGGCTGATTTAAGGATGGTGTTTGTGAAGAGAGAAGTGATGCCTGAAGAATTCAGGGCTGATGCGTTGGCTGCATGGGCTGAATATCAAAGAACCGGCTTGCATGTGACGGCCGAAGAAGCCGACGAATGGCTGGCAAAACTCGAAGCCGATGAGGACGCCCAGCCGCCAGAATGCCACGTAGCGCGTAGCCTTTCATAGGGGGGGGTGCAATGGCTGTGAATAAGAGCGCTGAAAGTGGCACCGCCGCGGTAAATGCCTACCTGGCGCGGGTACCGGAACCGGCGCGGACCACTCTCGAAAAGATGCGAGCACTAATCCGGGCCGCCGCGCCTAAGGACGCGACCGAGGCCATCAGTTACGGGATTCCATCATTCCAGTACAAAGGGGCGCTGGTTTGGTACGCGGCGTTCAAAAAGCACTGCAGCTTTTTCCCCATGGACCACTCGCTGGAAGAGGAGTTTGCCGAGGATCTGAAGAAGTACAAGACCTCGAAGGGGACGATTCAGTTTCCGGTGGACGAGCCGCTGTCGAAGAAGCTGGTGACGCGGATTGTGAAGGCGCGGGTGACGCTGAACAAGGTAAAAGCTGAGGAGTAAGAAGGTGGCGAAGCTCGGAACGGTTCGCGCGGCGAAGGATTATCTGGCGGGCCAGATTGTCGACGAGGCTAGACGCCAAGGCTTGGTGCTGACCGAAGTTGAGCGAAAGATGCTCTATTTCTCAGAAACCGGTTCCACTCTGCCGGACATGATGAAGGTGAGCGAAGAGTTTGACCGGGACTACGACCAGGACGAGTACGAAGCCAAGGTTGGCGGGTTGGTCCGGGGAATTGAAGCCCGCGACGAGACCCGTAGCGAGCAGGAAAAGGATGACTGGTACGGAGCGGTGCTGAAGCTGTGCGATGGGGACCACTACCTGCTGACCCTGATTGATGCTGGCGATTCGGAAAACAAGGCCATTCCTTCGTTCTCCGGGAAGCTGGGGCGTTGGATGCCAACCTGGGATGTCAGCGCAAGAAGAGAGCCCGGAGATCGAAAGAGGCTCGTCTTATTGGCGTTTGGGATAACGATTGCTCTGCTGATCGTTGCGCTGATTGTCGACCGTTTTCGATGAGGGTTCAAAGCATCCAGGTGATTTAGATCACATTCGGTGGTGTGCGTCCGGGGTATAAGGTAGTTGCTATGTGCCTTGCGATTCCGGGAAAAGTGGAAGAGATTACCGAAGAGAACGGCCTACGCATCGGTCGGGTGAACTTTGGCGGCGTGGTCAAGCGGGTTTGCCTGGACTACGTGCCGGAAGTTGTTGTCGGCGACTACACCATTGTCCATGTGGGCTTTGCGCTTTCGAAGATTGACGAGGAAACGGCGGAACAGACGCTGGCCGAGTTCAAGAAAATGGGCATTCTGGACCAGGAACTGGAGAGTGAGGCAGAGGCATTTGCACGGGCTGCGACGGCGCCGCAGATGGCTTGTCCCGATGGGAGTTGCGCGGTCAAGCCGACGTGAGTCGCAGAAACTTCCCGGCAGACTGCACCGTCCTGTTCTACTGCGCGGCGGCTTGCAACAGATCGCGTGGGGCCGTGCGAAATTCAAGTCGAGGTAGTGGAATGAAGAGAGTTTTGTGTTTATGCGCCGCGCTGATCATGGCATTCACAGCAGCGCACGCCTTTGCAGCAACCGACGTAACGGGCACCTGGTCTGGCGATATGGCAGGCCCGAACGGGGATGCCTTCCACCTTTCTTTCACTTTCAAACAGGACGGCGCCAAGCTTACCGGTTCTGTGCTGGGGCCGCAGGGTGACCCGCTTCCGATCTCCGACGGCGTCGTCACTAGCGATAAGATTTCATTCACTGTCAGCTTCAACGGCATGACCATCAAGCATGAAGGCGTGGTCACCGGCGACGAGATCAAGCTGACGACCAAAGCCGATGGGGGCGACTTTCCGCCTTCTGAAATAAAGCTCACGCGGGCAAAATCGACCACGCCGTAATAGGGCCACGCATCCCTTCGGACTGGTTTTTCTCCCGCGGAGATGCAGTTTCTTTGACTCGGTCGCTGCGGTGACCTTTGTTCAGGATGACAGGGAGCTTTCAGCCTTGATATTCGCACTGCCAGGGAGTTGCAGCGACCAATGAAGTACCTGACCGAGTTTCGGAATGGCGAGATTGCGCAGCGGATGGCGCGTGAGATTGCCGCCATCACCACGCGGCCGTGGAAGATTATGGAGGTTTGCGGGGGACAGACGCACTCCATCATCAAGAACGGAATCGACCAGATGTTGCCCGCCGCAATCGAAATGATCCACGGGCCGGGCTGCCCGGTCTGCGTGACCCCCCTCGAACTGATTGACAAGGCGCTGGCAATTGCAGCGCAGCCGGGCGTCATCTTCTGCTCGTTTGGAGACATGCTGCGGGTGCCCGGCACCGATATGGACCTGTTCCAGGTGAAGGGGGCGGGCGGCGATGTGCGTGTGGTCTATTCGCCGCTGGACGCGGTGGAACTGGCGGCCAAAAACCCGGATAAGCAAGTGGTATTTTTCGGCGTGGGCTTTGAGACCACGGCCCCCGCGAATGCGATGAGCGTGCATGTGGCCAAGCGGCGGGGACTGAAGAATTTCTCGCTGCTGGTGTCGCATGTGCTGGTGCCGCCGGCCATTGAGGCCATCATGTCGTCGCCGGGGAACAAGGTGCAGGCGTTTCTGCTGGCGGGGCACGTGTGCAGCGTGATGGGGTACTGGGAGTATCCGCCGGTTGCGGAGAAATATGGGATTCCGCTGGTGGTGACCGGCTTTGAGCCGCTTGATCTGCTGGACGGAATTCGACGCGCGGTGGTGCAACTGGAGGCCGGTAAGCACGAAGTTGAAAATGCCTACGAGCGCATTGTGACCTATGACGGTAATCGCGCGGCGCAGAAGATGCTGGCCGAAGTATTTGAAGTGACGGATCGTGCCTGGCGCGGGATCGGCGTGATTCCGAAGAGCGGCTGGCGGCTGAGCGAGGCGTATCGCGAGTTCGACGCGGAAGAGCGGTTCCACATTTCCGGAATTCATACCGAGGAGTCGCCGCTATGCCGTGCGGGCGATGTGCTGCGCGGGGCAATCAAGCCGGCCGAGTGCGCGGCGTTTGGCAAGGAGTGCACGCCGCGGCATCCGCTGGGAGCGACCATGGTTTCAAGCGAAGGGGCTTGCGCGGCGTATTTCAACTATGGTCGGTTCCTGTCGGCGGAAGAACTGGCGACTGCAGGAAGTGGGTTGACCCATGCCTGAGAATGCGAAGGTCGACGAGCCCGTGGCGAACAACGATGTGCCGGATTTTTCCAACTGGTCCTGCCCGCTGCCGCTGGTGGGTTACCCCACAATCGTGATGGGCCACGGCGGAGGCGGCAAGCTGGGCAATGAGTTGGTGGAACACCTGTTTCTGCCGGCGTTCCGCAACGCGGCTCTTGAAAACCTGGGCGACGCGGCGGTGCTGAATGTGGGAACCGGCCGCATCGCCATGAGCACCGATTCCTTCGTCGTGCAGCCGCTGTTCTTCCCTGGCGGATCAATTGGCGAGCTTGCGGTGAATGGCACGGTCAACGACCTGGCCGTCTCCGGCGCGATTCCCAAATACCTGAGCGCGAGCTTCATCCTGGAAGAAGGCTTTCCGCTGGCCCAACTGGCCGCGATTGTGGATTCGATGGCAAAGGCCGCCGCCACTGCAGGCGTGCAGATTGTTACCGGCGACACCAAAGTCGTCGAACGTGGGCACGGGGACGGATGCTACATCAACACGGCGGGGATTGGCGTGCTGCGCGAGGGAATTCAAGTAGGCCCGCATCGCGCGCAGGTGGGAGACGCGGTGCTGGTCTCCGGCACCATCGGCGACCACGGCATGGCAATCATGAGTGTGCGCGAGGGGCTGGAGTTCGAAAGCCAAATCCGCTCCGATTGCGCGGCCCTGAACGGGATGATCTCCGATGTGCTGGATGGGGCGGGTTTGGACGTCCACGCCATGCGCGATCCCACGCGCGGCGGCCTCTCCTCCACGCTGACTGAGATTGCGCTGGCTTCCGGCGTGGGCATTGCGATTGACGAGGCGAAACTGCCGGTACGGATGGAAGTGCAGTCGGCGTGCGAACTGCTGGGGCTGGACCCGGTGTACGTGGCCAATGAGGGTAAGGTGGTGTTCTTTGTCTCGGCCGAAGTAGCGGAGAAGGTGCTGACGGTCCTCAAGGCTCATCCGCTCGGACGCGATGCCGCCATCATCGGCCGGGTTACTGCCGAGCATCCGCGCATGCTGGTGGCACGGACCGCGATGGGCGCGAACCGCGTGATTGCGCAGCAGATCGGCGAGCAGTTGCCACGCATTTGCTAGGCCCCGTCATCAAAGTTCAGCGCATGTGTTCCGAAGCGCAACAGCAGGTCATTCGACTCCGTTTGGCGCAAAAAGCGCGCCAAACTCCGCTCAGGATGACAGCTCGTTTCTTATGCGAACTGTTGAGACAACCCACCGCAGGCGTTGCGCTTTAGACCGGATAACCGCCGGTGATGTATCCCTGCAGCGCCTGAATCGTCTCCTCATGGCCGCTGATTACCCACTTCACCAGGTCGCCGATGGAGATGACTCCTACAACCTCTTCGCCTTCCAGCACCGGAAGATGACGAATGTGGTGCTCGGTCATCATGGACATGCATTCATCCACCGTGTGGCGCGGGCTCACAAACACCACCTGGCCGGTCATGATCTGGCCCACCTGGGTTTCCCGCGAGGGATGGCCCATCAGGATGCCTTTGCGCGTGTAATCGCGCTCTGACAGGATGCCCACCAGCCGATGGTTGGAAAGCACCAGCAGGGCGCCCACATCGTACTCAGCCATCTTCTCGATCGCTTCGTAGACCGAGTCTTCAGGCGCAATCGACAGGACTTTCTTTCCCGATTTGCTCTTCAGTATTGATCCAATCGTGTCGGAAGTTCTCATGGGTCCCTCCTCATTCCTGTCTTCCCCTCCCGGCATGAACGAAGTACCGGTTCGGGGGTACTCAAAGTGAAACAAAGAGCCCTTCCGATGGAGGCTTCATTTGCCGTATCGGCTTCCAAAGCGGAATGATGGGCTTGCGCAGCGCGTGCCAGGGTTCTGAAAATGGGGAACTGTACCTTCCCCGAACCTCGCAGATTGCCAATATAGTCCATTCAGG